>Ga0070681_10000081_pt1 | contig 71809 bp, 76 predicted proteins | sample KBSC83BmetaG_FD_65650 | JGI IMG/M metagenome (GOLD analysis project Ga0070681, IMG submission 65650) | Corn rhizosphere microbial communities from Kellogg Biological Station, Michigan, USA - KBS C8-3B metaG | ecosystem: Host-associated > Plants > Roots > Rhizosphere | place: USA: Michigan...
GGCGGCGGCTCGCATCAGCTGGTCAATCCCATGGTGCAGTGGAACGGACGGCGCGCGGTCCTGCGCGGCGAATCGTTCTACGATTCCGCTACGCATAGCGATCGCACACAACTCGGCGTGCAGGGCGGCATCGCCGGCGTGGGTGGCGAATGGGCGATGGCGCGTCCCGTCGTCGACAGCTTCGCCATCGTCAAGGTGGGCACCGTGCCGGGCGTGCGCGTCTATGCGAACAACCAGGTCGTCGGCACGACGGACAGCGCGGGCACGGTGTTCGTGCCGCGCCTTGCCTCGTACTTCGAGAACCCGGTGGCAATCGAGGACCGCGACCTGCCGGTGAATTACATCGTGCCGCAGGCGCGCGTCATCGTGTCGCCCGCGTTGCGCAGCGGCGTGCTGCTCGACTTCCGGGCGCACGCCGTGACGGCGGTGGCGGGACGGCTCGTGTCCGAGGGCCGCGCGTTCGCCGACGCGCAAGGCGAGGTGCGCGTGGCGGGCGAAGCCCGCGAGATCCTCACCTCGCGCGACGGCAGCTTCTATCTCGAGCAGCTGACGGCCGGCCGGTACGAGGGCACGGCCACGCGGCCGGATGCAATCTGCCGCTTCACCCTCGACGTGCCGGCCAGCAGCGAAGTGGTCACCGATCTCGGCGAGGTGCGCTGTGCGAATTGAGTGGCTGGTCGCCGCACTCTTCGCCTGGACCTGCAGCGCCCAGGCTGCCTGCACCGTGTCGCTCGGCAACCTGTCCTTCGGCCCCTACGACCCGCTCTCCAGCGCGCCGGCGACCACTTCCGGCAATGCTGTCGTGACGTGCAACGACTCGCCGCCACCGACGGTGCAGATCCAGCTCAGCCCGAGCTCCGTATCGGGCGGGTTCTTTCCGCGCCGCATGAGTAACGCTGTGGGCAGCGATACGCTCGACTACAACTTCTATGCCGACGTCGGCGCCACCCAGATCTGGGGCGACGGCACGGCGGGCACGGCGACGCGCAGTCAGAAAGTCAGCAAGAACTCGCCGTGGAGCGTGACCTTCTACGGACGCATCGCGGTGAACCAGGACGTGACGCCCGGCAGCTATTCCGACGCGCTCACCGTCACCATCGTGTTCTAGGCGGGCGTGAGAGAGACGCTGACCGGGTAGGCAATGGTGCCCGGCGCGGCGCCGGGCGCGAGCCGGAGGCGTAACCGCACGGCGACCTTTTGCCGCTGGAGCCCGCGGCCTGGCTGGACCAGGAAGAGTGTCGCGCCGCCACCTTCGACGTCCACCGCGGTGAACTGGGCCGACGTGGCCACGAACCGCAGCCTCACGCCGGCGGGATTGTTGCTCTGCACGCCGATCTCGAGCGGATCCAGGTCGATGTAGCCGCGCTCGAGATCCTGCTCGCTGATCGTCACGTCGCGCGGCAACTCCTGCGATTCGATGGACGCGCGCGTGAGCACCGTAGCCACGATGTTCAAATGGGTCATGTCGCCCGCGACGGCTGCCGGCGTCACGGCCGATAACGCCGCACTGACGAGCGCCGCTTGCGCCAGCATGCGCTTCTGGCGAGCAAGGACGTCATTGAGCACCTGTTCATCGATAACGCCCGAATCGACCAGCAGCGTGCCGAGCCGGAAGCGCTTGTCGATCATGCCGGGCAGGCGGCTTCGATGGTGTGCGCGCAGCTCCGCCTGCAACGCGAGCATGGCGCGCAGCTCGCCTTCGTCGATCAGCCCCATCCCGACGAGCAGCTCGCCTAACCGACAGTCTTTTTGCATCCGGCCAATGATGGCATGCAGGCCGCACGCCGGCCTGCGCCCTGAAACCTTCTTACGCTTTCAGCGTGAAGGGGCTGAAATCGGTGTCGCGGTCGTAGTAGTCCTCGTCCTCCGCGCGTTTCAGGAAGCCCACCACGCGATAGGTGATCGGCGTCATGACGATTTCCCAGCCGGTCTTGAGGACGTACTGCGCCAGCGCGATCTTCAGCACGTCGGCCGGCGCCCAGATGCCGTAGAAGGCAATGACGTAGAAGAGGCCCGAGTCGACGGCTTCGCCGATGAGCGTCGAGCCGATGGTGCGCGTCCACAGCCAGCGCCCCTGCGTCCACAGCTTCATCTTGGCGAGCACGTAGCTGTTCGAGAAGCTGCCGGCCCAGAACGCGATCATCGATCCGAGCGCGATGCGCCAGCTGTTGCCGAACACACTCTCGAGGTGGCCCTGGTAGCTCGCCATGAAATCGCTGCGCGCCGGCGGCAGGTGCACGACCACCCACGCCATCACCGAAGCGAAGGCGAGCGCGGCGAATCCGGCCCAGACGACGCGCCGGTCGCGGCCGTACCCGTAAACCTCCGTGAGGATGTCACCAAAGATGTAGGAGATCGGGAAGAACAGGACCCCGGCGCCGAAAGTGGTCTCGCCGAGAAGCGGCAGCGACACGGTCGCCTGCTTGGCGGCGCCGATGAAGTTCGAGCACAGCAGCACCGTGACGAACGCCGCCATGACGAAGTCGTAGTACCGGTAGCTGCGCGTCGGGTGCGGCGGCGCCTCGCTCACGGCAGCTTGGGCTGGTAGTCCCGCATGTCGTCTTCCAGCTGCACGCCCATGGCGTCGAGCATGCGCCCCACCATCGCGTAGAAGGCGGCAACCGCCGCTAGCTCGACGTAGTCGTGCTCGTCGAAGTGGCGGCGCGCTTCGGCGTAGACCTCGTCGGTCACCCGGCCCTGGGTCACCGCCTCGCTGAGCGCGAGGGCGGCCTTCTCGCGGCGGCCGAACTCCGCGGATCGGTGCCAGTCGGCCAGTTGCAGAATCTGCGCCTCGCGCACTCCCGCCTTGCGCGCCATGACGACGTGCTGGGCCCACTCGTACTCGGAGCGCATGAGCTGCGCCCCGCGCAGGATCACGAGCTCGCGAAGCGCCCGCGGCGTACGGGTGTCGTAACGCAGCATCTTGGAGAATTCGGTCCAGGCCGCTACCAGCGCGGGGTGGTTGCCGAGGCACCGGTACAGGTTAGGGGGCGTGCCCCATAGTTCTTCGAGACGCTTCTTCAGGACGGGCTCGAAATCCGCCAGCGGAACCCTCGTTGAAACCTTTTGCATAGGGGGCGCATCATACAATTGAACATGGGCGAGCCCTGGGAGAACCCGATCCAGACCGACGGCTTCGAGTTCGTCGAATACGCCGCGCCCGATCCCAAGGCGCTCGGCGCGCTATTCGAGCAGCTCGGCTTCCAGCGCGTCGCGCGGCACCGCCACAAGGACGTCGCGCTCTACAAGCAGGGCGACGTGAACTTCATCCTGAACGCGGAGCCGCGTTCCTTCGCGCAGAACTTCGCCCGCCGGCACGGCCCGAGCGTCTGCGCGATGGCGTTCCGCGTGCGCGATGCGGCGGCCGCCTACGAGAAGCTGGTCGAGCGCGGCGCATGGGGCGTTGAAGCGCACGCCGGCCCCGGCGAGCTCAACATCCCGGCGATCAAGGGCATCGGCGATTCGCTGATCTACCTCGTGGACCGGTATCCGGAGAATGCATACGGCAACACGATCTACGACGTCGACTTCCGCCCGCTGCCCGGCTTCGAGGCTTTCTGGCGCGGCGACGCGGCGCCCCCCGCGGGCGTCGGCCTCACTTTCGTCGATCACCTGACGCACAACGTGCATCGCGGCCGCATGGCGGAATGGGCGGAGTTCTACGAGCGCCTGTTCAACTTCCGCGAGATCCGGTACTTCGACATCGAAGGCAAGCTCACCGGCCTGAAGTCGAAGGCGATGACGAGCCCGTGCGGCCGCATTCGCATCCCGATCAACGAATCCTCGGACGACCGCTCGCAGATCCAGGAATACCTCGACGCCTATCACGGCGAGGGCATCCAGCACATCGCGCTGCACACGGCGGACATCTACCGCACGGTGGACGCGCTGCGCGCCAATCGCGTCGAGCTTCTCGACTCGCCGGACACCTACTACGAGCTCATCCACCAGCGCCTGCCGGGCCATGGCGAGCCGCTGGAGGAGCTGAAGAAGCGCAAGATCCTGATCGACGGCAGCCCGGCTGGCGGGCTGCTGCTGCAGATCTTCACCCAGACGCTGATCGGGCCGATCTTCTTCGAGATCATCCAGAGGAAGGGCGACGAAGGCTTCGGCGAGGGCAACTTCCGCGCGCTTTTCGAATCGATGGAGCTCGACCAGGTCCGCCGCGGCGTGCTCAAGCAGCCTGCCTGATGGGGCTGCGCGGCGACTACACGCAGGCGGGCGCCGATTTTTCAGTCGAGCAGGACTGGTCGCGCTACACGGCCGAAGAACATGCGCTCTACCGGCGCCTCTTCGACCGGCAGTCGAAGCTGGTTCCCCGCTACGCGTGCCCGGAGTGGATCCGGGCCATCGCGCACCTGGATGCCGCGCGCGAGATCCCGCGCTTCGACCAGGTCTCGAGCAAGCTGCGCGCCGCCACCGGCTGGGAAATCGTCGCCGTGCCCGGCCTCATTCCGGACGCAGCCTTCTTCACGCACCTCGCCAACCGCCGCTTTCCGGTGACCGTGTGGCTGCGCCGTCCCGACGAGTTCGACTACATCGTCGAGCCGGACGTGTTCCATGATTTCTTCGGGCATGTGCCGCTGCTTTTCGACCGCGTCTACGCCGATCACCTCCACGAATACGGCAAGGGCGGCCTGAAGGCGATGCGGCTCGACGCGGTGAAGATGCTGGCGCGCCTTTACTGGTACACGATCGAGTTCGGGTTGATGACGACGGCGCAAGGCGTGCGCGCATACGGCGCCGGGCTGCTCTCTTCCGGCGGCGAGCTCGCCTACTGCGTGGATGATCCGAAGCCGCGGCGGCTGCCGTTCGACCTCGAGCGCATCATGCGCACCGGCTACATCATCGACCGCTATCAGGACAGTTATTTCGTCATCGATTCGTTCGACCAGCTGATGCGCGAGACCGCGCCCGATTTCACGCCGATCTACGCGCGCATTCGGAGCTCGCAATAGCTCGACGCGTTCTCGTCACCGGCGGCCTGGGCTACATCGGATCGCACACCTGCGTGCTGCTGGCGCAAGCCGGACACGAAGTGGGCATCGTGGACAACCTGTGCAACTCCAAAGCATCCGTATTCGACCGCATCCGCGAGCTCGCGCCGGGCGCACGCCTCGATTTCCATCGCGCAGATATTCGCGAGCAGCCGGTACTTGAGGCGTACCTGCGTGGGCACGGCTTCGACTGCGTCGTGCACTTCGCCGGCCTTAAGGCGGTCGCGGAGTCGATGGAGAAGCCGCAGCTCTACCATGAGAACAATGTCGGCGGCGGCGTTGCGCTCTTGAACGCGATGCAGGCGTGCGGCGTGAAGCAGATCGTCTTCAGCTCATCCGCCACGGTCTACGGAGAGCCGCAGAGGCTGCCGTACACCGAGGAGCATCCGCTCGCTCCGATCAACGTCTACGGGCACAACAAGCTCGCGATCGAGCGGCTGCTCGCCGGCCGGGCGGCGGCCGATGCCACCTTCCGCTACGCGGCGCTGCGCTACTTCAACCCGGTCGGCGCCCATCCGTCGGGCCGCATCGGCGAGGACCCGCGCGGCGTGCCGAACAATCTCTTTCCGTACATCGCCCAAGTCGCAACCGGCGCGCGCCGCGCCCTGCGCGTGTGGGGCAACGACTATCCGACGCGGGACGGCACGGGCGTGCGCGATTACATCCACGTGATGGATCTCGCCCGCGCGCATCTTGCAGCGCTCGAGTACCTGCAGAAAAGCGGCCGCTCGATCGTGGCCAATGTCGGCACGGGGCACGGCTATTCCGTGCTGGAGGCCGCAAAGGCGTACGAAAAGGCCTCCGGACGCCCCGTGCCGCTGGAATTCCAACCGCGCCGCGCCGGCGATCTCGCCGAGTACTACGCCGACGCGTCGCTCGCACGGCGCGAGCTCGGCTGGGAAGCCGAGCTCGGCCTGGACCAGATGTGCGCGGACAGCTGGCGTTGGCAATCGTCCAACCCGGCCGGCTACCCTTAAGATGCGCGCCGGAGGCTAAGCCCATGGACATGACCGTCAACGCCAAGGTGCGCCGCGCGGCGACGAAGCGCGCGGCGCTGCGCTATCAATCGGGATTCGGCAACTCGTTTTGTAGCGAGGCAGTGAAGGGCACGCTTCCGGTCGGGCGCAATTCGCCGCAGCGCGCGCCGAAAGGCCTGTACGCGGAAGTGCTGTCCGGCACCGCCTTCACGTCGCCGCGGGCGGAGAACCAGAGCACCTGGCTGTACAAGCTACGTCCGTCCGCGATGCACGGGCCCTACAAGCGCGTCGCGGACGGGCTCCTTCGCTCCGGACCTTTCGGAGAGGTCGAGACGCCGCCCAACCGGTTGCGCTGGGATCCGTTCCCGCTGCCGCCCAAGGCGACGGACTTCGTCGACGGGCTCGCCACGATCGCCGGGTCGGGGTCGCCCGCCGCGCAGAGCGGCGTGGCAGTCCATCTCTATCGCGCGAACCGCTCGATGCAGCGGCGCTACTTCTACTGCGCGGACGGCGAGCTGATGCTCGTGCCGCAGGACGGCTCGATCGTTCTCTTCACCGAGCTTGGCAAGCTCGCCGTCGCGCCGGGCGAGATCGCGGTGGTGCCGCGCGGCATGAAGCTCACGGTCGCGCTCGCCGGCAAGATGGCGCGGGGATACGTCTGCGAAAACTACGGCCCGAACTTTCGCCTGCCGGAGCTGGGCCCGATCGGCTCGCAGGGGCTGGCACAAACGCGGGACTTCATGGCGCCCACCGCGGCCTTCGAAGACGCCGGCAAATGCGAGGTGGTGGCGAAGTTCATGGGGCGCCTGTGGGCGAGCGAGTTCGCGCATTCGCCGCTCGACGTCGTCGCCTGGCACGGCGACTACGTGCCGTACAAGTACGACCTGGCGCGCTTCATGGCGATCAACACGGTCAGCTTCGACCACCCGGATCCGTCGATCTTCACGGTGCTCACCTCGCCCTCGGGCCAGCCCGGCGTGGCGAACTGCGACTTCGTCATCTTTCCGCCGCGCTGGCTGGTAGCCGAGAACACGTTCCGCCCGCCCTGGTTCCATCGCAACGTGATGAGCGAGCTGATGGGCCTCATCCATGGCGCGTACGACGCCAAGGCCGCCGGCTTCGTGCCGGGCGGCATCTCGATCCATAACTGCATGTCGGCGCACGGGCCCGATGTCGCGACGTTCGAGCGCGCGAGCGCTGCGGAGCTGAAGCCGCACAAGCTCGATGGCGGGCTCGCCTTCATGTGGGAATCGCGCCATGTCTTCCAGCCGACGCGCTTCGCCATGGGGGCGCGCGAGCTGCAGAAGGACTACGACGCGGCCTGGGCCGGGTTCAAGAAGCTCTACAAATGACCGACGGCACGCACGACCCGGCGCTGCGCAGCTGGGTCGAGACCGCCAACGAGGCGGGCTGCGATTTTCCCATCCAGAACCTGCCGCTCGGCGTCTTCCGTCGCCGAGGCACGAAGGAAGCGCCGCGCGGCGGCGTCGCCATCGGCGACCAGATCCTCGATCTCGCGGCGCTCGGCATCCGCACCGGCCCGACGCTGAACGGCCTCGCCGCAAGCGGGCGACCCGCGCTGCGGAAGCTAAGGCGAGAGCTGTCGCAGGCGCTCTCGACGAAGAGCACGGTGCACAAGCGGCTGCAGAAGCACCTCGTGCCGATGAAGCATGCCGAGCTCTTCCTGCCCGTCGCCATCGGCGACTACAGCGATTTCTACACCGGCATCCATCACGCGACGAACGTCGGCCGCATCCTGCGGCCCGACAACCCGCTGCTGCCGAACTACAAGTGGGTGCCGATCGGTTACCACGGCCGCGCCTCTTCGGTGATCGTTTCCGGTACGCCGGTACGTCGGCCCGCCGGACAGCTGAAGGCGCCGGACGCCGCGTCTCCCGCGTTCGGCGCCACGAAGAGATTGGATTACGAAGCCGAGCTCGGCTTCATCGCCGGGCGCGGCAACCGGCTCGGCGAGCCGGTTCGCATAGCCGAGGCACTCGACCACGTTTTCGGTGTCGTACTGCTCAACGACTGGTCGGCGCGCGACATCCAGGCGTGGGAATACCAGCCCCTCGGACCGTTCCTCGCCAAGAGCTTCGCCACCACCGTGTCACCGTGGGTGGTGACGGTAGACGCGCTGGAGCCGTATCGCTGTCCGGCGTTTCGCCGGGAGGCGGGAGACCCGCAGCCGTTGCCGTACCTGTTCGATAACAACGATCAAAGCGAAGGCGGCTATGACATCGAGGTGGAAATGAATTTGCGCACGTCGAAGATGAAGAAACCGGTGCGCCTCTCGCGCGCGAGCTTCCGGGACTCCTACTGGACGCTCGCGCAGATGGTGGCGCACCAGACGTCGAACGGCTGCAACCTGCAGCCGGGTGACCTGCTCGGCTCCGGCACCCTTTCCGGCACCACTGCCGGCTCGCTGGGGTCGCTCATCGAACTGACGCAAGGCGGTAAGAAACCGCTCGACCTCGGCAACGGCGAGGCGCGCACGTTCCTCGAGGATGGCGACGAGGTCATCCAGCGTGGCCGCTGCGCACGCGACGGCTACGCGACGATCGGCTTCGGCGAGGCGGCCGCGCGCATCGTGGCGGGGCGGTCATGACCGGCGTCCTTCGTCATCCGCGCATGGCCTTCGCGGCCGGCGCGGTCGTTTGCATCGCTCTCCTCGGCTACGCCTATTACCTGCAGTACGCGAAAGGGCTGGAGCCCTGCCCGCTCTGCATGGTGCAGCGCTTCTTCTTCTACGTGGTGATGGCGCTCTTCATCCTTGGCACGCTCCATGGGCCGCGCGGCCGGGGCGCAGCGGCATATGGCGTCCTCATCACGCTGTTCGCGCTCGGCGGCGCGGCCGCCGCGGGGCGCCAGGTCTGGCTGCAGCACCTGCCGCCGGACAAGGTCCCTCAGTGCGGGCCGGATCTCTTCTTCATGCTGGAAAACTTTCCGCTTTCGCGGACCTGGGAAAAGCTTTTCTACGGGACCGGCGAATGCGCGAAGGTCGACTGGACCTTCCTTGGCCTGTCGATCGCCGGCTGGTCGCTGCTGTGGTTTATCGCGCTTGGGATCTACGTATGGTTCGCTGCGCGGCGGCGGCGGCCGGCCTGAGAACTTCGCCGAGCAGGATCATCGCCGGGCCCCCGTTCAGCTGAGCGGTCAGATCGGGCAGGCCGGCCAGCGTGCCGGCCACGGTGCGCGAATCGCCGCGCGATGCGTTCTCGACCACCAGCACGGGCGTGACCGGAGACTTGCCAGCGCGGAGCAGCGCCTCCCTGATGATGGACGCATCGCCCGCGCCCATGTAGATCGCCACCGTATCGGCGGCGCGCGCGGCATCGAGCCAGCTGCTCGGCGCCGCACCTTCGCCGACGCGCGGCGTAACGAAGGCCACGCTGCGCGCGACGCCCCGCTCGGTGAGCGAAATGCGGGCCTGTGCCGCCGCCGCGAGGGCTGCCGTGATGCCGGGCACGATTTCTACCCGGATGCCGCGCGACGAGAGGTAGCGAATCTCTTCCTGGGCTCGGCCGAAGAGCATCGGATCGCCGCCTTTCAGGCGCACAACGACGGCATGCGACAACGCGGCGTCGACGAGGCGCTTGTTGATGAAGCGCTGGGCGGTGGAATGCCGCCCGCAGCGCTTGCCCACGGCCACCTTCTCGGCCTGCGGGGCAAGCGCCACGATCTCGTCCGGAACCAGCGCGTCGTGGAAAACGACGCCGGCCTGGCCGAGCAGCCGGACTGCGCGCAGCGTCAGCAAATCGGCCGCGCCCGGCCCGGCGCCGACGAGATAGACGACACCGGTCATCGCTGGTAGCGGGCGCTGAAGACGTCGAAGCCGGCCAGTGCCTCATCCGCGTCCTCGCCGGGACGCAGCTCGAACGCGTCGTAGCCACAGCGCTCGAGATACAGCAGGTGGTCGCGCGTGAGGTGCCCGACGGCGCGCAGCTCGCCCTTGTACCCATAACGTTCGCGCAGCAGACGCCCGAGGGAGAAGCCGCGGCCGTCGCCGAACTTCGGGAAATGCACCTCCACCCGCAATGCGCCGGCCAGGCGATCGGCGAACGCCGCCGGATCATCCGTCGGCTCGAGGCGCACCACCGTGCCCTCAGGCGAGGGCGGGTTCCCGGCTACGACCTGCCGACCTTTGATGAGGGTTGCCATAGACCTTTTCCTTGAACGGCTCGACGCCGAGGCGATGCACGACGTCGACGAAGCGCTCCGTGTCGCTGTCGCGGCGCTCGAGGTAGCAATCGATCAGCTTTTCCACCACGTCCGGCACCTCGGCGCGCGCGAAAGACGGGCCGAGCACTTTGCCGAGCGCGGCTTTCGTTCCGGGACGCGTCTGCCCCTGGTTGCCGCCGATCTCGATCTGGTACCACTCCTCGCCGTGCTTGTCGACGCCGAGGATGCCAATGTGGCCGACATGGTGATGCCCGCAGGCATTCATGCAGCCGGAGATGTTGATGTCGATCTCGCCGATGTCGTGCAGGTAGTCGAGATCGTCGAACCGTTCCTGGATCGCCTGCGCGACGGGAATCGATTTCGCATTGGCGAGCGCGCAGAAGTCGCCGCCCGGGCAGCTGATGATGTTCGTGAGGAGGCCGACGTTCGGCGTGGCGAGTCGGAGGGCCTTGGCCTCGCGCCACAATTCCGGCAGCTCGTCCTCGCGCACGTCCGCGAGGATGAGGTTCTGCTCGTGCGAGACCCGCAGCTCGCCGAACGAGTAGAGGTCGGCCAGGCGCGCGATGGCCTCCATCTGCTCCGAGGTGACATCGCCGGTCGGCACGCCGGTCCTCTTGAGCGAAAGGGTCACCGCGCAATAGCCCGGCACCTTGTGCGGATGGACGTTGCGGTTCTTCCAGCCGTCGAAGCCGGGCGCCGAGTACGGCACGGGGCGCGGGCTCAGCTTTGCGTAGCTCGGACGCGTGAAGCGTGCCTCGATGCGCGCGATGTCCGCCGCCGTTACCGTCGCCGGGCCGTGCTTGAGATGCACCCATTCAGACTCGACCGCGTCGCGGAAGCGCTCGAAGCCCCACTCTTTCAGCAGGATCTTGATGCGCGCCTTGTGGATGTTGTCGCGCCGACCGAAGCGGTTGTAGACGCGCAGGATTGCGTCGAGGTAGGTGAGCAGATGCGGCCACGGCAGGAACTCGCGCACCACCTGTCCGAGGAGCGGGGTGCGGCCGAGCCCGCCGCCGACGATGACCTTGAAGCCGACCTCGCCATCGCGCTTGACCGCATGCAGACCGATGTCGTGCACGTACGTTGCCGCGCGGTCGTTCAGCGCGCCGTTGACGGCGATCTTGAACTTGCGCGGCAAATAGCTGAACTCGGCGTTGAACGTCGACCATTGGCGGATCAATTCGCACCAGACGAAGGAGTCGACGATCTCGTCGGTCGCGACGCCGGCGAAGTGGTCGGTGGTCACGTTGCGCACGCAGTTACCGGAAGTCTGAATGGCATGCAGCTGCACAGTGGCGAGCTCGGCGAGGATGTCCGGCACCTGGTGCAGCTTCGGCCAGTTCAGCTGCATGTTCTGGCGGGTGGAGAAGTGCCCGTAGCCGCGGTCGTAGCGGCGGGCGATGTCGGCCAGCTTGCGCAACTGGCGCGAAGAGAGCAGTCCATACGGGATGGCGATGCGTAGCATCGGCGCATAGCGCTGGATATAGAGGCCGTTTCTCAGCCGCAGCGCGCGGAACTCGTCCTCCGACAGCTTGCCCTCGAGGAATCGATGCGTCTGGTCGCGGAACTGGGCGACGCGCTCGTCAACCAGCCGCTGGTCGATCTCGTCGTAGGTGTACACGGGAGGGCAATGCTAGGGGCCGCCCTTATGCCCTCAAAGACTATTGTGTTAGCATGTTATGCAAAAGGAGCATAAGTCTGAAGCTGCAGCAGCTTCGCTATCTCACCGAGGTGGTGCGCCGGGGTCTCAACGTCTCCGAGGCGGCCGAGGCCCTCCATACCTCCCAGCCGGGGGTGTCCAAACAGATTCGCGCCCTCGAGGACGAGCTCGGCGTGCAGGTGTTCGCCCGGCACGGCAAGCGGCTGGTGTCCGTCACCGAGCCGGGCAAGACCGTCGTGTCGATCGCCGAGCGGATCCTTGCCGAGGCGCAGAACCTGCGCCGGGCCGGCGAGGAATTCGCGAACGATCAGGTCGGCACGCTCACGATAGCGGCCACTCACACGCAGGCGCGCTATGCGCTTCCGAAAGCCGTGGCGGCGTTCAAGCGTAAGTACCCGAGGGTGGAGCTGGTCCTGCACCAGGGAAATCCGACGCAGATCTGCGAGCAGGTGGTCGCCGGCGAAGCGGACATGGGCGTCGCCACCGAAATGATCTCGCAGTATCCCGAGCTCATCTCCCTGCCCGTCTACCAGTGGAACCGCTGCGTGGTGGTGCCGCCGAAGCACCCCCTCCTCAAGGGCACGCTCACCCTGGAGCGCCTCGCGGAGCACCCGATCGTGACCTACGACTTCGCCTTCGCCAACCGCTCCCTGGTGCAGAAGGCGTTCGAGAACCGCGGGCTCAAGCCGCACGTGGTGCTCTCGGCGCAGGATTCAGACGTGATCAAGACCTACGTCGAGCTGGGGCTCGGCGTCGGCATCCTCGCGAAGATGGCGTTCGATCCGAAGCGCGACCTCAACCTGCGCGCCATCGATGCCGGGCATCTTTTCGAGTCGAGCACGACGCGGCTCGGCATCAAGCGCAACGCCTATCTCAGGCGCTACGCGTACGAGTTCATCGAGCTATTCGCGCCGCAGCTGCCGCGCGCGCTGGTCGAGCGCGAGGTGATGGGCCAGGAAGGGTCGCGTTACGAGCTGTGATGCGCGATGAAGTCGCGCACCTGCGGGAAGACGACCTCGCGCCAGCGTCGCCCCGAGAAGATGCCGTAATGCCCAACGCCCGGCGCGACGAAGTGCGCGCGCCGCCCGCGAGGGATATTCAGGCAGAGCGCATGGGCGGCCTCGGTCTGGCCGTTGCCCGAGATGTCGTCCAGCTCGCCTTCGATGGTGAGGAGCGCCGCGTTGCGGATCGATTGCGGGCGCACCAGATCTCCGCGCACGAACATGCGGCCCCTCGGCAGCGCGAAGTCCTGGAACACCGTCTTGACGGTATCGAGGTAGTACTCGGCCGGCAGGTCGAGCACGGCGTTGTATTCGTCGTAGAAGCGGCGGTGGGCTTCCGCCGATTCGCCGTCGCCGCGCATCAGGTGGTTGAAGTAGTCCCAGTGCGCGTTGACATGGCGGTCCGGATTCATCGCCACGAAACCGAGGTGCTGGAGAAAGCCGGGGTAGACGCGCCGCATGGCGCCCGGGTACTTCGCCGGCACGCGCTCGATGACGTTCTGCTCGAACCAGGAGAACGGCTTGCGGCGGGCGAGGTTGTTGACCGCGGTCGGGCTGCGCCGCGCGTCGATCGGCCCACCCATCATGACCATCGTGCGCGGCTGCGCCTCGCCCTTCGAAGCCATGAGCGAGATGGCGGCGAGCACCGGAACGGTGGGCTGGCAAACCGAGATGACGTGCAGGTCGGGGGAGAGGAGCGTGATCCACTCGCGCACGTAATCGACGTAGTCGTCGAGGTGGAACGGGCCCTTGTACACCGGCACCATGCGCGCGTTCACCCAGTCGGTGATCCACACGTCGTGCTCGGGAAGAAGCGCGCGCACCGTGTCGCGCAGCAGCGTCGCGTAATGCCCGGAGAGCGGCGCGACGACGAGGACCTTGTGCTTCTTCGGCGTCGGCTGCTTGAAATGAACCAGGTTGCAGAACGGCTTTTCCAGCGTCGCCTCGATCTCGACGCCGGCGATGTTCCAGGCCGGCTTCTCGTAGCGCTCCGTGACGCGGAGGAACAGGTCGCTCGACGCCGCGAGGCGGCGCGACATCGGCCAGTGCGCGAAAGGACTGAAGGGATGGCCGAACAAGCCGCGCGTCCATTCCGCCCAAAAGCGCATCGGCGCGAGCGCCATGTGCTGGGCTTCATAAAGGCTGTACAGCATCAATTGGTTATAACAGAATTGCCGCAGTGCCGCAGAGGCCCGTCCGGGCCGGCGGCATTAGTTCTCACGCTGTCGGGACCGCGTGTACACCACGGTCCGGAGGGTGCCGGCTAGGCGGCTTTGCGCTCGTCGCGCAGGGCGCGGCGCAGGATCTTGCCGACGTTGGTCTTCGGCAGCTCGCTACGGAACTCGACGTACTTCGGACGCTTGTATCCCGTGAGCTCGCGCTTGCAGTGCTCGAGGATGTCCTGCTCGGTGAGCTGCGGGTCCTTCTTCACGACGTAGACCTTCGGCACCTCGCCCGAGTGCGGATCGGGCACGCCGACCACCGCGCACTCGAGCACGCCCGGATGCATCGCCACCACCTGCTCGATCTCGTTCGGAAAGACCTTGAAGCCCGATACGACGATCATGTCCTTCTTGCGGTCGACGATGCGGATGAAGCCCTTCTCGTCCATCACGCCGATGTCGCCGGTATGAAGGAAGCCGTCGGCTCCGAGCACCTTGGCGGTCTCATCCGGCCGCTGCCAGTAGCCCGCCATCACCTGCGGGCCCTTGATGCAGATCTCGCCCGCTTCGCCGAGCGGCAGCGGCTTGTCGTTGTCGTCGCGCAGCTCGATGTCGGTGGAAGGCATCGGCACGCCGATCGAGCCGGAGTATTCGGCGAGGTCGAGCGGATTGGCAGTCGCAGCCGGCGCGGTCTCCGTGAGTCCATAGCCCTCGATCAGGGTCGTGCCGGTCACCTGCTTCCAGCGCTCGGCAACGGCCTTCTGCACCGCCATGCCGCCGCCGACGGCGACCTTCAAGTGAGAGAAATCGAGCTTGGCGAAGTCCGGGTTATTGAGCAACGCGTTGAACAGCGTATTGACGCCGCTGATGATCGTGTACTGGTGGCGCGCGAGCTCCTTTACGAAGCCCGGAATGTCGCGCGGGTTGGTGATGAGGATGTTCTCGCCGCCCATCACCATCATGTTCAGGCAGTTCACCGTGAGGGAGAAGATGTGATAGAGCGGCAGTGCCGTGATGATGACGGGGCGCTCGCCCTCCATCGCCGGGCCCAGCCAGGAACGATATTGCAGCAGCGCGGCGATCACGTTCCGGTGAAGCAGCATGGCGCCCTTCGAAATGCCGGTCGTGCCGCCGGTGTACTGCAGGAAGGCGAGATCGTCATGGCCGAGGAGCGGCGTGACGAGCTTGGCGCCGGCGCCCTGCCCGAGCGCCTGCTTGAAGGACACGGCGCCCGGCAGGTTGTAGGCCGGCACCATCTTCTTCACCTTGCGCACCACCAGGTTGACGACCAGGCCCTTCAGGCCGAGCAGCTCGCCAAGCGACGTGACGACCACATGCTTAACCGGCGTTCGCGCGCGCACCTGCTCGAGCACGGACGCGAAATTCTCCAGGATGACGATCGCCTCCGCTCCGGAGTCCTTCAGCTGGTGCTCGAGCTCACGCGCGGTGTAGAGCGGATTCACGTTCACGACCACGCCGCCCGCCCGCAGCGTGCCGAACATGGCGATCGGGTATTGCAGGCAATTCGGCATCATGATCGCCACACGCGCGCCCTTGGACAGGCCTTTTGCCTGCAGCCAGGCGCCGAAGTGGCGCGCCATCACGTCGAGCTCGCCGAAGGTGATCGTCTTGCCCATGCAGGTGAATGCCGGGCGGTCGCTGAAGTCGCGGATGCTTTTCTCGAACAGCTCGACGAGAGAGCCGTACTGGTGGGTGTCGATCTGCGTCGGCACTCCCGGGGGATAGCTCTTCAGCCAGATACGGTCCATTTCTCCTCCTACCGCGCGGCGGGTTTTGCGGCGATTCTAGCGACGATTGGCGCAGCGAGGCATCCCGCTCCGATCGCGGCATAGGCGGCGAGCCAGGCGCCGCTCGAATGCGCGCCGCCGGCGAGATCGAGCGCCGTGCCGAACACCATGGGTCCGAGCAAGCCGCCGCCGAACCCGACGAGCGAATAGAGGCCCATCGCGGCGCCGCGCAGCTCTGCGGGCGCGGCGGTGACGAGCCCGGCGGTCAAGGTGCCGGATTCCGCCATCACGAGCATCGAGTACAGCACGATTATGGCGAGGACGGCCATCCAGGGCAGCGCCGCCGCCGAGGCGAGCAGGATCCCGCTGGTCCCCGAGGCGGCCATGACGAGCAGGATCCAACGCCGGCGTCCGATGTGAAGCGCCACTTCGTTGCCCAGGATCGAGGCCGGCACCGCGAGCAGGTTGACGGCCGCCGCGATCGTCGCCGCCGGCCAGGGAAAGGTGTCGCCCGCATGCAAGCTCGCCGAGAAAGCGAGGAAGGCCACCATCCAGGCGCGCGAGCCGAAGAGCTCCAGGCAGTGCGCCATGTAGCCGAGCGTGTAGCCGGCGCTCGCGCGATCGCGCAGCACGCGCAGCCACGAGCGCACGGGGAAAAGCGAACGCCAGGAGATCGCGCCGCCGCCGTGGACCGGAAGCGCCCGCAGCAGGAAGACAAGCGCGCCGGCGCCGAGCGGGCCGAGCGCGCTCGCGATAAACGCCGTGCGCCAACCGAAGTGCGGCGCGATCAGTCCAGCCATGGCGAGCGAGAGCGCCGTGCCGATGCCGAAGAACGAGGTATAGAACGCGATATAGCGGCTCTGGTAGGGTCCGCTCACCCGGTCCGAAAGCAGGCGCAGCCCCGGCATGTAGGTCGCGGCGATGCCCACGCCGAGCACAACCTGGAAGAACACCGCGCTCGCGAAGCCGTCGACCAGGAAGCCAAAACCCGCGCTGCCCGCCGCGGCGAGCACGCTGCCGACCAGGTAGATGCGGCGCCCGTCGATGCGGTCGGTGAGCGCGGTCCACAGCGAGACGGTGGTGACATAGCCGGCGAAGAACATTCCGCCGACCACGCCGGCCTGCGCGTTGGAGAGGCCCCATTCGTCGCGCAGGTCCGGCAGGAGCGCGGCGTACGTCGAGAAGCCCAGCATCGACAGGATGTGGGCTGCGAGGAGAAGGTAGACCGCTCTCAGCGGTTCTTGAAGCCCGGCTTGCGCTTTTCCAGGAAGGCCGCCATGCCTTCGCGCTGGTCAGCGAGACCGAACTGCGAGTGGAAAAGCCGCCGCTCGAAGAGGATGCCCTCCGAAAGGGCGCTCTCGTACGCGCGGTTGATCGACTCCTTGAGCATCATCACCGCCGGCAGCGAATAGCCGGCGATCTTTTCCGCCACCGCCATCGCCTCCTCCATCAGCTTCTCGAGCGGGACGACGCGCGAGACGAGGCCGGCACGTTCCGCCTCGTGCGCGTCCATCATGCGCGCAGTCAGGCACATGTCCATCGCTTTCGCCTTGCCGACCGCGCGAGGCAGCCGCTGCGTGCCGCCGGCACCCGGCATGACGCCGAGGTTGATCTCGGGCTGGCCGAACTTCGCGTTGTCGGCGGCGATCACGATATCGCACATCATCGCCACCTCGTTGCCGCCGCCGAGCGCGTAGCCGGCCACGGCGGCGATCACGGGCTTGCGGATACGCCGCAGGTGCTCCCAGTCGCGCGTGATGTAGTCCGACATGAAGGCATCCATGTAGCTGTAATCCTTCATGACGCCGATGTCGGCGCCGGCGGCGAAAGCCTTGTCGTTTCCCGTGATGACGATCGCGCCGATGCCGTCGTCGGCGTCGTAGGCCTGCAGCGCCTTGCCGAGCTCCTGCATGAGCTGCGGATTGAGCGCGTTCAGCTGCTTCGGCCGGTTCAGCGTGATGAGACCGACGCGGCCCTTCTGCTCGGTCTTGATCGCCTCATAGCTCATCGGTTCGCACCACCTTGGCGTAGAAGGCGTTGAGGGCGGCCAGGAAAGCGGCGTGCACCTGGCGCGCCGTCACGGTCTCGCCGCCGAATGTCTGAGCCCGCGTCGCGCAGGCATCGCCGAGCAGCGTCACCTTGTAGCCGAGATCGGCCGCCTGGCGCACGCTCGCGTCGACGCACATGTGGGTCATCATCCCGGCGACGACGAGTTCCTTCACGCCCGCGTCCTTGAGCGCGCGCTCGAGCTCGGTGCCGCGGAAGCTGTTCGGAAAATTCTTTTCGATCACGCGCTCCCCGCTTTGCGGGCGCACGGCGGCATGGATCTCCGCACCCCTGGTGCCCGGGATAAAGAACGTCGCGCCCGGCCGTGTCGAGAGGTGCCGCACGTGGAATACCGGCAGGTCCTCCTGCCGCGCCCGCGCGAGTGCCCTGGAAGCATTCGCCGCCGCGGCGTCGGCGCCTTCGAGCTCCATCGCGCCGCCGGGAAAATAATCGTTCTGGATGTCGATGACGACGAGAGCTCGCTCAGGCATGTTTTTTCTTCAGCTCCGATAACGGAATGGCGCCGGGGATGTCGATACGCTTGCGGTTCGGCTCCGGCTGGGTCAGCGCCTCCACCGGCTCCAGGCTCGTCGCGCTGCGCACGGCGAGGCTCTGGTAGAGACGCATGTTGTCATCCTTCCAGCGGATCTCCTCGTCGGCGAGCTGGCGCGTGACCTTCGCCGGGATGCCCGCGACCAGCGCGCCGGCCGGGATGCGGGCCTCCGCCTTCACGAAGGCCAGCGCGGCGACGACGGCATGCTCGCCGATCTCGGCGTTGTCGTTCACCACGGCGTTCATGCCGATCAGCGCGCCGCGCCGCACGACGCAGCCGTGCAGGATGGCGCCGTGGCCCACGGTGGCCTCCGGGCCGACCACGGTGTCCTTGCCGGGGAAGCCGTGCAGCATGCAGTGGTCCTGGATGTTGGCACCGGCCTCGACCACGATGCGGCCGAAATCGCCGCGCAGGCTGGCGCAAGGCCCGATGTAGGCGCGCGGCCCGACGATGACGTCGCCGATGAGGACCGCGCTCGGATGCACGAAGGCGCTCGGATCGACGACCGGCACGATGCCGTCGATGGCATAGACCCTGGGCATGGCTAGAATTTTAAACCCATGACCTCCGTCCTCGTCTCGGTCGAAGCGGGCGTGCAGACCCTTACGCTCAACCGCCCGGAGAAGCTGAACGCGCTGAACCCGGAGATGCACGAGCGGCTGCGCGCGGCATTGGAGGAGGCGGCCGGCACGCCCGAGATCCGCGCGGTGCTCCTCACCGGCAGCGGACGCGGCTTCTGCACGGGTCAGGATCTCGCGGAACGCGACGTCCGCCCCGGCGCGCCGCCGATCGACCTTTCGGTCTCGCTCGGCTCGTACTACAACCCGCTCGTGCGGCGCATGCGGGCGCTGCCGAAGCCGATCGTCTGCGCGGTGAACGGCGTCGCGGCCGGCGCGGGTGCGAACCTGGCCCTCGCCTGCGACATCGTCGTCGCCGCGCGCTCCGCGAGCTTCGTGCAGGCATTCTCGCGCCTCGGCCTCGTGCCCGACGCGGGGGGCACGTACTTCCTGCCGCGCCTCGTCGGCACGGCGCGCGCCATGGGGCTCGCGCTGCTCGCCGAAAAGCTCACCGCCGAGGAGGCCGCCCAGTGGGGCCTGATCTGGAAAGCGGTCGACGAGTCGCAGCTTGCCCCGGAGGCGCGCGCCATAGCGACGCGGCTCGCGAGCGGCCCGACCAAGGGCTACGGGCATTTGAAGCGCGCGCTCTATGCTTCGGCCGGCAACTCGCTCGATGCGCAGCTCGACCTCGAGCGCGACCTGCAGCGTGAACTCGGGCTGTCCGAGGACTACCGGGAAGGCGTCACCGCGTTCAAGGAAAAGCGCACGCCCCGCTTCACCGGCAAATGAACAAGCAGACGCTGGCCGAGCGCACGGCGCAGATCATCCAGCGCGAGGACCGGGCGTCGCGCTGGCTGGGCATGCAGCTCGACGAAGTGCGCCCCGGATACGCGCGGCTCAGGATGCGGGTCACCGATAACATGGTGAACGGGCAGAACGTCTGCCATGGCGGCCTCATCTTCTCGCTCGCCGACTCGAGCTTCGGCTTCGCCTGCAACTCGCACAATCAGCACGCGCTGGCCGCCAGCTGCTCGATCGACTTCCTCGCGCCCGCGGCGCTGGGCGACGAGCTGACCGCCGAGGCGAACGAGACGGCGCACGCCGGCCGCACGCGCATTTACGATGTGAGGGTCACCAACCAGGAGGGCACGCTGATCGCCGTCTTCCGCGGCAAATCGGCGACCGTGAAAGGCACATGGGTGGAATGAAGACTTTCGAGCTCGAGCCGATCGAGAAGGCGCCGCGCGCCGAGCTCGAGCGGCTGCAGCTCGAGCGGCTGCAGTGGTCCCTGCGCCATGCATACGAGAACGTGCCGCACTTCCGGAAGAAATTCGACGCCGCCGGCGTGAAGCCGTCCGACTGCCGCTCGCTCGCCGACCTCGCGCGCTTTCCCTTCACGACCAAGGCCGACCTGCGCGACACCTATCCGTTCGGCATGTTCGCCGTGCCGATGGATCGCGTAGTGCGGATCCACGCCTCCTCCGGGACCACCGGCAAGCCGACCGTTGTCGGCTACTCGGCGAAGGACCTCGATACCTGGACCCACCTCATGGCGCGCTCGATGCGCGCGGCCGGCGCGCGGCCCGGCGACAAGGTGCACGTGGCCTACGGCTATGGACTGTTCACCGGCGGGCTGGGCGCGCACTATGGCGCCGAGCGCCTCGGTCTCGCCGTCATCCCGCTCGGCGGCGGCATGACCGAGCGGCAGGTGCAGCTGATCGCCGACTTCAAGCCCGACATCATCATGGTGACACCGAGCTACATGCTCGCCATCGCCGACGAGATGGAGCGCCAGGGCGTCGACCCGAAGAAGAGCTCGCTGCGCCTCGGCATCTTCGGCGCCGAGCCGTGGACCAACGAAATGCGCCAGTCGATCGAGCGGCGCCTCGACATGCAGGCGATCGACCTCTACGGCCTGTCCGAAGTCATGGGCCCCGGCGTGGCGCAGGAATGCGCGGAGACGAAGGACGGCCTCACGATCTGGGAGGACCACTTCCTCCCCGAAATCATCGATCCGGCGAGCGGCACGCCGCTGCCCGAAGGCGAGAAAGGCGAGCTCGTGTTCACCTCGCTCACCAAGGAAGCGCTGCCCGTCGTTCGCTACCGGACGCGAGACCTCACGCGGCTGCTGCCGCCCACGGCGCGAAGCATGCGCCGCATGGAGAAGATCACCGGACGCTCCGACGACATGTTGATCATTCGCGGCGTGAACGTGTTCCCGTCCCAGATCGAGGAGCTGATCCTGAAGACGCCCGGGCTCTCGCCGCACTACCTGCTGGAAGTGACGAAGAGCGGGCCGCTCGACCACCTCGCGGTCATCGTCGAGGGCGAGGCGTCGGCGACGGCGACGCTCGCGCATCACATCAAGTCCTATGTCGGCATCAGCGCCGAGGTGCGCATCGGCGCGGTGGAGCGCTCGATCGGCAAGGCGAGGCGCGTGGTCGACAAGCGGCCGAAGGGCGGCTAGGCGAAGGCGAAGCTCGCCGCGCGAAAGCGGCTGGCGACGACGTTGTCGATCGAGGGCAGGTCGCGCGTGCCCTCGAGCCTTGGCAGGGTGGCGAGCGCGCGCATCACGTAGCCCGGCGTGATTCCCGGCGCCGCCGCCAGCTCGCGCCGGGGAATGCTGACCACGTCGAAGCCGCGGCTTCGCATGTGCTGCAGGATGCGCACGGCGAGCCGCAGGTTCGGCTCCAGCCGCTGCGTCCAGGCCGAATGCCACGATCCCATCGGATGGAAGTAGTTCGGGATGCCGCCGACCATGAGGCCCTTGTAGAAGTTGATGCCCTCGAGCGCGATCGGCCTCCCATCCACCTCGAGAGCGAAGTTGAAGAAGCGCAGGTTGAGGCCGGTCGCCAGCACGCACACGTCGCAGGGCAGGCGCTCGCCGTTTTTCAGCCGGATCGACGAGCGCTCGAAACGCTCGATCTCCGCGGTGCGGATGGAAAACGCGCCGCGCCTGAGTTGCGCCTTGAACCCGATCGCCACCGCGATGCGCTGCTCCCACGGGTTGTAGCGTGGCGTGAAATGCTCGCGCAGCGCGCGCTCGCCGACCTCGCGCAGCCAGTGCCGGCGGAAGAACGCTCGCGCCACCGCGGGGAATCGCCGGAACGTCAGGAAGACGAGGTCATCCTTGAGCTGGAGTCCGGCGCGCAAGGCGGTGAGCGCGCCGGGCACGCCCGCGCGGTGCAGGCGCTGGGCAAGCCGCACCAGCGCCCCCGCACGGTTGTCGATCTCGTAGATATACGAAGGCGAGCGCTGCAGCATGACGAGCGACTTGCAAACTCGCGCAAGCTCGGGCGCGCAGCACACCGCGGTGGCGCCGCTGCCGATCAGCACCACATGCTGGCCGGGGAAGCTGCGGCCGGCATCCAGGTGAGAGGTGTGGACGATCTCGCCGCCGAAGCCGCCCATGCCGGGCAACGCGGGCACATAGGGCTCGTCGGCGAAATAGCCGTTCCCATTCACGAGGAACCGTGCCCGAAACTCGCCGGCGCTCGTCGACACGGTCCAAAGGCGCTCGCGCGTATCGAACGCGGCCCTCAGCACGCGCGCGCCGAAGCGGATATGGCGCCGCATGCCGAACTCGTCCGCCACGTCACCGAGGTAGGCATGGATCTTCTCGCGCGGCTGCAGGCACGAGTCCGAGAGGTGCGGCCTGAAGCCGAACGAATACTTGACGAAGTCGGAGTCGCAGCGGGCGCCGTGCCAGCGGTGCGAGCGCCACACGCCGCCCAGGTCGCCCGCGGCCTCGAGGATCGTGTACGAGAAGCCGCCGCGGGCCATGTGGTAGGCAGCGGCGAGCCCGGTCATGCCGGCGCCGATAATGATCACATCGCGATCTGCATGCATGCCAGTGTCTCCTTTCATTTAACGAGGCGGGGCAGGCCGGTGGCGAGGAGCGGAAACGCGCTGACGAGCGCGACGCCGAACGCCAGCACCGCAGCGGCCGGCAGTGCCGCACGGAACACCTCCGGCAGGGGGCGGTTGAATCGATAGGCGGTGAAGAAGAGGTTCATCCCCACCGGCGGCGTGAGATAGCCGAGCTCCATGTTGGCGAGGAAGATGATGCCGAGGTGCAGCGGGTCGACGCCGAAGGCCACGGCGAGCGGAAGCAGCAGCGGCACCAGCACGACGGTGGCGGAAAAGATGTCGAGAAAGCAGCCCGCGGCGAGGAGGAAGATGTTGAGGGCCAGGATGAAGACCCAGCGCGAATGGATCGCCGAGCGCACCCAATCCACCAGCCACTCCGGGATGCGCGCGTCGACCACGTAGTTGGAAAGGCCGAGGGCGACGCCGAGGATGAGCAGCACGCCGCCGATGAGCAGGCCGCATTCCGCCATCACGCGTGGCACGTCGCGCACGAGGTCGAGGTCGCGGTAGACGAACACCTCCACGACGAACGCGTACACCGCCGTCGCGGCGGCCGCTTCCACCGGGGTGGCGACGCCGCCAAACAGCCCCCCGAGGGCGATGACCGGCACGGCGAGCTCCCATTTCGCGGCTGCCAGCGCCGCGCGCGCCGCCGTCCAGTCGAAGCGTCGCGCGCTCGTCTCGCGGGGTGCGGCGCTCCGCATGGCCCATGCCGTGACGAGCGCCATCAGCAGGAGGCCCGGCACCATCCCGGCGAGGAACATTTCCTCGAGCGGGATCTTCGCCACGATGGCGTAGACCACGAGCGGCAGCCCCGGCGGCAGCAGGCCGCCGAGCGAACCGGCCGCCGCGAGGAGGCCAAGGCCGTTCTTCTCGCTGTGACCGGCCGCGGCGAGGAGCGGCATCAGCATGCCGCCCACGGCGATGATGGTGACGCCCGAGGCGCCCGAGAATGACGTGAAGAATGCGCAGGCGGCGACCGTCACCAGCGCCGCTCCACCGCGCATGCCGCCGAGGAGCGCATCGCACACGCGAACCAGCCGAGCCGGCGCGCCGCCCTCGGCGAGGAAGTAGCCCGCCAGAGCGAAGAGCGGGATCATCGGCAGCGAGGGATTAACGACCATTCGGTAGTGGTCGAGCGCGAGGGACGCTATGGGAAGTCCCTCTCGCCAGAAAAGGAAGAGCGCCGCTCCGCCGAGCGTCACGAATACCGGCGAGCCGCAAGCGGCGGCGACCACGAGCGCGCCGAGCGCGATGACGGTCAGAGGGTCGGACAGCGCTCCCTCGCGCGCTACGCCGTAGACCGCAGCGGCGCACACGAAGCCGACCGCCGCTCGCTGCGGCCACGTGGTTCCCGCCTGCCAGGCAAGGCGCAGCGCGATGAGCGCAAAGCCGAACGGCAGCGCCGCTTCGCCGACCCATACCGGAACGCCCGGAACGATGACATTGGCGCCCGCTCGTTCCGCGAGCACGAACTGGACGCTCGCCACGCACAGCAGAACCGCGACCACCGCGGCCACCGCCGCGCTGAAGTGGCGCACGATCATGGCCGGGCGCCCTGCCAGCGACGCCTGCAATGTCGATAGCGCGAGAAGGCGCTGCTCACGCGCGGCGACCGCGCCACCGAACATGCCGGCGACGAGCGCGCAGTGCTGCGCGAGCGATGCGGCGCCCGGCACGCCGACATGGAACGCGCTGCGAAGCGCCGCTTCGGCGATCGGCAGGATGGCGAGCGCGGCGAGCGCGGCAACGAGGACGCCGTTTTCCGCGAGCGTCAGGGCCTTGAGCGCCGCGCTCATCGGCGGCTCCCCTGCCCGGCGCGGTAGGCGGCAAGGAGCGCTTGCACCTCGTCGAAGAGATCGGCGGGCACCATCGCCCCGCGCACGAGCGGATACAGGTCGGCGGCGAGGCGCCGCCACTCGGCCTCGACTTCAGGCGTCACAGGCTGGACTTTCAGTCCGCGCTTCTGCATCGCCGCCACCGCCTCCTCGTTCTCGCGGCGGCTGAGGGCGCGCAGCTCGGCGCCAGCGCGCTCGCCGGCCTCGCGCAGCGCGCGCTGGCCCGGCGGCGACATCGCGTCCCAGGTCTTGCGCGTGACGACCAGTGCGCCCACGAGCGGCGCCCAGTTGAGCTCGAGCATGTACGGCGCATGCGGATAGAACTGCAGCGTGAGCGCCCAGAAGGGCGAGCTCGGTACCGCGCTGATCATGCCGGTCTGCAGCCCGGGAAGGATGTCCGCCACCTCGAGCACCACCGGCTGGTAGCCGATGCGCTTCATGATCTCCGCCTGCGCGCTGTCGCCGGCCCAGGCGAAGAGCTTCAGCTTGCGAAAATCCGCCGGCGTAAGGGCCGGCTGGCGGGAGAAGAAACGTACCCATCCCGCGTCGCCCCAGGCGAGCACGACGAAGCCCTTGTCCAGGAAGCGCCGCTCGAGCGTAGGACGCAGCTTCTCGCGCAGGTAATCCAGCTCTTCCCAGGAGCGGAAGACGAGCGGCATCTTCTGCAGCACGGTGACCGAGTCGTCGATCTCGCTCAGCCCGACCACCGTCAGCATGGCGGCATTGAGCTGGCCGACGCGCATGCGCCGGACCATGTCGGCCTCGCCGCCCTGCGAGCCGTCGGTGTAGACGACGAACTGGGCGCCCTTCCCCTCGGCCGCCCGCCATTGGTCTCCCATATCGAGGAGCGCGCGATGCCAGTTCGTGCCGCGCGGCGCGAGCGTGCCGAGGCGCAGCCGGATCGTGTCCTCGGCGGCGGCGAGCGGTGACAGGGCGCTCGCGACGAGCGCGGCAGCGAGGAGAGCTCGGATGGTGTTCATGGCATTCCCCTATTGGATGAAGAGGCGCTCGGCACGCGACAGCAGCCAGCGGGCTCGCCGCTGCGCGATCAGGTTGGCGAGGCGCAGGTCGTTGCTGCGGGTGGTATCGAGCGTCAACGCTTTCTCGAGCAGCGCGGTGAATTCCGTCCGCCGTTCCTCGGCCACGCAGACCGCTTCAGCGAGCGTCACGTACGGCGCGGCAGCCGCGCCGCGCGAGAGCTCGACGGCGCGCGCAAAATGCGCGCGCGCCCGCTTGGCCGCGTCGCGGGGGTTACCCGGCTGCGCCATCTCATAAGCGATCAGGAATGTGTGGATGGCGCCTTGGTCGTACGCCTCGTCGAGCTCCAAGGCACGGCGCACGAGCGCATCCATCGCCGAGCGCTCCGCCAGGACCTCGGGCTCGTCCTTCGAGAGGGAAATCAGCGCGCCCCACGAGGCAGCCGTCCAGTAGGCCAAGCCGGCATCGCGCGTTTCGAGTGCATCGAGCGGGCGGTCGCCCAGGCCGCGCAGGCCGTAGTCGCGGGCGCGCCGATAAAGGCGGCGGGCGCGGTCCTCGAGGCGGCGCGCCGCGGCGAGGTCGCGCTCCTCGAGCTCTTCGGCATCCGATTGCACGAAGGCGTAGGCATATTGCGTGAAGCCGCGCGTCGCCGCGAGCAGCAATCCGGGATGTCGCGGACTTTGCTCGAGCAGGGATTCCACCAGCTTCAGGCTGAAAGGCGCCGCCGCGCGGATGAGATCGGGATCGTCGTCGCTGGCAAACGCGACTGCGGGGCCTGCCAGCGCGCTGCCCATCTCCTTCACCGCGAGCTGGCGTATCGAGCAGCCGGCAAGCGCCGCGAGCAGGGCAACGCCGACGACGGTCGTCCGCTTCATGGCACGTGCGCCGAGACGGCTTTGAAATGCCGCGCGACTTCCCGCGCCGCGTCGAGCCACGACATCTCGCGGTAGGCGACGCCGTGTCGATGGCAGAAGGCACGCGTGATGCGACGCGCGGCGCGCAGCCGTGCCGTCGGCATCGACGGGAACACGTGGTGCTCGATATGGTTGTTGAGGCCGCCGAACAGGAAGTCCTCGAGCCGCGAATCGCCCAGGTTGCGGGTCACGGCGAGCTCCTGGCGGAAATGCGAGATGGCCTCGCCCGGCTCGATCACGCGCGTGCCGATGTGGTTCACGAGAAATACCGTTCCGGTATACCCGCCGATGAGAAGCGTCGTCAGCGTGTAATTGAGCAGCGCGCCCGGCAAGCCGAGGACGAAGGCCGGCAGCACGAGCCACAGCCCGTAGTGCAGGACGAGGAGCACCTGGTCGACGCGGGTCGCTTTCGGCTCGCGGCGCAGGTAGCGCAGGCTGTCCATGCGCAGCGTGAAGCCCTGCAGCCAGACGAGGATCCAGATCAGCACCGCCTGGTGCCGGCTCACCAGCCGGCCGAAGCCGTTCTTGGTCTGCGCCGATTCGCGATACATGCTGAAGAACTCCGACTGCATGTCGGGATCCCGGCCGCGATCGTTGCAGTGCGGATGGTGCAGGCGGTGAATGTGCTGGAAGTACGTGTAGCAAAGCCCCGTCAGGAGCGTGTGGTAGAGCTGGCCGATGGCGTCGGAGAGCCGGCGCTCTTTGCTGATCGCGCCGTGGCCGGCTTCGTGGGCGAGGAAGCCCGCGTGCATGGTGAAGAACGCCGCGGCCCCGATCGCGATCGCCCGCACGCCGAACGACGGATCGCAGAGCAGCGTCACGTAGGCCGCCGCGTACCCGGCGAAAACGAAGGCGGCATAAGCGGCACACCGAAGCGGCGCGGCACGGAAGCATCCGGCCGCCGCGAGCTCGGCGGTGAGCAGGCGATGCAGCCGGTCGGCGCGCTGCGGTCTCGCGGTTGAGAGAACGTCACGCGCCATGACTTCCTCCCCGCGCTTCGACGCTCTGCGCGAAAAGGGGCAGCGCCCGAAACACCGCGCCCGCCGCGGTATGCACGTCGAGCTTGCGGTAGACGCTCTTGATGTGCGTGGCGACCGTGTGCTGCGATATTCCAAGCACCTGGGCGATCCGGCTGTAGGTGCACCCTTTCGCGAGAAGCCGCACCACATCGATCTCGCGGGCCGTGAGCTGGGCATTCATGGTTACCTCCCGTTTGGTTAGTGCCCGGCCGCCTATTGCAGGGCCCGTACCAGCGCGCAAGGTGCTGATTTGGCTGAAAACGGGCCACTACGGAGGCGCACCGCGTTTGCGTTTTCTGCGGGTGCGGCCTACATTGAATGCATGGGGACGCCGCGATTGGATTCAGGCCAGCGCGAGTTCCTTGCGTCCGTCGCCAGCGTGGTCTTCGGCAACCCGTACACCGCCGAGCGGGTGGCGCTCATCCGCCGGCTTGCGCCCGAGGCGCCGGCCAGGCTGGCGAATGACCGCGAAGCGCTCGCGCGCGTGGTCGCGCCCAAGCTGAAATCGCTGCTCGCTGCCGGGTGGGCCGCGTTCGGCGAGGAGGACCGCAGCCTGCTGGAACCGGCGTTCCTCTACGTCACCTACCAGCGCTTCGTGCCGCAGATCGATGCGCACATCGAGCGGCAGGCGACGCGGCCCGGCGAGCCGGCGCGGGTCGAGTTCGGCGACGACCTGATGGCCGATTTCGTGCGAGCGGGATTTCCGGAGGAGCGCGCCGCCCGCTTCTTCAGCCTGTTCTTCCAGCTGCGCCGGGCGTTCTACTTCATCGGCCAATCGCTCGCCGGCGAAAGCGCGCCGATGGAACGGCTGCGCCGGGACCTCTGGAACAACATCTTCACCCACGATATGCGCGCCTACGAGGCGTCGCTGTGGAACCGGATGGAGGACTTCTCCACCCTCCTCCTCGGCGACACCGGCACCGGCAAGGGGTCGGCCGCAGCGGCCATCGGCCGCTCGGAGTTCATCCCGTACCTGCCGCACGAGCGGCGCTTCGCCGCCAACTTCGCGCAGACCTTCATCGCGATCAACCTGTCGCAGTTTCCCGAGACGCTGATCGAGTCCGAGCTCTTCGGCCATCGCAAGGGCGCCTTCACCGGCGCGATCGACCATCACCAGGGCGTCTTCGAGCGCTGCAGCGCGCACGGCGCGCTCTTCCTCGACGAAATCGGCGAGGCGGCGGTGCCGGTGCAGATCAAGCTGCTCCAGGTGCTGCAGGAACGCACGTTCACGCCGCTCGGCGGCCACGAGAAGAAGCGCTTCTCCGGACGGGTGATCGCCGCGACCAATCGCTCGCTCGCGCAGCTGCGGCAGGGCGGGCACTTTCGCGACGACTTCTATTACCGCCTGTGCTCGGACGTGATCCATGTGCCGACCCTGCGCGAGCGCATCGAGGCGTCGCCCGCCGAGCTCGCCGAGCTCGTCGCGCTGCTCGTGCAGCGGACCATCGGCGCCGAGAGCCTCGAGCTCGTCACCTACGTGCTCGACACGCTTGGGCGCGACGTGCCGCGCGACTATGCCTGGCCGGGCAACGTCCGGGAGCTCGAGCAGGCGGTGCGCCGTATATTGCTGACCGGCTCTTACAGGCCGGACGTCGACCCGGCGGCCAGCCTGGATGCGGAAGATCGCCTCGTCGCACGCCTGCGCGCGGGCAACTTGAGCGCGGACGAGCTTCTTTCCGGCTATAGCGCGCTGCTGTACCGGCGGCTCGGCAGCTATGCCGCCGTCGCGGAACGCACCGGCCTCGACCCCCGCACGTCGCGCAAGTACGTGCTGAGCGCAAAATCCGGATAGAAGCCGGCCCGCCTAACGCATAAAGTGGCGGCATGAACAACGCCGTGCGGAAAGCCAAGACCTACCTCGACCAGCGTCGCGGCGAGCGCGTGACGCTCGGCGAGCTGGCCGGCGCGGTCGGCGCAAGCCCGTTCCACCTGCAGCGGCGCTTCAAGGCCGCATTCGGCGTGTCGCCGCGCGACTATCAGGACGCGCACCGGCTCGAGGCCGTGAAATCGTCGTTGCGCAACGGCCGCCGCGTGGCCGACGCGGTGTTCGACGCGGGTTACGGGTCGGTGTCGCGCTTCTACGAGAACCCGCGACTCGGCATGAAAGCGCGTGACTACCGCGCTCGCGGGAAGGGTCAGCGCATTTGCTTCACGTGCTTCGCCACGGCCCTCGGCATCGTGCTCGTCGCGGCGACCGACAACGGGGTGTGCGCGGTGAAGCTCGGGCCGGACCGGGCAAGGCTCGAGCGGCAGCTCGGCGAGGAGTTCAGCGCCGCCGAGATCGAGGAGGAGCGCATGCCCGAGCTAGAGGAACGCATTCGCGCCTTCGTCGCCGGCGAAGGCAGCCTGTCGCGCGTGCCGCTCGACATCCGCGGCACCGTGTTCCAGCGGCGCGTCTGGGACGCGCTGCGGCGCATCCCGCGCGGCGAAACACGCACATACAGCGAGATCGCGCGCCAGATCGGCGCGCCGGCCGCGGTGCGCGCCGTCGGCAGCGCATGCGGCGCGAACCCGGTCGCGCTGGTCGTGCCCTGCCACCGCGCCGTGCGATCCGATGGCGGCCTGGGCGGCTACGCCTGGGGCCTGCCGGTGAAGGAAACACTTTTGCAGGTCGAAAAGCGCCGGCGTAAATAAGGCGGCGGCCGACGCCGCGCGCCTCGCTAGAATCGGCCGCGTGTACGCGCACCTTTTCCGGCCGCTCGAGCTCGGCTCCGTCACGCTGCCGAATCGGATCCTCATGGGATCCATGCATACGGGCTACGAGGCGCGCAATGGAATGCGCGAGCTGGCCGCGTTCTACGCCGAGCGCGCCCGCGGCGGCGCGGCGCTCATCGTCACCGGCGGGTATTCGCCGAACGACGCCGGCAATCTTGGCCCGCACCGCGCCCAGTTCTCGACCGGCGAGGATGCGGAACGGCATCGCGTCGTCCCGCGGGCGGTGCACGAGGCGGGCGGCCGGATCGTGCTGCAGCTGCTGCATTCCGGCCGCTACGGATTCCACGGCGCGATCGTCGCGCCTTCGGCGGTGAAGTCGCCGATCAATCCGCACGCGCCGCGCGAAATGAGCGAGACCGAGATCGAGCGCACGATCGGCGACTTCGCCGCCGCAGCGGGACTGGCGCGCGAAGCCGGCTACGACGGCGTGGAGCTCATGGCCTCGGAGGGCTACCTCATCACGCAGTTCCTGGCGCTGCGCACGAACCAGCGCACGGATGCATGGGGCGGACCGCTCGCGCAGCGCATGCGCTTCGCGACCGAGATCGTGCGCCGGGCGCGCGCGGCTGCCGGGCGCGATTTCATCATCGTCTATCGTATCTCGGCGCTCGAGCTGGTCGAGGGCGGGCTGAGCGCGGACGAGATCGCGGAAGTGGCGCGCGGCGTCGAGGCCGCCGGCGCCACGCTGCTGAATAGCGGCATCGGCTGGCACGAGGCGCGGATACCGACCATTGCGCAAGCGGTGCCGCGCGGCGCGTTCGCCTGGGCGACGCGGCGCCTCAAGCAGGCGGTGCGGATCCCGGTCGTCGCGTCGAACCGCATCAATGCGCCCGAGGTCGCGGAGGAGATCCTGGCGCGCGGTGACGCCGACATGGTCTCGCTCGCGCGCGCGCTGCTGGCCGACCCGGAGTTTGCCGCCAAGGCGAAAAAGGGCGACCGCGCCGGCGTCAATATCTGCATCGCCTGCAACCAGGCGTGCCTCGACCATTACTTCATCGGCGAGCCGGTGAGCTGCGTCGTCAACCCGCGCGCCGGTCGGGAAACCAGCCTGCTGATCCGTGCCGCCGAGCGAAAGAAGAAGATCGCCGTCGTGGGCGGCGGGCCGGCCGGCCTGATCTGCGCCGCGACCGCCGCCGAGCGGGGTCACGCGGTGACGCTCTTCGAGCGTGACGCGCAACTCGGCGGCCAGTTCAATCTCGCCAAGGTGGTTCCGGGCAAGCAGGAGTTTGCCGAGTCGGTCGCCTATTACGCCGAGCGGCTTCGCCGCGCCGGCGTCAACGTGGTGCTGAACCATGCCGCCACGCCCGAAGACCTCGGCCGCTTCGACGAGGTGGTCATCGCGACCGGAATCGATCCGCGCAAGCCGGACATCCCCGGCATCGCCCATCGCTCGGTCGTCAGCTATGCCGACGTGCTCGCGGGGCGCGCGCGGATAGGAGAGCGCGTCGCCCTCATCGGCATGGGCGGCATCGGCTTCGACGTCGCGCTTTATCTCACGGCAGAACGCGAGGCCACGCTCGAGCGCCATGCATTCGAGTCGCACTGGGGCATTTCGGAGAATCGCTCGTCGCCGGGCGGCCTGGCGGTGCCGGGCCCGGCAAAGGCCCGGCACCGCGTCACCATGATGAAGCGCTCGACCACGCCGTTCGGCCACACGCTCGGCCGCACCACCGGCTGGGTGCATCGCGCGGAGCTCGCGCGGCACGGCGTACGCATGCTGAAGGGCGTGCAATACCAGCGCATCGATGACGCCGGTGTCCATGTGCTGATCGACGGGCAAGAATCCGTGGTGGAGGCCGACACGGTGATCGTTTGCGCCGGCCAGACCCCGCGCCGCGAGCTCGCCGGACACCACGTCATCGGCGGCGCGCGCGAGGCTGGCGAGCTGGACGCGAAGCGCGCCATGCGTGAAGGGGCGGAGCTGGGCGCGCGCCTCTAGTCGGGGTGCTAGCATCGACACATGGGCAGCGTGGTTGCACTTGCGGGGCAGGTCGGCGGGGCGAAGCTGGCCGACGGGCTCTACCGCCTGCGACAGGACCGCCTCACCGTCGTCGTCAACACCGGCGACGACTACGAGCACCTCGGCCTTGCCTTCTCGCCCGATATCGACACCATGCTCTACACGCTCGCCGGCATCGCGAGCGCTGCCGCGCCCTGGGAGCCTGAAGGCGAGACCCATGCGGTGCACGCGATGCTGAAGGCGCTCGGCGGGCCCGACCGCCCGATCCACGGCGACCGCTCGCTAGCCGCGCCGCTCCTCAGAGCGCAAGGCCTCGCCGCGGAACGCACGCTTTCGGAGATCACGCGCGCCTTCTGCCGCCATCTGGGCGTCGCGGCGCAGGTGGTGCCGATGAGCGACGATCGCGTGCGCACCTACGTCGAGACCGACGAAGGCAACATCACCTTCCAGGAGTATTTCCAGGACCTCGGCTGCGAACCGGCCGTGCACGGCTTCCAGTACGCCGGGGCCGAGGAGGCGCGCATACCGCAGGCGGTGCTCGAGGCGCTGCATGCGCCGGATCTCGAGGCGATCGTGCTCTGCCCGGGCAATCCGTATCACGCCATGCAGCCGATCCTGCATGTCGCCGGCATGCGGGATCTCCTCAAGGCGCGCCGCGTGCCGATCGTCGCCGTCACCCCCATCGTGGGCGGCCGCGCCCTGAAAGGATCGGCCGGCAAGATCATGCGCGACCTCGGCCGCGAGCCGTCGGCTCGCGCGGTCGCCACGGAATACCTTCGCCTCATCGACGGCTTCGTGCTGGACAGCGAGGACTCCGCCCTCGCGGAGAGCGTGCGCTCGCTCGGCATGGAGGTCGTCGCGCTGCCCACCATCATGCGCTCGCTCGACGATCGGGTGGCGCTCGCCCACGAGGTGCTCGACTTCGCCGCCACCATCCGGGTGCGCCGCGAAGCTGAAGTCGAGTGAGACCAGCCCTGCTAGTCGCCCTGCTGCCCGCCTGGGCAGGTGCGCAGAACCCGCACCAGGCGGAGATCGACCGCGCGCTCATCCAGCGCGATCGCCAGTCGGCGGAATTCTCCCGCCCCGAGTTGCGCGACCTCCATACGCGGCAAGACCACCAGAACCTGCCGCCGCGCCCCGATGAGCGCGGCCAACAGGCCCGCGAGCGTGACGCCTATCCGCTTTCGTCGGCCATCGAGCCGCCCGCGCGCAGTCCCGGCCCGCTACCGCTCCCAGGGGGGCCGCGTCACGGGGTCGATCCCATACCGGTCCAGGGCGGCAGCCACTAGCTTGCGGTCGATCGCCGCGAGGGCGGCGACCACGACCGACTTCGCATCGATCTCGAAGAACTCGCGCAAGGCCGCGCGCGTGTCGCTGCGGCCGAAGCCGTCCGTGCCGAGCGCGATGTACTCCCGCGGCACGTACGGCCGGATGAGATCCGGCACCGCGCGCACATAATCGCTCGCCGCGACGATCGGGCCCGAGGTGCCCTTCAGGCACCGCTCGACCCAGCTCGCCGCCTGCTTGCCGAAACGACGCTCACGCTCGGCCTGCATGCCGTCGCGGCGCAGCTCGGTGAACGAAGTGACGCTCCACACGCCGGCGGCGATGTTCCAGTCTTTCTGCAGCAGGTCCGCCGCCGCGATCACCTCGCGCAGGATGGGCCCCGAGCCGAGGAGCTGCACCTGGTTGCCTTCGCGCAGGCGGTACAGGCCACGCAGGATGCCTTCCGCCGCGCCGTCCGGGGCCGGGGGATGCGGGTAGTTCTCGTTGTAGCAGGTGACGTAATAGAAGACGTCTTCCTGCGCCTCGACCATGCGGCGCGCGCCGTCCTCGACGATCGCGGCGAGCTCGTACCCGAAGCACGGGTCGTAGGCGCGGCAATTGGGAATCGTGCTCGCCGCCAGGTGGGATGACCCATCCTGGTGCTGCAATCCCTCGCCGGCGAGCGTCGTGCGCCCGGCCGTGCCGCCCACCAGGAAGCCGCGCGCACGCGAGTCGGCGGCGGCCCAGATCAGGTCGCCCACGCGCTGGAAGCCGAAGATCGAGTAGTAGATGTAGAACGGCAGCATCGGCATGCCATGGGTCGAGTAAGAAGTCGCCGCGGCTAGCCACGATGAAAGCGCGCCCGCCTCGGTGATGCCCTCTTCCAGGATCTGCCCTTCCTTCGCCTCGCGATAGAAAAGCAGCTCCTCCGAGTCCTCCGGCTCGTACAGCTGCCCGAGCGACGAGTAGATGCCGAACTGGCGAAAAAGGGTCTGCATGCCGAAGGTGCGCGCTTCATCCGCGACGATCGGCACGATGCGCGGGCCGATCGCCTCGTCCTTCATCAGCGTCGAGAGCAGCTGGACGAATGCCATGGTGGTCGACTGGTTGCGCGGTCCGGCCTGCAGGTGCGGCACGGCGAGCTTCGGCGCCTCGCGCACACGGGCCGGCAGGTACCCGCCGAGCGCCTGGCGGCGCGCGTGCAGGTACTTCATCTCCGCGCTGTCGGCCGCTGGCCTGAGGAAGCGAAGCTGGGCGACGTCTTCATCCGAGAGCGGCACGGCGAAGCGGTCGCGGAATTCGCGCAGCGCATCGTCGTCCAGCTTCTTCTGCTGGTGGGTGCCCATCTTTCCCTGGCCCCAATGGCCCATGCCGTAGCCCTTCTTGGTCTGCGCCAGGATCACGGTCGGTTGGCCGGTGTGTTGCAGCGCGGCTCGATACGCAGCGTAAACCTTGACCGGATCGTGGCCGCCGCGACGCAGCCGATCGATGTCGTCGTCGCTCATGCCGGCGATCAGCTCGCGAAGCTCTGGATACTTGTTGAAGAAATGCTCGCGGTTGAAGCGCCCGTCGGTGGCCGCGTAGGTCTGGAACTCGCCGTCGACCGTCTCGTGCAGCCGCTTCAGCAGGATACCGTCGTGATCGCGGGCGAAGAGCGGATCCCAGTCGGCCCCCCAGAGGAGCTTCAGGACGTTCCAGCCGGCGCCGGCGAAAAGGCCTTCGAGCTCCTGTATCACCGAGCCGTTGCCGCGTACGGGACCGTCGAGCCGCTGCAGGTTGCAGTTCACGACGAAGATGAGGTTATCCAGCCCGTCCCTCGAGGCGAGGGAAAGCCCGGCCAGGGATTCGGGCTCGTCCATCTCGCCGTCGCCGACGAAGGCCCAGACCTTGCGCCCGTCTGTCTGGAGAATGCCGCGATGCTGGAGGTAGCGCATGAAGCGCGCCTGATAGATGGCGTTGATCGGGCCGAGGCCCATCGAGCCGGTCGGGAACTGCCAGAACTCCGGCATCAGGTAAGGGTGGCAGTAGGAGGAGAGGCCGCCGCGGGTCTCCTGCCGGTAATTGCCGAGCCGTTCTTCGGGCAGACGCCCTTCGAGGTAGGCGCGCGCGTAGACACCGGGCGCCGAATGCGGCTGGAAATAGACGAGGTCGCCTTTCTGCCCGGCGCGGAAGAAGTGATTGAAGCCCACCTCGAAGAGATCCGCCGCCGAGGCGTAGCTCGCGATGTGGCCACCCAGCTCGGCGTGCGCGCGGTTGGCCCTCACTACCATGGCGAGCGCATTCCAGCGCACGATGGCGGAGATGCGGCTTTCGAGCTCGAGGTTGCCCGGGAACTGCGGCTGATCGGCCAGGGCAACCGAATTCTTGTAGGGCGTATTGAGCACCGGCGGCAGCGGCACGCGCCGCGCGCGCGCATGGTCGAGCAGCTTGCGCAGCAGGAACGTCGCCCTTTCACGACCTTCGGATTGCACCAGCGCGTCGAAGGCGTCCAGCCATTCGCGCGTTTCCGCCGGGTCGGCGTCGGGCGGATTCACGCGCCAGAACGCGGACGTGACGATGTCGGAGAGATCGGTCATGGTGCCGATGTTAGACCGGCGCACCCCCAAATAGCTCGCCCGGAAGGCTTGCGCGGCCTGCCCGGGTGCTATACTGCGGGCCGCAGGATATTCAGGCAGCGAGAATTTGCACCTCACCGTCGCAGTAGCGCAGTGGCTAGTCAGTTCCCTCCTCGACCGTCATGCCCGGCTTCGTCGCGCCCGGATTCGTCGCGGCTTCCAGAGATAGGAACGAGACATGCCAACCGGCACCGTTAAGTGGTTCAACGACTCCAAGGGCTTCGGCTTCATTACCCCCAGCGAAGGCGGCGAAGATCTGTTCGCGCACCACACCGCGATCCAGATGAGCGGCTTCAAGACGCTGAAGGAAGGCCAGAAGGTGGAGTTCGAAGTGCGCCGCGGCCCCAAGGGCCTGCAGGCGGCGAACATCAAGCCGCTGTAGCGCGCTTCTCGCCAAGAAAAAGGCCCGCTAGGCGGGCCTTTTTCGTTTTCTGGGAAACGTGGTGCCGGTTGTCCGGATCGAACGGACGACCTACCGCTTACAAGGCGGTTGCTCTACCACTGAGCTAAACCGGCCGTCGGCTGGAAGGTTACTACTTGATGCGCCGGAGCGTCGGCCTGCCGCCGGAGGGTTTCTTCGGCGGCTCCGGTGTGGGCGCCGGCAGAGCCGCGGGCGGCTTGGTGTTGGCGGGCAGCGGCTCGCTTTCCGCCTTCGCCTGGATGCCCGGCTTGGCGCCCTCGACATCGAACGTCATGCCGTGGCCGGTCTCCCGGGCATAGAGGGCGTAGACGTGGGTCACCGGCACGGAAATCTGTCGCGCGACGCCGCCGAAGCGGGCGGAGAACTCGATCAGCTCGTTGCCCATCTGCAGCTTGTGCACGGCGTTGGGACTGATGTTGAGCGTGATCTCGCCGCCCTTCACGTATTCCGGCGGCACCTGCGTGCGGGAATCCACCTTGACCGCGAGATGCGGCGTATAGCCGTTGTCCACGCACCACTCGAAGAGCGCGCGCAGCACGTACGGTTTGGTGGGGATTTCCTTCATCCGCTACTTACGCATCACCTTCTCGGAGGGCGTGAGCGCCTCGATGAACGCCGGGCGCGAGAAGATGCGCTCGGCGTACTTCATGAGTGGCGCGGCGGTCTTGCCGAGCTTGATGCCGTAGTGGTCGAGGCGCCAGAGGAGCGGCGCGATCGCCACGTCCAGCATGGTGAAGTCGTCGCCGAGCATGTACTTCGTCTTGGTGAAGACCGGCGCGAGCTCGATCAGGCGGTCGGTGACGTGCTGGCGCGCGCGCTCGACCTGCTTCTCCTTGCCCGATTCGAGCGCCTCGATCTGCGAGAAGAGCTCGACCTCCATGTTGAAGAGCATGAGGCGCGCCCGCGCGCGCATCACCGGGTCGGCCGGCATCAGCTGCGGATGCGGGAAGCGCTCGTCGATGTACTCGTTGATGATGTTCGACTCGTACAGGATGAGGTCACGCTCGACCAGCACCGGCAAGCGGTTGTAGGGATTCATCACCGCGATGTCTTCGGGCTTGTTATACAGGTCGACATCGATGACCTGGAAATCCATGCCCTTCTCGTAGAGCACGAAGCGGCAGCGATGGCTGAAAGGGCACGTGGTGCCCGAATAGAGTTGCATCATGGCTTTGAGTCCGACTCCTGGGCGCTAGCGCGCCCGAGCTACTTCACGTCCTTCCAATATTCCTTCTTCAGCAGGTAGGCCAAGACGAACAGCACCGCCAAGGCGAAGAGCACGACGATGCCGATCGAGCGTCGATGGCCGCCGTTCGGCTCGCCGACGTAGACCAGGAAGTTCACCAGGTCGCGCACGGTGGCGTCGTATTCCGCCGCCGACAGCGTGCCCTTCGATACCTCGGTCCACCTGTACTGCGGCGCGCCGTGGCCTTCCCCTTCCTTTCGCTCCACCACCTCCAGTTTGCGCACGCCCTGCAGCGTCCACAGCACGTGCGGCATGCCGACGTTCGGGAAGACGGCGTTGTTCCAGCCGGTCGCGGTCTTCTCGTCGCGATAGAACGTGCGCAGGTAGGTGTACAGCCAGTCGGCGCCGCGCGAGCGCGCGATCACGGAGAGATCGGGCGGCGCGACGCCGAACCAGGCCTTCGCCTCCTTGGGGTTGACGGCGATCTTGATCGGCCCGCCGATCTTCTCGGCGGTGAACATCAGGTTATCCCGGATCTGCGCTTCCGTGAGGCCGAGGTCCTTCAGCCCGTCGTAGCGCATGAACTGCAGGCCGTGGCAACCGAGGCAATAGTTCATGTAGGTGCGCGCGCCCGACTGCAGGCTCGCCACGTCGTGCAGATCGTTGGGCGAATGGTCCAGCCGGTAGCCGCCCTCGGCAGCGAGGGCGGGCAGCGGCAGCAGCAGCAATACGGCAAGCAGTTTCTTCATGAGTGGTACCCCACGCGCTCCGGCACCGGTCTCACCTTGTCGCGGACGGTGTACCAGGGCATGAGGAAGAAGAAGAGGAAGTAGACGATCGAGCAGAGGCGCGCCACCCAGGTCGCGACATCCTTCGTGTCGAGGAAGAAGGCGTTGAAGCCGAATTGGCCCCACACCGTGGTCGGCTCGGTGCCGAGGTAACCGAGGATCAGGAATACGACCACGAACGCGGCGAGCCAGGCCTTGTAGAGCACGCCGCGGTAGCGGATCGACTTCACCGGCGAGCGGTCGAGCCACGGCAGGAAGAAGAGGATCAGCACCGCCACGCCCATCGCCAGCACGCCCGGGAACTGCGAGTGAAAGAGCGGCGGCACCGCACGCAGGATCGAGTAGAACGGCGTGAAGTACCAGACGGGAGCGATGTGCGGCGGCGTCTTCAGCGGATCCGCCGGGATGAAGTTGTTGTCCTCGAGAAAGTAGCCGCCCATCTCCGGCACGAAGAACATGACGAAGGCGAAGATGGCGAGGAACACGATCGCGCCCACCAGATCCTTCACCGTGTAGTACGGGTGGAAGGGAATGGCGTCGAGATAGTGGCCGTCCGGGCCTTTCAGCCTCTTCGCGTCGACGCCGTCGGGATTGTTCGAGCCGACGTCGTGCAGCGCCAGCAGGTGAGCCACCACCAGGCCCAGGAGGACGAGCGGGAATGCAATCACGTGCAGCGCGAAGAAGCGGTTCAACGTCGCGTCGGAGACGACGTAGTCACCGCGGATCCACAGCGCAAGGTCCGGACCGATGAACGGCACGGCGCCGAACAGGTTCACGATCACCTGCGCGCCCCAGAACGACATCTGGCCCCAGGGCAGCAGGTAGCCGAAGAACGCCTCGCCCATCAGCGTGAGGTAAATGAGAACGCCGAAGATCCACACCAGCTCGCGCGGCTCCTTGTGCGAGCCGTAGAGCAGCGCGCGGAACATGTGCAGGTAGACCACGATGAAGAACGCCGACGCGCCGGTCGAGTGGATGTAGCGGATGATCCAGCCACCCGTCACATCGCGCATGATGTACTCGACGGAGCCGAACGCGAGGTTCGCGTCCGGCTTGTAGTTCATCGTGAGGAAGATGCCCGAGACGATCTGGATGACGAGCACCAGAAGCGCGAGCGAGCCGAAGTAGTACCAGAAGTTGAAGTTCTTCGGCGCGTAGTACTCGGCCGCATGCCGCATCCACTCCTGGCGCACGGTCGGCATGCGCGTATCGAACCACTTCCAGGCGCGCGCGATCATGCTTTGCTCTTTTCGTCTTCGCCGATCACCAGCTTGTTCTCCGAGACGGTGTAAGGCGGTACCACCAGATTGGTCGGCGCCGGCGAGCCGCTGAAGACGCGGCCGGCGAAGTCGAACTTGGACCCGTGACACGGGCAGTAGAAGCCGCCCGGCCAGTCCGCGCCCATCTCGGCTTTCGCCTCGGCGGGCTTTTCCTGTGGTGAGCAGCCGAGATGCGTGCAGACGCCGACCAGCACCAGCAGGTCCGGCCGCGCCGAGCGGTACTCGTTCTCGGCGTACTTCGGTTGATCGGACGCCTTGGAGTTCGGATCCGACAGGCGCGCCTCGTCGGTCTTCAGGGACGCGATCATCTCGGGCGTTCGGCGCAGGACCCACACCGGCTTTCCGCGCCACTCGAATACGGCCAGCTCGCCGGGCGCAATGCGCGAGACGTCGACCTCGATGGGCGCACCCGCGGCGCGGGCGCGCTCGGAAGGCCACATGCTGGCGACAAAGGGGGCTGCCACACCGACACCCGCGGCGCCGCCGACGACCGACGTGGCGACCACCAGGTTGCGCCGAGTTTTATCGACTTTCTCTTGCTCGTTCATGGGGATGGAATTGTTATGGCGAGGCGCAAAAGCTGGCGATTGTAGCGGCGTGCTTTTCCAATGTCCATGATTTAGCGCGTAACCGCTTAGTTTTGAAGGAAATTTCCGTATACTTGGCGCCCCCATGCTGCTGCGCCTCTGGCTGATCTTTGCGCAGGCCGCGACGATCGCCGTCGCGGTGCTGTTCGTGGTCTCCACTTTCCGGCCCGAATGGCTGCCGGCGAGGAGCAATCCGCCGGTGCCGGTGGTGCAGAGCAGCGCGCAAACCACGGCCGCCGCGACCCGCGCTCTCTCCTATAGCGACGCGGTGCGCCGTGCGACACCATCAGTGGTGAACATCTTCACTTCCAAGGAAATCCGTTCGCCGCGGCACCCGCTGCTGAACGACCCGCTCTTCCGGCGCTTCTTCGGCGACCAGCTGCCCGATGAAGCACAGCGCGCCTCGAGCCTCGGCTCGGGTGTCATCGTCAGCAACACCGGCTACATCCTCACCAACCATCACGTGGTCGAGGCGGCGGACGAGATCGAGGTCGGCCTTGCCGACGGCAAAAAGCTGCTCGCGAAGGTGATCGGCAACGATCCGGAGACCGACCTCGCCGTGTTGCGCGTGACTTCGGAGAGCCTGCCGTCGATCAGCTTCGGCTCATCCGAGACGCTGGCCGTGGGCGACGTCGTGCTCGCGATCGGCAACCCGTTCGGCGTCGGCCAGACGGTGACGAGCGGCATCGTCAGCGCGCTCGGCCGCACCGGCCTCGGCATCAATACGTTCGAGAACTTCATCCAGACCGACGCCGCCATCAACCCGGGCAACTCCGGCGGCGCGCTCATCGACGCGGCCGGCAACCTGGTCGGCATCAACACCGCGATCTTCACGCGCACCGGCAGCTCGGCCGGCATCGGCTTCGCCATCCCGGTCTCGACCGCAAAGGTCGTGCTCGACCAGATCGTGAAGACCGGCAGCGTGACGCGCGGATGGATCGGCGTCGAGGTTGCGGAGCTCAATCCCTCGCAGGAATCGTTCAAGCTCGGTTCGTCGCGCGGCGCGCTGATCGCCGGCGTACTCCGCGGCGGTCCGGCGGACAAGGCGGGCATGAAGCCGGGCGACATCCTGCTCGAAGTGCAGGGCAGGCCGGTCGCCGATCCGGCCGGTATGCTCAACCTGGTCGCGGCTCTCGAGCCCGGCCAGTCGGCGAAGATGAAGCTGAAGCGGCAGGGCCAGGACGTCGACGCCACGGTGACCGTGGGGCGACGCCCCAAGCCGCAGCCGCGGGCCGAGTAGTTACTTCGCGAGGAAATTCCTGATCGGCTCAGCCACCTTGGCGATGGAGAAGATGCCGTCGAGATGGCCGCTGGTGCCCTCGATCTCGTAGAGCTCGACCGCGTTGCCCTGCACGCGCAGCTTGTCCGCCCAGCGGCGCGCCAGTTCCGGCGGAAAGAGCATGTCCGTTTTCGCGGGCAGGAAGAGGACCTTCGCCTTGATGCGGCTCTGCTCCTTCTCGAGGTTGTAGAGCTGGTTCGCCTTGACCAGCCACACGAAGTGCCCGGCGTCGGATCCGGCGGCGCGCGCCTGGCCCGACTTGTCGAGTGAGTCCTCGATGGCGAAGAGGTTGCCCATCGCATCCGCCGGGTTCTTCCCTTCCGCCGCCCATTTGTAGCCGTGCACCTTCTCGGCCCAGCCGAAATGGAGCGTGGTGACGCTCACGACGGTCAACGCCTGTGCGAGACCGGCGGTCGGCTCCGGACCGCCGTAGTAGTCGCCGCCCTTCCAGTTGGGATCGAGCTTGATGGGACCGGCCCATACGTTCGCCATCTCGAGAACATAGGGGTGGATGTCGAGCCCCGGCCCGATGACGTGGATCACGCGCTCGACGAAGTCCGGATATTCGGCCGCCCACTGCATCGCCTGCAGCGAGCCCATCGACGCACCGGCGGCGGCCGCGAGCTTCTTGACGCCGAGGGAGTCGAGCAGCGCCTTGTGCACGCGGACGAAGTCGGCGATCGACACGACGGGGAAGGTCGAGCCGTACGGCTTGCCGGTGTCCGGGTTGATGGTGGCCGGCCCGACAGTGCCGGTCATCGGGCTCTTCACGTTCAAATTGACCAGCGAGTCCGCGCTCACCACGAAGTATTTGTCCGTGTCGATCGCTTTGCCGGGTCCGATGATGGCGTCCCAGTAGCCGGCGGTCTTTTCCTCCGCCTTGTAGCGGCCCGCGGCGTGCGAGTTGCCGGAGAAAAAGTGCGGCACGAAGACGACGTTGGTGCCGGCGGCATTCATCTTGCCGTATGTCTCGTAGCCGACGCGCACGTTCTTGATCGTCTTGCCGTTTTGCGTGGTGTACGAGGGCAGCGTGTAGAACTTCTTCTCGGTGAGCAGGGCTTGCGCAGCCGCGACGGAGGCGACGAGCGCAAGCGCGAGACCGGCGAGCCAGTGCCGCATGGTGATCTCCCCTTACTTTCGTGGTCGGTGGTGGTGCTGCGGGGATGCTACTGCGTTTCCGCCGGCTCGGCAGTCTCCGCCGCCCGGCGCGCGACGACGAAACGGGCGAAGAAAAGCCCGGCTTCGTAGAGCAGGCACATGGGCACGGCGAGCATGAACTGCGACAGCACGTCGGGCGGCGTGACCACGGCCGCGACGACGAAGGCGCCGACGATGACATACGGGCGCGCGTCCTTCAGCTGCGCGATGCTGACGAGCCCCATGCGCACCAGCACGATCACCACGATCGGAATTTCGAAGGTGACGCCGAAGGCGAGGAACATGGTGATGACGAAGCTGAAGTACGCCTCGATGTCCGGCGCAGGGGTGATGGACTTCGGCGCGAAGCCGTGAATGAAGGCGAACACCTTCTGGAAGACGAAGAAGTAACAGAACGCGACGCCGGCGAGGAACAGCACCGTGCTCGCGATCACGAGCGGCAGCGCGAGCTTCTTCTCATGGTCGTAGAGGCCGGGCGCGACGAAAGCCCAGGCCTGGTAGAGCACGTACGGCAGCGCGATCAGGAATGCGGCGAGCGCCGTTACCTTGACCGGCACCATGAACGGCGTGATCACGCCGGTGGCGATCATCTTCGCGCCCTCGGGCAGCGCGCTCATGAGCGGCGCGGCGAGGATGTCGTAAATGTAGCCCGATCCGGGGTAGATGAAGAGCACGACGAAGAGGACCAGCACCGCGCCCACCGCGCGCACGAGCCGCTGGCGCAGCTCGATGAGATGCGAGATGAAGGTTTCCGAGTCGCTCATTGCCCGCTGGTGCCGGTCTTGGGCGGCTCGGCCGGCGCTTCGGGCTTCGTGCCCTCGACCGCCTTGTTCAGCTCATCCGCGGTCTTGTTGAGCTCCGTGTCGAAGGACGATTGCATCTCGTTCGCCGCCTTCTGCATCGAGTCGCGCATCTTGCGCAGCTCCTCGAGCTCGATCTCGCGGTTGATGTCGGCCTTCACGTCCGAGACGTAGCGCTGCAGGCGGCCCATCAGGATGCCGACGGTGCGCGCGACGCGCGGCAGCTTCTGCGGCCCGATGACGATGAGCGCCACCACGCCGATGACGAGAAGCTCCGAGAATCCGATGTCGAACATCGCTAGAGACTAAAAAGGCGCCGCTGGGGCGCCTTATGCAGGACGGGGAAGCGGATCAGGCCTTGTGCTCGGTCTTCCCGCGCACTTCACCCTCGACCGTCTTGCCGGTGACCTGCGGCGCGCCGCCGGCGCCTTCCGCGGCCTTGTCGCTGCCACCTTCGCGCATGCCGTCCTTGAAGCCGCGCACCGCGCCGCCAAGATCGGTGCCGATGTTGCGCAATTTCTTGGTGCCGAAGATCAGCATCACGATCACCAGAACGATCAGCCAGTGCCAAATGCTGAGCGAACCCATAAGTTGCGTCTCCTTGCTTTGAGCTAGCGCCTGCTGTGTCTAACGTCTCGTGAGCATGGGGCCGAGCGGCTCGGGCCCGCCGAGGACGTGCATATGCAGATGATACACCTCCTGATGTCCCACCCGGCCGTTATTGATGATGGTGCGGAAACCGTCCGTCGCCCCCGCGTCGCGGGCGAGGCGCCCCGCAATGGCGAGCATCTTGCCGAGCGCGGCCTGGTGCTCCGGCTGCGCGTCGTACAGGTTCACGATGTGCGCTTTCGGCACGATCAGGAAATGCACCGGCGCCTGCGGCCGGATGTCGTGAAAGGCCATCACTTCGTCGTCGTCGTGGATCTTCTTCGCCGGGATGAGGCCGCGCGCGATCTTGCAAAAAATGCAATTCGGGTCACCGAGCGGATCGTTCACTTCTTTCTCCCCGCCTTTTCGTCGACGCCGGAAATTCCCTCGCGCCGGTGCAGCTCGGCCAGCACGTCCGCCGGCCCGACCCCGTGGCGCGCCAGCACGATCATGCAGTGGAACCAGAGATCGGCGGTCTCGCGCACGAGGTGCAGCCGATCGCCGCTCTTCGCGGCGAGCACGGTCTCGGTCGCCTCCTCGCCGATTTTCTTCAGCATCGCGTCGTCGCCCTTCGCGAAGAGCTGCGCGACGTAGGATTTCGCCGGATCGCCGCCCTTGCGCTCGTTGATCGTCGCGGCGAGGCGCTCCAGCGTTTCGTACAGGCCAGGCTTCATTTTTTGTAAATGGTCGCCGGATCCCTGAGCACCGGATCCGTCGTTACCCATTTTCCGTTGTCGAGTTTTCGGAAGAAGCAGCTCTCGCGACCGGTGTGGCAGGCAATACCACCCACCTGCTCCACCATGACGAGCACCGCGTCGGAATCGCAGTCCAGGCGCAGCTCGCGCACGTTCTGCACGTGGCCCGACTCCTCGCCTTTGCGCCACAGGCGCTTGCGCGAGCGCGACCAATAGACCGCGCGCTTCGTTCGGGCCGTCTCCTCCAGCGCCTCGCGGTTCATCCAGGCGACGGTGAGCACACGGCCGCTGTTCGCGTCCTGCGCCACGGCGGCGATGAGGCCATCGCCGTTCCAGGGCACCTCATCGAGCCAGGCGCTCATCCGCGCACCGTCATTCTCTTACCTCTATTCCGCGCGACTTCATGTGCTCCTTCGCCTGCCGCACGGTGAACTCGCCGAAATGGAAGATGCTGGCCGCCAGCACGGCGTCCGCCCTCCCCTTCAGCACGCCCTGCGCCAAGTCCTCCAAGCTGCCGGCGCCGCCCGAGGCGATCACCGGGACCGTCACCGCCTCCGACACCGCTCGCGTCAGCTCTACGTCGAAGCCGTCGCGAGTGCCGTCGCGATCCATGCTGGTGAGGAGGATTTCGCCCGCGCCCGCGGTCTGCATGCGCTTCGCCCAGTCGAGCGCATCCAGTCCGGTCGCGCGGCGTCCACCGTGCGTATAGACCTCCCAGCCGGAACCGGTGCGCTTCGCATCGATCGCGACCACGATGCACTGCGCCCCGACGATGCCTGATGCTTCCGACACGAGCTCAGGGCGTTGCACCGCGGCGGTGTTGATCGACACCTTGTCGGCGCCGGCGTTCAGCAGGCGGCGCACGTCCTCCACCTTGCGCACGCCGCCGCCGACCGTGAGCGGGATGAATACGCGCGAGGCGACGGCTTCGATCACGTGCAGCAGGATCTCGCGCTCGTCCGATGATGCGGTGATGTCGAGGAAGGCGAGCTCGTCCGCGCCCTCGCCGTCATAGCGCGCGGCGATCTCGACCGGATCGCCCGCATCGCGCAGGCCGACGAAATTGACGCCCTTCACGACCCGCCCCGCGGTGACGTCGAGGCAAGGGATCACTCGCTTCGCGAGGCCCACGGTCAGGCCTTGCCGAGCGCCTTGTCGGCGGCGGCCTGGGCTTTCTTGAGCTCGAGCTTTCCTTCGTACAGGGCGCGGCCGGCGATGGCGCCGATCACCCCTTCGGGCACCAGCTTCGCGCAGATCGCCTCCACGTCGGCGATGCTGGTCAGCCCGCCGGAGGCGATGATCGGCGTTTTCGTCGCCTGCGCGAGGCGCAGCGTGGCGTCGAGATTGATGCCGCCCATCATGCCGTCGCGGCCGATGTCGGTATAGATCAGCGCCTCGATGCCGTAGTCCTCGTATTTCTTCGCGAGGTCCACCACGTCGTGGCCGGTCAGCTTCGACCAGCCCTCGACGGCCACCTTGCCGTCCTTCGCGTCCAGGCCGGCGACCACGTGCCCGGGAAACGCGTAACAGGCGTCCGAGAGGAAGCCGGGATTCTTCACCGCCGCGGTGCCGATCACGACATAGGTCACGCCCGCGTCGAGATAGCTCTCGATCGCATCGAGGTCGCGGATGCCGCCGCCGAGCTGGATCGGCACCTGCTCGCCCACCGCGGCGATCATGGCGCGAATCACCTTCTCGTTCTTCGGCCGGCCGGCGATCGCGCCATTGAGGTCCACGATGTGCAGGCGCTTCGCGCCCTGCGCCGCCCAATGCTTCGCCATCGCCACCGGATCGTCGGAGAACACGGTCGCGGTCGTCATGTCGCCCTGCTTCAGGCGCACGCAGCGGCCGTCTTTCAGATCAATCGCGGGGATGATGAGCACGGCAGTGCTCGGGGTTCAGATCAGGGATGCCAGCGCACGAAGTTGGAGAGGAGTTGCAGGCCGGCGGACTGGCTTTTTTCAGGGTGGAACTGGACGGCAAAAATATTATCCCGGGCTACGGCGCAGGTAAAGGGTGCGCCGTAGACGCAAGTGGCCGCGATCAACGCCGGGTCGGCCGGCGCCGGGTGGTAGCTGTGCACGAAATAGAAGCGGGTGTTGTCGGCGATGCCGGCCCATAACGGGTGCGGCTTCTGCTGCACGACCTCGTTCCAGCCCATGTGGGGAATCTTGAGACCGGTGACCGCGAAACGCGGGACGCTGCCCTGCAGCACGCCGAGCCCCGCGGTATCGCCCTCCGCCCCGCGCTCGAACAGCATCTGCAGCCCGAGGCAAATGCCGAGGTACGGCTTGGCGCGGAGCGCCTCGAGCACGGCTTCCAGCGCCCCGCTCTCGCGCAGGCTGCGCATGCAATCCGGCAACGCGCCTTGGCCGGGCACTACGACGCGGTCGGCGGCGCGGATGAGCGCCGGATCCGCCGTCACCACCACCTGCTCCTGGGGGCCGACATGCTCCAGCGCTTTCGAGACCGAGCGCAGGTTGCCCATCCCGTAATCGACGACCGCTATGCGCACCGCCGTCGGCGCCTAGAGCGCCCCCTTGGTCGACGGGATCGTGCCCTGCGCGCGGGGGTCGCGCTCGACGGCGTTGCGCAGGGCGCGCGCGAAGGCCTTGAACACCGTCTCGCACTGATGATGCGCGTTGTCGCCGCGCAGGTTGTCGATGTGGAGCGTCACCTGGGCGTGGTTGACGAATCCCTGGAAGAACTCGTGCACGAGGTCGACGTCGAACTCGCCGATCAGGGCGCGCGTGTACTTGACGTGGTACTCGAGGCCCGGGCGTCCCGAGAAATCGATCACCACCCGCGACAGCGCCTCGTCGAGCGGCACGTAGGCATGGCCGAAGCGGCGCACGCCCGCCTTGTCGCCGATCGCCTTGGCTATCGCCTGGCCGAGCGTGATGCCGACGTCCTCGACCGTGTGGTGCGCGTCGATGTGCAGGTCGCCCTTGGCCTCGATCTCGAGGTCGATCATGCCGTGGCGCGCGACCTGGTCGAGCATGTGCTCGAGGAAGGGAATGCCGGTGGCGAGCTTGGCGACGCCGCGCCCGTCGAGATCCAGCTTCACGCGGATCTGCGTCTCCTTGGTGTTGCGGGTGACTTCGGCAGTGCGCATGGTCACAGCGCTTCCTTGAGCGCGTTGATCAGTATACGGTTTTCGTCCGGCGTGCCGACCGTGACGCGCAGGCAGTTGGCAAGCCCCGGATGGAGGTTGCGCACCAGCACGCCCTGGCGGCGCAGCGCGTCATAAGTGCGCGCGGCGTCGGGCACCCGCAGCAGGAAGAAATTGGCCTCCGACGGAAATACCGTAACGGAGTTGAAGCCGCGCAGCGCCTCGCCGAGGTGTGCCCGCTGCTCGCGGATGTCCGCCGCCTGCGCCTCGAGGACCTCCAGCCGCTCGAGCACGAAGCGCGCCGTGGCTTCCGTGAGCACGTTGATGTTGTAAACCTGCCTCACCTTGTTCAGCTCGCGCACCCATTCCGGCCGCCCGGCCAGGTACCCGAGCCGGATGCCCGCCAGGCCCAGCTTCGACACGGTGCGCAGCACGACAAGGTTCGGATATTGCGGCAGCTTGTCCATGAACGTCTTCCCGGCGAAGACGTGGTAAGCCTCGTCGAGCACGACCAGTCCGGGTGCCGCATCGATGATGCGCTCGACATCGGCTTGCGGATACAGCACGCCCGTCGGGTTGTTCGGATAGGCGAGGAAGACGAGCGCCGGCTTCTCCGCCCGCATCCGCGCCACGAATGCGTCCGCATCGAGAGAGAAGTCGTCCCTCAGGGGGACCGCGACGGCGCGCATGCCCGAAAACGTCGCATTCATGCCGTACATGACGAAGGTCGGCGACGGATACATGAGCGCCGCACCCGGGCGCGCGAGCGCGAGCGCGAGAATCTGGATCAGATCATCGGAGCCGTTTCCGAGCAGGACCTCCATGCCGGCCGGGACGCTCATCTTGCGCATGATCAGGTCACGCAGCGCCGCGGGATTGGGCTCCGGATAACGGTTCAGGTCGACAGCGGCGAGCCGCCGTGCCAGCTCGCGCCGCAGCGCCGGCGGCAACGGATAAGGGTTCTCCATCGCGTCGAGCTTCACCATGCCCGACGAATCGCCGACCGCGTAAGCGTGCATGGCGAGCACTTCCGGCCGGATGAGCTGGTCGGGCGTCATTTGCCGATTCTCATCCGCGCCGAGCGGGCGTGCGCGCCGAGGCCTTCGCCTTCGGCGAGCGTGGCCGCGATGCGACCGAGCCTGTCCGCGGCCGCGCGCGACACCTCGATCAGGCTGGTGCGCTTCTGGAAGTCGTACACGCCGAGCGGCGAGGAAAAGCGCGCGCTACCCGCGGTGGGCAGCACATGGTTCGGCCCGGCGCAATAGTCGCCCAGCGCCTCGGAGCTGTATTGACCGAGGAAGATGGCGCCGGCGTTGCGCAGGCTGCCGAGCAGCGCCTCCGGGTCGCGCACGCAGAGCTCCAGGTGCTCGGGCGCGATGCGGTTCGCGATGGCGCACGCCTCGCCGAGATCGCGCGTCTGAATGAGCGCGCCGCGGCCTTCGAGCGATGCGGCAATCACCTGCCGTCGGGGCAGCTCGGGAAGCAGGCGCTGGATCGACGCTTCCACGGCGTCGAGATGCGCGCGATCAGGCGAAAGCAGCATCGCCTGTGCGGCCTCGTCGTGCTCGGCCTGGGAGAAGAGGTCCATGGCGATCCAGTCGGCGGGCGCGGATCCGTCGGAGATGACGAGGATCTCGGAGGGCCCGGCGATCATGTCGATGCCCACTTGACCAAACACCTGGCGCTTCGCCTCGGCGACGTAGACGTTGCCGGGTCCCACGATCTTGTCCACGCGCGGCACGGATTGCGTCCCGTAGGCGAGCGCGGCCACGGCATGCGCACCACCGAGCGCGAGGATGGCGTCCACGCCGGCGAGGGCCGCCGCGGCCAGCACCATCGGGCTCGGATTGGGGCTCACCATGACGATCTCGCGCACGCCGGCGACCTTCGCCGGAACGGCATTCATCAGCACCGAGGACGGATAGGCGGCCTTGCCGCCCGGCACGTAGAGTCCCACACGCTCGAGCGGCGTGACGCGCTGCCCGAGGCGGGTGCCGTCGGCCTCGCGGTAGTCCCACGAGCTCTGCAGCTGGCGCTCGTGAAAGGCGCGGACGCGATCGTGCGCGTCTTGCAGGGCTTGACGCTGCTCGCGCGGCAGTTCGGACAGCGCCGCCCGCGCTTCATCGAGCGCGATGGAGAGCTCGCCGGGCGTCTTCGCGGTCGAGCGATCGAGGCGGCGCGCATAGTCGAGCACGGCGGCATCGCGCCGCGCGCGCACGTCGGCGATGATGCCGCGCACCGTGTCGATGACCTTCCCGTCCTCGGCGGCGTCGAAGCGCGTGAGCCGATCGAGCGCGGCATCGAAGCCGGCATCGCTGCTCGCCAGGCGGCGGATCTTCATTGCGCCGCCCGCGCGAAGGCTTCGATGAGCGGCTGCAGCGCCGTGCGCTTGGTCTTCAGCGCCGCCTGGTTGACGATCAGCCGCGCCGAGATCGGCAGGATCTCTTCCACCTCGACGAGGTCGTTCTCGCGCAGCGTCCGGCCGCTCGAGACGAGGTCGACGATGGCATCGGCCAGGCCGGTGAGCGGCGCGAGCTCCATCGAGCCGTACAGGCGGATGAGGTCGACGTGCATGCCCTTCGCGGCGAAGTGCTCACGCGTGGTGCGCACGTATTTCGTCGCCACGCGCAGCCGCGCGCCCTGTCGAACGGCCGCGGCGTAATCGAAACCCTTGCGGACCGCGACCATCATGCGACAGCGTGCGATGCCGAGGTCGACCGGCTGGTAGATACCTTCGCCGCCGTGCTCGACCAGCACGTCGCGCCCGGCGATGCCGAGGTCGGCGCCGCCGTGCTGCACGTAGGTGGGCGTGTCGCTCGCCCGCACCACGATCAGCCGCAGGTCGCGGCGATTCGTGTCGATGACGAGCTTGCGGGAGGTTTCGGGATTAGCCCTCGGCCGGATACCGACGCGCGCGAGCAGCGGTGCGGTCTCGTCGAAGATCCGCCCCTTCGACAACGCAATGCTGATGCTCGCCATGTGAAGAAACCATTCTGGATGCGCTCGGGTAAGTCGGCCGAAGGGGGCGCATTCTACAGCAAGTTAGCTGAACCGCTCGACGCTCGCGCCGAGGGCCGAAAGCTTCCGCTCGAGGGCCTCGTAGCCCCTGTCGAGGTGGTAGATGCGGTCGACCACGGTCTCGCCCTCGGCAACCAGCCCGGCGATCACGAGGCCGGCCGATGCGCGCAGGTCGGTCGCCATCACGGTGGCGCCCTGCAAACGCTCGACCCCCCGCACGACCGCGGTATTGCCCTGGATGGAGATGTCGGCGCCCAGGCGCTGCAGCTCGAGGCCATGCATGAAGCGGTTCTCGAAGATGGTTTCCGTGATCACCGCGGTGCCGCTCGCGATGCAGGCGAGCGCCATGAACTGCGCCTGCATGTCGGTCGCGAAACCGGGGTATGGGGCGGTGCGCACGCCAACCGCTCTCGGCCTTTCGAGCGCCTCTAGCGTGATGCTGTCGCCGACGACCTCGACACGGGCCCCGGCCTCGCGCAGCTTGTCAAGGGTGGCATCCAGCGATTCCGGCGCCGCGCCGGTGAGACGCACGCGGCCGCCGGTGGCCGCCGCCGCGGCGAGATAGGTACCGGTCTCGATGCGGTCCGGCATGACGCGATGCTGCGCGCCATGCAGGAACGGCACGCCGTCGATGCGGATCACGTCGGTGCCGGCGCCCTCGATTTTCGCGCCCATCGCGATCAGGCAGCGCGCCAGATCGACGACCTCCGGCTCGCGTGCCGCGTTTTCGAGCACCGTGGTGCCATCCGCGAGGACGGCGGCCATCATGAGGTTCTCCGTCCCGGTGACGGTAACCATGTCCATCACGATGCGCGCGCCGCGAAGGCGCTCGGCGCTGGCGTGCATGTAGCCATGCTCGATCGAAATCGTCGCCCCCATGGCTTGCAGGCCTTTGACGTGCTGGTCGACCGGGCGCTGGCCGATGGCGCAGCCGCCGGGCAGCGAAACCTTCGCCTGCCCGCAGCGCGCGAGCAGCGGCCCAAGCACGAGCACCGAAGCGCGCATGGTCTTCACGAGCTCGTACGTCGCCGTCGGGTCCTTGATGCGCGCTGCATGCAGGGCGATGCGGCCGTCGGCGGGCGGATCGGCCGTCACGCCCATCTGGCGCAGGAGCTTCGCCATCGTGCGCACGTCCATAAGGTAAGGCACGTTGGCGAGCCGCAGCGGCTGCTCGGACAGCAGCGCCGCGCACATGATGGGCAGCGCGGCGTTCTTCGCGCCCGAGATCGGCACTTCGCCTTCCAGGCGCCGTCCGCCGCGGATGCGCAGCTTATCCACCGCTGCGCCACTCCTCCGGGGTGAGCGTGCGCATGGAAAGCGCGTGGATCTCCTCGCGCATGCGCTCGCCGAGCGCGCCGTAGACGAGCTGGTGGCGCTGCACGCGATTCTTGCCGGCGAAGGCGGTCGATACGATCAGCGCCTGGAAATGCTGCCCGTCGCCGATCACCTCGACATGCTCGCAGGCGAGGCCGGAGGCGATGCTTTGCTGGATGCTGTCGGTTGTAATCATCAGTGCCTGAGCTTGTAGCCGGACTTCAGGAGCCACAGATTTAGGAAGGATACGACCAGCACGAACCCCGCCACTATCGCAAGGCTCGCGCCCGGCGGGAAGTCCGACGCGCCGAAGAACCCGTAGCGGAAGCCATCCACCATATAGAAGAAGGGGTTGGCGTGCGACAGGCGCTGCCAGGTCGACGGCAGGGAATGGATCGAATAGAAGACGCCCGAGAGGAAGGTGAGCGGCACCACCACGAAGTTCTGGAAGGCGGCGAGCTGGTCGATCTTGTCGGAAAGGATGCCGGCGATGAGGCCCAGGATCGCGAGAAGCGCGGCCCCGAGGAGCGCGAAGGCGAGTACCCACAACGGATGTTGCAGGCGCAGGTCGACGAACCAGACCGTAACCACTAGCACCCCGCTCGCCACGATGAGTCCGCGCACGATCGAGGCCACCACGTAGGCGGCGAAGAATTCGAGATAGGAGATCGGCGAGAGCAGCACGAAGACGATGTTGCCGGTGATCTTCGACTGGATGAGGCTCGACGAGCTGTTGGCGAACGAATTCTGCAGGAGGCTCATCATGACGAGACCCGGGACCAGGAACGAGGTATAGCGCACGCCTTCGTAAACCTGGACGCGGCCCTCGAGCGCGTGGCCGAAGATCACGAGATAGAGAAGCGCGGTCAGCACCGGCGCCGCGACGGTCTGCACCGCGACCTTCCAGAAGCGGAGGATCTCCTTCTGGCAAAGGGACCAGAATCCGATCACGAGGCGCGTCCGGTGAGGCGCAGGAATACTTCCTCGAGGTCCGGCGGATGCAGTTCCATCTCGCGGATGGCGACGCCCGCTTCGCGCAGGCGCGCGAGCGCTTCCTCCAGCTCGCGGTAGTTCGCGAGGCGCAGCTTGAAGTTGGCGCCGTCGTTCTCGAGCACCCGGCCGGGCACGCCGGGCGGCAGCGCGTCGCGGTCGAGATGCAGACGCAGCTCGAGCCCCGAGAAGTTGCCGAGCAGGTTGCGCGTCGTATCGAGCGCGGCGACGCGGCCGTCCTTCAGCATCGCGATGCGGCTGCACTGTGTTTCGGCTTCCTCGAGGTAGTGCGTGGTCAGCACGATGGTGTGGCCGTCGCGGTTCATGCGCCGGACGAATTGCCACAGCCCCTGGCGCAGCTCCACGTCCACGCCGGCGGTCGGCTCGTCCAGCACGATCACCGGCGGCTTGTGCACGAGCGCCTGCGCGACCAGGACGCGCCGCTTCATGCCGCCCGACAGCGCGCGCATGTTCGCGTCGGCCTTGGCGGTGAGGTCGAGATGGTGCATCACCTCGTCGATCCAGGCGTCGTTGCAACGCAGGCCGTAGTAACCCGACTGCAGGCGCAGCGTCTCGCGCACCGTGAAAAACGGGTCGAACACCAGCTCCTGCGGCACCACACCCAGCATGCGGCGCGCGCGGCGGTAGTCGGAGACGACATCCGCGCCCATCACGCGCGTCGCGCCGGTGTCCGCGCGCACCAGTCCGGCGATGATATTGATGAGCGTCGTCTTGCCGGCGCCGTTCGGGCCGAGCAGGCCGAAGAACTCGCCCTCCTCTACTTCCAGGCTCACGCCGGCCAGGGCGCGCACCGCCCCATAGCGTTTTGCCGCCGCGCGGACCTCGATCGCGTTCAGTGGTCGGGCAGCAGGCGATCGACGCCGTATAGGCGCGCGATGGTGCGGAGCGATTCCGGCAGATGGGCGAACGAGATCGGCTGCGTGCGCGCCTGCGCGTCGCGCAGCCAGGCGAGGAGCAGCGCGAGCAGCGCCGAATCCATTTCGCTCACCTCGCCCAGGTCGACGGTCTGCACACCCTCGGCGATGTGCCGGCGGCCTTCCTCGAGCAGCGAAGCCACGTTGGCGAGCGTCACCGGCCCCGAAACGAGCATGCGCGCGCCTTCGCGCCGGATCATTTCTTCTCCGGAGCCGCCAGGCTGCGGTTCTTCGCCGTAAGGTTCTTGATCAGGCCGTCGATGCCGGACTCGCGGATCATATTGCTGAACTCGGTGCGATAGTTCGCGACCAGGCTCACGCCGCCGACCATCACGTCGTACACCTTCCAGCCGCTGGCGGTCTTCTCCATCGCGTAGTCGATCGGCACCGGCTGAGCGCCGGGCTGGAGCACGCGCACCTGCACCGTCACGTCGGTGTCGGTCGGCTTCGCGCGCAGCGGCCGGAAATCGAACTTCTGCTCGCTGTAGGCGGCGAGCGCGCTCGCGTAGGTGCGCACGAGCAGCGTGCGGAACTCCTCGGTGAGGCGCTTCTTCTGCTCGGGGGTCGCCTTGTTCCAGTTCTGTCCGAGCGCCAGCGCCGTCATGGCGCCGAAGTTGAAGTGCGGCAGCACCTTCTGGTCGATCACCTGGATCAGCTTGGCGCGGTCGCCGGACTTGATGTCCTTGTCCTTGACGATGATGTCCACCACTTCCAGCGTCACGTTCTTGACGAGCACGTCGGGCGCTTCCTGCTGCGCGCGCGCCGCGCCCAGGCAGAGGAGCGCGGCGAGACCGACAAGGAAACTAGTCAGCCTTCTTGCCGTCGTTCTTGCTGTCGGGTTCATCTTCGGGATCCTTCTGCCTTGGCGGATGGCCATCGTAGATCAGGCTGCGGCGGCGCTGCAGGTAGGCGTCGCGCTGGAATACATATTTGTCGAGCGACGCCTCCTCGAGGATGCGGCTCGCGTCCAGCAGGTCGGCGCGCGTCTGGATCAAGCGCAGCGTGACGAGCCCCCACTGCGCCTCCCACGGCCTCGTCTGGTTGATGGGGTCGGTGTAGAAGTCGACGCCCTTGCCGATGCCGTCGCGCACCGTGCTCGAGCCGAGGACGGGCAGCACCAGATACGGCCCGGAGCCCGCGCCCCAGACGCCGAACGTCTGGCCGAAGTCCTCGTCGTGCTTCTCGTAGCCCATGTCCGTCGCCACGTCGTGGATGCCGAGGATGCCGACCGTGGTGTTGAAGCCGACGCGCACCCAGTCGTTGAAGCCGTCGGCGAACTTGCCTTGCAGGAAGTTGTTCACGCCGATGAAGACGTCGCCGATGTTGCCGAAGAAATTGCGCACCCGGTCGCGGATCTCGCCCGGGATCACCTTGCGGTAGCCCTTCGCCACAGGCTGACCAACGTACTGGTCGAGCTTGTCGTTGACACGGTAGACGCCGCGGTTCCAGCCCTCGAGCGGATCGCGCGGGTCGTCGCCGCCGAGGCTCGCGCAGCCGCCCGCGGCCAGCGACGTCAGCAGCACGATGCATCGCACCATCACTTGGCCGGTTCCGCCTTGGGTTCCGGCTTGGCTTCCGGCTTGCCTTCCGCCGCCTTGTTGAAGAGGAACTGGCTGATCAGGTTCTCGAGCACCACGGCGGACTGCGTGAGACGCAACCGGTCGCCGTTCTTCAGCATCACGCCGTCGCCGCCGGCCTCAAGGCCGACATACTGCTCACCCAGGATGCCGGAGGTCAGGATCTTGGCGGTGGTATCGCGCGGGAACTGGTAGTTGAGGTCGATGTTGAGCACGACGAGGGCCTCATAGCTCTCGTTGTCGAACCGCACGTCGGCGACCCGGCCCACGACCACGCCGGCGCTCTTGACCGGGCCGCGCACCTTGAGCCCGCCGATGTTGGCGAACTTGGCCTGTACCTGGTAGGTCTGCGAGCTGGAGAAGGTCGCGAGGTTGCCGACCTTCAGCGCGAGGAAGAGAAGTCCCGCGATGCCGGCGACGACAAAGGCGCCGACCCAGAGGTCGAGGGTGGATCGATTCATTGGTGATTGCCTCCGGTGAACATGAGGGCCGTGAGGATGAAGTCCAGGAACAGGATGGCGAGCGAGGAAGTGACGACGGTACGCGTGGTGGCACGCGAGACGCCTTCCGCCGTCGGCGGCGCGTCGTAGCCTTCGTAGACCGCGATCCAAGTCACTGCGACGCCGAAGACCAGGCTCTTGATGACGCCGTTCCAGATGTCGTTGCGAACATCCACGGCCGCCTGCATCTGCGACCAGAACGCGCCCGCGTCGACGCCAATGAGCTGCACGCCGACGAGGTAGCCGCCGAAGATGCCCATGGCGGAGAACAGGCCGGCGAGGAGCGGCATCGAGATCACGCCGCCCCAGAAGCGCGGCGCGACGACGCGCGCGATCGGGTCGACCGCCATCATCTCCATCGCCGAGAGCTGCTCGGTCGCCTTCATCAGGCCGATCTCGGCCGTGATCGCCGAGCCGGCGCGGCTCGCGAAGAGCAGTCCTGCCACCACCGGGCCGAGCTCCCGCACGAGAGAGAGGGCGACCAGGACACCGAGCGACTCGGAGGCGCCAAAGCGCTGCAGCGTGTCGTAGCCCTGCAGCGCGAGCACCATGCCCACGAAGAGGCCCGACACCAGGATGATGACGAGCGAAAGGACGCCGGCGAAGTAGATCTCGGCGATCGTCAGCCGGAAGCGCCGCAGCGCGGTGCCGGAATGGATCACCAGGTAGGCGAGGAAGCGGCTCGCGAACCCCAGGCGATGGACCTGGGAGGTCACGCCCGAGCCCAGGCGCTCCACCCGTGCGCGCAGGTCGGCTACTCGCATCTAGGTCGCAGCCAGCTCGAGGTCCGCTTCGTAGCCGGGCGCCGGGTAATGGAACGGCACCGGACCTTCGGACGAGCCGTTCACGAACTGGCGCACGAACGGCTCGCCGCTCGCGCGGATCTCGTCGGGTGTGCCTTCGGCGATCACCTTGCCGGCGGCCATGAAATACACATAGTCCACCACGCCAAGCGCCTCCTGCACGTCGTGCGTGACGATGATCGAGGTGGCGCCGAGCGAGTCGTTGAGATCGCGGATCAGGCGCGAGATGACGCCGAACGAGATCGGGTCGAGTCCGGTGAACGGCTCGTCATAGAGGATGAGCTGCGGATCCAGCGCGATCGAGCGCGCGAGCGCCACGCGCCGCGCCATGCCGCCGGACAGCTCCGTCGGCCTGAGGTGCGCGGCGCCGCGCAGCCCGACGGCGTGCAGTTTCATCATCACCAGGTCATTCAGCAGCTCCTCGGGCAGCTCGGTGTGCTCGCGCAGCGGAAAGGCGACGTTCTCGTAGACGGACATGTCGGTGAACAGCGCGCCGAACTGGAACAGCATGCCCATCTTGCGCCGCATGGCGTAGAGCCCGTCGTGGTCGAGCGACCGGGTGGCGTGCCCGAGCACGCGCGCCTCGCCCGCGCTCGGGCGTAGCGCGCCCATGATCACGCGCAAAAGCGTCGTCTTGCCGCAGCCGGACTGCCCCATGATGCCGACCACCGCGCCGCGTGGAATCGCGAGATTGATATCGCGCAGCACGGGGCGCGTGCGGTCGTAGGCGAAGGACAGCCCGCGGATTTCGACAATCGCTGGTGCTTCAGGGGATTGCTGCACGGCGTAATATTATCGCGCATGGGGGAGGTCGCTCGTCACACGGGGGTCGCGGTGCGCGTCGAGGCACTCGCGAAACGGTATGGAACTTTCGTTGCGCTCGACAACGTGAGCATCGTCGTCGAGCGCGGCGAAGCGTTCGGCCTGGTCGGGGCGAACGGCGCAGGCAAGACCACCCTGATCCGCTGCCTGCTCGATCTCGCGGCACGCGACGCCGGCACCATCGAGGTATTCGGCATGGCGGCGGAGAAGCCCGCGGCCAGGCGCAGCCTCGCGTACCTCCCCGAGCGGTTCGTGCCGCCGTACTACCTCACCGGCATCGAATTCCTGCGGACGCTCGCGCACCTCGCGGGCGTCGCGTACGACCCGGTGCGCGCGCAGCGCACGGTGGAAGCACTCGAACTGGAAGCGGACGCCCTGGCGAAGCCGGTGCGCGCGCTGTCGAAAGGCATGACGCAGAAGCTCGGCCTCGCCGCCTGCTTCATCCTCGATCGGGAGCTTTATGTGCTCGACGAGCCGATGAGCGGCCTCGATCCCGCCGCACGGGTGGCCGTGAAATCCCTGCTTGCCCGCCTGTCCGCGGAAGGCCGCACGCTTTTCTTCACCTCGCACGTGCTCGCCGACGTGGACGAGCTCTGCTCGTCCATCGCGGTGCTCGACCGGGCGAGGCTGCGCTTCCGCGGCAGCCCGCAGGCGCTGCGCGGCCGCTACGGCGAGACGAATCTCGAACGCGCCTTCATGAAGTGCATCCGTGATGCGGAACCCGCCGTCCACTAGGTCTCGGCTGCTCGTCGTCGACGACGATCCGCTGATCACCGATACGCTCGCGTATGCGCTCGGCGCAGACTACGACGTCGTCACGGCGTCGTCGCGCGGCGATGCTATCGAGCGCCTGCGCGCGCTCGAGGCGCCGCCGCCGCTCGCGCTGGTGGACCTCGGCCTGCCGCCGACGCCGCATACGCCGGACGAGGGCTTCCAGCTGGTCGCCGATCTCCTCGCGCATTCGCCCGGCATGAAGATCTTCGTGCTCTCGGGACAGAACGACGCGGCGAACGCGCGCCACGCCCGGGCGCTGGGCGCCTGGGAGTTCGTCGCGAAGCCGAGCGATCCGGCGCTCCTCAAACGGCTCCTCGCCCGAGCGCTCGCCGCGCCGGCGGGCGACGGACCCGAACTGGTCGGCGAAAGCGCGGCGCTCGCGCGGCTGAAGAACCAGATCGCACAGTTCGCCGCCTCGCCGTATCCCGTGCTGATCGAAGGCGAGTCGGGCAGCGGCAAGGAAGTCGTGGCGCGCAGCCTGCACCGCCAGTCGCCGCGTTCGAGCCGGCCTTATCTCACGCTCAACTGCGCGGCGATTGCCCCTACGCTGGTCGAGCCGACGCTCTTCGGCTACGTCAAGGGCGCCTTTACCGGCGCGACGGCCAACAAGTCCGGCTACTTCGAGGATGCCGACGACGGCTCGCTTCTCCTCGACGAGATCGGCGAGCTGCCCCTCGAGCTGCAGGCGAAGCTGCTGCGCGTGCTGGAGAACGGCGAATACCAGCGCGTGGGCGAGACCCAGCTGCGCATCGCGCGCTGCCGCGTGATCGCGGCCACCAACCGCGACCTGCGCCGCGAGGTGAAGAGGGGCGGGTTCCGCGCCGACCTTTATCACCGGCTCTCGGTATTCGCGCTGTCGGTGCCGCCCCTGCGCGAGATGGAGGGCGACAAGCGGCTGCTGCTCGAGCACTATCGCCGCCTCGCCGCGGCGCAGGCCGGAACGCAGCCGTTCGAGCTCGATGCGGAGAGCGCCGGGCGCTGGGAGCAATACGACTTCCCGGGCAACGTGCGCGAACTGCGCAACATCGTCATTCGCCTGTCCACCAAATATCCAGGGCAGCGCCTTTCGGTGGCGGACCTCGAAGCGGAGTTCGACCTCGAAGCGCCGGCGCCGGCGAGCGCCGCCGCCGGGTCGATCGTCGAGCAGGCGTTGCGCCAGCTCGAGCGCGCCGGAACCTTCGACCTCGACGCCACCCTCAAGGCATGGGAGCGCGGCTACATCGAGGCGGCGCTCAAGCTCACCCGCGGCAACGTGAGCCAGGCGGCCAAGCTGCTGGGCGTGAACCGCACGACGCTTTACAGTCGCATGAACCAAGCGACGAACGGCGGCGAGGACAAGTAGGTGGCGCTCTATCTCGACCACTTCGGCCTGAACGAGCCGCCGTTCCGCATCACGCCGCACACCGATTTCTTCTTCGACGGCGCGGAGCGGGGCGCGACGCTCGAGGCGCTGATCTATGCCGTCACCCACGACGAAGGCATCGTCAAGGTGTCGGGCGAGGTGGGCAGCGGCAAGACCATGCTGTGCCGGGTGCTCATGGAGCGGCTGCCCGCCGAGGTGGCCACCCTCTACCTCGCCACGCCCTCGCTGGCGCGCGACGAAATCCTGCAGGCGATCGGCGACGAGCTCGGGCTCAAGCTCCCGGAGCGGCGCACGGTGGCGCTGCGCGAGCTGCAGGAGCATCTGATCAAGCTCTACGCCGGCGGCCGGCGCGTCGTGATCCTGATCGACGAGGCGCACGCCATGCCGGAAGACACCCTCGAGCAGGTGCGGCTCCTGTCCAACCTCGAATCGAACCGGCACAAGCTGCTGCAGATCGTGCTCTTCGGCCAGCCCGAGCTCGACGCCACCCTCGCCAAGCCCAGCCTGCGGCAGCTTCGCGACCGCATCACCCACGGCTTCCGCATGCGCCCGCTCGCCACGCCGGAGGTCGCCAGGTACCTCGGCTTTCGCATGCGGGCCGCCGGCTATCGCGGCCCGGACGTTTTCGCCGTGCGCGCCGCGACCCGCATCGCTCGCGCCTCGGCGGGGCTCACGCGGCGCATCAACATCCTCGCCGACAAGGCGCTCCTTGCCGCGTACAGCCAGGGCAGCCATGCGGTGACCCCGAGGCACGCGAGGGCTGCGGTCGCCGACTCCGACTTCAGCGGCGAGGGCCCGCGCGCCTCGCGCGCCGCCATCCTGATCGGGGTCGGCCTCGCCGCCGGCGCGATCATCACCGCGGCTATCTTCTATTGGTTCGCCGGCATGGCGGAGGCGCCGAGCGCGCCGCAGCAGCCGGTGGCGCATCGGGCGGCCAACGTCGCGCCGCGCCCGCCGGCGACACCGCCGGTTCCGGACAGCCGGCCGGAGCTCGACGCGGCGCTCGATGCCGAGGAAGAAGCCGATGTCCTGTCCCGGTTGGAGGCCGAGGCGGAATCGGCCCGCGAGCCGCGCCTCACCGCCGCGCAGGCGCGTCGCCTCGACGCTTACTCCCCGGGCGGCCAGAAGCTCCTCGCGGAGCGCCTGGCCGCCACGCGCGAGGTGCTCGACCGCGAGCCGGACGACGCCTATTCCATCGAGCTTTTCGTCACCGACAACGGCGAGCCGGCGCGCATGGAGCGATTCCTCCGGCGCGCGCGCGACCTGGTGCCGGTCGACGAGCTCTTCGTGATTCCCATGGCCGGCGGCAGCCGCACGCGGTTGCGCGTCGTCTACGGCACATTCCCGAGCGCGGCCGAGGCGCTCGCGGCGCGCAAGCGCCTGCCACCGCGCTACCAGCAGGCTTTCCGTACTGCGGCGCGCAGCTTCGGCGAGCTGCGGCGACAAATGTAAGAAGCCGAAAACTCAAGCCGCGCAGGCGCTTACGCTACTTTCCTCACGGGGAGTCCGTGCTATCCTCTGCGGCGGAGGGAGTGCGCAGGGATGACAAGGGGTCAGTGGTTCGCGGTGCTGTCGACGTGCGCGCTCGCGGCTTGCGGGCAGGCGCCGCTCAAGCCTTCCCCGAACCACATCAGCGCGTCACAGCCGCAGCCGCAGGGGTTGATCCCGGAGCCGGTGCAGGTGACGCCGCTGCTACCGAAGCCGAAGGCCGCCGTGCGTCCGGAGACGTATTCGGTGGTGGTCAACAACGTGCGGGCGCAGGAGCTGCTTTTCGCGCTCGCCCGTGACGCGAAACTGCAGATCGACATCGATCCCAACCTCACCGGCAACGTCACGCTGAATGCCATCGACCAGACGCTGCCGCAGCTTCTCAACCGCATTGCACGCCAGATCGATATGCGCTACGAGCTCGACGGCGACACGCTGGTCGTGATGCGCGACTCGCCGTTCCTGCGCTCTTACAAGATCGACTACCTGAGCGCCTCGCGCAACGTGAAGATGCAGTCGACCGCCTCGACGCAGTTCGGCTCGACCGGCGCCGCGGCCGGTCCCAACACCACCGGGGCGATTTCGGTGATCGACGTCGCCGCGCAGAACAACCTCTGGGAATCGATCGTGCAGAACGTGAAGGACATGCTGCGCGAGACGGACCGCATCATCCCCGCCTCGGCGCCGGTGGCGGCGGCGTCGGCCGCCGCGCCATCCGCGCCGCCCGCGCCGGTCGCGCAACCGCCGATTGCCGCCGCTCCGGCGCTGGCCCAGCCGGGCACCACGTACCAGGAGGCGGCTGCCGTCATCGCCAACCGCGAGAGCGGCATCCTCTACGTTCGCGCCACCTCCAAGCAGCACGAGCGCGTGCAGGAATTCCTCGACCAGGTGCTGGTCGGCGCGAAGCGCCAGGTGCTGATCGAAGCCACCGTCACCGAAGTGCAGCTGCGCAACGAGTATCAGCGCGGCATCGAATGGCAGCGCGTGCAGAACCCGGGCATCTCGTTCGGCCAGCCGACCATTCCGCCCACCACGTCCGCCACCCCCGGATTCACGCCGGCGGCCCAGCTGCCCTTCGTGAGCTTCGTGTCGGGCGGTGGCAGCTTCACGGCGTCGCTCAAGCTGCTCGAGCAGTTCGGCGACGTGAAGGTGCTTTCCAGTCCGAAGCTCTCGGTGCTCAACAACCAGACCGCGATCCTGCGCGTGACTCGCGACATCATCTATTTCACGGTCACGCCTTCCACCCAGCCGATCACCTTCGCCGGCGGCGGCGCCGGCACGAACGTGGTGCAGGCCTCCTTCACCACCACGCCGAACATCGCTGCAGAAGGCTTCATGATGGCGGTGCTGCCGCAGATCAACCAGAGCGACTCGGTGGTGCTCAACGTGCGGCCGACGATCCGCCGCCGCGTCGACTCGGTGAAGGATCCGAACCCGGCGCTGCAGGTGTCGCCCACCAACCCCACCGCCATCGCGAACGAGATTCCGGTCTTCGAGACGCGCGAATTCGATTCGATCCTGCGCCTGCAGAGCGGCCAGGTCGGCGTGCTCGCCGGGCTGATGCAGGACATCGTCGAGAACACCGACAGCGGCATCCCCGGGTTGCGCAGCCTGCCCGTGATCGGCGAGCTGTTTTCCAACCGCAGCCAGCTCAGCCGCAAGACCGAGCTCGTCATCTTCCTGCGCGCCACGGTGATCCGGGACCCGAGCCTGGAGGGCGATTTCGCCGGACTGCGCAACCACCTGCCGAGCGCCGATTTCCTGGCCAGGCCGAATCCGGCGAAGGTCGAGCCGCCGCTTGGACCGGGCGATCGGCCGCTGCTGCGTTGAGCGCGAGGCACTGAGAGATCCGCGGTGAGCCTGCTACTCGAGGCCCTGAAGAAGGCCGAAAAGGCGAAGGAAGAGGCGCAGCGCCGCGCGCGCGAAGGCGGCGAGCCGGTCGAGGCGACCGCGGCGTCGCCGGCCGTCGAGCGCAAGCCGGTCGTGACGCGCGACAAGCTGCCCGAGGTCCCCGCCGCGCCGCTCGAGATCGCGCCCGAGGCGGGGTCTGCGCCGCCCGTCGCGCCAGCGCCGCGCGCTCAACCGACGACGCTCGAGCTCGAGCCCGAGACACCCGCACCGCAGCCCCGTGCGACGGTGAAACCCGCGGCGCGGGCGGCGTCGCCAAAGCCCGCGGACAGCGAAGCGGCCGGACGCGCCAGCGCAAAAAAGGTCTTCGAGGCGAAGTTCCGCGAGCCCAATCCGCGCCTGCCGTTCTACATCACGGTCGGCGTGCTCGGCGTTTTCGCAGTGGGCACGGTGATCTACTTCTGGTACCAGTTGCGCCCGCCGCAGTCGCTCGTCAATCTGAATCAGGCAGCACAGCAGCAGAGCGCGCAGGCCGCGGCGCAGCCGGAACCCGCGAGGGTCGTGCCGACGACGCCGGCGCCCGCGCCGCAGGCGACTATCCCGGGCTTGCCCCCGGTTGCGCCGAAAAGCGCACCCGCGCCGGCCGCCCCCGCGGCCACACCGCCGCGCCCGGCGGGCCCCGTTGTCGCGCAGGAAACGCCTCGCCTTGCGCCGCGTCTCGCGCCGGCGCGCGCGGCGCCGGCGCCCGCGGTGCAGGCACCGGTCGTGACGCGCACGCCGCCGCAGGTCAACCCGCGCATCGATGCCGGCTACAACGCCTACATGGCGGGCGACCTGGCGGCCGCGCGCAATGAATACGAGCAGGCGCTGCGCGACGAGCCGGCCAATCGCGACGCGCTGCTCGGTCTCGCCGCGCTCGACGTGCGCGGCGGGCGCTACGAAAGCGCCGAGGCGCTCTACCTGCGCGTCCTCGCCGCCGACCCGCGCGATCCCCAGGCGCAGGCCGCGCTGCTCTCCCTTCGCTCCGGGCGCAACGACCCTCTGGCGACCGAAAGCCGGGTGAAGTCCCTGCTTGCCGCCGAGCCGGCGGCGCACGTTCTCAACTTCACGCTCGGCAACCAGCTCGCGCAACAGCGGCGCTGGGCGGAGGCGCAGCAGGAATACTTCAAGGCCTATACCGCCGAGCCGGACAACGCGGATTTCGCCTACAACCTGGCGGTGAGCCTCGATCACCTGCGGCAGAACCGCCAGGCCTTCGACTACTACCAGCGCGCCATCACGCTCGCCGAGAAGCGCGGCGCGAGCTTCGATCTCGCCGCGGCGAAGAACCGCGCCGCGCAGCTAGGCCAATGAACTCGCCGAGCAACCCGCAGGCCAAGCGCCACCTGGGCCAGATCCTGATCGACCAGGGCATCCTGACCGAGGACCAGCTGCGCATCGCCCTCCTCGAGCAGACGAAGCAGCACGTCCCGGTCGGCCGGCTCCTCGTCCAGCTCGGCTTCGTCTCCGAAGCGACGCTGCGCGACGCGCTCTCCGAAAAGCTCGGCCTGCAGGCCGTCGACCTCGGCCGGATCATCGTCGACCCGTCGGCCCTCAAGCTCGTCACGCGCGACATGGCGCGCCGCTATCGCATCTTCCCGGTGGCCCTCGACCGCCAGCAGAAAAAGTTCATCGTCGCCCTCGCCGACACGAACAACATCGTCGCGCTCGACCAGCTGCGCGCGCATCTCAAGGGCGACTACGAGATCGAGCTGCGCATCGCCGGCGACTCGGAGATCGAGCGCGCGATCGAGCATTACTACGGCCACGAGTTCTCGATCGACGGCATCCTCAAGGAAATCGAGACCGGCGAGATCGACTACACCTCGGTCGCGGAGGGCGACGAGTATTCCCAGCCCGTCGTTCGCCTGATTTCCGCCTTATTGGCCGATGCCGTGGAGCGCGGCGCGTCCGACATCCACTTCGAGCCCGAGCAGAGCTTCCTGCGCATCCGCTACCGCATCGACGGCGTGCTGCGGCAGATCCGCTCGCTGCACAAGACCTACTGGCCGGCGATGGCGGTGCGCCTGAAGGTGATGTCGAAGATGAACATCGCCGAGACGCGCGCGCCGCAGGATGGCCGCATCTCGGCGACGATGTCCGGCCGCGTGGTCGACTTCCGCGTCGCCAGCCTGCCGACCACGCACGGCGAGAACCTGGTGCTGCGCATCCTCGACCGGCAGAAGGGCATCGTGCCGCTCGACAAGCTCGGCCTGGAAGAGCAGCAGCTCGAGCTCCTCCGGCGCATGATCGCGCGCCCGGAGGGCATCATCCTGGTCACCGGCCCGACCGGCAGCGGCAAGACCACCACGCTGTACTCGATCCTGAACCACATCAACTCCGACGGCGTGAACATCATGACGTTGGAGGACCCGGTCGAATACCCGATGACGCTGATCCGGCAGACGTCGGTGTCGGAGGCGGCCAAGCTCGACTTCGCGAACGGCATCCGCGCCATGATGCGGCAGGACCCGGATGCGATCCTGGTCGGCGAGATCCGCGACCAGGAGACCGCCGAGATGGCGTTCCGCGCCGCGATGACCGGCCACCAGGTCTATTCGACGCTGCACACCAACTCCGCGGCAGGCGCCTTCCCGCGCCTGCTCGACATCGGCATCGTGCCCGACATCCTCGCCGGCAATATCATCGGCATCCTCGGCCAGCGCCTGGTGCGGCGCCTGTGCCGCACCTGCCGGCAGGCCTACGAGCCGGACCTGCGCGAGCGCAAGCTCCTCGGCCTCGGGCCGACGGAGGAAGGCCTTGCCTACCGCTCGGTCGGCTGCGAGCAGTGCGACTACCAGGGCTACAAGGGCCGGCAGTCCATCCTCGAGCTCCTCAAGATCGATCCGGCGATCGACGAGCTGGTCGCGCGGCGCGCGACGGCGCGCGAGATCGTCACCGCGGCGCGCGCCGCCGGTTTCCGCACGCTGGCCGACGACGGCGTGCGCCTCGTGCGCGGCGGCGTGACGAGCCTGGACGAAGTGATGCGGGTGGTCGACCTCACCGACCGCCTCGCGTAGTGGCGCTCTACACGTACAAGGCGATCGACGCTCGCGGCAAGAGCGTCATCGGGCGCGTCGAAGCGGTGAATCTCTTCGACCTCGAGCAGCGACTGTCGCGCATGGAGCTCGACCTCGTCTCCGGCGCGCCGTCGCGGCAGACCTCGCGCCTGCTCGGCGGCCGGATCAGACGCCAGGACCTGATCAACTTCTGCTTCCATCTCGAGCAGCTGGCGAGCGCCGGCGTGCCGGTGATGGAAGGCCTGCGCGACCTGCGCGACAGCGTCGAGAACGCCCGCTTCCGCGAGGTGGTGTCCGGGATGATCGAGTCGATCGAAGGCGGCAAGAGCCTGTCGCAGGCGCTCGGCGAGTTTCCCGAGGTGTTCAGCAAGGTGTTCGTGAGCCTGGTACGGACCGGCGAGCGCACGGGAAAGCTGGCCGACGTGCTGAAGAGCCTGACCGAGTCGCTGAAGTGGGAGGACGAGCTCGCCGCGCAGACGAAGAAGCTGATGATGTACCCGGCGTTCGTCGGCTCGATCGTGCTGCTCGTGACGCTGTTCCTCATGGTCTACCTCGTGCCGCAGATGATGGGCTTCATCCGCAACATGGGACAGGCGATCCCGCTTCATACGCAGGCCCTCGTGCTGGTGTCGGACTTCTTCGTGCAGTTCTGGTACCTGGTGCTCGCCGCGCCGTTCGCCGCCTTCTTCGGCCTGCGCCTGGCGATGAAGACCTACCCGGCGGTGGAATATGCGGTGGACCGGTACAAGATCAGCGCCCCGGTCGTCGGGCCGATCCTGCGCAAGATCGTCCTCTCGCGCTTCGCTTCCACCTTCGCCCTCATGTATTCCTCGGGCATCACGGTGCTCGAGGCGATCCGCAGCTGCGAGGAGATCGTCGGCAACCGCGTGCTCGAGCGCGCGCTGCGCGCGGCCGGGCAGCAGATCGCCGAAGGCAAGAACCTCACCGCCGCGTTCCAGGATCTGGACCTTTTTCCGCCGCTCGTCATCCGCATGCTGCGCATCGGGGAGAACACCGGCGCCCTCGACACGTCGCTCCTCAACGTCAGCTACTTCTACAATCGCGAAGTGCGCGAGGCCATCGCCAAGGTCCAGGCGATGATCGAACCCGCGCTCACCCTGGTCCTCGGCCTGATCCTCGGCTGGGTCATGCTTTCCGTGCTGGGCCCGGTCTACGACGCCATCTCGAAGATGAAGTTCTGAGTCATGGCCGCCCGGCACATCCTTTACTTCACCGCGAGCGAGCATTTCCTCTACCGCAGCACGTTCGCCGGGCTCGAGCTCGAGGGGCGCTTCGCCGCGGACGACAACGGCCTCGCGGAATTCCAGGCCGCCCTCGCCGACAAGGCAGGGGCGCTCTTTGCCGTGCTCGCCGACCTCGCCGGCGAGGACTTCCACGAGGAGCAGATTCCCCTCGTGCGGGGCGGCGACCGGGAGGCAGTCCTCGCCCGGCGCCTCGCGCAGCGTTACCGCGATACCCGGCTCGCGGCGGCGCTCTCCCTGGGGTCGGTGGCGGCGGCCGAGCGCCGGAACGAGCGCGTGCTGCTCGCCTCCTTCACGAATACGCAGCAGCTGGTGCCGTGGCTCGACGCCCTCGAAGCCGCGGGTGCGCGCCTGTCCGGCGTCTATTCCGTGCCGCTGCTCGCTCCGGGGCTCGCCGCGGCGCTCGGCGCGCGCGAGCCACGCCTGCTCATCGTCAGCCCTCAGCGCGCAGGGCTGCGGCAGTGCTACGTCGAGAACGGGCGCATTCGCTTCGGGCGCCTCGAGGCCACTGTCGACACAACGCCGGCCGCGCTGGCGGATTTCGTGCGCACGGAGAGCCATCGCCTTCACCAGTACCTGGTGACGCTGCGCGCGCTGCCTCGCGACGGAGGCCCAGTAAGGGTGCTGGTGATCGCGCCGCCCGGACAGCGCGCCGCGTTCGAAGCGGCCCTTGTTTCCGACACCGGCCTCTTCTTCCGCACCATCGATTTCGCCGACGCCGCGCGTGCGGTCAAGCTGCACCGCATGCCTGCGGAAGCGCAGGCCGAGACGCTTTTCGTTCAGCTCGCCGCACGCCGGCCACCAAGGGAGCAGTTCGCCAGCCGCGACGATCGGCGTCGCTACCTCGTATGGCAGCTGCAGCGCGGCATCGTCGCCGCCGGCGCCGCCGGCTTCCTCGCCTGCGCGCTCTTCAGCGGCAGCCGCTGGGTGGATGTCGTCAACACGCGCAGCCAGGCCGCCGAGCAGGCGGCCAATGCGCAGAACGCCGCCCAGCAATACGAGCGCATCACGGCCACCTTCCCGGTGACCGACACGACCACCGAGAACCTGAAGGTCACGGTGGTCGAGTTCCGCCGCATCGCCGAGCGAACCTCCAGCCCCGAACGGGCCTTCCGCCATGTGGCGGGGGTGCTCGACCGCTATCCTCAATTCGAGCTCGACTCGCTGCGCTGGAACGTCGGCAAGCTCGGCGAGGTCCGTGACGGCGCGACTGCCCCGCCGCCGGCCGCCGCGGCGGCGGCGAACGCCAAGCCGGACGATCGCTCCGATCTCTACGTACTCGTCGAGGTAGCCGGACGCGTCAACGCCACGCAGCGCAACGACTATCGCGCGATCACCGGGCAGGTGCAGAGCTTCGCCAGCGCGCTCGTCGGCGAGGGCTACCAGCTCGTGCGCACGCAGCTGCCCTTCGACGTCACCTCCGAGGGCACGCTGTCCGGCGACATTGGCACCGCGGCGGAATCGAACGAAGCACCGCGTTTCACTATCACCATTGCGCGGAGGCTGCCGTGATGCTCACGCGCGAGGACTTTCGCCGCCTCGCCGGGCCGCTCGCCGCGGCGCTCGGCTTCGTCGCACTGGGGGCCGCCCTCGTCTGGAGCTCGGGCGGCGCCCTGCGCATGGCGCAGGGGCAGCTCGCCGCCGCGCAGGCCGAGCGCCGGCAGAGCACCGAGCGCCTGGCGCGCATCTCCGAGGAAGAGCGCGAGGTGAAGGAAAAGATCGACCTCTACCAGCGCCTCAAGCAGCTCAACATCCTCGGCGAGGAGCGCCGCCTGGAGTGGGCCGACGCGATCACCCGCATCCGCAAGGAACGCGAGCTCCTCGACCTGCGCTACGTGGTCGAGCGCCAGCGCCTGCTCGCCTCGCTTCCCGGCAAGCCGGCGAACGTCGACTTCTACGCCAGCACGATGAAGGTCGAGCTCGCGCTGCTGCACGAAGAAGATCTGCTGCGCTTCCTCGCCGACCTGCGCCAGTCCGGCAACGCCTTCTACTCGATCCGCCGCTGCGCGCTGTCGCGCACCGGGCAGGCGGCCACGGGTGTCGCCATAGCGCCCCGCCTGCGCGGGGAATGCGAGATCGACCTCATCACCATCATGGACCGCGCGGCGAAGAAATGACCCGTACTCTCGCCGCGTTGCTCCTCGTCCTTGCGCCGGCCATCGCGGCGGCGCAGGAGCTCGGGCGCCTCTTCTTCACGCCCCAGCAGCGCTATGCGCTCGACGAGCGTCGGCGGGCACGGTTGCCGGACAAGCCGACTGCGGCGGCGGTGGCAGCACCGGTTACGCGCGTCGACGGCTACGTGGAGCGCTCCGGCGGTCCTCCCACCGTCTGGATCAACGGCGATCCGCTGGGCGAAAGCGCGCCCGAGGCACCCCGCATCAACACCCAGGGCGCTTCGGGCTCGGTATCGGTCACGGTGGGGGAGAGCGGCGCTCGCACGCGCCTCAAGCCCGGCGAAGCGCTCGACCGCGGCACGGGCGAAGTGCGCGACGTGATCGGCGACGGCGAGATCCGCGTAGAGCGCGGCCGCTGAAGCGTCGGAAAACGTCATTGGCGTGCGCTACGCCCGCTCGAAAATGACGCCGTTCTGGCCCAATACCGACCTAAATGGCGAAGCAAAGCATCAGAAATCGTAAGGGGCAGGCGGGCGCGGCCATGCTGATCATGGTGGCGATCCTCACGCTCGGCATCACCTCCCTCGTACTCGCGGCCCTCAAGTCCTCCACCCGCAATGAAGTAACCGACATGCGCAATCGCAACGCCGCGGCGCTCGCGCAGGCGAAGGAGGCATTGATCGGCTACGTGGCGAAGCAGGCCGCCAGCTATACGGAAAGCGCCCCCGGCGAGCTGCCCTGCCCGGAATCCCCGGCCGATGCCGGCACGATCAACGAAGGCCGCGCGAACAATAACAACTTCTGTACTCCGACCGATGCCGTCAACCAGACGGTCGGCCGCCTGCCCTGGCGCACGTTGGGAATCGACAAGCTCGTCGACGGCGCGAGCGAGCCGCTGTGGTATGCCGTGTCGCAGAATTGGGTGCCGGCAGCCGGGCCGACGCCGCCGACGGTCAACCCCGGCAGCGCTGGCCAGCTCAGTGCCGACGGCGTGACCGACGTCGTGGCGATCATCATCGCGCCCGGTAGTCCGCTCAAGGTGAATCCGACCGGCGCGCAGGCCGCGCAGGGCTGCCTGGCACGCAACCAGACCCGCAACGATCGGAGTCACGTCGCCGGCGGCGGCAACCCGGATTACCGGGATTACCTCGAATGCGAAAACGCCTCCTCGCCTATCGACCTCGTATTCGGCACGAGCATCGTCAACAACGCCACCAATCCCGTGATCAACGACCAGGTCGTGACGATCACCGCGAGCGAGATCCTGAATGCCATCCAGGGGCCGTTGTCCGAGCGACTGCAGCGGACGGTAGCGCCGCTCCTGAGCGAGTTCAGCGACAGCTGGGTCGCCGGCGGGAAATTCATGCCGTATGCGGTCAGCTTCACGCCGCCGGAATCGGCTCTCGCACCCGACTCGCACTGCGGCACGGCGGCCCTGAACGAAGGCCTGCTGCCGATCGCACCCACGACCTCGGTGCCGTGCAGCTCCATGTGGACCGGCAGCTTCACCGGCGACGGAATCAACTCCTCCGGGTGCAACACCGCGTCGCCGGTCACCTGCTCCTTCCAGTATTACCGGCTGAACCTGCTGGGCCAGCTCGTCTTCGGCATTCTCGGCTCGAGCAGCATCACGGCGACGTTGCAGGCCACTGCACCCCATGCTGCGGCGAGCTTCCGGGCGAAGTCGGTGCAAAACGCTGCCGATATCACGACTACCGGCGGCCCGGCGCTGAGCAACTTCAGCATTGCGCCAAAGACCAACGGCAACGTGGAACTATCCGTTCAAGCGACCGTATCCTCCAGCAACATCTGCCAGGACAGCATGCTGGGAGGACTGCTCTGCAGCGTGGCTGCCACGCTCGGGCTTGCCAACGCATCCACGGTGACGCTGCGTTTTGCACAGCTCGGGACGCCGATGGTCCAGGGCAC
>Ga0070681_10000084_pt1 | contig 70932 bp, 60 predicted proteins | sample KBSC83BmetaG_FD_65650 | JGI IMG/M metagenome (GOLD analysis project Ga0070681, IMG submission 65650) | Corn rhizosphere microbial communities from Kellogg Biological Station, Michigan, USA - KBS C8-3B metaG | ecosystem: Host-associated > Plants > Roots > Rhizosphere | place: USA: Michigan...
CGGCGCGTATTACGGCAGCTACGGGCATTACTACTACTCGTACTACGGCGCGGAGCGGCGCAACGCGCCCGATCCGCGAAACGCGGTGCGGCGTTTGCGCGAGCTTGTGGGCGGCGGGTCCGAGAACGGCGGCAACGGAGGCGGCGGCCACGACGATGCGTGAGGCGCGGGGGCGGTGAGCGGTCAGAGTCTCGTACTGTTCGACGTACGCGACGCCCTCGGCGTTGCGCTGCGTCTGGCATTCGGATGCCCGCGGCAGGAGGACGGGTGCGCTGACTGGTCGCTCGTGTTCGACGCCGCGTCGCGCGAGCTGTTGGCGCCGCTGGCCTGGCATCGGTCGCGCCACTTCATCCGGCGCCACGCCTACCCCGCGATTGCCGCGGCGTGGCGTCGCGTCGCGATCGCGGCGCACATTCGCGGCGGCCATCAGCTGGAGCTCGCTCGCGAGGTCACCGTGGCGCTCGATGCCGACGGCGCCGACGCCGTCGTGCTGAAAGGGCTGCCGTTAGGCCATCGAGTTTACGGTGACCCGTTCGTGCGATGCATGTCCGACATCGACCTCTATGTTCCAGCCGCGCAGCGTGGTCGCGCCGCGGCGACCCTGAGCAGACTCGGATGGCGGCGTCTCGACGGAGCGGCGCCCTGGCACGAGACCTGGTCGAGCATCGCCGGCGAATCCGAGTATCATCTCGAGCTGCATTCCTTGCTCGTCTCCGATCATCTGGCACACCTCCGCGTGCCGGCGCCCCTCTCGGCCCGTGAGGTCGTCGCAGGGATCGAGCTGCCGGTTCACACGGGTGATTTCGTGGCGCCTTACCTCGCGGCCCATCTCGCCACTCACCAGCTTCCGCCGCTACTCTGGCTTGTCGACTTCGCGACACTCTGGGCTACCATGTCGCACGCCGGCCGCCGTCGTGCCTCGGACGCTGCGCGCGCCGCTGGGCTCGGCCGCTACATCGCGTGGGCGGCGGAGCGCGCGGTGCTGGTCGAGCGTGTCGCGAGCGGCGACTGGGAGGCGCTCGGCGCTCTGGGCATCGACGCCCGGGGAAGACGCGATACGCATTCGATCTGGCGGCATGTGACACTGGCAGCCTCCAACCTCGATTGCGCTCGCCTGCTCGGCGCTTTCGTGGTCCCGCACGGCGTGCGCGGGAACGTGCGTGCGCTGGCGAGATATACGCTGGCGCGGCTTCGCAGCCGCCTTGGGTCCCTTGGTGGTGCGTCTCGCGCCTACGTGACACCGTCGAACGCCCGGCCGCGGGCCGAAGCGGGCACGAGAGACTGGCGGCCGTGGACCTTGGAGCGCGACGACATGGTGGGCCTAACGCGCGACGTCGTCGGCGCTGGCGCCGGGCTGCACGTTCGCGCGCCTGGCGGAAGTATGCTCCCGACGATTCCGCGCGGCGCGCTCGTGCGTGTTGGCCCGGTGCCGAGCACCGGGGTGCGAACGGGGGATGTGGTGCTCGCCCTGACTGACGACGGCGAACCGGTGCTGCACCGGGCAATCGCCGTGCGGGCGCACAACATCCTCATGCGAGGCGACGCGTCCATCAACGTCGACCCGCCAGTCCCGCTCGAGCGCGTGATCGGCATCGCGACGCACGTTCGGATGAACGGCGAAAGCCGTCCGCTCGGTCGCCGCCCACTGCGTTCCCTGACCGTGTCGGCGCTCAAGGTACGGCGTCGGCTCGCCCGAATGGTGCGCCGTGCTCGCTGAGGCGACGGTGATACGTGTCGCGCCGGTCGCAGGGATTGCTATCACGCACGAGCTCACGGATGGTATCGAGCTCGAGAGCGACGTGACCGTGGACTGGCAGGGTACGACGGAGTCCGCTGACCCGATCGTCATTCGCCATGAAGTGGGAGACGTGTCGACGCGTCGGATGACGCGGGTCCTGGGTGTCCCACCGTGGTGCACGTTCCACGTGGACGAGCGAGGCGAACCATCATCGGTGTTTCATGCGATCTTCGGCGAGGTGGATCGGCTCCTCTCATGTGAGACGCCCGGGTCGCGGTACGTGGTGCGTTACGGCGAAACACCGCGCACCCCGGTCGTCGCGCTTCAGTCGGAACTCACGGCGTTCTCGTTCGCCCTGGCGGCACGCGGGTTTGGCCTGATCGCCCACTCGTGTGCATTCATTCTGCCGGAAGGGGCCGGCGTGCTCTGTCCGGGGGTGTCGGGGGCGGGGAAGACGACGCTTTCGCGCCTCCTGCGAGACAATGCGCCAGCGATCGACCTCCTCACGGACGATCGTGCCATCGTAACGCTCCAGGATCGCCTAACGGTATGGGGCTCTCCGTGGCCCGGCTCCGCCCGCGTGGCCGGTTCAGGATCGGCCCCACTGTCGGCGCTGATGTTCATCCGCCACGGGAATACGGTCGCGCTGCGTGACGTGCCGCCTCGCGAATCGTTTCGCCGCGTGCTGAACTCGTTGTCGCTGCCTCTGTGGGAGCCGGCGCGGTGTGGCCGCGCGCTCGAGATCGTCGATGCCATCGTGTCGCACGCCACGCTCCTGGAAGCGACATATCCCCCCACGGCCGACGCCGCGCGACGCGTGACACGCGAGCTGGCGCGCGCGCTTCGTTAGGCGCGTGGCCGCCGCAGACAACGCGCGATCCGCTCGCTGGCACCGGGCGACCTCGGTGATCGCTCGGCGCGTCGCCGGTGAGACGGTGCTCGTCCCGCTCGCCGCCCGCGCCGCAGACCCCGAGTTCAAGAGCGCTCGCCTCTTCGTGCTCAATGAGACCGGGGAATACCTCTGGTCGCTTCTCGACTCCCCGCGAACGAGCCACGAACTGGCGCAGAACTTGACACTCGAGTTCGAAACCGCGGTGGGACGCGCGCAGGCGGACGTGGAGGTCTTCCTCGCCGTGCTGAGCGACATTGGCGCCGTTCGCGCGGTGCCCGACGGTCAAGGCGAGTGAGACGCATGCGCCTGTCGATGGATCAATTCGAGGAAAAGTTGGGCGCGCGCGCGAGACGCGAACGCCAACCGCTGTCCTGCCTCTTCGAGATCACACCGCGATGCAACCTGCGGTGCCGCTTCTGCTACGTCGCGCTCGACCCGTATCAGGGGCCGTATCTCGACACGATGCAATCGCGCCGAGTTCTCGACATCGTCGAGCGCGCCGGCGTCCTGTGGCTGACGCTCACCGGCGGCGAAATCTTTTCGCGGCGCGACTTCGCCGCGATCTACGAGCACGCGCTGGCAAAAGGTTTTCTGGTCACGCTCTACACCAACGCCACGATGGTGACTGAATCCATCGCTGAGCTACTGTCCGATCGGCCTCCGTTCTCGGTGGAAGTCAGCATCTACGGCGCGGACGCGGCACACTACGAGTCGACCACGCAGGTGCCCGGGTCCTTCGCGCGCTTCGAGCGAGGAGTCGAGCGCCTGCGTAGTGCCGGCGTACCGCTCCTCATGAAGTGTCCGATCAGCACCCTGTCGTCAGATCACGTGGATGCGCTGGTGCAATGGTGCACCGAACGATCGCTTCCGTTCAAAGCCGATCCGGTGATCGACGCGCGCCACGACGGTGGACAGCAGCCCACGTTGTACCGGATCGAGCCTCGGCGTGTCCTCGCGTTGCGCGATCACCTTTACGAGCTGCGCAATGGCCGACGCCGGCCCGCTGGCCCGCTGCCTGAATGCGCGGTTCGCGGCGAGGCCAGCGAGATCGACGAGCTCTACACGTGCGGCGCCGGACGCATCGCGTTTTTCGTCGATGCGCTCGGGAACGCCAGTCATTGCGTGATCGACCGCGAGCCTGCGTTCCCCATTCTCGAGATGCCGTGGGACCAGCTATGGTCCGAGATGGGCGCCTGGGTCACCCAGCCCTTGCCGGACCATGCGCCATGCAGCGGGTGCTCGCTCCGCGGCGGGTGCAGCAACTGCCCGGCGCGCGCACGGCTCGCCACCGGAAGTCCGTTCCTGAAAGACCAGTATCAGTGCGATATTACACATGCGATCCATGGGTTGCCCCCGTCGGTGCCGGCAGCCCGCCCACTCGCGGGCTGTACCGCCTAACGTGCGTAGCTGACACGAGGCCGAGCCATGATACCTGAAGAGCATTCAGGGGAAGGGCAGATCAGTCGACCACGACGGCCGTACGAGCCGCCCGCCGTGGTCGAAGTCTTCGTCGATCCCGCGAAAGACATGCTGGTCGCGTGCGCCCCGGGAAAGCTGCCGAGCAGCGGAACTCAGGCGTGTAACGCCGTCCAGTTCACGTAGACGCAGGACGAGCGAATCGCCCTTTCCCGGCTGGCGCTAACGTAGGCGACGCCCGCGTTCGATCAGGGGCATCCGTTCCGGGACCGCGTGGACGCCTCGCTCGTCCTCAGTCAGGCTGCGGGCAGGACCGTTGCGGCAGCACGCGCTGCCTGGGTAAGCTTCGGCCGCCTCTCAACTTCTACGAACTGGAGCACGCGTGAAGATTGCCGTCATTGGCACGGGCTACGTCGGCCTGGTAGTCGGCGCTTGCCTGTCGGAAACGGGGAACGACGTAACGTGCGCGGACGTCGATCAGGGAAAGATCGACGGGCTGAAGCAGAACATCCTCCCCATCTATGAGCCGGGCCTCGACTCCCTCGTTGAGCGCAACCAACAACAGGGCCGGCTGCATTTCACGACCGACGTCGGCTCCGCCGTCTCGACCGCGGAGGTGATCTTCATCGCCGTTGGCACTCCGCCGGACGAAGACGGCTCCGCCGACCTGAGGCACGTGCTGTCCGTCGCCGAGACGATCGGCCAGCACATGGGCCGGGAGCTGGTGGTCGTGACCAAGTCCACCGTGCCCGTTGGCACGGCGGCGAAGGTCGCGGCAGCGGTCAGCAAACGCGCGCGTTACCCGTTCCACATGTGCAGCAACCCGGAGTTCCTGAAGGAGGGTGCCGCGCTCGATGACTTCATGAAACCGGATCGCGTCGTGCTTGGCGTTGATAGCGACCACGCACGCAGCGTGATGGCCGAGCTGTACGCGCCGTTCGTGCGCACCGGCAAGCCGATCATCTTCATGGACATTGCGTCGGCAGAGATGACGAAGTACGCGGCGAATGCCATGCTCGCGACGCGCATCTCGTTCATGAACGAGATCGCGAACCTCTGCGAGAAGGTGGGCGCCAACGTCGATCTCGTGAGGAAGGGCATTGGCAGTGACGCGCGCATCGGACCCTCCTTCCTGTTCCCGGGGCCAGGCTACGGCGGCTCGTGCTTCCCGAAGGACGTAAAGGCACTCGTGCGCACCGCGGGCGAAGCTGGATCGCGGCTCAGCGTGCTTGAGGCCGTGGAGGATGCGAACGAGCGACAAAAACATCGCTTGTTCGAGAAGCTCGAGTGCGCGCTTGGTGACTCAGTCCGGGGCGCCCACATTGCCGTCTGGGGGTTGGCGTTCAAACCGCAGACCGATGACATGCGCGAGGCACCGGCGCTGACACTGATCGACGATGTCCTGGCGGCGGGTGCGACGATCACGGCGCACGACCCGGCGGCCCTTCACGAGGCGAAGCGACGGCTCGGCGATCGGGTCAAGTTCGCCGAGTCGAACTACGACGCGCTCGCTGGCGCCGACGCGCTCGTGGTGGTAACGGACTGGAACGAGTACCGCCATCCGGACTTCGCTCGCATCAAGGCGAGCCTGCGACGGCCCGTCCTGATCGACGGCCGCAATCTCTATGACGTCGCCAAAATGCAGTCGCTCGGATTCGCATACCACTCGCTGGGTCGCGGGAGGGACGGCGCATGAGAGTTCTCATCACCGGCGCCGCTGGCTTTCTCGGATCGCACCTATGCGATCGCTTCCTCGCCGACGGCCACTCAGTGGTGGGGCTCGACAACTTCATTACCGGGAACCCGGACAACATTGCCCACCTGGTGGGCAATGCCCGATTCGAGTTCGTGCGGCACAATATCTCGACGTACACGTACGTGGCGGGTCCGCTGGACGGCGTGCTGCACTTCGCGTCGCCCGCGAGCCCGGTCGACTATCTCGAATACCCGATCGCGACGCTCAAGGTCGGCGCGCTCGGAACGCATAACGCGCTTGGTCTCGCGCTGGCGAAGAAGGCGCGCTTTTTTCTCGCGTCGACGTCCGAGATCTACGGCGATCCACTCGAGCACCCGCAGACGGAGTCGTATTGGGGTAATGTGAACCCGATCGGCCCGCGCGGCGTGTACGACGAAGCGAAGCGCTTCGCCGAGGCGGTGACCATGGCGTACCATCGCTACCACGGGATGGACACCCGGATCGTCCGGATCTTCAACACCTACGGACCGCGCATGCGGCCTAACGACGGTCGCGTGGTGTCCAACTTCATCGTCCAGGCGCTGTCCGACCAGCCGCTGACGATCTACGGCGATGGATCGCAGACGCGCAGCTTCTGCTTCGTCGCGGACGAGGTCGAGGGGATCTACCGCCTCTTCATGCGAGGGGACAACAACCCGACCAACATCGGGAACCCGAACGAGTTCACGGTGCGGCAACTTGCCGAGCTCGTCATTGAGCTGACCGGTACGAAGTCGAAGCTCGTCGAGCGTGAACTGCCGGTGGACGACCCGAAAGTTCGGCAGCCGGATATTCGCAGGGCGCGTGAAATGCTCGGATGGGAACCCGCCGTGTCACTGCGGGAGGGCGTCACGCGCACGATCGACTATTTTCGCTCGGTTCTCGCGTAGAAGCGGTCCCGGCCCACGCGTTGCGCGTCTTCGCGTGGTTATGTTACGGGCTTCCTTGCCTCGTGGGTCGACGGAGCCGAGTGGCTTCGCGGTCGCTGTCTCGGGGCGAACCCGAATCACCTTGCCGGGTACCCTACCCGTTATGCACCTGTCCAGTCGGCTACGAATCGCCCGGGGAACATATGTCGCGCTCGTCGCGGTCGTTGCGTGCGCTCCGGCGTTCAAGCTCAGCAAGTTCAAGAACAACGCGGATCTGTACGCCGCGGCCACGCGGGAATACAAGAAAGCGCACTGGGACAACGCAATCCAGGCCTTCGAGCGTCTCACGCTCGACCTTCCGGCTCGCGATTCGCTGCTTCCGCTCTCGTACTGGTACCTCGCAACCGCACATGCACAGAAGGGCGAGCACCTGCTCGCCGCGCAGGGATATTCACGGCTGAATCAGACCTTCCCGGACGATTCCATCGCCGACGACGCCATGCTGGCCGAGGCGACGCAGTACACGAAGATGTGGCGCAAGCCCACGCTCGACTCGCAATACGGTCAGACGGCACTGGCGACATACCGGTCGATGCTCGAGCTCTATCCCGATTCGCCGCTCGCGCCGCAGGCCCAGAAGGGCGTGCAACACATGCTGGAGTGGCTGGCAACCAAGGATTATCTGACGGGCGTTCATTACGTGCGTCGTAAGGCGCCGGACTCGGCGATCCTGTACTTCAAAGACGTCATCAAGAATTATCCGGAAACTGAGCACGCTCGTGAGTCGTACCTCCGACTCGTCGAGGTGTACCGATCGATCAACTACCGTGACGATGCGCGGGACGCGTGCACGACGCTTCACCAGAAGTATCCGGGTGACAACGAGGTTCGAACGATCTGCGGGCCGCCGCCGCCCGCGACGGTCGCAAAGCCCGCTACGCCCTGACCGCTCGGTGCGGCTAGGGATCTTCGGCGGGACGTTCGATCCGCCCCACGTTGGTCACCTGCTCGCCGCCTCCGACGCTTACGAGCATCTGGCGCTCGACCGGCTCGTGCTGGTCCCCGCGGCGGCGCAACCGCTGAAGGCGGGCCGAACGACCGCGCCGGCCGAGGATCGACTGGCCATGGTCCGGTTGACAGCGGGCAGTGACTCACGGCTCGAGACCGAGTCAGTCGAAGTCGACCGGGAGGGGTTATCTTACACGGTCGATACGCTCGAGGAATTTTCGCGGCGTTTCCCGTCGGCGGAACTGTTTCTCCTGGTAGGGGCGGACGTGCTGGCGACGTTCGGGCAGTGGCGACAACCGCACACCATCCTCCAGCTCGCGACATTGGCGGTGCTACGCCGCGCTGATTCAGAGGGACCTGAGATGGATGCCGAGCTTACGCGACGCGTCGCCTTCATCCCAACGCGTCGTATCGACATTTCATCAACCGAGATTCGGGACCGCGTGCGGTCTGGGCGGTCGATCCACGGGTTCGTCACCGACCCCGTCGCCGAGTACATCGGCTCGCACGGGCTGTATCGATAGAGGAACGCATGCTGAAAGGCGTACTGGGCAAGGTCTTCGGGACCCGCCACGAACGCGAAAAACGACGCATCCAGCCGATCGTCGACGAAATCAACGAGCACTACGCGCGGCTGCAGGGTGTCTCCGAGGAGGAGCTCCGCGGGCAGACCGCGAAGTTCCGCTCGATCATCCGCGAGCGTACGCAGGAGCTCGAGGAGGAGGTCGCGCGTCTCAAGCTCGCGAAGCGCACGACGAGCGATCCCACTGAGCGAGAGCGTGTCGACAACGAGCTGAGTGGTGCGGACGGTCGCGGTGGCGTCGAGGCGAAGCTGCGCGAAACGATCGCGGAAGTGCTCGACGAGATTCTGCCCGAGGCGTTCGCCACGGTGCGCGAGGGCGCCCGCCGGCTGGTGGGAACGAAGGTGAGCGTCACCGGCCAGGAGCTCGAGTGGAACATGATCCACTACGACGTGCAGCTCATGGGCGGCATCGAGCTGCACCTCGGCAAGATCGCGGAGATGGCGACGGGCGAAGGCAAGACGCTCGTCGCGACGCTGCCGTTGTACCTCAACGGGCTACCGGCGCGCGGCGCCCACCTGGTAACGGTCAACTCCTATCTGGCTCGCCGCGACTCGCAGTGGATGGGCCACCTGTACAACTACCTCGGCCTCACGGTCGGGTGCATTGACGATACGGAGCCCGGCACGCAGGCGCGCCGCTCGGCGTACGAGTGCGACATCACGTACGGCACGAACAACGAGTTCGGGTTCGACTACCTGCGCGACAACATGGTGGTCTCGCTCGATCAGCGGGTGCAGCGGAACCACATCTTCGCGATCGTCGACGAAGTCGACTCGGTCCTCATCGACGAGGCGCGGACGCCGCTCATCATTTCGGGCCCGGTGGGTAACGACACCGACGCCGAGTATGCGCAGCACAACCCGGCGGTCTCGCGCCTGGTGCGACGCCAGATGGACCTCGCCAACCAGCTCGTCGGCGAAGGCGAGCGCGCGCTCGAGAGCGGGGACACCAACAAGGCCGCGCTGCTGCTCTACAAGGCGCAGCTCGGCGCGCCGAAGAACAAGCGCTTCATGAAGGTTATGCTCGAGCCGGGCGTGAAGCAGCTCGTGCAGAAGATGGAGCTCGAACACATCGCCGACCGCAAGCTGCCGCCCGCCAAGCAGCAATACCGGGACGTCGAGGAGGACCTCCTGTTCGTGCTCGACGAGAAGGGGCACACCGTGCACCTCACGGATCGCGGCGTGGACGAGATGTCGCCTAACGATCGCGAGGCGTTCGTCCTGCCCGACATCTCGAGCGAGGTCCACCGGATCGAGCACGATCACGAGATGGAGGCCCAGGCGAAGATCGACGCACGCCAGACGATCGAGCGCGAGTACGCGATGAAGAGCGAGCGGCTGCACATCGTGCATCAGCTGCTCCGCGCCCACGCGCTGTACGAGAAGGACGTCAACTACGTGATTCAGGAAGGCCAGGTCCTCATCGTCGATGAGTTCACCGGCCGCACGATGCCCGGCCGACGATGGTCCGAAGGACTGCACCAGGCCGTCGAGGCAAAGGAAGGAGTTCAGGTGAAGGGCGAGACGCAGACGCTCGCGACGATCACCATTCAGAACTACTTCCGCATGTACGAGAAGCTGTCGGGCATGACGGGTACGGCGGAGACCGAGGAATCGGAATTCCATCAGATCTACGGTCTCGAGGTCGCAGTCATCCCGACGAACAAGCCGATGGTCCGCGACGATCGGCACGACCTCGTCTACAAGACTCGGCGTGAGAAGTACAACGCGATCATGGAAGAGACCGAGCGCCTCCACAAGCTCGGCTACCCGGTGCTCGTGGGAACTGTGAGCGTCGACGTCTCGGAAACACTGTCGCGCATGTTCAAGCGTGCGGGACTCCCGCATAACGTGCTGAACGCGAAGTACCACCAGCGTGAAGCCGAGATCGTCGCGCAGGCGGGACAGCCGGGCGGAGTGACGATCGCGACCAACATGGCCGGCCGCGGAACCGACATCAAACTCGGCCCCGGCGTGACCGAGCCAAAGCCATCGCAGCGGAAGAACGCCGACAACGAGCTCGAGGACGTCGTCGAGGACGGCGGGCTCCACATCATTGGCTCGGAACGTCACGAGTCGCGCCGTATCGACCGGCAGCTGCGCGGGCGCTCGGGTCGTCAGGGAGATCCCGGTGCGTCGCAGTTCTTCCTGTCGCTCGAAGATGACCTCATGCGACTGTTCGGGTCCGAGCGCATCGCGAAGCTGATGGACCGGATGGGCGCGCAGGAAGGCGAGGTGCTCACGCACCCGCTCATCACGCGATCCATCGGACAGGCACAGAAGCGCGTCGAGCTGCAGAACTTCCAGTCTCGAAAGCGCCTGCTCGATTTCGACGACGTGATGAACCAGCAGCGCGAAGTCGTGTACTCGCTGCGATCGTTCGCGCTCGAGGGCGGTGAGGAGTTGAAGGGCGAAGCGCTCAAGATGGTCGACAAGGCGCTCACGAAGCGCGTCGACGACCGACTGGGCGATCTGGAGTCGGAAGAGGCCTGGGACCTGTCACTGCTCAAGCAGGAAATGCTGATGCATTACCTGCTCACAGTGCCGGAGTTCGAGGGCAACGATCCGCCGACGACGGTCGAAGCTGCGCGCACCGTGTCGATCGAAGCGGGGCGGCGTCAGTTCGCGGCCAAGCTCGAAGAGCTGGATCGGGTGAAGGACGAGCAAGGCAACGGCTTCTCGGGGCGGCTGCTCTCCCTCGTCATGCTGAACGTCCTGGACGAGAAGTGGAAGGATCACCTCTACGATCTCGACCAGCTGCGCAACGCGATCCACTACCGGTCGTGGGGCCAGAAGGATCCGCTCATCGAGTACAAGCAGGAGGCGTACTCGATGTTCGTGGATCTGATGAACGACATCTTCAACACGTTCACCGAGCGGTTTTTCCGCGCGCAGCTGGTGTTCCAGCAGCCACAGCCTGGCGAGTATGGACAGCCGTCAGGCGGAAACGGCGATGGGTCGACGCCACGCCAGGCTGAGGTGCCGCACAAGCCGACGAAGCGCTACAACGCGTTAGGCATCCTCGAGGACATTCCGGAGGAAGAGCCGGTGGCGACCGCTCACCCGACGCAGAACGGCGACGGTGCGGCGGCTACCCCGGAGGGGGAGGAGAAGGTCATGGACGTCGGTCCCGCCGAGCCACCCAAGAAGAAGGCCGCGGCGCGACAGGACCCGGTTGTCGTGGGCGCAGGGCGCACGCGGTCATTGAATCCGGCCGCGAGCGCTCCAGGCGTGCCCGGTGCGGCGAATGCGACTGGCGACTGGTCGAACGTGGGACGCAACGATCCATGTCCCTGTGGTTCGGGCAAGAAGTTCAAGAAGTGCCACGGCGCCAATCTCTAGATCGCTTGTTATGCAGGGTTTATGTCGGCGGGTTTGGTTTCGGGGGTTCCAAGAGAATCCCTCGATGACATTGACCTTCGGAGATGTACTCATGAAGCTCACGCGAATCGCAGCGCTCGTTGGTATGATGGCGCTCGCCGCGCCGGCCGCATATGCACAGGGCGGCGGTCAGGGCGGCCAGGGCCGCGGCATGCAGCGGCTGATGCAGGGGATCACGCTCGATGCCAAGCAGCAGGCGTCGGTCGACTCGATCCAGAAGGCCTTCCGGGCCGAGATGCCCCCTATGCAGCAGGGCACGCCACCCGACTCGGCCACGCGTGCGAAGCGGATGGAAGTCATGCAGAAAGAGTACGCCGCCATTCGCAACGTGCTGACCGCAGACCAGCAGAAGGTCTTCGACAAGAACGTTGCAGAGATGCGCGAGCAGATGAAGAATCGTCCCAAGCCCTGACGTCTGAGCGCTTCTCCTTCGGACCCTTCCCGGTCCGATGCGAACCCCCCGGACGGTCTCGTGCGACCGTCGGGGGGTTGTCGCATCCTGCCACGTGCATCGCGTCGCTCGCGCGCGGATACCTCCGGCGGCGTTGGACCGATGGCAGTGTCTACCGACGCGTCGCGTACGTATGGAGCATCTCAAACCCCTGGGGTTCTCCGTGCGGTCTTCGCCGGACGTGATGGCTGGCGCTCGACAGAATGCGCCCAAAGGACTTAGTATTCGAGAGTTACCGCGTGCCGAGCGCCCGCGAGAACGGCTCAAGGCGCACGGAGCCCATGCGCTGAGCTCTGCCGAGTTGCTGGCGATCATCGTCGGCAGCGGCGGAGCGGGGCGATCGGCTCTCGGGCTGGCGCACGAAGTGCTTGTATGGGCAGGCGGATCTCTGCGCCGCATCTCCGGGCAGCCGGTCGCAGCGCTGACCAAGCTCGCGGGGATCGGATCGGCACGCGCGATCGCTGTGCACGCCGCGCTGGAGCTGGGCCGGCGTGCCGCGAGCGAGGAGCGTGAGGACGGCGCCCCGATGCGGTCGCCACGGGACGTTTTTGCGGTGTTCGCGCCGCGACTGGAGGATTTGCCGGTGGAGGAGTTTCACGTCGCGGTGCTCGACTCGCAGCACCGGTTGGAGCGCGACGTGACCGTTACGCGAGGCATTCTCAATTCTTCGTTGGTTCACCCGCGCGAGGTGTTTCGCGAAGCGATCGCCGAGCGCGCAGCCGCGGTGATACTCGTGCACAATCACCCGAGCGGGGATCCTACGCCGTCACCCGACGACCGAGTGGTGACCGAGCAGCTCGCCGCCGCGGGTCGATTGCTGGACATTCCGGTGCACGACCACGTGATCATCGGGCGCGGGCGGTATGTGAGCTTCGCCGAAGCGGGACTCCTGTAGATGACATCGACCGCACCGACGCCGATCACCATCCCTGGCTGGACGAGCCCATCGACCCCGCTGCGTGAGGGGCTCGATCAGGATCTGCTGCTGCGCGCGTACAAGTACAGCGAGCGCGCGCACGCCGGTCAGACGCGGCTGTCGGGCGAGCCGTTCGTGTCCCACTGCGTGGAAGTCGCCCGGATTCTCGCCGACCTGCAGCTCGATTCGGTCACCGTCGCGAGCGGATTGATCCACGATGTCGTCGAAGACACCGACATCACTGTCGCCGACGTCGAGCGAGAGTTCGGGAAGGAGATCGCACAGATCGTCGATGGGCTGACGAAGATCGGGAACCTGCCGCTCAACTCGACGCAGGAACGCCAGGTCGAGAACTACCGCAAGCTGCTGCTGTCGATCGCGAAGGACGTTCGCGTCATCCTGATCAAGCTCGCGGACCGTCTGCACAACATGCGGACGCTCGACTGGCTCGCGCCGGAAAAGCGCCGCCGAATTGCGCAGGAGACGCGGGACCTGTACGCGCCGCTCGCGCACCGCTTCGGTATGGCGAAGATGCGGTGGGAGCTCGAGGACCTGGCGTTCAAGCATCTCGAGCCGGATGACTATCGCGCGCTCGCGAAGCTCGTCGCGCAGAAGCGTGGCGAGCGTGAGGACCTCATCGCGCGAATGCGTGACCCGCTCGAGCGGTCGCTCAAGGCGGCCAACATCAAGGACGTCGATGTCACGGGGCGCCCGAAGCACCTGTGGTCGATCTTCAAGAAGATGCAGAAGCGCGACAAGCCGTACGACGAGATCTACGACTTGCTCGCGATTCGCGTGCTGGTGAACAGTGTCCCGGACTGCTACCATGCGTTAGGCGTCATCCACGACGGCTGGACGCCGCTCCAGGAGCGGATCAAGGACTACATCGCGCAGCCGAAATCGAACGGCTATCAGTCGCTGCACACGACGGTGTTCGGCCCCGCGCGGCAGCTCTTCGAGATCCAGATCCGGACGCGGGAGATGCACCGCACGGCGGAATTCGGTATCGCGGCGCACTGGCTCTACAAGGACGGGAGCAAGTCCTCGGACGAGCTGGACCGGCACCTCGCCTGGTTCCGTCAGGTCCTCGAGGTTCAGCTCGACGCGAAGACGCCGGACGAGTTCCTCGAGTTCCTGAAGCTCGACCTGTTCCAGGACGAGATCTTCGTGTTCACGCCCACCGGCGACGTGATCCAGCTGCCGAAAGGCGCGACACCGATCGACTTCGCGTTCGCCGTGCACACCGAGATCGGTCTCCACTGCTCGGGGGCGAAGGTCAACGGGCGGATCGCACCGCTCTCCCGACAGCTCAAGAATTCGGAGACCGTCGAGATCATCCGCTCGCCTAACGCGAGGCCCAGCCGCGACTGGCTCGCGCACGTGCGGACTGGCCGCGCGCGGCACAAGATCCGGCAGTGGCTCAGGCACGAGGAGCACGCGACGTCCGCGAAACTCGGTCGCGAGATCCTCGAACGTGAGCTCAAGCGACGCCGGCTCCCGAAGCTCGACGACGGCGACCTGGAAAAGGCGGCGAAGGCGTTCAACCTGAACGACGTGAACCACCTCATCGCGTCGATCGGTCAGGGCGACCTTCACATCGGACAGGTTCTCGCCGCGGCCCGGCCGGACCTCGAGACGTCGCCCGAACACCAGCCGCGCCCGACCGCGATCGAGCGGCTCGTGGAGCGCATGCGCGGGACGCCAAAGGGCATTCGTATCCAGGGTGCCGACGGGCTCATGGTGCGCTACGCGCAGTGTTGCCAGCCGGTGCCCGGCGACAGCGTGGTGGGATACGTGACCCGCGGGCGCGGGGTGAGCATCCACCGCGCCGATTGCCCGAACCTCCTCATGCTGGCGCACGAGCCGGAACGCCGCCTGGAGATCGACTGGCAGCAGCAGGAGGGCGAGCGGTTCGTCGTTAGGCTCGCGCTGGAGGGGACCGACCGGCGCGGGCTCTACGCCGACATCGCCGGTGCCGTCTCCGGGGCGGGGACCGACATCCGAAGCATGGATCTCAAGACGGTCGACGGCCGCGTGAGCGGGTCGGCGCTCGTCGAGGTCGAGAACCTCGCGCACCTCCAGAAGATCATCAAAGCCACGCGCCGCGTGAAAGGCATTACCGAAGTCGCGCGCCGCGAGCGCATCTCCACAGACAACGGCGACGGCTAGCAAGCCTTAGCGGCCCGAACAAACTCCGACGCGGCGCATTATATTGCGGCCATGCCTCGCGCCGAGTTTGTGCTCCAGTCGCCGTTTCAACCGGCGGGCGATCAGCCCAAGGCGATCGCGGAGCTGAGCGCCGGTCTGGAGCGCGGAGATCGATTCCAGACGCTGCTTGGCGTCACCGGATCGGGAAAGACGATGACGATGGCCCACGTGATCAGGAACCTGGGCCGGCCGACGCTCGTCCTCTCGCACAACAAGACGCTCGCCGCGCAGCTGTACGGAGAGCTCAAGAGCTTCTTCCCGACCAACGCCGTCGAGTACTTCATCTCGTACTACGACTACTATCAGCCCGAGGCCTACGTGCCCTCGAGCGATACGTACATCGAGAAGGACGCCTCGATCAACGAGGACATCGACCGCCTGCGGTTGCGAGCCACGTCGAGCCTCATGGAGCGCGAAGACGTGGTCATCGTATCCACGGTCTCCGCGATCTACGGCCTCGGCGACCCGATCGAGTATCGGGAGCGGATGGTCAGCCTGCAGAAGGGTCAGACGATTCCGCGCAATGATATCCTGCGCGCGCTGGTCGGCATTCAGTACAGCCGCAACGATGTGGCGTTCGAGCGGGGTACGTTCCGCGTGCGGGGTGATACTGTCGAGATCCTGCCTGCCTACGAGGAGCAAGGCGTGCGGGTCGAGCTCTGGGGCGACGAGATCGAGCGCATCTCCAAGATCAATCCGCTGACGGGCGAGACGATCGCCGTGCTGGAGCGCGCCGCGATCTACCCGGCGAAACACTTCATCACGTCGCGCCCAACGATCGAGCGGGCCGTCGCACAGATTCGACAGGAGCTGAGCGAGCGACTCGAGGTTCTGCGGCGCGACGGGAAGCTGCTCGAGGCCCAGCGACTCGAGTCGCGCACGCACTTCGACATCGAGATGATGTTGGAGATCGGCACGTGCGCCGGGATCGAGAATTACTCGCGACATCTCTCGGGGCGTTCCGCCGGCGAACGGCCGGCCGTGCTGTTCGACTACTTCCCGGAAGACTTCCTTGTGATCGTGGACGAGTCGCACGTGACGCTCCCGCAGGTGCGCGGGATGTACAACGGCGACCGGGCGCGGAAGCTCACGCTGGTGGACTACGGATTCCGGCTGCCCAGCGCGCTCGACAACCGGCCGCTCGTGTTCGACGAATTTTTGGCGCTCACGCCGCGCGCCCTCATGGTAAGCGCGACGCCGGCGGAGCTCGAGCTCCAGCTCTCCGAGGGCGTGGTGGTCGAGCAGATCATTCGTCCCACGGGGCTGCTCGATCCGGAGATCGAAGTGCGTCCGGTGCGCGGGCAGGTGGACGACCTCCTGAACGAGATTCGGATTCGCGAGCGGCGCGGCGAGCGCGTTCTGGTCACCACGCTCACGAAGCGCATGGCCGAGGACCTGACGGACTATCTGCAGCAGATGGGCGTCCGCGTTAGGTACATGCACTCGGACATCGACGCGATCGAGCGGATGGAGATCGTCCGCGGGCTGCGCCTCGGTGAGTTCGACGTGTTGGTCGGCATCAACCTGCTCCGCGAAGGGCTCGACCTGCCGGAGGTCTCGCTGGTCGCGATCCTCGATGCCGACCAGGAGGGATTCCTGCGCAGCGACCGATCGCTGATCCAGACGGTGGGGCGCGCGGCGCGCCACGTTGCTGGGCGAGCGATCTTCTACGCGGACCGGATCACCGGCTCGATGCAGCGATGTCTCGAGGAGACCGGGCGGCGCCGCGAGATGCAGCGGGAGCATAACGAGGCGCATGGCATCATCCCGCGCGGCGTCGAGAAGAGCGTCGAGCAGGTGCGGTTCATCACGCGTGTGGCCGACGCGCGCGCGGAGCGCGAGGGCCGCGAGCGAGAAGCACGGAAGGTGGCGGAGGCGGCAGCGTCGTACGGCGAGGAGGATCGCGCCACGATGATCGAGCGTCTCGAGCGCGAGATGCGCGATGCCGCGGCGGACCTGGACTTCGAAACGGCGGCACGCCTTCGCGATCAGCTCTTCGAACTGAAAGCCAAGGGAGCGGGGAACGTGGCGCGTTCCCGCGGTGCGTTCGCCGACATTCGCGCCAATACCTGATTTTCCACGCACGCTCGTGCAACAGTTCCACCATCTTGTTCCGTCGCTTGCGGTGCGCGGGCGTGTCGCCATGACGCGCGAGGAGCTCGTGGCGTGGGGCGAGGCATTGGGTCGGGCTGCCGGCCCGCCGCTCGTCATCACGCTGGCCGGCGACCTGGGCGCCGGCAAGACGACGCTGGCACAGGCCATCTGCGCGGGCTATGGAGTGACCGAGCCGGTGACGAGTCCGACGTTCGCGCTCGTCCACCGGTACGACGCGCCGCGGTCGCCGGTGTATCATCTGGACCTCTACCGGATCCAGCGGCCGTCCGAGCTCGTCAACATCGGGTGGGATGAGATCTCCACGTCGCACGCTCTCGTCATCGTCGAGTGGCCGGAGCGGGCGGGTGAGCTCATTCCGCCCGGACACGTGCCGATCGATCTCGAGCACGACCAGGTCGATCCGGATCGCCGCGTATTGCTCGCCGGCTGACATGATCACGCTCGCGCTCGAGGCATCGACGTATACCGGCAGCGTGGCCGTCATTCGCGACGGCGTCGTGGTGGCTTCCCGCGAAACAGCGATGCGTGGCGTCCACGAAGAGCGCCTCATGCCCGCGGTGGCGGAGGCGCTGACCGACGCACGCGTCGCGCCTAACGCGATCGACCGGGTGGCCTGCGGCGAGGGACCGGGCAGCTTCACGAGCCTGCGGATCGCCGGCGCGATCGCGAAGGGACTCGCGCTGAGCGCGAACGCGCCGCTCATTCCGGTATCGTCGTTGCTGCTGATCGTGGCGGGCGCCGAGCCTGCCGTGGCGCCGGGCCGCTACGTGGCCGTGCTCGACGCCATGCGCGGCGACGTGTTTGCCTGTATGTTCTCCATTACCGATCGCGCGATCACGACGGAATCGTCCACCACGCTCCTCGCGCGCGCCGCGCTCGTGGAGTTCGCGCGCGAGCACGCCGCGCGTCCTGTCGGCCCGGCCGAACGATTGGCGGTCGCTCCGCACGCGCGTGGTGTCGCAAAACTCGGTGCTTTCACTTCGTGGCCGGCCGCGGCGGACCTCGCAACGTGGGAGCCTAACTACGGGCGGCTTGCCGAGGCGCAGGTGAAATGGGAGGCGGCGCATGGGCGCGCGCTGACGACCGGATGACCGACACGAGTGCGCACGCGAGCACGGCGTTGCCGCGTCGCGACTTCGTGATTCGTGGAGCCCGGCGTGACGACGTCGACGACATTGCCGCCATCGAGCGGCGCGCATTCAGCGATCCATGGTCTCCCGGCTCGTTTCGCGCGCTGTTCGGAAATCCCCTCGTGCATTTTGCGGTCGCCGAGGATGCCGAGAGCGGCCGTGTGCTCGGCTATGTGGTGTCCTGGTCTGTCGTAGACGAAGCCGAGATTGCGAACCTGGCGGTGGCTAACGACGTTCGGCGCGCCGGCGTTGGCGCGCGCCTGCTCGATCACGCGCTCGACATCGCGAGAGAGCGGCACTCCTACGTCGTGTTTCTCGAAGTCCGCGAGTCCAATGCCGGAGCGCGGGCCCTCTACGCGTCGCGCGGCTTCGAGGTGGCCGGGCGGCGCGCGAAGTATTACCGTAAGCCCGTCGAAGACGCGCTGGTGCTTCGACGCGCATTGTGACCTGCCTTGCAGCGCTCATTCACCACTCGCAACCAAACTGCTTGACGCGCACCGATTTGTTTGCGGGCGTGTCGGCTCTGACCCCTACTTTCCGCGGCGAGCACTTCATCACTCGCCAGGAGGAACTGTGAGCCGAAGCTTGAACAAGGTGACGTTGATCGGGAACCTCGGTGCCGACCCCGAGATCCGGTCCACTACCGGTGGCAACCGCGTTGCAACCTTTTCGCTCGCCACGAGTCGTTCTTGGAACAACCAGTCGGGCGACCGTCAGGAAAAGACGGAATGGCACCGATGTGTGGTGTGGAACACCAAAGGTTCGCAGCTCGCGGACATTGTCGAGAAGTACGTCAAGAAGGGCGACAAGATCTACGTCGAGGGACGCATCGAGTACCGGCAGTGGACAGACAAGGACGGGCAGACCCGGTACAGCACGGAGATCAATGTCCGTGAGTTGATCATGCTGGGCGGCGGCCGCGGCGGCGGCGACAGTCACGACTCCGAGGGAGGTTCCGGAACGAGTCGCAGCCGCGCACCCGAGCGCGCAAAGAGCGCGGCGGGCGCAGCCGGCGAGGACTTCGAGGACTTTCCCGGAGCTTTGAATGATGAGGATGACGATCTTCCGTTCTAGCCAGCTGGCGATCGCACTCGTGGGGGCTGTGATGGCCCCCACGTTCGCCTCGGCACAGCAGTCAAACATGGACGTCGGGGTGGCCTCGTCCTGGCAGGCGGGCCCGGTCCAATCGCCGAATACGGTTCGACCGGGTGAGTACTACGCCGCACCGTGGGTCGAGCGTTTGGGCGGACCGGCGAACGCCGGCCTGATCGTCGGGAGTGGCGACGTGCCCTCCATCCCGCTGACAGAAGAGGAGCGGCCGCTCCAGAGCTACGAGCGTGTGTTCGTGACCGTGCCCGCCGGCATGTCGACGGCTGCCGGCACACGCTACGTATCCGCTCGACCCGGCCCGCTCCTCCAGGGCGTCGGCCAGGTCATGGTGCCGACGGGCGTCGTCGTCATTGAACGTGCCCAGCCGGGCCAGGCGGCAGAGGCTCGCGTCCTCGCGCGCTTCGAGCCCGTCCAGATCGGGGATCAGCTCGTTGCCATGGACGCGTCGCCGGCTGGCGCCGGCCGGCCGTCTGCCGTGAGCGATGGTGCCGAGACGGTCGTTCTGTGGATGAAGAACGAGCCGGTACTGCCGTCGCTCCAGTCGTACGTGGTTGTGGCTGCCGCACCCGGCATGAAAGCGGGTGATCAGATCAGCCTGTACCGGCCACGTCGTGTGTCCCCCTATGGCGTACTCCTGCCGGAATCCGAGATCGCGATCGCTCAGATCGTGCGGGTGACGCCGCAGGGTGCGTCTGCCCTGCTCATCGATCAGAGCCACGCCGCGATCGAGCAGGGGACGCACGCGCGCGTGACCGCGAAGATGCCCTGAACCCGAGGGTCCGGTTATCTTAGGGCGACCGTGACGTCTGCGATCGCCTTCATGACAGGATCGATGGCGCAGCGGCGCCGCGGCTTCGGCCTCGGCGCCGTTTGCACATTAGTGGGCTCGCGCGTCTCAAGAGTGACCTGACGCACGTCCGACTCGTGGCAAATACACGAGGTTTGCCGATCGCGTCCGACCATCTCACGCCTGCCCAATCGAATGATTTGCCATCTCGCAACGCTCGAGGTCCGCTGACGTGCCGCGCGCTCTCGTCACCGGCGGCGCCGGATTCATTGGCTCTCACGTGGCCGACCTGTATCTGGAGAACGGGTACGACGTCACGATCCTCGACAACTTCGCAACGGGGCGCCGCGAAAATCTTCCGGAACGCGCGCGTCTCGTAGAGCTGGACCTCACGAGCGCGGACGCGGCGACGGTCGTTCGCGATGGGAAGTTCGACGTGATCTCGCATCTCGGCGCGCAGATCGACGTGCGAAAGAGTGTCGCGGACCCGGCGTTCGACGCGACCATCAACGTCGTCGGCACGCTGAACCTGGTCGAGGCGGTGCGCGTGTCGGGACATCCGACGCGGTTCCTCTTCTCATCGACCGGCGGCGCGCTCTATGGCGACTTCGTGACGCCGCCCAACGTCGAAGACTTTCCCAAGGATCCCGAGTCCCCGTACGGCATCGCGAAGCTGAGCGCGGAGCTCTATCTCGCGTACTATGCGCGCGTGCACCGCGTGGACACCGTGGCGCTTCGTTATGCAAATGTGTACGGACCTCGTCAGGATCCGCACGGCGAGGCGGGGGTCGTCGCCATATTCTGCAATCGAATCCTAACGAGGCAGCCGCTGACCGTGTTCGGTGATGGATCGCAGACGCGCGACTACGTGTTCGTGAAAGACGTGGCGCGGGCCAACCTTGCCGCGGCGACGCGAGCGTTGCCAGCGCCTGGCCGGCTCGACGCGCGCGGGTTCAACATCGGCACGGGCGTCGAAACGTCGGTGGTCGATCTTGCGACCGCATTGCAGCGCAGTGCCGGCTCCGCTGTGCCGGTGCATCTCGCGCCGGCGCGGCCCGGCGAGCAGCAGCGTTCCGCCGTCAGCATCGACAAGGCGAAGCGTGAGCTCGGGTGGACGCCGACTGTCGAGCTTCACGCCGGGCTCGAAGAGACGTTCTCGTTTTTCGCCGAGCGGTTCGCTCGGGAGCGTCAACCGACGTGATCGTGCTCGCGTACCTTCAGGTCGGCAGGGCCGTCCCCACGACGCCGTGGGAGATGATCCAGAATGCGACGCTCGTGACGAAGATCGTGCTCGGTCTGCTCGCCGTGCTGTCGCTCCTCAGCTGGGCGGTGATGTTCGGCAAGTGGGTCGAGTTCCGACGCGTGCGTAGCGCCGCCAACGCCTTCATCCGGAGCTTCGATCGCGCGCAGTCGTTGGAGGAAGTCGCGACGCTCGCGAAACACGCCAAGGCGAGCCCGTTCACACGCGTGTTCAACCGCGCGGTGCAGTTTCTGTCGCAGACGAAGCCGGCGCTGGCGGCATCGCCCGAGCGGACCGCGCGGCTCAGTGGGTCGCAGGTCGAAGCGTTACGCCTCGTGCTCGATGCGGAAACGAACGCCGAGCGCGATTCGCTTTCGCGCTTCGTGGCGTCGCTCGCGACGATCGGTTCGGTCAGCCCGCTCATCGGGCTGCTCGGTACCGTGCTCGGCGTGATTTCGGCCTTCACCGGCATCGCGACGCAAGGCTCAGGGAACATCGCGGCGGTTGCACCGGGTATTGGAGAGGCGCTGATCGCCACCGCGGCGGCACTTGCGGTGGCCATTCCCGCGGTGTTCGGGTACAACATCTTCGCGAACCGCGTGAATCGGCTGGACAGTGAGCTCGAAGGGTTCGGTTCGGAGCTCATTGCGCTGATGGTTCGCGAGGGGAGGATCTAGCAGGCATGCATCGTCGTCGCGGAGAACGCACGCCACTGAATGCGGAGATCAACGTCGTGAGTCTCATCGACGTGATGATGCTCCTCATGGTGATCTTCATGATCACCGCACCGATCATGCAGGGTGGCGTCGACGTGAAGCTGCCGACGGCCGAAGCAAAACCGCTCGATCCAAAGGGCGGGATGGTGGTCACGGTGAACAGGCAGGGCCACATCTTCGTCGACGAATCGGAGATGAGCTTCGAGGCGTTCCGCGCCTCGTTCAAGGCACTGGCGAGCAAGCGCGGCGCCCAGGGTGTCTACCTGCGGGCTGACGAGGCGGCGAACTACGGCTCGGTCGTGCGTGTGCTCGCGGTGATGCGCCAGGCGGGGGTGGGCGACATCGGTCTCGTCGCGGAGCCGATGGAGGCGAAGTAGTGATTCGCCCTCAAAGTGGCGTGCGGTTAGGCGGCCCGCTCGGCGTCTCTGCAGTGCTACACGCGTCGATCATCGCGGCAGCCATCTTCGCGCGTTCCGCTCCGCCGAAAGCGCTTCCGCCCGTCTACAAGGTGAGTCTCATCGCCGCGCCCCCGGGACCACGCGCGATTGGTGAAGTGACACCGCAGCCCGCGCCAGCTCCGCCGCCAACTCCCGCACCGCCGCCGCCGCGCGCGGAAACGAATCCGCGAGACATGCCGGCGCCCACGAAGCCGAAGCCCACGCCGAAAAAGGCAGCGGCCCCCGCCACGCCAACGGTCGCAAAGAAAGCCGCACCGAAGGACGAACCGCAGCCCAAGGCCGGAGGCGGACCAACCGGTGGCGCAGGGACCGACGTCGCGAACATCAAGACGGAAGGGGTCGAGTTCACCGATCAGGCATATCTCAACAACATCGTCAGGCAAATCGCCGTTCGCTTCAATCCGAGAAACCCCGGAGCACTTCGCGCCGAGGTGTTCTTCATCGTCAGGCGCGACGGATCCATTGGTGAGTTTCGGTTTCTCACCAAGTCCGGAGTGTACGCGTTCGATCTCGAGGCGCAGGGCGCCGTGGAAGCTGCCGGTTCAGCGAAGGCGTTCGGCGCGCTTCCCTCGAGTTATGTGAACGACTTCCTTCCCGTTATCTTCAGCTTCGATCCGTCGTTGATTCGCTGATGACTCGACTGCTTCGCGCGGCACTCCTCGTTGCCGCGATCACGACAATTCCGCTCGCGCGCGCCACCGCGCAGGATACGCTGCAGCAGGCGATCCGCATCGGCCTTCGCTACGATCCGAACACGAAGCCGGGCGTTCTCGTGCTGCGCATTCCCGGCGTGACCGGTGACTCGTTGCGCGCGATCCTTCAACGCGACTTCGACAACGGCGATCGCATCAACGTCGTCGCCGCGGATGAGACGGGATTTCCTGACGCTCCCATCGCCGGGAAGAACGGGAACTATCCGCTTTACGCGAAGCTTGGTGCCGTCGCGATCCTGCAGGCGACGCCGACGGCCTCCGGACTTCACGTGGCGGTGCACGATGTCGCGCAACAAAAAATCGCGCGCGTAAAAGACTTTGCGATCGACGGCACGCCGAACTCGCGCCAGTGGCGCATGTCGGTGCATAACGTGTCCGACGAGCTCGAGGCGTGGGTCACCGGCGTCCACGGCATCGCGGCCACGCGCGTTGCGTACGTGCAGGGTGTGCGGAACGGCCGACTGTACGTGATCGACAGCGACGGAGCGTTTCCGACACCCGTCGGCGATGACTCGGGTGCGATGTCGCCGGCCTGGCACCCCAAAGGAACGCACATCGCCTATTCGGTCGTCGGTTCACACGGGTGCTGTCAGATCGACATCCTGGACCTCGCGTCGGGCGCCGCACGACGGATCGAGGCCGTCGGAGGTGGGTTGAACAGCACACCCGTCTTTGCGCCGGACGGTGAGGTCATCGTCTACACACACGGCGAGGAGTCGGGCACCGATCTCTTCGCGACGACGGCGTTCGAGCGTGGACCCGCACGACGCATCACGGTGGGCCGCGGATCGGACAACACGAGTCCAACGTTCAGCCCGGACGGCCGCCGGCTCGCGTTCACGTCGGGTCGACTCGGGCACCCGGAGATATATATTAGCGACGCGGATGGGACGAACCCGCAGCCGTTGACCTATAGCGTCGGCGATCAGAACTATCGCTCCAACCCGGATTGGTCGCCGGACGGAAGACTGGTCGCATATCAGTCACAGCAGACCGATGGGTCGTTCCAGCTGAACACGATTTCACTGCGCGACCGAAGTGTGAAGCAGCTGACGAGTGACGGGAGCAACGAGGACGCATCGTGGGCGCCCGACAGTCGTCACATCATTTTCTCGTCGACGAGGACGGGATCCAAGCAGCTGTTCGTCATCGACTCGGAGTCGGGGAGGTGGCGACAGTTGACGCGAAACGGGGGTGTGCGTCTTCCTGCATGGTCGCCCCCACTGACGCGGTAGACCAGTTCACTTCCTTCCTGCCACTGTAATTCGGAGAGATCATGCATCGTGCTTCTCGAGCCGTCTCGTTGTCGGTCATCGCTCTCGTCGCGCTGGGCGCCTGCAAGAAGAAACCGGAGGTAGCGCCCGCGCCGGTCGAACAGCCCGCTTCTGCGCCGCAGCCGGCCCCGCCGCCGCCTGCGCCGGCGCAGCCCACCTGTGATGCTGCCTGCGTGGAGGCCCGTAACAATGCCGCCAAGGGTGAAGCGATCAGAGCTGCAACCGCTGCGTTGACCGCGACGATCTACTTCGATCTGGATCGTTCTGATATCACCGACGATTCTCGCGCGAAGCTCGATGCCAAGGTTCCCGTGCTCAGTCAGAACACGGCCGTTCGGATTCGGATCGCGGGTCACACCGACAGCCGCGGCTCGGACGAGTACAACCTCGCGCTCGGTCAGCGGCGCGCGGCGGCGGCAAAGCGTTATCTCACGGATCGCGGCATCGACGGAAGTCGGATCGAGATCGTAAGCTTCGGTGAGGAACGTCCAACGTGCACCGATGAGTCTGAAGGCTGCTGGTCGCGCAATCGGCGCGATGAGTTCGAGATCACAGGCGGCCAGATCACCGCGGTGCAAACATCCAGCAGGTAGCGAATGATTCGTTTCGCTCTTCGACTCGCACCCGTCACGCTCGCGCTGGCGACGGGTGCGTGCTTCGCGACCCGGAGTGACGTCCGCATTCTGCAGGACGACCTCACGAAATTCCGGGCGTCGCAGCAGGCGGCCGACTCCGCACGCGCAAGTCAGTTAGCCCAGGTCGCCGCGACGCTGGGCCAGGTCAATGACTCGCTGCGCGTCACGAGCGCGCGCATGGCGCGATGGCAGGCGAACGCGCAGGGCGATATCCGCAACATCCAGGAGCAGTTGGTGCAGGTCCAGGAGCTGACCGGCGCGAGCCAGCAGCGACTGCTGGATCTTCGTCGCGACCTCGAGGAGCGGAGTGCGGCGCCGCCTACGCCGGTGCCCGCAGTCCCCGGCGATACGACACGAGCCGCGGCCGTTGCGCCCCCGGCTGGTGCCGCGCCCGGCCCCGCGACACTCTACAAGCTCGCGTTCGACCAGATGAGCCGCGGCAGTCACAGCACCGCGCGAAGCGGATTCCAGACGCTGCTCGACCAGTATCCCACGTCCGATCTCGCACCCGATGCGCAGTATTACATCGGTGAGACGTTACAGGCGGAGGGGAACACGTCTGGCGCCGACTCGGTATTCTCGTTGGTCGTTTCGAAGTATCCCGGCGCGCCACGCGCGGCAACCGCGCTCTACAAGCACGGGCTCTTTCTGCAGAAGGCCAAACGCGATCGTGAAGCCCGCCAGGCGTTCCAGACCGTCATCGACAAATACCCGCGCTCCGATGAAGCGTCGCTCGCCCGCGAGCAACTCCGACCGGGTAGCGAATAGCCACGGCGCCGGGAGGTTGTGATGGCGTCGGCCAAACAGACCGGAGAGATGCCGTTCCTCGACCACCTCGAGGAACTCCGATGGCGAATCATCTGGTCGCTGATCGCGGTCGTACTCGGCGTGGTCGCCGCGTTCATCGTCCTGCAGCGGTTCGACATCTTCAAGTTTCTCGAGGGGCCGATCCTCCCGTATCTCCACGGGAACAAGCTCAAGTACACGCATCCGGCCGACCCATTCTCGGTCCTGATCTCGGCGTCCGTGACGATCGGGATCGTGCTCGCGCTGCCGATCATTCTGTACCAGGTGTGGGCATTCCTCGCACCCGCGCTCTACAAGCACGAGAAGCGTGTCGTATTACCGGTGATCTTCGGCGCGATTCTGCTGTTCGTGTCGGGCGTCGCGCTCTCGTTCTACGTCGTGCTGCCGCTGGCGATCAGTTGGCTCATGCAGATCGCGGCGAACACCGACGCCCTCGAGCCGATGATCACGTACCGCGAGTACTTCAGCTTCGCGGTCAACATGTCGCTGGCGTTCGGGCTGTGTTTCGAGCTGCCGATCGTGATTCTGCTGTTGGCGACGCTCGGACTCGTGACCCCGCAATTCCTGCGACGATACCGACGGCACGCCTTGGTGCTGTGCGTGGTCGCGGGGGCGCTGCTGTCACCGGGTGATCTCGTCTGGACGACGCTCCTGCTCGCCGCGCCGCTGTACCTGCTCTACGAGCTGAGCGTGGTGCTGACGGTCATCGTGTATCGGCGCCGGATGAAGCGTGACGCACAGCGCGCGGCCGAGGAGGCCGCCGAGGCGAAGGCCGACGAGCGCGAGCCGCAGCGACTCGATACGGAACCATGGGAAGGAGACGTCTCGTCGAGCGCCTGGCGCGGGTCGTGACCGCTCTCCGGCGCGTGATCGTTAGGCGCGCGTGGCTCGCGATCGGGATGCTGGCCCTGATCGCCGCGGCGGTTTCGCTGCCAGCGATCGCGAACGCTCAGGTGCGTCGCGACACGACAGCGCGACGCGACACTACCCGGGCGCGCGGCGACACGATCCGCGCGCCCGGAGACACGACCCGGGCTCGTCGCGATAGCCTGAACTCCGACAGTACTGCCAAGCTGAGGGTCGAGTGGGCGGAGCCCGACTCCGTCATGAACGAGCTCCTGAAGCGAGAGGGGTACACGCCCACGAAGTATCAGGGACAGCGCGTCGAGCTCCAGGCGAAGGATCGAACGATCAAGCTGGAAGGGAAGGCAGCTGTCGGTCGGCCTGATGCCGTGCTGGTTGGCGATACCGTCGTCTATGACGACTCGCTCGACCTCGTGACCGCGGTGGCAAGAGACACCGGCGAGGTCGTGCTTCAAGATCCCACAGGCGCGCAGGATGACATACGCGCGAGGCGCATCCAGTACGACGTGGCGGCGCGCCGTGGAAAGGCGTACGGCGTGACGACCTCGGTAAACAGCGGGCAGGTGTGGGTCGTACACGGCAAGGTGACAGGCTTCAAGAACGACACGACAGCCGCGAAGAAAAACGCGTTCTACGCGCGGGACGGCTGGATCACGAGCTGCACGGATACCACGCCGCACTATCACTTCGCGTCCAAGGAGATGAAAGTCATCTCGAAGGACGTGATGGTCGCGCGACCTGCCGTGCTCTACATCGGCGACGTACCGGTGTTCTGGTTGCCGTTCGTGTTCCAGGATCTTCGCTCGGGTCGACGCAGCGGAGTGATTCCGCCGCGGTTCGGCGTCAGCGATATCGTTCGCAACAGCCCTGACTACCGCCGCACTATCGAGGACCTCGGCTACTACTTCGCACTCAGCGACTACTACGATGCCCAGGTCGCGATGGACTGGCGAAGCAGCGCCGGCGCGACACCCGGTGACCCGGGTTGGACGCGCTACAAGGGCAGCTTCGATTACCGATGGCTCAACCGGTTCCTGAGCGGCGGGATCGACGTGTCGTTCCTCACGCAGAGCGACGGGCTCAAGAACCAGACGTACTCCTGGAGCCACGACCAGCAGTTCTCGCAGAAGAGCCGCTTGACGATGAACCTGAACTACGCGTCGAGCACCACGCTTCAGCGACAGAACACGTTCAACCCGTACAACGCGCTCGCCACGATCGATTCTCGACTGAACTATCAGCAACAGGTCGGCGCCTTCCAGTTGGGCATTGGTGGGTCGCGAAAGCAATATCCGGGGCGCCAACAAGTCGACCAGGAGTTCCCCAGTCTCAACCTCGCGAGCAAGCCGATCAACTTCGCGAGCTGGCTGACGTGGACACCGAGTCTCCAGGCCAGCAGCCGCCAGTCACTGCACATCGACCAGACGGGCAACAACCTGTACGCGTATCGGCCAAACCTGAATGGCATCGGCGTCGACAGCGTGAAGCTCGATCAGAGCACGCGACAGACGAGCGCGAGCTTCGATACGCCGATCAAGATCGGCGGATTCACGTGGACGAACTCGTTACGATTTGCGGATAACCTGAACGATTTCCCGTTCACGAAGACGGTGTTCGATCCCGCCGATTCGTCGAAGAAGCAGACGATCACGTATGACCGAGACTTCCTGACGACGCTCGATTGGACGACGGGAATCAACCTGCCGAGCTTCTTCCAGTCGAGTTGGAAGCTCACGCCGTCGGTCAGCTTCGAGAACGTCGACCCGCATGCATTCATGATTCGCAGCGAGTTCTCGAACGGCGGATTCGTCAGACAGGCGAAGCGGCCGCGTTGGGGTTTGTCGATGTCACCGACGTTTTTCGGGTTGTTCCCGGGGTTCGGACCCGTCGAGCGGTTCCGGCACTCGATCTCACCGGTCATCTCGTACAGCTACGCCGGGGAGGCCACGGTCAGCGACGACTTCCTCCGCGCCACCAACCAGACGCGTCAGGGATACATCGCGTCGCAGGCGCAGAACATCGTGAGCCTAACGCTGGCGACGAACATCGAAGGGAAGCTGCGCGGCAAGAGCGATACGGTGAGCGACGAGTCGAAGAAGCGCGTGAAGCTGCTGTCACTCAACTTCACGTCGCTGGAGTACGACATCCTCCGCGCGCGTCGCACCGGCAAGTCGGGGTTCGTCACACCGCGGTTCGGGTACACGGCGCGGTCCGACCTCCTGCCGGGATTCGACATTGGCGTCGACTACTCGCTGTTCGCCGGCGATCCGCGAACGAGTGATACCGCGCAGTTCAAGCCGTTCCGCGAGTCGGTTCGCGGGTCGCTGTCGCTGAACCGACAGTCCAGCCTCGTCGTTGCGCTCGCCAAGCTGTTCGGCTACGACCTCAATGCGGCACAAACTCCGACCCCGACCGCGGCCGCCGCGACTAACGACTCGTCCGGACGCAGCTCACTCGCGCGACAGAAGATCGCGGGGAGCGTGAACACGGCGACGCGGATGCGTGAGCAGTTCAGCTCTGTCGGCTCGGGGTGGCAAGTAGATCTGACATACAGCCAACAGCAGTTCCGTCCGAACCCGAATGCGATCGTGGTCAATCCGCAGCAGCAGTGCGCGTATCTGCAGACCGTCGACCCGTTCGCGTATGACCAGTGCATCCAGCAGCACACCACGACGCCTGGCGTGCAGGATCCGTATGCGCCTACGACCGGTGGTAGCCAGGTCTATCAGAGTCCGCCGACGCAGAACATTCAGGGCTCGACCCGCTTCAGCATAACGCCGAAGTGGGCGATGCAGTGGACGACGAACTACGACTTCGTGCGGCACGAGTTCGGGATGCACACCGTGTCGCTGCGCCGCGAGTTGCACGATTGGGACGCAATCTTTGCATTCACGCAGTCCCCTAACGGCAACTTCGCGTTCAACTTCTTCATTGCGCTGCGCGCGCAGCCGGATCTGAAGTTCAATTACGACAGGCGCAGCTACGGGAGAACGCCCGGAGGATTTCAGTAGGAGCCAGCTTGCTTCGACAGCGGTCCTCGCCGACATTCCGCGCATGAACTCCTCTGTCACTCTCGACGGGCGGTCACTCACCATCGCCGACGTCGAGGCCGTTGCGCGACGTGGTCGCGCCGTTTCGTTGGCGAGCGACGCTCGCGAGCGAATGTTGCGAGCACATCACCACGTCGACCGCATAGTTCGTGATCGTGACGTCGTGTACGGCGTGACCACCGGCTTCGGCAAGCTTTCCGAGGTGGCCATACCGCCGGAGCGTCTCGCGGACCTGCAGGTCAACCTGGTGCGAAGTCACGCGTCCGGCGTCGGGCAGAACCTGACTCGTGAGGCAACGCGCGCCATGATGCTACTCCGGGCGAACGTTTTGGCGAAGGGCTACTCGGGTGCCAGGCCGCAGCTTCCCGAGCTGCTCGTCGCCATGCTCAACGCCGGGCTGTGGCCGCCGATCCCCGAGCAGGGAAGTGTCGGCGCGAGTGGCGATCTCGCACCGCTGGCGCATCTGGGGCTGGCGATGATCGGCGAGGGGGAGCTGTACGACGACGCGACACGTGGTCCAGCAGCCGACATGCTGCGTCGCCACGGGCTCGCGCCGCTCGCGCTCGGCCCGAAGGAGGGGATCTCGCTCATCAACGGCACACAGGCGCACACGGGGATCGCCGCGCTCGCGGTGTCGGACGCGCTGCGCCTCTGGATCACGGCGCACGTCGCCGGTGCCATGTCGCTGGAGGCGTTGTTAGGCACGCCGGTCGCCTTCGACGCGCGCATTCACGAAGCGCGCGGGCAAGCCGGCCAGCAGCGATCGGCAGCGCTCTTTCGAGAGCTGCTCGCGGACAGTGAAATCCGGGAATCGCATCGCTACGGTGATCCCCGCGTGCAGGACGCGTACGCGCTGCGATGCATGCCGCAGGTGCATGGTCCCGTTGGCGACGCCATCGACTTCGCCGCATCACTGGTGGGCCGTGAGCTGAATGCGGCGACCGACAACCCACTGGTGTTCGAGAACGGCGAACTGTTGAGCGGCGGCAACTTTCACGGACAGGCGGTCGCGCTCGCGCTCGATGTGCTTGCGATCGCGCTCACGAACCTGGCGACCATCTCCGAGCGGCGCGTCGATCGCCTGGTGCACCCGGACCTCAACCAGGGACTGCCGCCGTTCCTCACGCGCGACGCGGGTGTATGCTCGGGCTTCATGATGGCGCAGGTGACCGCGGCCGCGCTGGCGAGCGAGTGCAAAGTGCTGTCTCACCCGGCGAGCGTGGATACGATCCCCACGGACGGAAGCAAGGAAGACGTCGTTCCCATGGCGATGGGTGCCGCGTGGAAGCTCCAGCGCGTGGTGCGCAACGTGCAGCACGTCATGGGCATCGAGCTCATGTGCGCGGCGCAGGGAGTCGAGTACCGGAGGCCACTGCGCGCGGCGCGTGCCGTCGAGGAAGCCGTTGCCGTGGTGCGCGAGCTCGTTCAGCCACTCGAGCAGGACCGAGTGCTTGCCACGGATATTGCCGCGCTCGCCCGCGCTGTCGCGGCGGGTCGGTTCACCAATGTCGCCATGGCCATCGCATGACCGCTTCATCCGTCGCCACGCGACCGACCGAATCCACGCCGCGCGGCCCTCGACTCGTTAGGGCGCCTCGCGGCACTGCCCTGTCGTGCAAGGGCTGGCAACAGGAAGCGGCCCTGCGGATGCTGATGAACAACCTCGACCCCGACGTCGCCGAGCGGCCTGACGACCTTGTCGTGTACGGCGGAACGGGTCGCGCGGCGCGGTCGTGGGAGGCGTTCGACGCGATCGTCGCGTCACTACGCCGGTTGGAGGCCGACGAGACGCTGCTCGTGCAGAGCGGAAAGCCCGTCGCGGTTTTTCGTACTCAGCCTACTGCGCCCCGCGTGCTGATCGCGAACAGCAATCTCGTCGGGCGGTGGGCAACGTGGGAGAAGTTCCGCGAGCTCGAACGTCTCGGTCTCACGATGTACGGGCAGATGACTGCGGGCTCGTGGATTTACATCGGCAGCCAGGGCATCCTGCAGGGCACGTACGAGACGTTCGGCGCCGTTGGGCAACGGCATTTCGGCGGAACGCTCGCTGGCCGTTTCGTGCTGACCGCGGGACTTGGCGGAATGGGCGGAGCACAGCCGCTCGCCGCGACGCTCAACGGTGCGGCGTTCCTCGGCGTGGACGTCGATGAATCGCGGATCGACAAGCGGCTTGCCACACGGTACCTCGATCGAAAGACCGCGGAGCTCGACGAGGCGCTCGCCTGGATTCGCGAAGCAGTGGATGCTAAGCGGCCGCTATCGGTCGGCCTCGTCGGGAACGCGGCGACAATCTTACCCGAGCTGGTGAGGCGTGGCATCACGCCGGATGTTCTCACCGATCAGACGAGCGCACACGACACACTCAACGGGTATGTGCCGGATGGGCTCACGCTGGCCGATGCTGCTCAACTGCGGCGATCGGCGCCCGAGGAGTACATTCGCCGCGCGACGGAGTCGATCGTCGCGCATGTGAAGGCGATGCTCGAGATGCAGCGTCGCGGCGCCGTGACGTTCGATTACGGAAACAACATTCGCACAGTGGCGTTGGACGCCGGTGTGCGCGACGCGTTCGCGTTCCCGGGGTTCGTCCCCGAGTACATCCGCCCGCTCTTCTGTGAAGGGAAAGGACCGTTCCGCTGGGTGGCGCTGTCGGGCGACCCGGAAGACATCTATCGCACCGACGAGTTGGTGCTCGAGCTGTTCCCCGAACACACGCACCTCCGCCGATGGATCACCATGGCGCGTGAGACGGTGCAGTTCCAGGGATTGCCGGCGCGGATCTGCTGGCTGGGACAAGGCGAGCGTGCGCGATTCGGCGTCGCGCTCAACGACCTCGTAGCTCGCGGCGAGCTTTCGGCGCCGATCGTCATCGGCCGGGACCACCTCGACACGGGAAGCGTGGCGTCGCCATTCCGCGAGACGGAAGCGATGAAGGATGGCAGCGACGCCATTGCCGATTGGGCAATCCTCAACGCACTGGTGAACGTCGCGAGCGGGGCGAGCTGGGTCTCGTTCCACCACGGCGGTGGCGTTGGCATCGGCAACTCGCTGCACGCGGGGCAGGTGATCGTCGCGGACGGGACGCCCGAGATGCACGTTAGGCTCGAGCGCGTGCTGACCAACGATCCGGGCATTGGCGTCGCTCGCCACGCCGATGCGGGTTATGAGCTTGCCGTCGAGACGGCAGCGCGAGAGCACATCCAGCTGCCTATGGTGGGTAACCGCGAGCGCGCAGGGAACCGGGAATCGGAAACCGGGAACGGATTATGAAGAGCGCTACCCCGAGCGCGTTAGGAAACTCCGGGCGCGGCTGCTCTCGGTTCCCCGTTCCCGGCTCCCCGTTCCCTCACTGACATGCTTTCGGCTCGGTTCAAGCCCTACCACGTTCCGCTGTTCCTCGCGAAGTACGCATGGCTCACGGCACGCCGTCGGCCGGTGCTCGTCCACTTCGAAGTCACCATGCGCTGCAACGCGCGCTGCGGCTTCTGTGACTACTGGAAGACTCCTGCCGAGGCGAAGGACCACGAGTTGAAGAGCTTTGCCGACGCGGCGCGGTTCTTCAACCCGATGATGGTGACGTTCACCGGCGGCGAGCCGACGCTTCGGCGCGACCTCGAGGACATCGTCGCCGCCGTCAGCCAGGCGATTCGGATCAAGTACATCGCCATGATCACGCATGGCGGAATGTTGACTCCCGATCGGGCCTGGTCGCTCTGGCAAGCCGGCATCAATCAGTTCAACATCTCGCTCGATTACCTCGATGGCCGACACGACACGGCGCGCGGAATCCCGGGGTTGACGGCGAAGATCTTCCGGAACATCCCGATCATGCGGGAGCGCGGGATCGATTCGATCCGATTCAACTCCGTGATCAAAGACGACAACCTCGATCAGATCCTGCCCATCGCCCGTCACGCCGCGGAGCTTGGCTGCGGCGTCAACTACAGTGTGTACACCGACTCGAAGAACGGCAACAAGGAGCACCTCCTTCGCGACGAGCAGCTGGCGGCGATCGATCAAGTGGTGGCGGATCTGCTCGCGTTCAAGCGGCGCAAGCGCGGCGTCATCACGAACTCGGACTACTATATCGAGCAGATTCCGCGTTATGTGCGCGGCGAGATGAAGGAGCCGTGTCAGGCGGGCATCCGCACGATTCACATCGATCCCACTGGACACGTGAAGCGGTGCCCGGACTTCCCGGTGGACTTTCACTGGACGGAGTTCCGCGACTACAAGCAGATCGACTGCAATGCGTGCTATTACGCCTGCCGCGGGGAGGCGCAGGCGCCGCTGCAGCTGTCTCGCGTTAGGGATGTAATGGCGTGACTCGGGACATTCGGAATTGGGGACTCGGCCGGGAGTCTCCTCCTCGCGAGGAGGCTCGCTCAGTGAGAGAAACCTCCCGGCCGAGTCCCCAGTCCCCAGTCCCAAATCCCCGGCTGCTGTTCATCAACGCCTCCCAGGTGGTGACTTGCGCCGGTCCGGCGAGGGCGCGACGCGGGCGTGAGATGAATGACGCCGGCATTGTGACCGGCGTCGCCGTCGCGGTCGAGGGCGGGCGGATCGTCGAGATTGGGCCGCAGACCGAGCTGGACCGCCGATATCCGGACGCAACCCGCATCGATTGCCAGCAGGGCGTGCTGACCCCAGGCCTGGTCGACTCGCACACGCATGCCATCTTCGGCAAGCCGCGTTACGAGGAGCAGGAGCTTCGAGCGTCGGGCCTCGATTACATGGAGATCGCCCGGCGAGGGGGAGGGATCCATTCGTCCGTACGCGACCTTCGCGCCCGGTCGGAAGAGGAGCTGCTCGACCTTGCCATTCCTCGGCTGAGGCGCCTGGCGGCCCACGGCGTCACGACCGTCGAGGTAAAGTCCGGCTACGGCCTCACTCCTGAGGACGAGCTGAAATCGCTCCGTGTGATCCGCAGGCTGGGTGAGATTCTCCCCATGCGCCTGGTTCCAACGTGGCTTGGCGCACACGAAATCCCCCTGGAATTCCGCGAGATGCGGGACGGACGTTCCGAATACGTTCGCTTGCTCGTCTCTACGATGCTCCCCGCCGTTTCGTCGGGGGGGCTTGCCCGTTTCGCGGATGTGTTCTGCGAACCGGGTGTGTTCACGATCGACGAATCGAGAACGATTCTCACTGCCGCGCGGTCCGCCGGGTTGGGGCTCAAACTCCACGCCGACGAGCTCCGGGCGTCAGGCGGAGCCGAGCTCGCCGCGGAGATCGGGGCCACGTCAGCCGACCACCTCGCAGCCATCTCCGAAACCGGAATCCGCGTGCTCGCCGCATCCACGACAGTTGCCACGCTGCTTCCCGGTACGATGCTCTTCCTCGGGAAGGAAAAGCACGCGCCCGCCCGGGCGCTCGTCGACGCCGGCGCCGCCGTGGCGTTGGCCACCGACTTCAACCCCGGGACGTCGCCGACCACGAACTTCCCACTCGTCATGACCCTCGGCGTCAGTCAGCTTCGGATGAGCGTCGCGGAATCGGTCGTCGCGTCGACGGTGAATGGCGCGGCGGCGCTGTCACTGGCCGATGAGGTAGGACAGATCGCGCCGGACTTTTCCGCCGATCTCGCGCTGTTCGCCGCTGACGATGTTCGTGAGCTGCCATACTGGTACGGCGACAACCGATGCGTTGCCACGTGGGTGCGAGGGCGACTCTGTCATCCATCGAGCAGCGAGACCATCCCGGACCATCAGGGTCGCGCGCTCGCGCAAGGCATTGACCGAATGACTTCCACGCGCTGATGTCCAACGCAGCGAAGCTGAAGAAGAAAGCCATCGAACTGGAGCAGAAGAAACAGTTCGACAAGGCCGTCGCGGTGTACGTGCAATTCCTTCAGGAGAGCGAGGGGTCGCTCGACGACGCGGATATCTCGCTGTACAACCGCGTCGGCGACCTGATGCTGCGCACCGGAAGCTCGTCTGACGCGCTCGCGTACTTCGAGAAGGCCGTCGACCTCTACGCCGAGCGCGGCTTCCACAACAACGCCATCGCGCTCTGCAACCGCGTGCTGCGACAGGCTCCAGGGCGGGCGTCGATCTACTACAAGCTCGGGAAGATCAGCGCGACGAAAGGCTTCAAGAGCGATGCGAAAAAGAACTTCCTCGAGTACGCCGACCGTATGCAGAAAACGGGGCAGATCAACGAAGCGTTTCGTGCGCTGAAGGAGTTCGCCGATCTCTGCCCCGATCAGGACGACATTCGGCTGATGCTCGCCGAGCAGCTGTCAAAGGAGAATCGCCAGGACGAAGCCCTGGAGCAGCTGCAGAAACTGCACGACAAGCTGGATAGCGAAGGCCGCATGGCCGAAGCACGTGCGACGGTGGATCGCATGAAGTCGATCGACCCGGAGGCAGTGCCACGCAAGTCCGGCGCGTATCGAACACAAAAATCGTCGGACCTCATATTCCTCGACACGTCGTACGAGGACACCGCTCGGGCGACAAAGTCGCCACCGGCGCCCGCGCGGAGCGCGCCACCAGCGCCCGCACCCGCGGCAGCTCCGCCGGCCCCGCCGCCGGCGGTCGCATCGCCGCCCGGCCGCCAGGTGAGCGATCCGGACCTCGTCCTGCTGACGCTCGACGACCAGGGCGACGCGTCGATGCCGGCGTCGGACGCCGTTCTTGCCGATGCGCTCGAGCTCGAGGCGCCTAACGAAGACTCGCCGGACGGGATTCCGCTGCTGGACATTGGCCAGGAATTGCCAAGCGCCGACGACATCGGAGGATTCGACGTCGACGCGTTGGCCACGACGCGTCCGCATGCCTCGCGCGAGCCGCTCGACTTTGCGCTCGCGATCGAATCGCCAGCGGCCATCGCCAGCAGCGACGTCCCCGCGCTCGAGCTGTCCCAGCCCGCTGAAGAGTTGGCCGTGCCGGATCCCGAGCCCGCGCGCGCGGAGCTCACGGCCGAGACACCCGCCTACGTCGCGGGCCCGTCGCTCGCCGTGGACTATGGCGATCTGGCGGCCGACTTCACGGCACCACTAGAGCCGGACGGTGGCGACCTGTTCGACTTCCGCTCGCCGCCGAGGAGTGACGGCGACGCGATGGAAGTCGCCCCACTGCTGTCGCTCGACAACGACGTTTCGTTCCCGTCGTTCGATCTGAGCGACATGTCACTGCCGTCGGCCGACGACGTGACGTCGGGCGGCGATCTCGCATCCGCGTTAGGCGTCGACGCGTCGCTCAGCGGCGGGTTGGACGCACTCGATCTGGATGCCGTCGGTGGGTCCACGAACGACGTGATGTTCGACGAGCCCGAGCCGGGCAGTTCGTTAAGCGTGGCACCGTCCGGTCGCGACGACCGGCTCGACTTCGACCTGCACGGAGCGGAGTCGCTCGCAGCCGGGTTGGACGAGTCGGTGAGCTCGACGATCGCCGCGAGCATCGACGACATGCTCGTTGCCGCCCCATCTGAACCAGGCGTCGACGTCGTCGACTCCGCGACGCCACCAATGCCTGCTCCTGTCGCGGAACCCGAGACGGTTGCGGCGTCTGTGGCCGACAACGCGTCCCGCGCGGACGGACCACTAGAGATTTCGATCGCTGATCTGATCGAGGCGCCGGCACCCGTGGAACGGGCGCCCACGCCAGTAGAGACCATAGCGAACCACCCCAATCAAGCAGCAGACGCGGAAGTCGCAACGACGACGTCTGTCGAGCCGCGACAGGCGCCGCCATCGGCTACGCCGGATACTTCGGCCGAATCGGAACCACCCGCCGAGCATCGCGCCGAGTGGGAGATTCAGCGCGCGCAGGCCGAGCGTATGCTGGAAGCGGGCGACCGGGCGAACGGCGTCCAAAAGCTCGAGCAGGTGGCCGGTGAGCTGGAGCGCATCGGTGATCTGGAACGCTCGCTCACGATCATCGACGAGCTCATTCGCCTCACGCCCGATTCGACACGGCATCACCAGAAGCGCGTGGAGCTCGCGTTTCGCTCCAACGATCGGTCGAAGCTCATCGACGCGTATCTCGAGCTGGGTGATGCGCTCTTCCGATCCGGCGAGGAACGGAAGGCGCGCGCGGTGTACCAGCGGGTGCTCGAGCTCGCGCCGGAAGACGCGCGCGCGCAGGCTGCCGTGGAATCCGTCTCGTCGATGTCGCCCCCGCAGGGCTCCGGTGCGATTGCCGCCATCCCCGTGGCGCCACCGCCGCCGCCGGAAGTCCGTCCGCCCGCGGCGCCCCCGACTCCAGCGCGCGATTCACACCGCGTGGCAGTGCCGACGCCGTCCAACGGGGCGCGCGCCTCGTACGGGATGGGCGCCGCAGCGCAGTCGCATAAGCCGGCGCCGCTCGATCGCAGTGCGGCAACGAACGGTGACTTCATCGACCTGGGGGACTGGCTGCGCGCGGGCGAGAGCCCGAAGTCCACGCGCATGGTGGCCGACGAAAAGCCTCCCACCGGCGACGAGGAAGCGGACTTCCAGGAGATGCTCAAGCGGTTCAAGCAGGGCGTCGCCGACAACGTGGACGAGGAGGATTTCGAGAGCCACTACGATCTTGGCGTCGCGTACAAGGAGATGGGCCTCATCGACGAGGCAGTCGCGGAGTTCCAGAAGGCCCTCCGCGGACAGTCGAACCGGGTGCGCGCCTACGAGGCCCTCGGCCAATGCTTCGTCGAGAAGGATCAGTACCAGGTTGCCGCGTCCGTTCTGTCCCGGGCCATAGCGATCGGCGACGGAGATGACCATCATCTCGTCGGCGTGCTTTACCTTCTAGGCAGGGCGACCGAGGCACTGAGCAGGAACCGAGACGCCCTGGATTATTATCAACGGGTATTTGCCGTCGACATCGAGTTTCGCGACGTGGCGGACCGAATCAGGGCGATCGAACGGAAGGCGACTTGACCGCACGAGCCAACAGCTCACTATCACCGGCCGATACACTCCGGCAGATCCAGACCCCCGTTCAGGACGGGCTGCGGGAAGTGATCGACGAGATGTGGCGCATTGTCGCCACCGACAATCCGCTCGTCTCGGACGTCAACGCGCACCTGCTGCTCGCAAAGGGCAAGATGGTGCGCCCAACGCTGCTGCTCCTGTCGAGCAACGTGGATGGGTCGCCCGAGCCGCGGGCGACGACGCTTGCCGCGGTGGCGGAGCTCATTCACCTCGCCACGTTGGTGCACGACGACGCCGTCGACCACTCGGTCATGCGACGCGGACGTCCCACGATCAACGCCCTGTTCAGTCACCAGGTGTCGGTGATCATGGGCGACTTCCTGTATTCGAGAGCACTGTCGGACCTCGTCCGCCTCGGCGACATGGAGCCCCTCGCGGTGTTCACCTACGCCTCGAACGCGCTGACGCTCGGGGAAATGCGACAGCTCGCAGCGCTGGATGCGCTGGCGTTCTCCGAGGATGACTACGACACGCTCATTGAATCGAAGACCGCGTCGCTGTTCGCCGCGGCGTGCGAGGTCGGGTCGTTGTGTGGCGCGCAGCGGTACCGGAGTGCGCTCACGCGATTCGGGCAACGCCTTGGGATGGCGTTCCAGGTAGCGGACGATCTTCTGGACTATACCGAGGCTCAGGAAACCACCGGTAAGCCAACCGGGCTCGACCTTCGCGAACATAAGGTCACGCTGCCGCTGATCTTCGCGCTTCGAAAAATGCCTGCCGCCGCACGCCGCCGTGTCGACGCGTTGTTCGCGAACCCGGACCCCGACGATGGGCTCATCGCCGAGGTCGTCGACATTGTTCGGGACGAGGGCGGGCTGGAGTATGCGCGTCGTCGGGGCGAGGAATTCGCCCAGCAGGCCGAGGAGGCGCTGGCGGAGCTCCCCGAGAGTGCGTATCGCGGCTCGCTCGCCGAGTCGATTGGCTACGTGATGGACCGGCGGTCATAATGGCGACGCGGAACTCTTCGCGACACCGACCCCTGTTCCACGGTGTAATATTGGCCATCGGCTTCATCGTTGGCGGCTTCATGACGCAGTTCGCCCGGAAGTTCCTCCCGGTTGGCGCGGTGAAGGAATTCCTGACCACGGGCGTGACACCGTCAGTTGGCCCACTGCCCATCGACCTCGTTATCTTGAAATTCGCCATCGGACCGATAGCGTTGGACGTATCACTCTTGAGTCTCGTTGGCGTGTTGATCGCCTACCTCATCGCACGGTCGCTGTTCTAGGAGACGATATGAATTTCGGGAACATGGGGTTCATGGAGATCCTCCTCATCCTCGTTGTCGTGCTCCTGCTCTTTGGCGCGAAGCGCCTGCCGGAGATCGGCTCGTCGATGGGGAAGGGGATCCGCGAGTTCAAGAAGAGCATCACGGACGTCGACCGCTCGCTTCGCGAGCCGGCGAGTGATGCGCGCTTCGATCGCGACTACGGTTCGGACCGAATCCAGAATCCGGCGCGAGAGTCGCAGCCGCCGCAGGAAGAGAGGCCGGAGCCGAAGCGACTCCTAAGCTGATTCCCCGGCAAGTACAGCGGAAATAGGGGATCGGGAACAGGGAATCGAAAACAGGGAATCGAAAACCCCCGGGATGTCACCCGCTTCCTGCGAGGCATCCGGGGGTTCTGCTATTTCCGATTCCCTGTTTTCGATTCCCTATGAAGTCGTCTGCCTTGCCGCCTCCGCGAGCGACTTTCGACGGTCATCGATCTTGGCGGTCGTGCGGAGTTGCTGGAGGAAGGCCTGAATGCGCTGCTGACGCAGACCCTGCGTGACCTGCTGTCGCTGCGTTGCCTTCTGAGCTTCCCACGCGGCGTGGTCCGCATCGACGCGTCGGTCCACGCGGATCACCGCGACCGCGTCGTTGGTCTTGACCGGATTGCTCACCGCACCGACGGGCAGAGAGAACGCGGCGCCGATCGCCTCATTCAGACGGCCCAAGCCAGCGACAAATCCGCCCCGCGTGAACACGTCGCTCGACGTCACCGTTAGGCCGTGCGACGACGCCGCTGATTCCAGCGTCGACGACGCGGCGGCCGAGGCAAACTCCTTCGCCTTCGTCATCAGCTTGTCGAGCTTCTTCTCGGCGACGAGCGTCCGCTTGATATCCGCCCGAGCCTGATCGAGCGGCGGAAGGCCACCGGCCTGCACCGAATCCAGCCGCGCCAGCACGTAGCCATTGTCCGAGTCGAACAGATCGCTGGTTTCCCCGGGCTTCACGCCAGAAAACGCCCACGCGCTCACGCTGGGGACGTACTGCCCGGCAACGGTCAGTGGCTCGCCTTCGACCGCGATGCCCTGCGCGGGCGTCAGCTTCAGCACCTTCGCCGCGCTGTCGAACGGCTGCGGTGTGGTTTGTGCCGCCGCAATCTTCGCGAGCGAGTCGGCGCGCTTGTCGGTGCGGCTCGCCGAGGAATCGTTCTGCTGGTAGCGAAGCAGGATGTGCCTAACGGCAATCGTGTCGCCCTTCTTCTCATCGACCTTGATGAGGTGCACGCCGAACTGCGTCTCGACAGGCTCGGAGATCTGTCCCGGGGTGAGCGCGTAGGCTGCCTTCTCGAACGCGGGCACGTAGGCGCCCTTCGCGGTTCGTCCAAGGAAGCCGCCGTTTGCGCCGGAGACCGTGTCAGCTGACTCGCGCTTGGCGACGTCCTCGAACTTCGCACCCTTGAGGATCTCGTCGCGAAGAGCGACCGCGTGCGCCCGCACCGCCGCGGAGTCCGCAGCCGTGACGATCCGCGGAATCGACAGAATCGACACCACCGCACGCCCCGGACGCTCGAGCTCTTTCTTGTGCGCGTCGTAGTACGTGCTGATCTCGGCGTCCGACACGGCGATGCTGGAGTCGGGGACGGAAGCCGGGTCGAACGTGACGAAGCTGACCTTCGCCGAATCGTGCTGGTCGCGGTAGGCGCGCCAGAGCTCATCGTCCGTGACGAACACCTCGGACGCGACCGACTCGTAGAGCTTCGCTTTCGGGATCTCGTTCCGGTAGTAATTCTCGAGCTGGGCGTACAAGCCCTGCTGGCGCGCCGCGGCGCTCTTCAGGAACCGCTGATACTTCTCGAGATCGAACCGCCCATCGGTCTGGAGCTCGGGCGACTGCATGAACTGAGGGGGTGGGCTGAACTGCGCCGCCTGGACGATCTCCTCGTCTGTGACGCGGATGCCACGACGCTTGTATTCCTGATCAAGCAGCAGCTCCTGCACGATCTGATTGAACACGTCGTTGCGGATCTGCTCTTCTTCGTCCAGCGTCAGCGAGCGACCTCGCTGTTCCTGCTCCTGTTGAATTCGTTGCTGAGCGGCCTGTACCCACGTCGTATAAGGGATCTCGTCACCGTTGACCTTGGCAACGACGGTTCCGGTCGTGATGCGTGCACGTCCGAGCAGGCCCGACGTCTCGGTGAACAGGAACACGCCGACGAAGGCGATGACGATGAAGATCCAGATGTATTTGGCGGCGCTCCGCATGGATTGCAGCACGGCGCGTTACTCCTCAAGCGGTATGACGGGAGGGGCGAGCCACGAAAACGTGGGTCGCCAGAGACGCGAAAACTAGGCGTCTGCAGCAGCTAAAATCAAGAGAGAGTGTCACTTCTGATTGACTCGAGTCGTCAGAAGGATATAATTTTTGACCGGTCTCGCCGCCCGGATCGCGCGGCGCACGTGAGGGGCATGTAATGGCCAGCAGCGCCCGGCTTGACGAGCTGAAGAAAAAATTCGACGAGAACCCGCGCCGCTACTTCGCGCCACTGGCGAACGAGCACCGCAAGTCCGGAGATCTGGACCAGGCGATCGCGCTGTGTCGGACACACCTCCCACAGCAGCCGGGTCACATCAGCGGGCACATCGTGCTCGCCCAGGCGCTCTTCGAGGCGGGCAGCCGTGATGAGTCGCGCGAGATCTTCCACTCGGCGCTCGGGCTCGATCCCGAGAACCTGATCGCGCTGCGCTACCTCGGGGACATCGCGAAGGAAGCGCGCGACCTCGACACGGCCCGCAGCTGGTATCAGCGTGTGCTCGAAGTGGATCCGCGCAACGAGGAGATCGAGCAGCTCGTTCGCGATCTCGACGCGCCACCGCCAGCGGTCGAAGAGCCAAGCGCAGACGAACCCGCGGCGGAAACGTCCTCATTCGCGCCGCCGGCGGCTGCTCCGCCAAGCCCTGTGCCGGCCGCCGCCCCCGCAGAACCCGACGCGCGATTCGCTCCGCTGTCGATCGAAGAGGTAGAGATCGACGACAGCTTTGGCGCACCGTCGTCCGTCGCGCAGCCTAACGACGGCCCGGCTGAGTCCCACGCCGCCGCACCGGCCCTCGACGTACCAGACATCGATCCGTTCGATCTCGACACAGGCGGGTCGGCCGACGCGCTGCTCGAGGAGCCAGCGGCGCCCGCCGGCGAGGATTTATTCCTCCCCGAGTTGTCCGATGTCGACGCCATCGACGACGGCGCGGAGTTCGATGCGGCGCAACCGCAGGCTTCGTGGGCGCCGCCTGAAACGCAGATCGAGCCGGCTGCCGCAGTGACCGAGGACGACCTGTCGACGCTGAACGACGCGGCGTTCCAATTGGAGCCTCCGCCAGCCGAACCCAACGCGCCAGCCGAGCAGGATGTCGTCTCGACGGCGGTGCCCGAGACGGTCGCCGAGGCGACGGAGTCCGAGGATCAGCTAGCGATTCCGGGGATGGACGCGTTTGCCGCCGAGTACTCGACCGGCTCCTACGACGCGATCCCCGAACCGGAGCCTAACGAGGACGCGACGGAGCAGCTGGCGAACCAGCAAACCGCCGAATGGCAACCGCTCACGCCCATGGCGGCGGCGGACGACGGGCTTGGGCTCGAGGTGATGGAGTTCGTGCCGCCGTCGAGCGAGGCACCGGTTCCCGCGGCCTATCCGCAGGCGCCGGAGTCCGACCCGCTGTTGGGCCATACGCTCGCCCTGCCGACGAACGAGCCGAGCCAACCGCCCGCCGCGTTCGTCACCGAGACGATGGCCGAGCTGTACCTGCAGCAGGGCTTCCGCAACGAAGCGCTCGCCGTCTATCGCGAGCTGCTGTCACGGAATCCCACCGACCCGAGCCTGCGCGACCGGATCGATCAGATCGAGAGCGGCTCCGTCTCGAGCATCGGGATGGCGTCGGTATCCGAGGACGTCGTGGAGTCGGCGCGCAAGCGGCAGTCCGGTCGCCCGCCGCGTTCCGTGCGGTCGTTCTTTGCGTCGCTCGCGGGCCGGCGCGCGCCTGCTCCGCGAGACCCGGTCGAAACGGAAACGACCACCCTCGACGAGCTGTCGGCGCCCCAGGCAGCGAGTAGCGCGGAACCGTTCGCGGTCGACCATGCGGGTACCGAGCCCGAGATGCCGCCCAGGGGAGAGATCGCTTCCCGGCCGCCCCGTCGGACGCCGGTGCCGTCAGCAGCCGAGACGCTGGCGAGCTTCGATCCGTTCGCGGACGCAGCAGACGCGCAGCCGTTGTCGGCGTCAGCCCTCGATGCGGTCGCGACGCCTAACGAGCCATTCGCCGAGTTCTCGTCCCGGCTGACCACGCCGTCGCGACAGACGCCGCGATCGACGCCCGCACAGACACCGGCGTCAGCGCTCGGGCATTCCGAGCCACAAGGTCGCCCGACCCGGGCGGCGAGCAACGAGCTCTCGCTGGACCACGTGTTCCGTGGCGCTCCAGAAGCAGCTCCGCCGGCGGACGGCGGCTTCTCCTTCGACCAGTTCTTCTCCGATTCTCAAGCCGCGAGTGTGGACGCCACGGCAGCTGCCACCGCGCCCGAGTCGGGCCGCGGCGGAGGGTCGGCGGATGCTCACGACATCGAGCAGTTCACGGCCTGGCTCGAAGGGCTCAAGAAGAAGTGAGGATCGCCGTCCTCAACGGACCGAACCTGAATCTGCTCGGGACCCGCGAGCCCGCGCTCTATGGCAGCACGACGCTGCCGGCGATCGAGGCCCGGCTGCGGGACGTCGCCCGCGACCTTGGCGTCGAAATCGAATGTGCACAGCATAACGGGGAAGGCGCCCTCATCGATGCCATTCAGGCGCTGCGTGGGCGCGCGGATGCGGCGATCATCAATGCCGGCGCGTACAGCCACACCAGCCTCGCCATTCGCGATGCGTTCGCGGCGGTGGACGTGCCGTACGTGGAAGTTCACCTAACGAATATCTACGCGCGCGAACCGGAACGACGTCACTCCACGCTGGCGTCCGGCGCGCGTGCTGTGCTGTGCGGGTTCGGCGCCGTGGGGTACGAGCTGGCCCTCCGAGGTCTGGCGGCGACGCTGGCGTCGCGTGTCTGACCGACGAAGCCAGCGCCTCGCGGCGCTCGTCGAGTCGCTGAGCGTGGCCCATCTCGATGGGCTCCTCGTCACCAGCTTGCCGAACATCCGCTACCTCACGGGATTCTCGGGCACGAGCGCGCTTCTCTTCGTCACGTCGCGCGACGTGTTCCTCATCACCGATTTCCGGTACCAGACTCAGGTGCGTTCGGAAGTGGGTGAGCTCGCCCGGATCGCCATCGAGTCGCAGAGTCTCTGGACGGGTCTGTGGCAGCTATTGGCGCAGGCTTCGTACGTCGAGGTTGCCGGGTTCGAGTCGGCGCACATCGTCCATCGTGACTTCCAGCGTCTGCTGGAAGCCGGCCCAAGGCCGCGGTGGCGCCCGACGACCGATCTCGTCGAGACGCTTCGGGAGCGCAAGGACGCGTCCGAGGTCGCGAGCATTCGCACCGCGGCATCAATGGCAACGACCGCTCTCGAGCAGACGCTGCCCGCCATTCGAGCGGGAATGACGGAGCTCGAGGTTGCCGGTGTGCTGGAGAAATCGATTCGCGATGCAGGGAGTGAGGCGTTTCCCTTTCCGTCCATCGTGGCCTCCGGGCCGCGGTCGGCGCTTCCTCATGCGCGCTCGTCGGCGCGGAAAATCGCGAAGGGTGAGTTTCTCCTCATGGATTTTGGCGCGGCGGCGGGCGGGTATTGTGCCGATGTCACCCGCACGATCGTAGTTGGTAAGGCAAGCGACGAGCAACGTGCTGTGTACGACGTGGTGCGGCAGGCGAACGAGTTGGCTGCACGGGAGGTCCGGGTGGGGTTACGTGGGCGAGAGGCGGACGCGCTCGCGCGTGACTACATTCAGCGCTGTGGGTATGGGGAGGAGTTTGGCCACGGGCTCGGGCACGGACTCGGGATCGAAGTGCACGAAGCACCGCGGCTCGCTCGCACTGCCGATGGAGTCTTGTCAGCCGGCGCGGTCGTGACGATCGAACCGGGAATCTATCGGCCGGGTTGGGGTGGCGTACGCATCGAGGATGACGTTCACCTCGCGGCGGAAGGCCCCGAGCTCCTCACGCAGTTCACCCACGAGCTCCTGGAGCTCGCGTGAACACGAAGGGGAGCCACTCGTCCATAGAGAGATATGATCGACTTACGCTACGTCAAAAAGCTCATCGAGATGATGGATGGGTCCTCGGTCGACTCGGTGGAAATCACGTCCGACAAGGGCATGAAGATCCGCATCTCGAAGACGCCGCAGCAGCGGGGCACGGTGCAAATCCCAACGCCGGTGCCAATGCCCGCGCTTCTGCCGGCGGCGGTGGCGACGCCGTCGCGAATGACGCCGGTGGAAGGCAACGCTGTGGTCGCAGAGCCGGAGGCGCCACCGAAGACGGAGGCACCGAAGTCGAAGCTGCTGGAAGTGAAATCTCCGATGGTCGGCACGTACTACTCGGCGCCGGAGCCTGGCGCCAAGCCGTATGTGGCGGTTGGCTCACGCATCGCCAAGGGGCAGATCCTCTGCATCATCGAGGCGATGAAGATCATGAACGAGATCGAGTCGGAGTTCTCGGGTGTGATCACGGAAATCGCGGTACAGGACGCGCACCCCGTCGAGTACGGGCAGGTGCTACTCAGGATTGATCCCAATGGCTAATCCCACAGTGGCGGCGGATCACGAAGCGGCAGCGCCGCAGCGGGCTGCATTCAACTTCAAAGCGATCCTCCAGCAGATGGTGCAGCTCAACGCCTCCGACCTGCACTTGAAGGTCGGCCGGCCGCCGACGCTGCGCGTCAACGGTGATCTGTCGCCACTGCCGCTTCCCGCGTTGCGCCCCGAAGACCTAACGGCGCTCGCGAAGGAGCTCATGACGCCGAAGCAGGTCAAGGAGTTCAGCGAGTACCGCGAAGCCGACTTCGCGACGGGCGTGCCGGGCATCGGTCGATTCCGCGTCAATGCCTACCAGCAGCGCGGCACGATCGCGTTCGCGCTTCGAACGATCCCGCACACGGCAAAGTCGTGCGGTGAGCTGAACCTCCCGGCAGTCGTGGAGGAGATCTCGATGCGACCGCGTGGGCTCGTGCTCGTCACCGGCATCACCGGGTCGGGCAAGTCGACCGCGCTCGCGTCGATGATCCAGCACATCAACGAGCGACGCTACGCGAACATCATCACGATCGAGGACCCGATCGAGTTCCTGCATCGCGACAACCGCTGCCACATCAATCAGCGCGAAGTCGGTACCGACACCGGCAGCTTTGCGCAGGCGCTGCGGCGCGTGCTTCGTCAGGACCCCGACGTCATCCTGCTCGGCGAGATCCGCGACCTGGATACGCTCGAAACGGCGCTCAAGGCAGCGGACACCGGACACCTCGTGTTCTCCACGCTGCACACGACCGACGCGACGCAGACCATCAACCGCGTGCTGTCGTTCTACCCGCCGCACCAGCAGTCCGAAGTGCGGTTCGCGCTGTCCACGGCGCTCGCGGCGGTCATCTCGCTGCGACTGGTACCGCGAGCCGACAAGCCGGGCCGCGTGCCTGCGGCCGAGGTGCTCATCAACACCGCTGCCGTGCGGGAGCAGATCCGTGACCTCAACGCCACGCTCAACATTCCGGATCTGATCAAGGAAGGCACGTCGCAGTACGGGATGCAGAGCTTCGACCAGTCGCTCATGCAATGGTACTCGCGGGGAGTCATTTCCTACGAGAGTGCGCTATTCTACGCCAGCAACCCAAGCGAGTTCGCGCTTCGCGTTCAGGGTGTGGCGGCGTCGAGCGACACGAGCTGGGACGGATTCCAACAAGCAACGGCGCCCTGAGTTGACCTGAACACGGTCACCTCGCACGTGCTTTCGCACTTGTTCGGTTGGGCTGAACACGCCCATCTCGGACGTGCTTCGCACTTCCTCGGTTGAACTTGGGGCCGGTGCCCCTGCATGTTCCTGCATCGACCCGAGACCGCAACTACTTGCATTTGACTCCGATTCGATTGCCGGGGAGCGTGGCGAGCTTGCTCGCGGCGCCGTCGGCCGCTCACCGTTAGGCCGACTTACCCGCCGACTGCTCCTGCCGACAGCTCCCGCTGCATGTTCAAGAAAATCCTGATAGCGAACCGCGGCGAGATCGCGCTACGCGTCATCCGCGCCTGCCGCGAGCTCGAGATCGAGACTGTGGCCGTCTACTCGGAAGCCGATCGCGAGTCACTGCATGTCCGATTTGCGGACGACGACGTGTGCATTGGCCCGCCGCCGGCACGTGATTCGTACCTGAAGATCCCGCGTATCATTGCCGCTGCCGAGATCACGGGTGCGGACGCCATCCACCCGGGCTACGGCTTCCTGGCTGAAAACGCCGAGTTCGCGGAGACGTGTCAGGCGTCGAACGTCACGTTCATCGGCCCGACCGCCGAACAGATCCGTGTCATGGGCGACAAGGCGGCCGCGCGCCGAGCCATGACGGAGGTCGGGGTTCCGATCATCCCCGGAACGCCCGGGCCGGTCGAGGATCCCGACGAGGCGCTGAACTTCGCCAGGGACATCGGATTCCCGGTGATCATCAAGGCCGCGGCAGGCGGTGGCGGGAAGGGGATGCGCGTCGCGAAGAGCGTCGATGACTTCGCGCGATCATTCCAGCTCGCACGCTCCGAGGCGCTATCGGCGTTCGGCAACGGCGACGTGTACGTCGAGAAATACCTCTCGCGTCCGCGTCACGTCGAGTTTCAGATCATGGGCGACCGTCACGGCAACGTGATTCACCTGGGCGAGCGCGATTGTTCGGTGCAGCGCCGCCACCAGAAGCTCATCGAGGAAGCACCGAGCCCCGCGGTCGATCCGGACCTGCGTGCGCGCATGGGGGAGGCGGCCGTGCGCGGCGCCAAAGCCATCGAATACGTCGGCGCGGGCACCATCGAGATGCTGCTCGATGAAGACGGGTCGTTCTACTTCATGGAGATGAACACCCGCATTCAGGTCGAACACCCGGTCACCGAGATGCTCATCGGCATCGATCTCGTGAAGGAGCAGATTCGCGTCGCGAGCGGCGAGCCCCTCTCGGTCATGGAGCTCCCGCCGCTTCGAGGCCACGTCATCGAATGCCGTATCAACGCTGAAGATCCGAGCCGGAACTTCCAGCCATCGCCAGGGAAGATCGAAGCGTTCCATCCGCCGGGCGGTCCCGGCGTTCGTTTGGACACGCACGTCTACGCGGGGTACACGGTGCCGCCGTTCTACGACTCGCTGCTCGCAAAGCTCATCTGCCAGGGGCGCGATCGCGAGGAAGCGATGACGCGAATGCGCGTCGCTCTCGAGAGCTTCATCATCGAGGGCGTGACGACCACGGCACCATTTCTCAGTCGCGTGATGACGCATCCAGCCTTCCGCGCCGGAGACATCGACACGAAGTTCCTGGAGCGCGAGGGACAGCTCATGAAGGAGCCATCGTAGTGCGGCTCGACGTGTTCTTCGGCGGCCACCAGATGACGACGGCGGACGTGCAGGGACGGGTGGTGCTGGTGATCGACGTGCTGCGCGCTTCGACGACCGTTGCCGTGGCCCTCGACAGCGGCGCGAAGGCCGTCGTTCCGTTCGAGAGCTCCGATGAGGTGGTTGCTCGCGCGAAGCAGTTCGAGCGCGACGACGTGCTGCTCGCCGGCGAGCGGCGAATGCAAATGATTCCCGGCTTCGACCTCGGCAACTCGCCCCGGGAGTACAGCGCGGAGGCCGTGGAGGGCAAGACGGTGCTTCTCACGACGACGAACGGCACTGTCGCGCTCGCCGGAATCCAGGGCGCACGAGACGTCGTCGTGGCATCTTACGTCAACTATTCTGCGGTATCGGCGATGATTCGAGCGGCCGCTCGCGGCGAAGCCGACGTGACGATCGTCTGCGCAGGTCGCGATCGTCAGTTCGCGCTCGAGGACGCGGCATGTGCGGGTCGATTCACGCGCGCGTTGAGCAGGCCATCCACCGTCCGGCTCAACGACGCGGCGCAGGCCTGCTCGCTGATCGATAGACGCTATGGAGACCGACTCGATCGCTTGTTCGAGGACTCGGAGCATGGGCGTGCGCTCGCCGAGGCGGGCTTCGCCGAAGACCTCATCGTCTGCGCCAACGTCGACTCGCATCCTGTGATTCCGATCTACCACGACCGGCAGATCACGAAGCTCGGACCAGATCGCGAGCGGTAACGGTCCTGTGGGAAATACGTCGCTCAAGCGCGAGGTCGCAGGAATCGCGCTGTTGCTGTTTGCCCTGTTTCTCGCCGGCGCGGTGCTCGTGCCGCCGGGGACTGCCCTGTATGAGTCCTGTACGGCGGCGAAGAGTGTGTTCGGGCCTGTTGGTGCGTGTCTGCGAAGCTGGTCCCGCGAGCTGATCGGGATCCCCGCGGCGTTGCTTCTCCCGCTCATTCCGGCGGTGCATGCGCTTCGCTTGTTCGGCCGGCTGGAGTCCGAGACGGATCGCTCGTGGCTGGTGTTCCTCATCGGGTTCGTGGTCATCCTGCCGATCGCGTTAGGCATGGCCCGCGATGTCCCTGCCGGCGAGCTCGATCCCGCGGCGGGGCTCTGGGGCGGGTTCTTCGCGACATACGCCGTGAAAGCGTTCGGCACGGTCGGCGCGTGGATCATGGTCGCGCTCGCGGCGAGCGTGCTGGCGGCGGCGACGCTAAGGTGGAATCCGATTCGCGCGCTGGTGGGGCCAGCGCCGTCGGGAACCGGGAATCGGGAATCGGGAAGCGGGGTAACGGCGCTGACAGCAAGCGGCGAAGAAGCCGAGAAGCCGAAACGCAAGCGCACCAAGAAGGGCGAGGTGCCCGCGGGAACGCCCGCGGATGTCGCGACGACGCTCGCGCCTACGCCCGAGGAAATGCCCGCGATCGACCCGTCGCTCATGCGCGACGCGGTGCCGGCGCCTGACGAGGACGACGGCGAACTGGACCTGCCGCGCGACCGGAAGAAGCCGGAGCGGAAATCGAAAAGCGATCTCGCGGCTGATCGCGACGAGCGCGTCCACGCGGAGATCGACTCCACGGCGGTTGCGATCGAGTTTGGCGGCGATGAGCTGCCGCCGACTGACATCCTCTCGCCTCCGCCACCTCGTAACGTCGAGGTCGGGAAGCGCGAGCTCGACCTCATGGGGTTGAAGCTCATGGACGCCCTGCGGACGTTCCGTGTGGAGGGTGAGCTGGTCGGGCGCACGACGGGCCCGGTCGTCACGCAGTACGAGATCGAGCCAGCGCCGGGCGTGAAGGTGCGCCAGTTCGCGAACCTCGCCAACGATCTCGCGCTGGCCATGCGCGCACCCAGCATCCGCGTCGTGGCGCCCATTCCGGGCCGCGGCGCAGTGGGCGTGGAGGTGCCGAACCCCAGCGCCGAGATGGTGACGTTCCGCGAGCTCATCGAGGCGCGGGACTTCCAGGGTGCACGCGCCGCGCTGCCGATAGCGTTAGGCAAGGACCTCGAGGGCAAGCCGGTCGTGGCCGACCTGGCCAAGATGCCACACCTGCTCATCGCCGGCGCGACCGGCTCCGGGAAATCGGTGTGCGTCAACACGCTCATCACGAGCCTCGTCTACCGGCACACGCCCAAGACCCTGCGGTTCCTGATGGTCGACCCGAAGATGGTCGAGCTGTCGGTCTACAACGTGCTGCCGCACCTGCGGCACAAGGTCGTCACCGACAATCGTGATGCCGCAGCGGTTCTCAAGTGGGCCGTGCTCGAGATGCAGGAGCGCTACGAGCTGCTGGCAGCCAACGGCGCCCGGAACATCCAGGACTTCAACCGCAAGGTGCAGGAAGGCGCAAAGCTCAAGGCGCCGAAGGAGCAGGCGGTCGCGCTGGGCAACCCGGACTACGTGGGCAGCGTGCTGCCGTACATCGTCGTGATCATCGACGAGCTCGCGGACCTCATGATGACGGTGCAGGGCGAGGTGGAAACGCCGCTCGCGATGCTGGCCCAGAAGGCGCGCGCGATCGGCATCCACCTGATCCTCGCGACGCAGCGGCCGAGCGTGAACGTCATCACGGGTCTCATCAAGGCGAACTTCCCGAGCCGTATCGCGTTCCGCGTGGCGTCGCAGGTCGATAGCCGCACGATCCTCGACGGCATGGGAGCGGAGGCGCTGTTAGGCAACGGTGACATGCTGTTCATCCCACCCGGGAAGTCGGAGCCGTCCCGCCTGCAGGGCGCGTACATCTCGAGCGAAGACACTGAGCGCCTCATGCAGTGGTACGACGCGAAGCGCGAAGCGCGCCGTGCCGCGCTTGCCGCCCAGGGTCTCGTGGTCGAGGAGCCTACCACCGCGGAGCCGGACATTCTCGAGGCCGTGCGCGCGCGCGAAGCGCTCGAGAAGGGCGGGGACGACGCGGAGGAGTTCGACGACGCCGATCGGGACAAGCTGTTCCGCGAGGCGGCCGAGGTGTGCATCCAGCATCAGCTCGGGTCGACGTCGCTGCTGCAGCGGCGGCTCGGCGTTGGCTACGGCCGCGCCGCGCGCATCATCGACCAGCTCCACTCCGCGGGCATTCTCGGCCCGCCTAACGGCTCGAAACCGCGAGAGATCCTGAGCGGCCTCGAGGACCTGGACCGGATCTGCGGTCCGCGCGCCTAGTCGCGTCGGAGGATGTCGTCGTCCGCACACAGCAAAAGCACTCGTGGGCCGCAGTCGTAGCTCGCGCGGGCGCATGAACCGTCGAGATCGCGTCGCGAGCCCGGCGTCACAGCCCGGAAAGAGGTGTAACGGCATTCATCCGAACACCCCTGAGTCTCTGGGCCAGCGCTTGGTCGCGGAACCAGACTGCCTAACGGCGATCGTCACCGCACTGGTTCGACGCCCGCGCGGCCTCACGTCCAGGCGATCGGATCGACGTTGGCAAATCGACCTCACCAACGCACGTCAGCGCGCGTCCCGCAACGCTCGGCCGCTGGTCACGTATGAACCCGCCCGCTATCCCCATCGCCGGACGGCGAAGCCGCACGTTCTCCCTGGGCAAATAGGGAGTACAGGGGATTGGCGCCGCGGAGCATTGCTCGAGCGGTGAATTGAGCACGATCACGCTTCGGTAGTCGAGTGTGTCGGCGATCGGCTGCGGAACAGGCGTGAGCATTTCCACGTCGTTCACTCGCCAGCGAAACAGCCGGAGAGGCAGCGCCGGCGCCGCCGGGAGGAGCAGATCGGCGCGAGTGACCGAGACGAGCGGCGATCCTCGCTCCACCGCTGACCAGAGATTGAGCTTCTGGGACGCGACCGCATACGCACAGCCGACCGCGACGCACGTCGCCACGAACGCGAGCGTGCCGCGTTTGCTGAATTGCGGGCCAGCGAGCCTGTCTCCCGCCCGCGAGTGCATTGCGAGCGATAGGGCGAGGGCAGGCACCGCGATCACGAACGCGTACAGGAATCGTGGCGCCGGCGCCTGCCACACCGCAAACGCGGCACCCAACATCGCGAATGCCGCAACGGTGCTCACGCCGTCAACGCCGGGTCGCGGCGGCCGCTCGTCACGGATCGCCGCCACACGCCGGAGGACATAAACCCCGAGCGGAAGACAAAGCACAGTGACGAGCGCGATCCACGGATGATCGACCATCCACGGCGCGATCCAGTTGATCGACTCGCTCGGCACTTCACCACGCCGCTGCCATCGGGCGACGTCGCGGACGTAGGCCGCATAGTCGGCTGCGCGTGAGGCGCCGATGGACCACGGCGCATCGAGGCACCCGACCGACGATGGAAATGCCGGGCACCCGGACGCGACCAGATTCGCCGCGACGAACGGGCCCACAATCGACAAGGCGAGCCCCGCGCAAACCAGGACACGACGGAGGTACAGACGTGCCCCGCCATCGCCTGGCGACGTGAGGAGCGCGTACGCGCCGGTCACGATGACCGCAGGCACGGCGAACAGCTTCATCGAGCAGGCCGCCAACGCTATCACGAAAGGGATGAGGCGGCGCGCGAACGACGTGGGCGCCGGCGACACGACGAGCAGCGCCCACGCCGCGACGAGAATCAACGCGTTCGTCGCAACGTCCGGAGACGGACTGGCGGCGCGCCCCACAACGATCGCCCAGATGAGCGCCGCCGAGCCAAGCGCCAGAAACCAGTCGGCGACCACAGCGCACCGTGCCGCAATCCGCGCGGTGGCAATCCCGGCCTGGACGCCGGTGAGCACGAGCGCGAAACCGAGCGGCACGTTCGACGCGCGATCCGCAACGGGACCCGTGTCGAACGCCGCTGCCATGGTGAACCACGCCGACACATGTCCCAGGCGATTGTGAATGAGCGCCATGCCGGGCACGGTACCCACCTCACGCAGCCATCGGATCAGGCCTGCATGATAGACGAGGGAGTCGTAGAGCGTGACGGGGTCACTCGCGAGCGCCGCGGCGCCGATCGCGACGGCTGCGACTCCCGTGACGATTGCCCAGATCGGGAGCGCAGGCGCTGTCGCGCTCGGCGGCCACCCCCTCGGCGCGCGTGCGCTCGCCATCGTGCCTAACGCGCACAACACCACGGCGACGGAGGCCGAAACAATAGGCGTCAGCGCGGTGAACAGCGAAACGCCGAGCAGCGTGATTGCGCACACGCCGACGCCAACCCACGCGGCCAGAATGAGGCGATCGCCGGCTCTGACGACATGCTCAGGGGGGGCGCGAACGTCATCGGCGTCCAGCAGCGCGAGAGCGCCACGTCCGACGACCCAGACTGCCACGAAGATGACCGCCCAAGCCGCCAGGTCGAATGCCATGTGGCTCCGATCGCGCCGAACGCTACACTGTACGTGCCGCGTGAATGTCCATCGCCCGGTCGAGCAGGGAGCCCAGCACCGCTGCCTGACGCGGCTGACTGTATCGCTCGATCTCGTCCCGATCTGCCGAGTACGAAATTTCGCCCGTGCGTTCCCACTCGTCGAGCCAACGCGCGAGCACCGCGGCCGCCGCGTCCGCCGATTCCGCCGTCGTACCGGCGCGAGTGGTCTCGAGAAGCCGATCCCCCCACGCACCCGGGTCGCGAGGCAACGCCAGTATCGGCCGTCCCGCATTGAGATACTCGAACGTCTTGGCCGGGTAGCTCAGCGTACCCTCGTCACGCGACGGATTCGTGCAATTGAGGAGCACGAGCCCATCGGATTCACGCTGCAGCCGGAGCGCCTCGTTGGGCGGCACTCGGCCCACAAACCGACAGGCTCGGGCCGCCGCCGGAAATGCCGCGAGGCTCGCCCGGAGCTCCGCGTCCCGGCCCGTACCGGCGAAGATCAGTTCGAGTGGCGGCTTTACTCCGCCGCGCTCGCGAATTACTCGCTCCAGAGCGGCGAACAGGAGGTCGGGGCGCTGATCACCCGGGTAGATCGATCCGGTGTACGCGAGTCGGAGGCGCTCGTGTGCCTCACGGCGCACGGACGGACTTTCGTCGGGGTCGTATCCGACCACCACTACGTCGCCGTCCACACCGTATGTGCGCTGAACGTAGGCGAGCATCGCCGGCGTGATCGCCCCCGCCAGCGTGGCGTGTCGCATCCACTCCCGATGACGGCGGTCAGCGTACGGGCGCCATTCGGCGCGGCGCTGTCGCTCGAGGTGAAAGCTGTACAGATCGTCGAACTGGGCGACCCAGGGCAGGCCGGTTCGGCGCGCGACCTCCGCGGCGACGACGTGTGCCGTTGCCGGCGGGCAGAGGCTCAGGATCGCATCGACGCGCTCGCGATTGATGACTTCGAGTGCCGAACGAACCGCTGGTGCAACCCAGCCACGGAATGCGTCCGGAAAGTCCCCGAAGGTCGGCGAGAGAAGCGACAGCGTTCTCCGCGTGAGGGCGAGCGGGGTCCACCTCCGCAACGGCGGGTCGACGCGGCTCGCGACGCCGTTAGGCGTGAGCGGTTCATCGTCACGAGGGCCCGTGGTCGGAGCGGTAGAAGCAGCGGACTCGTAGCTTCCCCCGAGTCGATGATGAAGCCGCCGTAACGGGTTGTCGCGCGTGCGGTAGGGAGCTCGTACGATCGTCACCCCATTCAGAGCCGCGAGCGCCTCGGCGTGCTCGGTGACCGTGAACACGCTGCGGTCCTCGGGGGCCACATCGCGCGTCCAATCCTTCGTCAGGACGATCGGACGCCATCCCGCGCCCGGAAGGTACTTGCACAGCTTTGCGGCCCGCCGGGCACTGACGTCGTACTGCGGCGGGAAGGTGTACGAGATGAGCAGGACCGTTCGCACGCTGGCCGCTCGAAGGGATGATGTCGTCGTTAGGCTGCGGGCGCCGCCAGCACGGACTCGTCCACGCCCACGAACTCCGCGAACCGACGCCTGAACACGTGCAGCCCGAGCTCGGCCCGAAGCACCTGGGGAATCGCGGCCGCCGCCCGCTCGTGAAACGCCGCGTCGGTGGCCGCGACCGTCAGCGCATCCCCGATCGTGCGAGGGTCGAGCGAGTGACACGCGACACCCACCGGCCACCGTTCGAGGAACCGGGTGGGCGTGGAACGCTCCGGACCGTGGAACACGACCGGCCGGCCGGCGGCCAGGTACAACGACATCTTGTTTGGAAACGACAGCTCGACACCAGGGCGAAAGGCTTCGTCGAACCAGTAGGGCACGTAGCAGACGTCGCAGCCGGAAAGGATCTTCACGGCGCCGGTCGTGGAGTGCCACCCCAGGAACTCGATGCGCGCCGGGCCGGTGACACGTACGTCGAAGCTCGCGGCGAGGACACGCACGATCGTCTCTCGCCCCGCCACCCGCCATTGCAGCGAGGCCAGGCTCTCGATCAGCGCGTCCCACTCGCGGCGGGCGTACAGACTGCCGGCGTAGCCGATCACGAACGGTTCGTTAGGTGGCCGCAACCCATCGGGAGCAAGCCAATCCGACTCCGGCAGGCCGTGGATCATCGGAACGCACGGTGTCCCGTATCGTTGCTCGTACGCTTCCTTCATCTCGCTGGACGCGACCGCGCAGCGCACGGACCCGCGGATGGCATCGCTGAACCGAGTCATCACCCGCTCCAGTGCGTGCCCGCGGATGCCCCAGTAGTGCGAAAGCGCGTAATCCGGCGGATCCCAGACCGTCGCGATCATCGGCACGCCCAGACGGCTGGGCAGCGTCCCGGCAATGTTGATCATCGTGGGACCGGCCAATGGGACCCATACCAGGTCCGGCTTCGTTTGGGCCGCGAACGTCGCGATCTGATCGACCAGCTTCGGAAGGTGCTGCATGTCCACGTAGCGGTCGAAGAGCGCGCGAGTGGATTCCTGGACCTTGCGTCCCCACCGGTTGAAGCCGCGCTCTGGAACGGCATCGAGGACTGTTCGTGGCGCACCCGTGAGCACCTCCGGCCACGGCCCCGAGCCGATTCCCGGGAGGATCGCGAAGGCGAGCCGATCCGCCGGGTACATGAGGCAGAGATCGCGGAGATAGACCCCACCCACTCCCTCGGGCACGGGTGCCACCGGCGACACGATGAGCAGGCGCGGTGCGCTCGCCGACGGCGTGGCCCGGCTGGCGTCGTTTCGCGCGGAGACCGATGTCGCCGTCACCGCGGTGACTCGCTCAGCACAATGTTCGCGACCGTGTCGCTGACGGCCGGCGCCAGGTACTCGGGCGGTACGGTCCAATTGCGCTCGCGCTGGACCGCAGCGCGAACCGCTGTCGCGATCCGATCCGGATCGACGCCGGCGATAACGTTGCTGCCACACTCGACCGTCTCCGGACGTTCCGTGACGTCGCGCGTGGTCACGTTGGCAACATGCAGGATGCAGCATTCCTCCTGCACGGTGCCGCTGTCGGTCAGCACGCACGCGGCGTCGCGCTCGAGCGCGAGAAAGTCGAAGAAGCCTAACGGCGGAAGCACTCGCAGGCCCGCCACGAGATCGGTCATGCCGAACGCCTCGAGCCGACTCCGCGTCCGCGGGTGCATGCTCACCACGATAGGCACACCGTGCTCCGCGCCAACGCGCGCTAACGCCTCGGCCAGCTGTCGCAGCCGCTCCGGGATGTCCACATTCTCCGCCCGGTGCGCCGTCACGAGAAAGTAGGCGCCGCGCTGCACCCCGAGCCGAGTGTGGACATCGGACGCGTCGATACAGCTCTCGTAGTGCCGGATCACTTCGAGGATGGGGTTACCGGTCACGATCACTCGCTGAGTCGCGATCCCTTCCCGCAGGAGATTCGCGCGGCTTCTCTCGGTGTAGGGAAGCAGCACATCGCTCGAGTGATCGATGATCCGCCGATTCACTTCCTCCGGTACGCGGTCGTCGAAACAGCGATTGCCGGCTTCCATGTGATAGACCGGCACGCCGAGGCGCTTCGCCACGACGGCCGACAGGCCGCTGTTCGTGTCACCGAGGATGAGGAGCCGGTCCGGCCGCTCGTCACGTATAGCCCGTTCGACTCCGGTGAGGATCTGGCCCGCCTGCTCGCTGAATGACTCGGCCCGAACGCCTAACGAAATGTCTGGCGGCCGAACGCCCAGCTCTCGAAAGAACACATCGCTCAGGGCCGGGTCGAAGTTCTGCCCCGTGTGGATCAACACGTGGTTGCACAGCGCATCGAGCTTCGGGATGAGCCGGGACAATCGAATGATCTCGGGCCGTGTCCCGAGAACGGTCATGACCTTCATCGCAGGAGCTCGACGCCTTCTCCCGCCGGAACTTCCTCCGCCAGGAGCAGATTCTGCCGCCTGAGCAGCGCGAGGACGTCGTCATAGCTCATGACTTCGTTCGCCGAGCTGTATTCGCCCGGGAGTGCCGCCTTGGGCTCGTGGTCGCCATGCAGCTCGGGCAGCACCGGTTGAATCGCGTAGAACTCTCCGCGGTCTACGCTCCGGTGACACTCCTCCTCCGAGATCAGGATCTCGTGCACCTTCTCGCCCGGCCGAATTCCGGTAACGACCGTTTCGACATTCCGTTCACCAACGAGGGCGCGGGCGACATCCGTGACTTTCGCCGACGGCACACGCGGGACATATGTCTCGCCGCGCCGGCCACCGCGCATGGCAGCGAACACGGTGTCGACGGCCTCCTCGAGCGAGAGCAGGAATCTCGTCATGTCGGTCGTCGTGATGGTGACCGGCCCGCCACTCCGAATCTGCTCATGGAACAGCGGGATTACGGAGCCCCGCGACGCGAGCACGTTCCCGTAGCGCACGCAGACGAATCGGGTGTCCGGGCACGTGAGGTTCGCCGACGTGAACACACGCTCCTGAATCGCTTTCGTCATCCCCATCACGTTGACCGGCTTGCACGCCTTGTCGGTGCTGACGCCAACGACCGTCTCGATCGCCAGTCCGTTCTCGCGAATGGCGCGAATGATGTTTTCCGGCCCCGTGATGTTCGTCTGTACGGCCTCGTAGGGAAAATATTCGCACGTGGGGACCTGCTTGAGCGCGGCGGCGTTCACCACTACGTCGGCGGTGCGGAGAACCGACGCGACCGAGTGATAGTCGCGGACGTCACCGATCACGAACGTCAGCAGCTCGCTGAAATTGCGATAGACGATTTCGTCCGTCGCAACGACGCGGTTCTTGTAGTGGAGCCGCATGTCGTGCTGCTTCGCCTCATCCCGCGAGAATACCGTGATCCGGCGAGGACGGCCCATCTCGCCGCCTAACAGGCGGCGGATGAGCACCTTGCCGAGCGACCCGGTTCCTCCGGTGACTACGATGTGCTTGCCGTCGAGCGGCCGTGTGCGGTCGAGGTCCACTGAAGTGCCCATGCGTCGTAGGGCGTCGGGTCGGCCGCGAGCTCGGCCACCATCGCCGCCCACGAAGGCGGGCGATATCCCGTCGCGTTCATGAAGCGACTCGCGTCGAGCGTGCGGTCGCAAACGAACGACTCGTCGGCCCGGAGCGTGGAACCCAGGCGAAACGCGTCGTTCACGATCGTGAGAAGGTCGAACTTGTTGATCGGATCGCCAGCAACGTGCCAGACGCCTCGAAGCTCCGGCTGACGCTGGACGATGTCGGCGATCACTCGCGAGAGCTCGGCCGTCGTGAGCCCGCTGAATCGCGCCCGCGTGAAGCCCGGCACGATCTCGCCGCGATGGGAGAAGAACCACTCGAAGAGTCCGCGCGATGTTCGGATCTCCCGGCCCACCATCGAGGTGCGCACGGTCAGGCATCCAGCGCGGTCGACTTCACCCAGCAGCTTGCTGCGCCCGTACAGGTCGTGGGCATCCGGGACGTCGGCTTCCGTATACGCGCCTTTGGTACCCGCGAACACACAGTCCGTGCTGATGTGGATGAGGCGCGCGCCCGCGGCTGCGCACTGATCGGCGAGGCGATGTGGCAGCAGGGCATTGACCGCGATCGTCGTGGTCGCGCTCTCGGCGTCGCGCCGCTGCTTGACGATGCCGACGGCGTTGATCACGACGTCCGGTCTCGCCGCCGACATCGCGCGGTCGAGGTCCGCATCCGAGAGGACATCGACGGCTCCGATGATTCGTCGTGGGTCAAACCAGTCCAACGAGGCGTAGTCGTCGGCAGAGCTGCGCACGGTAGCGAAGGCATCCACGTGGCGGTCGAGCTCACGCCAGAGCCGATGACCGAGCATCCCGGCACCTCCAAGCACCAGCGCCCTCACGAGACCCTCCCGGTCACGAGCGACTCGTACAGGTCCACTACTCGCGGGCGGATGGCGGATCGGTCGGCCAGCTGTCGGACGAGCGCAAGATTTCGCTCGGCCGCCGAATCTACGAGTACGTCGTCGTGCATGGCGCGAACGAGAGCGTCCCCGATCTCGTCAGGGTACAGGTTACGCGCGAACAGCACGTTCGATGCGTCGTGCACCAGTGGCCGGATCGTGTCCAGCGGCGAGAGAATCGGGAGCGCGCCCGTAGCCATTGCCTCGAACATCGAATTCGGCGTGCCGTCGACGAGCGAGGGAGCGAGCATGACGCGCGCACGGCCCATCAGCTGCAGCACCTCGTGGCGAGGAATGCGGTCCTCGATGCGACACGCCTGCCTGATATGAGCTGGGAGCGAGTAAAACCACATGCGCGTCTCCGGCTCCATCGCGAGCAGGTGTAACTCGCACGGCGGCAGACGATCCCAGTGCGTGACGAGCGCCTGAAATACGGGAAGGGCCTTCGACCACGGGCACTCGTAGGCTTTCGGCCACAGAACCACGGACCGCGACGACGGCCGTCCACACGCGTACGAGTGAAGCGCATCGATGTCGACGCCGCCGGTGCCGGGCACGGTGCCGATCGGCGAAAGCTGCTCGGCACGAACTCCCATCTCTCGAGCGATCTCGAAGTTGACGGCGTTGTCACTCAGGATGCAGTCACTCGCCCGTAGTACGGCCGCCAGTCGGGACGCTCTACCCTCGTCGTGTCGCGCCAGTGCGAGATCCGAGCCTCCGCGAGTTTGCGCGACCCACGCCGCCACGGCCGCGAGGCCATACTCCTTCCGTGTATCGAAGTAGAACTCGCCCGCGGGATCGAGGCCTAACGTGTGAACGATGTTCGGCTTCCACTCGCGGATGACCTGTGCCAGCCAACGCTGCTCGACCGCTCGATCGCTGGACACGAGGCGCGCGTACGCGCGCTTCGGCGCGCGCGCGAGTCGGCCGGCGGGATACAACCGGCGACGCGTTCGGCTATCGAGGCGCTGACTCGTCGGCGTGCTCACGTACGTGCGAACTTCCCAGGAATCCGGCGGAATGCCACCCGGAAGTGCGAACATTCGCACGTTGAGCTCCGCATCCGCCAGCAGGTCGATCCAGGCGTGAGCATGGGTGCTCTCGGCTTGGCCAATGAACAGGATGCGTGGCCGGCCGGGGTGGAAGTCGTCGTCAAACCGCGTCACGCGCGCCCACGCCGCGTCGCCGATGCGGGTGCCCGTCGCGTTTCCCGACGGAGCGCGAGGTGGCTCGTGAACGACCGTCACGAAGCACCACCGCGATCGAGGGTTGGCGACAGCACGAGCTCCGCCGTATCGACGTTAGGCGTGCGCGGCGGCCGAGCCGCCGATGTGTGCCCCGGCGCGTCCAGCACCTCGCGGCACCAGAGCTCGAGCATCATGAGAAGCCACGGCTCCGGCCACGGCGCCTCGCCACGTCGGAACCGATCGCGCACCCGCTCGACACCGGACGGCTGGAGGAGACCGCGGCGCTTCGCGCCCGGGCCGTTGACCGCGTCGTCGAACGCATCGCGCAGAGGCCCGCGAAGCCACGCAGCGAACGGCATGGCGAAGCCGCGTTTCGGCTGCACGTCGAAGTCCCGTGGCAACCACTGGCGGCCGACGTCGATGAGCACGCGCTTGGCTCCCGTGTCGCGATACGTCCGGCCGTATGGGTCATCCGCGCGTACGTCACCCAGCTTCGCCACGTCAGGCAGGGACAGAACCGTGTCGACAACTTCGAGATCGAGGTAGGGCACTCGCACCTCGAGCGAATGCGCCATCGATACGGCGTCGATGTCCCGCAGCAGCTGATTGGTGAGATAGCCCCGCATCGCGAGCGCTGACACGCGCTCGATCGCCGAGCCACCGGCCAGCTCGTCGAGCCTCGTCAGGTCGCGATGCGGGGGCGTACCCGCCCCCGCGGCTGCTGCGACCGATCGGGCGAGCAGTCGCGCCGCTCCCACCGGCCCGAAGATCTGGTATGTCTCTCCGTACGCTCCGACAAACCCACCGCGGCGAAGCCGATGAATCTCACCGCCGCCTTGTCGTCGAAGCAGACCGTCGAATGCGGGGTGCCTCGCGGCGGCCGCCACGAGAGACCTGGCCAGCGCTCGCCACGGGTCGCGCGCCCAGCGCTCCGACTCGCGCGCCATCGTGATGAACCACGGGTACCCGGCGAACAGCTCGTCTGCCCCGGTACCCGACACCGCAACCGTGACACTACGCCGTGCTGCCAACGACACGAAGTAGCTGTTCACGCCGTCCACGCTCGGCTGATCGAGCGCGGCCGCGATGGCCGCAATACGATCGCGCACATCGTCCCCAGTCACGATCGACGTTGTGTGATCGGTCCCGAGGTGGCGCGCCATCCGCTCCGCATCGGCCGTTTCATCCATCGCCGAGCCCTCGGCGGCAAACCCAACCGAGAACGTCTTGACCGGAGTGCCGAGCGCCTTGGTCATCACGGCGACGAGAATGGACGAGTCCACGCCGCCACTGAGGAACGCGCCTAACGGAACGTCGCTCACGAGCTGCAGACGCGCCGATTGTTCGAGAACCTCGGCCACGGCGTCGACCTGGTCGTCGTACGGCCGCGATCGGAGGCCGGGTACCCGGTCCAGGCCTAACGACCAGTACCGCTCGAGGCGCGTTGTCCCATTCTCGACAATCAACCGATGTCCGGGCAGGAGCGCGTTCACGTCACGGAGCATCGTACGTGGCTGAAGCACCGCTCCATACGTGAGCAGCGTGCGCAAGGCAGTCGGGTCGATCGTCGGCGCGACAAGCCCGCTCGCGAGCAGCGCCTTGAGCTCCGACGCGAACACGACCCGCCCACGTACCTCGGCATAAAGCAGGGGCTTGATGCCCAAATGGTCACGTGCGAGAACGAGGCGCTCGCGCCCGGGCCCGGGGCGCCGGTCCCAGATGGCCAACGCGAACATTCCTCGCAGCCTGCCAACGAAATCGACTCCGTAGCGTTCGTAGAGACGGAGCACGACTTCGGTGTCGGACGTCGAGCGGAAATTCACGCCCATGGCGGCGAGCGCTCGGCGTTCGGCGGCAAAGTTGTAGACCTCGCCGTTGTACACGATCTGGATGGCGCCGTCCTCGATCGCCATGGGTTGATGGCCCGCGGCGGTCGGGTCGAGCACCGCGAGCCGGGCCATGCCGAGCGATGCGGATTCGCTGGTCCACGCGCCGCTATCGTCGGGACCGCGATGGTGCAGCGCGCACACCATCGCGTGCAGTGCGGCGTCGTCCCGCGGGCCCGTGAATCCGGCGATGCCACACATCGTCAGGCCGCGTCCGTCACGTGGGTGAGCGCCAGCGGTGTCTCACCGTTGTCGCGACGCGCTTCGTCGGCGGCCCCGCGGGCGCGCGCCTCGACGCCATTCCCAGCCGCGTACACCTCCACGTTCGAGAGGCCGAGCGCAACAAGCGTCGCGCGTATTTCGGCCGGATCACGAAGGTGCTTGTAGTAGTCGGTCAGGGTATCGTGCGTGTCGAGCAACGCCCACTCGACGAGGAGCTCCGGCCGGAGCTCTGGGTATGCGTCGTAATAGTCGACCACCGGCGACAACCGGGCGAGATAGCGCCGCAGCCGACCGAATCCTCGCCGGCGATGCCACAACCCGCGGTGAACCGGGAGCAGCGTCCGCGTGATGCCTAACGCTAACTGGCGGGCGTGCTCGTGCGGCAGACGGAGCAGCAACGCCCGGATCGCCCGTCGCGACCAGGTCGCGGGATAGTCGCGTGCATAGTGGTCGATGGCGATCAGCCCGCCCGGTTTCACATAGCCCGCGAGCGCGGCGATCGTCCGTTCGGGGTTGGGCGTGTGCTGGATGACTCCAAGGCAGACGACCACGTCGAATGACCGAGGAGCGACGGGAAGACCGCAAACGTCCGCCTGACATATGAAGTAGCCACGAGCGCTCCCGTGATTTGCGTAGTTCGCCTCGACGGCGGACGACAGATCGGCGGCAACGACGCGAGCACCGGCATCGAGCAAAATCTCGGTGAAGCGTCCAGCACCGCATCCGGCCTCGAGCACGGCCTTGGCTCGAACGACTTCGAGGCTGCCGCCGAGACATCGGGTGAGACGGTCGCGTGAGATCGTGGTGCCGCTGTAGGAGTCGAGCTGCGACCGTCGAAAGCGCTTCCACTGCCAGCCGAACGCGGCGGCGTAGGCTTCGGACGGCGCGAATCGCGGAATGCCACGCACGACGGGCACGGAACAACCGCTCGGACACGAGAGTGCGGTGGCATGCTCGACCTCCTGGCTATTCGCGAAGGCGCCCTGCAAAGAGAGCGGTTCGCCATGAACCACGCAGCGCAGCTCCGGAGGGATTCGCACGGTCGGGTCACCTAACGGGAAACGCCCGCCGCGCTGCGCTGCCCGGGTTCATCGCGAACGCCGGGCGGGGCGACGTCGCCGGCTGGGGTCGAGATCACGACACTATGCTTGAACGCACACAGGTACGAGCCCGGGAACTGCTCCGAGTGCTGGAGCTGATGCGGGTCCGGCTCGACCTCGAGCGTGGCTGCGTAGAGAATCCCGTCAATGTCCTCGACGTTGCTACGCCCCATCCAGAGGCCGACGAGATACGTCCCGGGTTTGAGGCGGACATCGTCGAGCGCGAAATCGACGCGCGCCTCGTCGCCCGGCTTCATGGAGACGAAGCGTCCCTGCATCGCCGTGTTGGCGTCGACGAGTCGGTAGCCGCTCGCGTCGTAGACCGTGATCCCGACGTTCGCGCTATCGATCGGGGCGGAGCAGACGATGCGCGTCTCGACCCGAAGCCGGCTGCCCGGACACATCATCTCGCGCGTGCTCCCGTCGCGGCGCTCCGGCACGAACCGGAGCGACACGAACCGCGCCTTGCCCGACCCGTAATGCTCGGCGCCAGCGAGGTCTGTCGTTGAAGTCGGCGCTGCCGTGAGTGTCGCCTGGTATCGCGCGGCGACGGTGATCGGGTCGGACTCCAGCACGAGTCGACCCGACTGCAGCAACAGGGCCCGCGAACACAACGATACCACGGCGCCCATGTTGTGGCTCACGAAGAGGACCGTGCGGCCGTGCCGCGCGACCGTTCCCATCTTACCGAGGCACTTCTTCTGGAACGCCGCGTCGCCGACGGCGAGCACTTCGTCCACGACGAGAACATCCGGCTCGAGGTGCGCAGCCACCGAGAAGGCGAGACGCATGTACATGCCGCTCGAATAGTGCTTCACCTGCGTGTCGATGAAGCGCTCCACCTCCGCGAATTCCACGATCTCATCGAACTTCTTTTCGATCTCGGTACGTCGCATTCCGAGGATCGCGCCACTGAGAAAGACGTTCTCGCGGCCGGTCAGGTCGGGGTGGAAGCCCGTCCCCACCTCGAGCAACGACCCGACTCGTCCCTCTAGGTCCACCGTGCCGCGTGTCGGCTCCACGATCCGCGAGAGAATCTTGAGCAGGGTGCTCTTGCCGGAGCCGTTCCGTCCGACGATGCCGACGACGTCGCCCTGTGCGACATCGAAGGACACATCGTCGAGCGCCCAGAAGCGCTCCACCGAGCGGCGCGTCCTCCCGCGCCCAATCGATCGCGCGATGCCCTTCGCGCTGTCGACGAGCGCTTCGCGAAGCGTGCGATAGCGCGCGCGTGCGCCCAGTTGGTACTGCTTGCCGAGGTGCGAGACGCGAATGACACGCGGCGCCTCGTGCGGCGTCGGCGCGAGCGAAGCCTCGCCGGGAAACGCGACGTCAGACGACATCGGCGAACGTGCGCTCCATGCGTCGGAAAAAGAAAGCGCCGCCGATCAATAGCGCGAGCGCGGCGGCACCAGAGACGACAATCATGGGGCCAGGGCGCGTCGCCGTGCCGAGCAGTGCCCAGCGGAATCCCTCGACAACGCCGACCATAGGGTTCAGCGCGTACAGGGTGCGCCATTTCTCAGGGAGCAGGCTGCTCGGATAGGCGATTGGCGTCGCGAACATCCACAACTGCGTGAGGAAGGGCACCACGTGGCGAACGTCCCGGAACTCGACGTTGAGTGCCGAGAGCCAGAGCCCGACGCCGAGCGCGGTCGCGAAGGCGAGCGCGATGAACACGGGCAGCCACACGACCTGCGCAGTCGGTGCGACTCCGTTCCACCACATGAGCCCGAAGAGCACCGGGAACGCGAGCGCAAAGTCAACGAGCCCCGCCAGCACGGTGGCAAGCGGGATCGTCAGGCGTGGGAAGTAGACCTTCGTGATGAGGTTGGCGCTTCCAACGAGGCTGTTCGACGCCAGCGTGAGCCCCGTCGCGAAGAACGTCCACGGCACGAGCGCCGTGTATGCGAACAGCGGGTAGGGAACGCCATCGGACGGGACGCGAGCAAGTCGTCCAAAGAACAGGGCGAACACGAGCATCGTGAGCAGTGGCTGAAGCACCGCCCAAGCGACCCCGAGTATGGTTTGTTTGTAGCGTACCTTGAGGTCGCGCCAGACCAGGAAGTACAGCAATTCCCGATAGGCAACGACCTCACCGAGTCGCAGAGCCACCCAACCACGAGTGGGCTCGATCCGCAGCGTGTGGGGGCGTATCGACGTGTGGGTCACTGGCGACGGCGAACGCAAGCGTTGTACCCGGCGGCGAAAATAGGGAATCGGGAAATAGGGAATCCGGAAATAGGGAATCGGAAATCGGGAATCGGAACTCCCGCTCCCAGACCATGCCCCGTTCAGGTCCGTCCAGCGTGGTTGGAAATCTGCCGCGTTACCAGCCGCCGACTCAATCCCCGCACGGCGATCCCGGAAGCCGACCGCCGCGTTAGGCATTCGCTGGCACACGCGTCGACGCAATCAGATGACACCATGCCGGTTCGTTCGATGACGCGTCCGACGCGGGGCCTTGTACGTTCGCGCCATGTCCGCGGCACGGCAGGAATTCGGCGAGGTGGGAGAGCGAGTGGCCGAGCGATGGCTCCGTCGGCGTGGGTGGCGCGTGCTGCAGCGGCGGTTCCGGAGCGGCCATCGAGACATCGATCTGGTTGCGGAGCGAGATGGACTGGTGGCGTTCGTGGAGGTCAAGGCTCGGCGAGGGAACCGTTTTGCCGATCCGGTAGAGTCCGTGCACTGGCGAAAGCAGCGCGAGCTGGTGCGTTCGGCGGCGGTCTGGATCGACCGGCACGGTCGCCCGAACGAGAGTTATCGTTTCGACGTGATCGGGGTACTGATGGAGGGCAGTGCGGTGCGAATCAAGCACATAGAGAACGCGTTCACCCCTCCGTCGAAAGCTTGAGTTTTGGCGTTCCGCTTCGTATTTTCTTCGGGTGTCGGATGGGTCGCCTCCCGGCGTAAATTCTGGTCCGTGGCCAGAGCTTCAACGACAACCACAATGGGTGGATGAATGGCTGTTTCAACTGTGCAGGACGATCGCAAGAAGGCGCTGAACCTGGCCATCGCACAGATCGAGAAGAGCTGCGGCAAGGGATCCATCATGAAGATGGGCGCCGAATCGGCGCGCGTCCGCATTGATTCGATTCCCACCGGCGCAATCAATCTCGATGCGGCGATCGGTATCGGCGGAATTCCTCGCGGCCGGATCACCGAGATCTACGGGCCCGAGTCGAGCGGCAAGACGACGCTCTGTCTGCACGTCGTCGCGAATGCACAGAAGGCCGGCGGCGTCGCCGCGTTCATCGACGCGGAGCACGCACTCGATGTGGAGTACGCGAAGAAGCTGGGTGTCGACGTCGAGAGTCTGCTCGTCTCGCAGCCCGACACCGGCGAGCAGGCCCTCGAGATCTGCGAGATCCTCGTGCGCTCGGGCGCGGTCGACATCGTCGTGATCGACTCGGTTGCGGCTCTCGTGCCGAAGGCCGAGATCGAGGGGGAGATGGGCGACTCGCACGTGGGTCTGCAGGCGCGGCTCATGAGCCAGGCGCTTCGCAAGCTCACCGGCGCGATCGCGCGCTCGAAGACGTCGGTGATGTTCATCAACCAGCTGCGCGAAAAGATCGGCGTGATGTTCGGTAACCCCGAGACGACCACGGGTGGCAAGGCGCTCAAGTTCTACGCGTCGGTTCGTCTCGATATTCGCCGCATCGGGCCAGTGAAGGAGAAAGAGGATGTCATCGGCTCGCACGTGCGCGTGAAGGTGGTGAAGAACAAGGTCGCGCCGCCGTTCAAGCAGGCCGAGTTCGACATCATGTACGACGAGGGCATCAGCCACGCGAGCCTGGTGCTCGATATCGCAGCGGAAGCCGGGATCATCGACAAGTCGGGCGCTTGGTACAGCTACGGATCGCAGCGCATCGGACAGGGACGTGAGAACGCCAAGCTCTATCTCAAGGACAACCCGGCGCTCATGACCGAGGTGGAAGAGAAGGTGAAGGGCGTCCTCGGCATCAAGGTCGCTGACGCTCCGGCCGACTCGGAGGTCGCGGTAGACGATTGAGCGAAGCCACACCTCGCTCCGGTTCGATCGGGCCGGAGGGTTGTTCTTTGGATGAGTCGGTGCCCGGATCACCGTCGCGTTCAGAGGGCTGCTCTCCGGCTCTTTCTTTTTTCTCACGCCGTTTCTTACCGATGACCGAGCACCCCGGGTGAAGTTTCATGAACACGATTACTAAGATCACTGAGCATCCAAGGAAGCCGGGACGGTACGTCATCGACGTCGACGGCAAGCAGTTCGCGATCGTCACCGCCGACGCGCTGGCGGCCACGAAGGCGCGCATCGGCGTCGTTGTCGACAACCGGATTGCCGCCCATCTGAACGAGGCAAACGAGCTCACGACGGCGTACGATCGCGCGCTCAATCTGCTCGCGTTCCGCGCGCGATCGGCGCGCGAGCTTCAGCGCCGCCTGGTACAGAAAGGAGTGACCGCGGCGCGCGCCGATCGAGTGATCGCGAAGCTTCGCGACGCTGGCCTCATTGACGATGCCGATTTCGCGCGACAGCTCACTCGATCGAAAATGTCGGCTGGCGCGTCGCGAAGGCGCGTGCATCAGGAGCTCTTCAAGCGCGGCGTGCCGCGTGAAGTTGCCGACGAGGCGGTCGAGCAGGTTGTGGAGGAAGAGGGTATCAGCGACGCGGAGTCGATCGAGAGAATCGCGCGGAAAAAGTGGAGCACGCTGCATGGACTCGATGATCCCACGCGTCGTCGCCGGCTGTTCGGTTTTCTCGCGCGACGCGGCTTCGATTCGGACGACGTTTCGCGAGTCGTGCGTCAGCTTGCCGGTGAAGCAACGAACGCTGAGGAGTAGCAGTGGCGCCCGAGGGAAGGCGTCAGCGCGTGGCTTCGACGATGAGCGACGTGTTGAGCCACATCTCGTCCGGCTCCATCTCGCGCAGCACGCCGGTGGGAAAGATCCGACTCTCCGCGCGAGGAGCGACCGCGATGTTCGTGAAGCCCGCCTCCTCGAGCAACTCCTGCATCAGCGAGAAGTCGAACCCCATGCGATGCTGCCCATCGCAGAACAGCAGGTTCACGATTTGCCCGCCGCGCGATCGATACGGGCGCGGGAATCTCATGAGCACGGACTCATCGCCGTCGAGATAGGCTCGACACGCGACTTCCAGCGATGGGACGAGGATTCGAATCCCACCCGAAGGTCGCAAGACGCGTCGCGCATCGACGAGCACGCGTGTGAGCTCGTCGTGATAGAAGTGCTCGAGGACGTGACGCGTGTAGATGGCGTCCACGGTGCCGCTCGCGAATGGCGTTCCGTGTCGCACGTCGAGCCACATGTCGGGGCGCCGCGCGAAGTTGATATCGATGTTGACGAAGTTCGGATACGGCGAGGCGCCGCTTCCGAGATTGAGCCACACGCGCTGATCGCTGCCTTTCCGAAGGCGGGCTGGGACGGACGATCCCAAGCGCAGCTTCCAGACACCGTGGCTCAGGAGAGCGAACGGTGTCGTCGTGGCGAAGACGAGGTCCTTGAATCGTTGCGACCGCATCGGGCGCGGTACTTTGCAAGAAGCGCTCCCTCTTTGACTTGAGTGGGTTCCTCCGGCCGGGGTATATTGCTCGACTATGCAAGCTTCCGAGATTCGTGACCGTTTCCT
>Ga0070681_10000085_pt1 | contig 70648 bp, 84 predicted proteins | sample KBSC83BmetaG_FD_65650 | JGI IMG/M metagenome (GOLD analysis project Ga0070681, IMG submission 65650) | Corn rhizosphere microbial communities from Kellogg Biological Station, Michigan, USA - KBS C8-3B metaG | ecosystem: Host-associated > Plants > Roots > Rhizosphere | place: USA: Michigan...
TACCGTGCCCACGCTCGTTCACCCGGCCCGCAAGAACTTGGATCGTGCGCGTAAGGACGGCAGGATTTCCAGCGCGATCGATGCTCTCGATGCGGAACGTATGCGCGCCTAGCTGACCGAAGCGAACACGCTCGTCGTTCTGAATGGCGCGCCCGTCGAGCGCGGCGCTTGTTGTCGCGACACCCGATCCTGCATCGGTGACCGCCCACGAAAACGTTATCGAACTGCCGATGATAGTTGACGTTGGGATGTTCGGCACCACGATTACGGGTGGAACAATGTCTTCGGTGCCCGGATCGACCACGATCGCCGGAGGAATAGTCTGGTCCGGCATGCCATCGCCATCCACATCCACCGTGAGCGTTGTCGTTGAGACGTCAGGCGTGCTTGTTGCATCAAGGATATCGAGTTGCACCGTCGTGCTCGGCGTTGTGAGTGGGACATCAACGAAGGTCGTCACTTTTTTTGTTTTCACGGGCGTCACCTTTCTCACTTTCACCGTCGCTTTCTTTGCGGACGGAGTCGTTGAAGTTGCGCTCGCGGGCGTTGACGTCGCAGCGCTCGAGATTTTCGGCTTCGCGATCGCCCTGATCTTTTTCCCGGCCGGAACCGTAATGAACGTATTGTCATCGATCTCCGCGAACGTGCTGAACGGAACGCCGAGTTCAATATCGCCATTGGCATCGAAACCCGTGTGATTGCCCGCATCGTCAAACACATCAAGCGATGCCGGGCCGTGCACGCCGATCTCGATCATCGTGCCGTCGCTCGCACCTGCGCGCGGCGTGAAACAGTCCGCCGTTGAGGTGGAGACGCCCTGGAGAAATGCCGTGGTTGTTGCAGCGGCATTCACGATGTCGTCCACGAGCGCGAGTGAACGGGCGTCGTTCACAAGGCCCATATGATCGATGCCCGTTTCATTGCCGAGCACGAAAAAGTTATTGAAGCCGTTCGCAAGATTCATCGCGCTCACCTGCGGCACCGTACCATCGCCATTGCCCCGCTCAAGATCAACGACGCCGCCATCATAAAGATTGAAGCCAGTCGTTGTCGGCAAGAAACATCCGACGATGTTATAAATTTGCGGCGCCTGAACCGCCGCTTCATCGAGCGGCGCATGAAACGCATCGGCCGCAGCCGCGAGCGTCTGGTTCGGAAGAGATTGCGTGGTCGATGCATATCCGAGCACTGCCGCGCCGCCATTTCTAAAATCCTGCACATATCCGCCCGCGACCGTCATATAGCGGCGCGAGGGCAGGAGTTCGTATGCCGAAGGCATGTTCGCAGAAATTTTTTTCACCTCGTCGCCATTCAGGATCGGGATGCCTTCGTCATCGCCATATTGCAGCGTTTTGAATGCCTGTGGCGCGCCAAGTTGCGGAACGCCAACAAGAACGAGCTTATCTATAAATGACGCATCGCTCCGTGCGGCAAGATCGGCTTTCACAAGAAGCCCGCCCATGCTGTGTGCGAGAATGATAATTTTCCCATCGGCCGAAGCATTGCGCGCCGCGGCTATCTTCGCATCAAGCAAGGGAATCTGCGATTCGATCGATCGCCGCCAGTCGTAAGGCGCAACAAATAAATCTTTTCCTTCCTCATATCCTTCGGCAATGAAGCGTCGTATGAGATTGCCGTAAATGCTTTGCGAGATAACGCCGAAGAGCGACGCATCACGGAAAATATCCGTTGTCGTCATCGCCCGGCCGGCGATCTCATTGCCGGACGGATCGAGCGCGAGCTCATCTAAATACGCATCATTCGGCAAAACCATATTCGAAAGCGAAGGCCAGACTTCGCTTCCATTCGCGGTGCGCGATAAAACCGCGCCCATCATGCCCGGCACGATGACGAGCGGTTCGCGAACGACCGGCGGATCCGCTCCGAAAATAGAAACGTCGCGGATGCTGAAAGCGGCAATCGCCTGCAAGCCGTCATCGGTAATGAATCCCAATTGAAAATCCTGCGGAATGATCGTTGCCCCCGAAAACAAAAGATCGCGGCCCGTGCACCCGCCTTCGCCGTAGCACGTATTGGTGGACGATGCGATCGGCGCGCCGTCCGCGCTGTAAATCCATGCGCGCACATTGCCCGCTAGGTTGTGATTATTCGAAGATCCGTCATCGTTCGCGCCGATATTGATCTTTTGGATGATGAACGGTTTCGCCGCGTGATATTGCACGAAGGGCGGCGAAAGCCTGAACGGCGCAAAGATAGGCGTATTCAGTATCGACGCACCCCATATCGTCGTCGCATCGTGCACGACAAGGCTCTCCGCCCGCGCCGGCGGCGCTCCCCGCGCAATCATTACCAAGAAAAAGAACCCCGCCGCAAAAAATAATTTTTTCATCCGACGAGCATACCATGCGGATGATTAAAATATTCTTAAAAACTCGCGGCGCACTGCGCAAATAAAAAGGGGCCTGTTTTCAGGCCCCTTCCCTTAACCCGATCTCCGAACAGATCGGCTTTTCTATTTGGTTAGGACTAGCTCCTTTCCCCTATCGTGACGAGTTGCTTCTCGATAGGAATGTGATACTCCCCGCTGAAGCATGCATGACAGAAACCGGATCCTCCGTTGCCGCCCGCCGCGGCAAGGAGTTTTTCGAGGCTCAGATATGCAAGCGAATCAGCGCCGATTTCCCGACGGATATATTCGACGTCACCCTGTGCACGGGCGGCGACCAATTCATCCTTCACGCGGTAGGTATCAATCCCGTAAAAACACGGGAACGTGTACATCGGCGAACTGATGCGGAGATGGATTTCCCGGGCGCCGGCCCGGCGAAGGTGCTGCACGACCCCCTTCATGACGTTCGCGCGGACGATCGAATCGTCCACCACGACGACGCGCTTTCCCACGACAAGCTCGGGAATGATGTTGAGCTTGAGCGACAAGCTGCGGGCGCGTGCGCGGCCCACGGGTTCAATGAACGTCCGGCCAAGATTATCCGAACGGCAAAAGGCTTCTTCGAGCGGCAGGCGCGATTCGCGCGCAACGCCAACCGCGGCGAAACGCCCGGAGTTCGGGATAGGCACCACGATGTCGGCAGCAACGGGATGTTCCTGCCAAAGATAATGTCCCATCGCTTCCCGGCTCGATTGCACCCGCTGGCCGTCGAACATGCTGTCCGGCCGGTGGAAATATACGGCTTCGAAAACGCAGAGCTTGCGCTCGCGCTTCGGCAGCCGGTAGATGCTGTACCACTTGTTCTTCGCCGGATCGATCACAATCATCTCGCCGGGCTGCACATCGCGGAGTGGCTTCACGTGAAGAACGTCCATGATGGCGCTTTCCGATGCGAGCATGATCATCTCGCGCCCTTCGCCGATCACGAGCGTGCGGTTTCCGAACGGATCCCGTACGCCGAGGACCCGGCCTTCATAGAGCGCAACGAATGCATATGCGCCTTCGATTTGCAAAAGCGCATCGATGAACGCCTCTTCAAATGTTTCCTGTGCGGAATAATGAATGAGCGCCGCGACGATCTCGGTGTCCGTTGTCGTTTTGAAGTCGTATCCGCGCGTTTTCAGGCTCTCGCGAAGCTCACGGTGCCGGACCAGATTTCCGTTGTGCGCCAGGAAAAACGGTTTTTCCCGGAACAATCCCGGAATCGGCTGCACGTTGTCCGGACCGCCAGCGCCGGAAGTCGAATAGCGAACGTGACCGATACCGCTTTCGCCGTCCCATTTTGTGAACAGGTCATCCCCGAATACATGGGGAACCGTGCCCACATCTTTGATGCAGCGGGGTGTTTGGCCGTCCGAAACCGCGATGCCGGCCCCCTCTTTGCCGCGATGCTGCAATAAGCACAGCGCCATATAGAGTTCCGCCGCCACACGATCTTTGCTCTTGCTCCCATCAAACATTCCCACGATTCCACACATATATCGCCTCTGTCCTTTCTGAATTGTTAAGCTATCGTTCTCCCTTCCTTATCTCTCGATTTCGAAATTTTGTCAAAACAATTGAGCCGATGGCCGGAATTGAACCGGCGACCTACTCCTTACCATGGAGTTGCTCTACCAGCTGAGCTACATCGGCAACGGATATACATTACCGTATGGTGCGGTTTTCTTCAATACCGCCACTCTTGAAAAAACGGCGAAAAATTGATATAATCTCCCCGGTATTCATGTTTTACAACTTATTGAAGTTAAAGGAGAAACCCTTGAGCACGCAAAACCAAGCTGCAGCAACCCAACGCACAACGGGCGCTCGCCGCATCGCAAATAGCGGCGGTAATTATTTCGTCCAAACCCCGGATGGAAAAACACAGGTGGAATTCTCTTCCATAGGCGGATCGGTCGAGCGGTTCCAGGCAAACAACCGGCACATCCTCGCTCCCGCCCGCCGGAAGGGTGACAAAATCCGCGGCGGCTCGCACGCATGCGCACCATGGTTCGGCGAACAAAAAGAATTCGGCACAGAAAAGCATGGTCATCTCCGCAATTTCGAGATGAGCGCCGTGCCGGGAAGGCATCGGATTGAATTTTCGGCCGTACACCTCGGTAACGCCGAGTATCCATGGTCGCTGCGCTACACGATGCATGCAAGCGTTTTTCCGTCGATGCTCATCATGGAACTCACCGCACTTCGCATGCCCGACAAAAATCCAAACCCCGCCCCCGTTCTCCTCGGTTTCCATCCCTACTTCGCGTGCAGCGATGCGCGTGACGTGTCGGTGGAGCTCAGCGAAGGCAGGCGCATCAATTTCGGCGACGCGGATGGTCCTTTCATTATCCCCGCCGAAACACGGAAGCCGCGCATCATCATGCCGACGCACGACATTGCAATGACCCTGAGCGGTGATTTTGAGGACGAAACGGTCGTCCTCGCGCTCTGGACGGACGACGCAACGTCGTATCTCTGCGTGGAACCCTTGCTCTACGATCCGGTGCTCTTTAACACGAGAGACGGCCTAACTCTTCCTCAGAACGTTGCCACGCGCATCACGATGGAGCTGAAGGTGGTGCCGAAGTCGTGATTGATAAGCAAAGCATTATCGAACCCCCTCCTTTCTGGGGGTTCTTTTTTTGAGCCGGAGAGAGGAGTTGAACCTCCAACCTTTCGCTTACAAAGCGATTGCTCTGCCATTGAGCTACTCCGGCATGACTTTCCAGGGCACCCCTATCTTATAGAAAATCCGTTCGGCTGGCAATGATTTCTTTTACATATCTATCCAAATCAGGCTGCGATCTCATTTCATTTATTGAAACCCATTTATATGCATCATTTTCCTCGGTATCGAGTTTCGGTTCTCCACGTGTTTCTCCGATGTACGAAAGGCGCACCACGTGTTTTTCGGCGCCTCGCAAAATATCCTGAGCGGCGATCAACCGAGGCGCCGAAATGATCTCCAATTGTGTTTCCTCCCGAACTTCGCGTTTGAGGTTTTCAAACAGGGGCAAACCCGGATTCATCCTTCCCCCAACGATATCCCATGGGTCCTTGACTTCGGGATATTTAGCGGCGGACCGGTGGACAATGAGATATTTTCCCTCCTCATTTTGGAGGAATATCTTTACGCCGACCTGTAAAATCATATAAATAGTATAATATATCCACTGTATCTTTAGCCGCCTTTCAAGTATCATTTAATGGAAATTTAATGTTCGGCATCCTCGCTTGCGGGGGCAACACTGAGAACACATGTCCACATTCACCCATCTTCATACGCATTCCCATTATTCCCTTCTCGATGGCTTAGCTAAAATCGACGAACTCGTAAAACGCGCGAAAGTTCTCGGCATGGAATCCATGGCCTTAACCGACCACGGTGTTTTGTATGGCGCGGTGGAATTTTATAAATCGGCGAAGAAGAACGGCATAAAACCGATTCTCGGCGTTGAAACCTACGTAGCGCCGCGCGACCGCTTTTCGAAAGAATCGAACGAAAAATATTATCACCTTATCCTCCTCTGCGAGAACCAGACCGGCTGGCAAAATTTAATCAAACTCATTTCGAAAGCGAACCTCGAAGGATTTTATTACCGGCCGCGCGTCGATAAAGATTTGCTCCGCGAACATCACGAAGGCTTGATCGCGCTCTCGGCGTGCCTCGGCGGCGAAATCGGGCGGTGCCTTATGGCGGGCAAATACGACGAAGCGAAGCGCGTGGCGCTCGAGCACGAGGAAATTTTCGGCAAAGGAAATTATTTCATTGAAATACAAAAGCATCCGCACCTTCCCGATTCCGAACGCATCGAAGCGGACTTGATCAAGCTCTCGAAGGACACGGGCATTCCCCTCGTCGCGACGGCGGACATCCATTATTTAAAGAAGGAGGATGCCGAGTATCACGACGTGCTGCTCGCGATCCAAACCGGCAACAAGCTTTCCGACGACGATCGCCTCTCATTAAAAGAAGATGATTTTTCCGTTGCATCGCCCGAAGAGATGGCGGAACGGTTCGCGCATGTTCCGGAAGCGCTCGCAATGACAGGCAAAATCGCCGAGCGCTGCAACGTGGAAATCGAACTCGGCAAAACACTCCTCCCCAATTTCCCAAAGCCCGAAGGAAAAACGGCGAACGCATACCTCCACGAACTTATCGAAGAGCGCCTGCCGAAGAAATTTCCGAAAGACGCGCAAACGAAAGAAATGCGCGACCGGCTTGAATACGAAATCAGCGTTATCGAAAAAACCGGTTTCGCCGATTATTTCCTCATCGTGCAAGATCTCACCTCCTGGGCGAAATCGCACGGCATTGCCGTCGGTCCGGGCAGAGGCTCCGCGGCAGGCAGCCTCGTTTCATACATTCTGAACATCACGGACATCGATCCATTGAAGTATGAACTGCTCTTCGAACGGTTTTTGAACCCGGAACGTATTTCGATGCCGGATATCGATATCGATTTTGCTGACACGCGCCGCGACGAAGTGCTCGCCTATGCGCGCGAGAAATACGGCGAAGATCATGTGGCCCGCATCATCACCTTCGGAACGATGGCCGCGCGCGCCGCAATCCGCGACGCCGGCCGCGCGATGGGATACAGCTATGCCTTCTGCGACCAGATTGCGAAACTCATCCCGTTCAATCCAACGCAGGGCATGAAAGAGGGCTGGCTCGATGAGTGCCTTAAAAAAGTGCAGGAGCTCAAAGCGCTCTACGACACGAACCCCGAAGCGAAAAAATTGATCGACACCGCACGCCATCTCGAAGGCGTTGCCCGCCATGCATCCGTGCATGCCTGCGCAACCGTGATCGCGCGCGATCCCCTGGTTGACCGCGTCCCCTTGCAATTCGCGCCGCAGGAAAAAGACGTTACGATCACGCAATTCGAAATGCACGCCGTCGAAGATCTCGGCCTTCTTAAAATCGATTTCCTCGGCCTCAAAAACCTGACGATCATCGAAGAGACGCTCCGGCTCGTTAAGGAACTCAAGGGCGTAGAAATCAACATCTCGCAAATCCCGATCGACGACAAAAAAACATTTGCATTGCTGCAGCGCGCCGATACGACATCCGTTTTCCAATTCGAATCGAGCGGCATGAAGCGATACATGAAAGATCTGAAGCCCACGACGATCGACGATCTCGTGGCGCTCGTCGCGTTATTCCGCCCGGGCCCGATGGAACTTATCCCAACGTACATCAACCGCAAGCACGGCAAAGAGCCGATCCGGTACATTCATCCCGTTATGGAAGAGACGCTCAAGAGCACCTATGGCGTGATCGTCTATCAGGAGCAGGTGATGGACCTTGCAACGAAGCTCGCCGGACTCACGCGCGGCGAAGGCTACCTGCTCGTAAAAGCCGTGGGAAAGAAAATCAAATCGCTCCTCGACGAACAGAAAGAGAAGTTCATCAACGGATCGATTAAAAATAACATTCCCGCAAAAATCGCTAATCAGGCATGGGAGCTCATCGAACCGTTCGCCCGCTACGGCTTCAACCGCGCGCACTCCGCATGCTACGCGGTCATCGGATATCGCACCGCGTATCTCAAAGCGAATTATCCCGAGGAATTCACGGCAGCAGTGCTGAACGCGGAAATGAGCGACATCGAGCGCATCTCGTTCCTCATTCAAGAAGCGAAAACGAGCGGCCTCGAAATTCTGCCGCCGGACATCAACAAGAGCTTCGTGAACTTCACGCCCGAAGGAGAAAAAATCCGCTTCGGCCTTTTGGCCATCAAGAACGTCGGTTCCGAAATCACGCGCGTGATTATCGAAGAGCGCGCTCGCGGCGGCCCGTTCGCGTCGCTTGAAGATTTGCTCACGCGCATCCAGCACAAAGACATGAACAAGAAGTCGCTCGAATCGCTCATTAAAAGCGGCGCGCTCGACTCACTCGGCCTTGAACGAAAGCAGGCGCTCGTGAATATCGACGATATTTTGAAATTCGCGCAGGCGATGAAGCGCAACGGCGCGGGCGCGGCATCCGCTTCCCTCTTCGGCGCATCAATGCCCGCGGCGGCCCTGAAATTGAAGCCGGCCCCGCCCGCGACGAACGGCGAAAAGCTCGTGTGGGAAAAAGAGCTCATTGGATTCTTCATTTCGGCGCATCCGCTCTCCTCATATAAAGAATCGATCGCCCACTATAAAGCCCGATCCATTGCAGATGCCGTCGCCGCCATGAATGAACCGAAAAAAATGATCCGTACGGCGGGCCTTGTTTCGAAAATCCAGAAGATCACAACGAAGACCGGCCAGCCGATGATCTTTGCAACGATTGAAGACAACACGTCGGGGCAGCCGCTCGAAATTGTAGTATTCAACAGCGTCCTCGAGAAAACCGCGCCGGTCTGGATGGAGAATGCCTGCGTGATCGTGGACGGCAGAATGTCTTCGCGCGACGGGCAGCCCAAGATGATCTGCGAAAACGCGAAGCGGCTGGAGGGGTAGACAACTTGACAATTTCAATAAAATACTATATTCTATTAATAGCCATTTGGCTTGGAATTTATTATTACATCGCGTTAAGGAGCATCGATCGTATGGAAACAGTGAACATCGTCACTGCCCTACTCTTCATCGTCAGTGCGGCATGGGGAATCGCACTTCTTTTCTGGATTTCGTGCTGGACTAAAAACCGGCAGGACAATTTCGCCCGTGCCGTAAAATTCACCATGATATTCGGAAGCATACCGATGGGCGGCCTGAGCATCTGGACGTTCATCCTTTCACGGATCCTGTTCCACGAAGCGTATGGATCCGCCGAATTGCTGCCGGCGGAGATATACCATCTGCTGCTTCCCGCAATCCTCGCCGCCATAACGCTCACCTGGGCATATCTCGCGCGTACAAGCAACCCGAGAAAGCTTAAGGGATTCACCCTGGGAGCCGAGGTAGAAAAATTCTGAGTTTCGGGTTTAACACCCCCGCTGCGTTCCACCAAGCGCAGCCGGCAATCAGCCCCGTTCGCATTCGCGGACGGGGCTTAAATTTATTTTCCGGAATTATTTTCCAAAATGCTTGAGTGGTATTTCTCCGGCTCGAAAGGCTCGAGCACTACGATCTCCACTTCCCAATCGAAATCGCGCGCGTGCTCTTCGAGATCGAATTTCAGTTCGCGCTGATCATAGCCAAGCGCAATCACGTCCGGCTTGTGCCTGCGCACTACATGATACGTACCGAGTTCTTCATCGCCCGGAATCACAATATCCACGCCATCAACTTCAAGAAGCGCATCGATGCGCTCATGCATCGGCTTTTTCGGCGGATGATTTTTCAATTGCTCGACAATATGATCCTGCGCGACCGCGATCGTAAGATGATCGCCGTGCGCGCGAGCCTGGCGCAACAATGAATGATGGCCTTCGTGCAGGCCGTCGAATGTGCCGAATATGAAAACTTTTCTCATATGATAACGCGGGCGCAATGCCGCGTTTTAAAGTTATTTCTTATGGCGCATGAGCGGGAAGAACACCGTTTCGCGCATGGGCCGATCCATTAAAACCGCAAACAAACGCTCCGAAATGCCGAATCCGCCCGCAGGCGGCATGCCGTACTCAAGCGCCTCAACAAAATCTTCATCGAGATGCTGCGCTTCGGCATCCCCCGCTTCGCGCAATTTCATCTGCTCTTCAAAACGCGCGCGCTGATCTTGCGGATCGTTCAGTTCGGAGAATCCCTTGCCGAGCTCCGTGCCGCCCGCCAAAATCTGGAATCGTTCAACGACTTTCGGATTCTCCGGATGGCGCTTCGCAAGCGGCTCGATCTCAACCGGCGGATTCACCAAGAAGCACGGCTGAATGAGCGTCGTCCGCACGCTCTTTTTAAAAATGAGATCGATGAGCCGGCCTTTGCCGTACGTTTTATCCGCTTCCAATTTCATCTCCTTCGCTTTCTTCATAAGGTCATCGCGCGAAGCTTCAGTCGGATCGATGCCGTTCGCCTTTTTGAATGCTTCGACATAATCAACTTTTTCCCACTTCCCGCCCCAATCGATTTCATGGCCTTGATACGTCGTTTTGTGGCCGCCCGCGACCGCCTTCACGGCATCTTTATATATCTTTTCCGTGAGCGCCATCACGTCGTTGTAATCGGCGTACGCCCAATAGAACTCGAGCTGCGTGTAGTCCTGCAGATGCTCGCGGTCAATGCCTTCATTGCGGAAAATGCGCCCGATTTCGAACACTTTATCGAAGCCGCCGACGAGCAAGCGCTTCAAAGGCAACTCGAGCGAGATACGGAGATAAAAATCCTCATCGAGCGCGTTGTGATGCGTTTTGAATGGTTCCGCCTCCGCGCCGCCGGGCACGTTTTCCAAAACCGCCGTTTCGACTTCAAGAAATCCTTCTTTTTTCAAAGCGCTCCGGAATGTTTCCCAGAAAATCATTTTTTTGCGGAAAACATCGCGCAGCCCGGGCGTCGCAATGAGATCGAGATACCGCTTGCGCAGCCGGATGTCTTCGTCCTCGAGCCCGGCCCACTTATCCGGCAGCGGTAAGAGGCTCTTCCCTGCCATCTGCACCTCGCGCGCATCCAAACTTTTTTCCCCGCGCTTCGTCGTGAAGAGCGTCCCCGTTGCCGCAATGAAATCGCCCATGTCGAGCACCGATTGCCAGAACGAAAAATTTTCGATCGTGTCTTCTTTCAAAACGACCTGGATTTTTCCGGTTTCATCTTCGATATCCGCAAAAATTATTTTTCCCTGATCGCGCAGACTCTTCACACGACCCGCAAGCGAAATGTTTTTGGCATCTTTTTCAAGCGCTTCAAAATGGTCGATCGCGTGGGCAATCGAAAAACTCCGTTTCACGCGGGCAGGGTACGGGTCGATGCCAGCTTTGCGGATTTCCTCAAGTTTTTTCCTGCGCTCATTCACTATGTCTTCCAGCATTCCTCTATAATATGACGTTTTGGATGATTTTTCCAATAAAAACGGGCTCGCGCACTGCGGAGCCCGATACTTCCATCCATACTAATCAAATCGCGTCCCACACCCAGTCCACGATAGTTATTACCCCGGCCGCCATTACGAGAGCAAGGCATATGCCCGCACTGATCATCAGTATTGTTTTCCCACATCCCCATGGATCGGCGGGTTCCCCATAGTCATCAGGAACGAGAAAGGGTTTGTGGTTGGCTTGCGGTTCCGTGCGGGAAGCCACAACTTTCAGTCCGATAGTATTCGGCAATTTTCTCAATGCCATTGCGGTTTCCCTCCAAAGAAAAACAAACGCTATGTCTACGCTATCATTAATTCTGGACGCAAGTCAATGCGCGTTATTCAATCTTCGTGATTTCGTAATCGCTCGATCCCGAGGGCGTTGCAACGCTCACTTTCTCACCCACCTTGCGCTTCATGAATGCCTTGCCGAGCGGCGATTCATCCGAAATGCGGCCTTCTTCGGGCATCGCTTCGTAAGAACCCACAATCGTGTAGGTGAACATCTTATCGCCCCGCTTCACGGTAACCGTGGAACCCACCTGTACCGTGCCGCTCGCGCCCGCTTTCTCGATCATGACTGCATTCTTGATGATGTCTTCCAGCTCGAAAATGCGATTCTCCACATTCGCCTGCTCTTCGCGCGCTTCAACGTATTCCGAATTTTCGGAAAGATCGCCGTACTCTTTCGCCTGTTTCAGGCGCTGCGCGACTTCAACCCGCTTCTTGCTTTTGAGCTCTTCGAGCTCGGCCTTAAACTCTTCAAGGCGTTCTTTGCTGAGATATTCTTTGCTCATTGGACTTTCGATTGGTTATATTGATTTAAAAAAATGGAGCGGTATGCTCCTCGACTCGTCTTTTGTATTGGATTCAGATCATTGTACAGAATGCCCGGGTCCAGTCAAGTCATACTTATGAGACCACAACCACCACCGAATTGTAAAGGTTTCCCGAAGAACGCTTATATAGGCCGAAAACCGGATATGCGAACGGGTATCATTCACCCAATGAACCGGAATTTCTTTGATCCGATATCCTGCCTGCTTCGCAATGGCGAGCACTTCTCCGTCGAATCCCCAGCCATGTATTCTCGAAGCGTTAAATATCCGCTCGGCGGCCTCCGCGGTAAACGCCTTGAATCCGCACTGCGTGTCCCACATGCCCCATAACCCAAGCATGAATTGGAGAATGAGATTGCTCCCTTTCCCAAGAATAGTGCGGTGCCACGGCTCCGGCGGATCGAGCTTCGCGCCTGCGATGGCGCGCGAACCGATCACGATTTCGTATCCCTGCTTGAAATAGGGCATCATCGCGTCGAACTGATCGATCGACGTGGAATTATCGGCATCGGTAAAGAGACGAACGGCGCCGGAGGCGAGAAGCATCCCCTGCCGCACCGTCCCGCCCTTGCCCAAGTTTTCTTTGATGTCGACGAGCTTCAGGTTGCGCACGAGCTTCTTCATGTTCTCCACGATCTTCGCGGTATCGTCCGTTGAGCCGTCGGACACGACAATTATTTCATACGAATATTCCGCCTTCGCAAGACGGCGATCCATGTCTACGAGCGTCTCAGAAATTCGTTCGGCTTCGTTGTATGCGGGAATGATGATCGAAAGATACGGCTGGGCCATGCGCGTTTTTTTATATTATATCAGATAAAAAACGGGCCGACGATTTGCCGGCCCAATACTTCATTTTTTTCGCTGTACGTATAGCGTATCACCGGCTAATCCAAAGTCAATATTCTGGGCCCTTCAGGCGTGATCGCCACCGTGTGCTCGAAGTGCGCCGCAAGCGAGCCATCCGCAGTGCCATAGCTCTCGTCGGCCAGTTGGTTGATTCCTCCTTTGCCGAGCGAAACCATCGGCTCGATCGCAAGCACCATGCCCGGTTCGATTTCATCGCCCTGCCCGCGCCTGCCGAAATTGAAAACCGGCGGATCTTCGTGAAGCGCACGCCCGATGCCATGCCCCGTAAGCCCCTCAACGACGGACATCTTATTTTTTTTCACGTAGTCGTGTACCGCGAAACCGATGTCGCCGAATGCTTTTCCGGGACGCGCTTCCTGAATCGCAAGCTCAAGCGACTCGCGCGTGACTGCAATGAGTTTTTTTGCCTCGCGCGAAATTTTTCCAACGCCGACCGTCACCGCCGCGTCCAAATAAAATCCTTTATAGATAAGTCCGAGGTCGAGCGAAACGATATCGCCCTCTTTTAAGACATACGCCGACGGCTGGCCATGCACGACGACGCTGTTTAACGATGAACACAGCGTGTATGGATACGGATGATCTGCGCCGTGCGGGCGGTAATTCAAAAACGCCGGCTTCGCGCCGCCGCGCTCAATGAGGGTCCGGGCCAGATGATCAAGCTTCAGGGTTGTGATGCCCGCCTGCGCCGCATGCCCAAGCGAACGCAAAACGGCGCCGAGCTGCCGCCCGCCTTCCGCCATAATCTCTATTTCTTCCGCTGTTTTGAATTGAATTGCCATTCTTTTTATACACGCCTCGCCACCTCGCGTTGAATGCGCTTCCACACGAGCGCCTTGCTGCCACGCCCGGAAACCCGCGCAAAATCATAACGTGCTTTGAAAAATTTCACAACGCGGGCGATCTGCTCGCGGTAATACCGCTCGCGATTCCGAAGCGCCTTCAGATTATCATCGTCGCGCTCCCGCTTGCCGGTCCGCTTCAGAACGTCTTTTTTCGTCACATATAAATACATCACGAATGGATCGCTCCTGCCCGCTTCGCGCAGCCATTTTGCAACAAGGCGCGCTTCGCCGATCATTTTCGGATGACCGTTAAAGAGAATGCCCCGGCTTTTCGGGGTTGCCCGAATAGTATGCTTCAGGATTTCCCGGACAACGCGCGTCGGCGTGAGATTGCCCTGGCCGGTCGTCTTCGCATAATCGTATTTTTTCCGCACCGCTGGCTTGCGCACTTCAACGCCCATGTCGAAATTGTACATGCCATATTTTTTTGCGAGCCGCGCCGCCTGCGTCCCCTTTCCGGACGCGGGATCGCCGAGCAGGATCACGTTGAATGGCGCGCGTTTCTCCATGGTTCAGAATAGTTTACCGCAATCCGAGCTTCATGTTAATGTCCTTCTCGATTTCATCGGACGATGGCCGGCCATCGATGGCGAAAAACGTTGTCGATTTTTTCAAATAATCCACCATCGGCGGCATCATTTGATCGTAATATTTGAACCGTTCCGTAATGGCATGGGGCGTGTCGTCCGCGCGATTTTCATTTTTCGCACGCGCGAGCAAGCGCTCAATGCACATTTCCCGGGGAACATCGAGGAAAATGGAGACGATATGTTTGCGCCCCACGCCGTGCAGATATTCCACGAGCGCCTCGGCCTGCACGAGGCGGCGCGGCACGCCATCGAAGACGATCCCCTTCTCGTGCTCCAAGAACGGCAGCCGCTGCATGAGGACGTCGATTATTACATCGTCGCCCAAAAGCGTGCCCTGATTCATGGCGGACACTTTCGCGCTGAGGCGCGTTTTCTCCGCCGCGATCTCGCGCAGGATTTTCCCCATCTCCCAAAAATAAAAGCCGAGCGTATCGGCCAGGCGTTTCCCCTGCGTCCCCTTGCCGGACCCTTGCGGTCCCATGATGAAGATTACATCCGCCGTCATGATCTTATTTTAGCAGATAGCTGGCCAAGAAACTCAAACGCCGCACCAGAAATATAAAAGGGAGCAGCCGAAGCCAAGCGAAATTATGATAAGCAGCTCACGGTGCGCAAACGAGATTGAATAGGAGGCTGCTTCGAAGAACCTTAGCGAAAGCTGAATAAAATCACATTTGGCCGTGCGAAAAAATGAGAGAATGAATAATATCCCCTTTCTCGAAGAACCTGAGCGAGAGGCCGAACAAAAATCAGTGAGTGAATAGAAAGCGAATAAGGTCTTAGCTTGAAACAGCTCTCGGAGCCCACAAAAGCTTGGAGCCCGCTTTCTGAAGCGGGCTTTTGTGGGCGAGAGCGCAGGCGGGCGCGCACCGCAGGAGTGCGCGAACCGCCGGTGTTTCAAGCTAAGACCTTATTCGATCCCTTCGTACTCCCGCACCGTGAGCTGCGAATCAATCTGCCGCATCGTCTCAAGCGCAACCGCAACAACAATCAAAATGGCCGTGCCGCTGATCGTAAGGACGGCAACGCCGGTCAAGGCCTGCACGATGATCGGAAGAACCGCAATGAGTCCGAGGAATGCAGCGCCGAAGAACGTGATGCGATTTACGATCGAGCCGAAAAATTTCTCCGTGCTCTCTCCCGGACGGATGCCCGGCACGAAACCGCCGCTCCGCTGAAGGTTCTTCGCGACCTCTTCAGGGTTGAATGTGATCGCCGTATAAAAATACGTGAAGACAAAAACAAGGAGGAAGTAGAAAATGCCGTACGCGAGCTGGTTGGCCACGAATGCCTGCGCGAAGCCGCTCACTTTCAATCCCCACGTGGGCGAAATGATCGCGACGATCTGCGCGGCGAATTGCGGCAGAAGCAAAACGGAAATCGCAAAGATGAGCGGAATCATGCCCGCCTGGTTCACCTTGAGCGGCAGATAACTCGAAGCGCCGCCGTACATCTTCGTGCCGCGAACGCGGCGCGCATAGGCAACCGGGATTTTCCGTTCGCCTTCGTTCAAATACACGATGCCCGCAACAAGAAGTATTGCGGCAATGATGAAGCCGAGATATGACGTGAGGAGCGCGGGCGAATACGTTGCGAGCGCGGTGCCGAATGTCGAAGGCAGGCGCGCGATGATACCGGCCAAAATGATCAATGAAATGCCGTTCCCTACTTTCTGTTCGGTGATGAGTTCGCCAAGCCAGAGCGCGAGCATCGATCCGCACGTGATCACGAGCACATTGCGCACCAGGCTGAAGGGATCAGGCCGGTTGATGACGCCCTGCGAAATGAGGAGCGTAAGGAAGCCATATGCCTGCAAAAGTGCGAAGGGCACGGTGATCAAACGCGAATACTGGTTGAACTTTGCCTGACCGCGGGCGCCTTCTTCGTAATACATCTCTTTCATGCGCGGGAAGATGATCGTGAGGAGCTGCATCACGATCGTTGCCGTGATGTAGGGACCCACGCCCAACATGACGACGGAGAGATTTGCCAAGCCGCCGCCCGAGAAGAAGTTCAAAAAACCCAAAAGCTGGTTTGAGTTGAAATATTGCTGCAGCCGCGCAGCGTCCACGCCCGGAATCGGAATTGCGGCGAACACGCGGTACGCGACCAAAAGACCCGCAACAATCAAAATCTTATTGCGGAGTTCCTTTACTTTGAAAATCTGGAGGAACCGTTCCATGGCCGGTTATTTCACGTTGCCGCCCGCCTTTTCGATCTTTGCTTTCGCGCTTGCGGAAACCTGGAGGCCGCTCACGGACACCGGGAAGCTGATTTCGCCCGTTCCCAAAATCTTCACGCGCCCGGTGAAATCTTTTTTGACGAGGCCGGCCACTTTCAACGTTTCGCGGGTCACTTCAACCGCATCCTTGCCCTTCACATAGGATTTGAGCTTTGAAGCGAGGCGAGTGAGATTGAATACCGTGGAAACCTCTTCTTTCGGCTTGTTGCGGAAACCGCGCCGCTTCGGAAGGCGGATGATGAGATCGCGCTCCGCGGGGCGGATGCGGCGGCCGGAACGGGACTTTTGTCCCTTCACGCCGCGGCCCGAATAGCTGCCGCGTTTGCCGCTGCGCCCGATGCGCTGCGTCTTCTTTTTGATGGATTTGAGTTCGTGGATCTGCATGGGTTTCGTAATAATTATGCCTTGAGCTTGCGGAGCGCTTCCATGGTGGCCATGGCGTTCGTGAGCTTGTTCGGCGTGCGGCCGAGAATTTTCGCCGTCGCGTCTTTCACGCCCGCAAACGCAAGGACGAAGCGGACGGAGCCGCCCGCGCGGAGGCCGTGCCCTTTTGCGGCGGGCTTTAAGAGCACGTTCGCAGCGCTGTATTTTGCGATCACTTCGTGCGCAATGGTGCGCTGGTCTTTCAGGTTCACGGTAATCATGTTCTTTTTCGCTTCAGCTTTCGCTTTTGCGACGGCCTGCTGAACGTCGAGGCCTTTTGCAACACCGATACCGACTTTGCCGCGCTCGTCGCCGATCACGATCGTGCAGCGGAAACGGAAACGCTTACCGCCTGCGACGACGCGCGTAACGCGGCGCATGTCGAGCACGCGCTCTTTAAAGTCGTCTTTCTTGATCATGGACTTGGGGTCCCTCCGATGGAATGTTTGCGTAGGTGCGGGCATGGTGATAGTTAAATGGTAAGTCCTGATTTTTTGGCTCCGTCAGCGAAGCTCTTCACGCGGCCGTGGAACTTGTACGAACGGCGATCGAAGACGGCTGCCGCAATCCCCTTCTCGACGGCTTTCTTTCCGATCAATTCGCCGATGGAGAACGCTTCTTCGCTCTTCGTTTTCTTTGCGGTTTTGCCGAGGTTCATGCTCGACGCGGCAAGGAGCGTAATGCCCTTCTCGTCGTCGATAAGCTGCGCATAGAAATATTTGTTCGTCCGGCTCACGGCGAGGCGCGGACGCGCGCTGGTGCCCGAAATGCGGGCGGCATTGCGCGCGGCGCGGCGGTTCCTTTTCAGATTGAGTTTCTTGGAGGGTTTCATGATTCTATTTAAATGTTATGCGGCAGCGCCGGCACCGGCTTTCTTGCCGACCTTGCGGCGGATGACTTCTCCCCGGTAGTGGATGCCCTTGCCCTTGTACGGTTCCGGCTTTTTCAAAGCGCGAATCTCCGCGGCAACGCGGCCAACCAGGTCTTTATCGATACCTGCAATTTTGATGATGTTTTTTTCAACGGCAACGGCCACGCCCGGATCAAGGCTCAATTTCACGGGCTGCGCGTAGCCGAGGAAGAGCACGAGCGTCTTCCCTTCCATCTGCGCGCGGTAGCCGACGCCTTCGATCTCCAAAATTTTTTCAAAGCCGTTCGTGGCGCCTTCAATCGCATTTTTCGCGAGCGCCCAGGTTGTGCCCGCAAGCGCCCCTGCATTCGCAGATGCGGCGCCCGCAACGGACGTTACCCACAATTCGGTTCCCTCAATTTTCACCTCGACTCCCTGCGGGACGGGAACTTTGAGTTCGCCCTTCGCGCCTTTCACCGCCAAAAATCCGGCGCTCGGCGTGAGCGTTGTCCCCTGCGGGATCGGCAATGATTTTTTGATGAGGCGGCTCATGGTTTCGTAATAAATATTCGTGATGAAATTACCAGATTTCGAAAAGATATTCTCCGCCGACTTTCTGTTTCTTCGCTTCAGCGTCGGTCATGATTCCTTTGGAAGTGGAAAGGACGGCCAGACCATGGCCCTGCTTCACGCGGCGAAGGCTGCGGTAATCGGCATAGAAGTGGCGGCTCGGCCTGCTCACGATTTTGAAATCGTTCACAGTGCCAGCCGTACCTTTATAGGAAAGGCGTACGACAATCGCGTTCTTGCGGCCGATCATTTCCTTTTCCGCACTCTTCACATAACCGTTGTCGGCGAGCGTCTTTGCGACCGCAAAGTCCATCTTCGAAAACGGAAACACCACCCGGTCTTTGCGGGCGCGCACTGCGTTTTTGAGTTCGGAAAGGATGTTGTAATACATGGTTACCAGGATGCTTTTTTAACGCCGGGAATCTGCTGGTTCGTCGCCATTTCGCGGAAGCAGATGCGGCAGAGGCCGAAATCGCGCATATAGCCGCGCTTGCGGCCGCAGCGGAAACAGCGCCGCACGATGCGGGTGGAATACTTGGGGCGCTTTTTGCTGCGCGCGATGACGGATTCTTTAGCCATGTTTATTTTTTCATAGGCACGCCGAGGTGCTTGTACATTTCTTCGGCCTTCTTCCGGTCTTTGATCTTCGGGACGATGCTTACGCCCATCGAGAATGAAACCGGAGACTGCTCGGGAGAAATTTCCGGGAACACGAGGTGGTCGCGGAGGCCGACGTTAAGAGTGCCTCCATGGTCGATAGCGGAGTGCTCCAAACCATTAAAGTCTCTTACGCGCGGTAATACTATTGTAATCAGCCGGTCCAAAAAATCAACCATTTTGTTGCCGCGGAGCGTGATGCGCAAGCCGACGGGCTGCCCTTCGCGAAGCTTAAAGCCCGCGATGGATTTCTTTGCGGCACGAAGCTGCGGCTTCTGGCCGGCAACGGCCGAGAGGTCGCGCACGATCTGCGGCAGGGTTTTGTCTTCGAAGCCGGCGAGCTGGCCCAAGCGGCCCACGCCTGCGTCAATCACGATCTTCTCGAGGAAGGCCTTCACCTGCACCCTATTTTCGATGTGTTTGGAAGCTTTTGCCATAGTATTGATTACAGGATCGCTTTGCACTTTTTGCAGTAGCGGACTTTGCGCGCGCCTTCCATGCGGTGCCCCACGCGGGTCGGGCGCTTGCAATTCGCGCAGATAAGCATCACTTTCGAAGCCGCGAGCGGGCGCGGCACTTCGACGGTCTGGCCCTTTTCGCCCTGGCGCGTCGGCCGAGAACGCTTCTTGAACAAGTTCAAGCCGTCGAGCGTCACTTTCATCGTTTCCGGGTGCGCCATCAAAACGGTGCCCGTCTTGCCGCGGTCCTTTCCCGAAATAATTTTTACGCTGTCTCCTTTCTTGAGGTTCATAATAGTGGTTACACGATTTCTTCCGCCATCGTCATTAATTTTTCATATCCTTTCTCCTTGAGCTCGCGCGGCAAGGGGCCGAAGATACGGGTGGCAACGGGTTCTTTCTTTGCGTCGATTAAAACGACGGCGTTCTCATCAAAGCGGACATACGAGCCGTCTTTGCGGCGAAGCGCATTTTTCGTGCGGACCACGAGCACCTTCACGACATCTTTCTTCTTCACGTTCTTGCGCGGCTCGGCCGTCTGCACGGATGCGACGATGATATCGCCCACGCCCGCGTAGCGGTGGCGCGTGCCGCCAAGGATGCGGAAACAACGCACGATTTTCGCGCCGCTGTTATCCGCAACTTTGATGACTGATCGTTCCTGTATCATGGCTTAAAATTTTTTGATTATCGTCCACCGCTTGCCCTTCGAAAGCGGGCGGGTTTCTTCGATCGTCACGCGATCCCCCGTTTTGTATTCGTTATTTTCGTCGTGCGCCTTGAACTTCGTCGTCACTTTATAGAATTTCAGATATTTCGGGTGCTTCTTGAGCGTCGAGACCGAAACCACGCGCGTCTTATCCATTTTGTCGGACGTGATGAAGCCTTGGATCCTGCGCTTTTTGTTCTGGTCTTTGGTCATGTTACTTGTGCAAGAAAGTTTTGATGCGGGCGATTTTACGGCGCAATTCGCGCAGCTCGGCAACGTTCTTCACTTTGCCAGCTGCAAGATCGAAACGCAAGCCCCGGAGCCGCTCGCTTCCTTCGTTTACGAGGCGATGGAGCTCGGCTTCGCTTTTATTTTTTAATTCCTGGATATCTTTTTTCTTCATGGTTTTGGTATCAGGCATTATTTCGCCATAAAGCGGGTTTTGACCGGGAGCTTGAACGCCGCAAGGCGAAGCGCTTCTTTCGCGCGCGCGATGTCCACGCCGTCGATTTCGAAAAGCATCCGGCCGGGCTTCACCGGGAACACATAGTGATCAACGGAACCCTTACCGCCGCCGAGCGTCTTTTCCGGCGCCTGCAGCGTAATCGGCTTGTCGGGGAAGATGCGTATCCAAAGGCGGCCGTCGCGCTTTAAATAGTTCGTGATCGTCTTGCGCGCCGCTTCAATCTGGCGGGAATTGATCCACGCGGCCTCAAGGGACTTCAAACCGTAGGAACCGTAGCTCAAATCAAGGCCGCGCGTTTCAACGGTGCGCTTGCGGGAGCGTCCTTTCTGCCATTTGCGATGTTTAACTTTCTTAGGAAGCAGCATGGTTTTAATTCAAATTAATTGCGCGGACCGGGGCCGGGGCGCCGTTCGCGGCGGCCGTTCAAATTGCGGTCGTTCTCGAGCTCCTTGTTCGTGCGGTTGAAAATTTCGCCTTTGTAAATCCACACGCGTACGCCAACCGTGCCCGCCGTCGTGTGAGCCGTCACGCGGCCGTAGTCGATGTCCGCGCGGAGCGTCTGAAGCGGGAGCGAGCCTTTCGCAAGCCATTCGCGGCGCGCGATTTCATTGCCGTCAAGACGGCCGGACAGGAAAATCTTCACGCCCTTCACGTCTTTGTTCTGCAAAACCTGCTCGAGATATTTCTTCATCGTGCGGCGGAAGCGGATGCGCTTCTCGAGATCCCACGCGATCTGCTGCGCAATATACACGGCGGAAACGTCGGAGCGCTTCAGCTCTTCAACGCTCAAATTGAGCGCCACCTTGCTCTTCGTGCCGCGGACCTTCTGCAAGGCAGCCGTTACGGCTTTATTCAAATCTTCCATTCCTTTTCCACCGCGGCCGATCACGAGGCCCGGGCGCGCAGCGCGGATGTACACGCGAAGGTTGCCCTGCGTACGCTCGATTTCGATTGCGGCGACGCCGGCCAAGCCGATCTTCTTCATGATCGTCTTGCGGATCGCTTCGTCTTCTTCGAGAAACTTCGGATAGCCGCCTTTAAGGAACCACCGGACCGGCCAGCCCTTGGTTATGCCCAAACGATATGAATTTGGATTGATCTTTTGTCCCATAGTATTGATTAGGCTCCGCCCATCGTTTTGCGGCGCGCGAACGTCCGCTTCCAAAAGCCCTGCGACTTCTTGGGCTGTTTCTCTTCCTTCTCCGGCGCTTCAGGCTTGCGCGCTTTCACACGCTTGTCTTCACCCGGCGGAAGCTTGGTCTTTTTCTTCGGAACGATATTGTATTTCGCCGTGAGCGTTTCGTTCAGGCCCAAAATGAGCGTGACGTGGCTCATCTTTTTCTCAATCGGAGAAGCCGAACCGCGTGCGCGGGGCAAGTAGCGTTTAAGCATCGGTCCCCCGTCTACGCGAACCGTCTTCACGAACAAATGTTCCGCATTCCACTGATTGTTGTTTTTAGCATTCGCAACCGCGGAGCGCAAGAGTTTCAGGATCGCCTTCGCCGGACGGCGGCGCTGCACCAAAAGCTGGGCTTCCGCTTCGTTCACCGAAAGTCCCTTAATGAGGTCGCCAACGCTGCGCACTTTGCGCGGCGCCATCCTCAAATAACTCAGTTTTGCGGTTTGTTCGAGTGCCATGATTTTTATTATTTCTTAGCCGGCGCGGCTTTCGCGGCAGCAGCCGCCGCTTTGCCCGCTTCCGCGGCCTTCATTTCAAGCTCTTTCGTGAGCTTGCCGCCGTGGCGCAGGAACTTGCGGGTCGGCGAGAATTCGCCCAAGCGGTGTCCCACCATTTCTTCCGTCACGCGCACTTCAATGAACGTCTTGCCATTATGGACGCCAAAAGCATGTCCCACCATTTCAGGTGCGATTTCGGATGCCCGCGACCAGGTCTTAATGACGGTGCCGGGCTTCGCCGCCGCAACTTTTTTGAGAAGCTTCGGGTCGACGAACGGTCCTTTTTTGAGTGAACGTGACATAGTGAGTTAATTAATTGTGTTCGTAAAAATTATTTGCTCGATTATTTGCGCGTGCGGCTCTTGCGGCGCGACAAGATAAACTGCGAAGATTTCTTCTTCTTGTTGCGCGTCTTGTGTCCGCCCGTCACTTTGCCCCACAGGGTCTTCGGCTTGCGAGTACCGCGCGGCTGCGCGCCTTCACCGCCGCCATACGGGTGATCAACCGGGTTCATAGCGCTGCCGCGCACCGTCGGGCGAATACCCAACCAGCGCGAACGGCCGGCCTTGCCGATCGTCACCAAGCTCCATTCGGCGTTCGAAACCTGGCCAAGAGAAGCAAGCCCGCCCCACGGAACGCGGCGCACTTCGCTCGATCCGAGCTTCAAATCGGTGTAACCGTCGGCGTTCGCTAAAACTTCAGCGTAGCCGCCCGCACTGCGCGCGAGCTGGCCGCCGCGGCCCGGCGTCATTTCAATATTGTAAACCTGATATCCAACCGGAATGTTTTTGAGCATCATGCGGTTGCCGGTTTTTAAAGGAGTGGCCTCCGCCGTCAAAAGCTCCTGACCCTGTTTCAAGCCTTCCGGAGCCAAAATGTACGATCGCACGCCATCATTGTATTTCACGAGCGCGATGAACGCCGTGCGGTAGGGATCGTATTCAATCGTCTCAACCATTGCCTTCGAGTTCATCTTGTTCTGTTTGAAATCGATGATGCGGTAGAGCTTCTTGTTCCCGCCTCCCTGATGGCGCGTCGTGATGCGGCCCTGCGAGTTGCGGCCCGCGTGCGACTTCAACCGCTTCGTAAGCTTGCGGTAAGGGCGCGCTCCTTTCGTGAGGACGCTGTAGTCGGGGGTCGTCATGTGGCGCCGCGAGGCGCTTGTGGGATTGTAGCTCTTCATGGTTTTAGACGAGGTCTATTTTTTGCCCCTCTTTAATGGTGACGATCGCCTTGCGGTATCCTTCCTGGAAGCCGCTCCGAAAATTTTTCTTTTTCGGGGCGCGATTCACCATATTTACGGCGACGGCATCCACTTTATAGATGGCCTTGATCGCCTTCTTCACCTCGGGCTTCGAGGCGTTTGATTTTACCATAAAAACGTACTGATTGTGAGCAGTGAGATCGGTCGCCTTCTCCGTGATCCAAGGTTTTTTGATGATGAATGCGTCGGCCATGGTCGTGAAAATTATCCTTTGTAGTGTTTAGCGATGGTCTCGACGACGCCCTTATCGATCAAAAGGTTCTTGTGGTTCAGAATATCGAACACGTTCAGCGAAGTCGCATCGATTGCTTTCGCCTTCTCTAAATTAGACGATGCGCGGAACACGTTCTTGTTGTCGTTCGCCGTAACGAGAAGCGCGTCATAACGCTTCGCGCCTTTTTTCATGGAGAGCAAACCATTCAGCGCGCCCGCCAAAACTTTCGTTTTCGGCGCGGAAATCGTCATCGTATCCAAAACTTTTACTTCGCCGTCTTTCGCTTTGCGCGAGAGCGCAACAAACAAAGCCAGGCGCTTCATCTTCTTATTGATCTTCTGCGAGTAATCGCGCTCATTGCGCGGACCGTGCGCTTTGCCGCCGCCAACCCAGATCGGAGAACGCGTGGAACCATGGCGAGCACGGCCGGTTCCCTTCTGGCGCCACGGCTTCTTACCGCCGCCGCGGACTTCGCTGCGGTCTTTCGCGTGGGCCCACGGCATGCGCTTGTTCGCGAGCTGTGCGTCGAGCACCTGCTTTACGAGAACGGCATTCCACTTCGCGCCGAAAACCGAGTCCGGAAGTTCAACCGTACCAACCACTTTATTTTCCAAATTGTAGACGTCGGCTTTCATGGTTTCGTTTGTGCGTGTGCGTGATTATTTGGCTGTTGAAATTTCGAGCAAGCCGCCCTTCACGCCCGGAACGGCGCCTTTCAAAAAGAGTAAATTTTTGTCTTTATCGATCGCAGCGACAACCAAGTTCTTGATCGTCACGCGTTCAACACCCATGTGTCCCGCCATGCGGCGGCCCGGAACAACGCGCTGGAATGCGGTCGAACCGATGGAACCTGGCGCGCGGTGACGGTTCTTTTGACCGTGGGTCTTTGGACCTCCGGCGAAATTGTGCCGTTTCACAACGCCCTGAAACCCGCGACCCTTCGTCAAACCGCTCACGCGGACCTTGTCTCCTTCTTTAAAAGTTTCAACGGTAACCTCTTTGTTCAATTCATACTCCGTCATCACGATCGGATCCGCCGCGCGGTTTCTGAACTCGCGCTTCTTCTTCCCTAACGCAACCTGGACGGCCTCATAGCCATCCTTTTCATTCGTGCGCACAGTCGAAACCTTGTTCGGCTCGGCTTTAATAACCGTAACCGGAACGACTTTGCCGTCCTTCCAGATCTGGGTCATATTCAATTTCTTGCCAAGTATAAATGACATTTTCTTGATCGTCCGGTTCGGCCTTCTCTATTTAATAGAGCGAGGGGCCGGAATCCAGTAAAGAAAAACCGAGGTTTTTTCCTCGGCATTTTGACCAGTCAAACCCACTAGCCCAGTTTTAAATGGGTATTTCCAGAGAAAACGTATCCCGTTCTCCTAGATGGGTGTTTCTAGCCATAAATGCTGCCGAGGGAACCTTGGTTGCAAGTATAGCAAAACGGGAAAAAGTGTCAAATAGAAATAGATTTATGCAATCCCCTCCTCATCATTCTCCCGGCGGCGCCAAGGCGAATTTTAAAAATTCCACCACTGCGATTTTCAACTGCTCGAATCCGTCTACATATTTTTCACTGTCGGCAATGATAATTGATAGATTATAAAAACCGAATTCTTCGGGAAGAAAGTCGTCGTAATCATGGAAATCATTACACTTCGGAAAAAGTTTTACGAGCTTGTCCCGATACTGTGCTTTTGAAAAAGAGTAAATAGCGTAGTCATTTTCAAGAACAAACGTGAGAGTCGTAACGAGAGCCACCCGCTTGTTGCCATTCGAAAAGAAGTGTCCTTTATTGATCTGCATCAGAAGATATGCGGCTTTTTCCTCGACAGTCGGATAAAAATTATCCATCTGCACCCCTTGCAACACGCCATCCTTTTTCTCAAGGCCGTGTTTTTTCGGAACGATAATCCGGAATGGTTTCGTGATTGGCGTAGTGCCGTTTAATGACGTCAAACACGCTATCCAATTCTGGATACTTAAATAAAAGATGTTCATTATATTCGATCAGCGATCGCCCAAGCGCTCCAAAGCACGCCCAAAACGGGTGGAAATAATTTTGGACACTTCACGCTCCTTGCCGGAAATTTTTGTATTGCGGCCTGTAACGTCACGCCTTTTTTTCACTTCGCCGGAAGGTTTTGCGGGGTGTTTGATAATCTTTTTGAAGAATTCTTTGGCCATTATTATAAATAATGTATCATAGTTTACTGTATAAAATATATACGGTCAAATAAGATTTTATTACAATTTAATCTTTTTCTCGGCTCCCCACTCACACCTCTATCCGCCCTTACTATAACAAAAAAACCGGCTTTCCCGATCGGGAACGCCGGCCTATTTTTTTTGCGCACCGCCCGCAATGTCGTCAGTACGGATAGTAGCAGGTAGTTTTCTTTGGATCGTTTGCAAATCGATAGCACCACAGTCTCGGGTGGTGTTCGAAATTCAAGAGCAATTTACTAAGCTCGGGCGACGGCGACCGGGCGCTGATCGGCGAAGAGCTGTCATCGCACTTCACAATAAGGTTGAGCGGATCGGCGTCATCGCCCGAAAGTTCTGCATGCCGTATCTCGCACATATCCCGCCAAACCCATACTTTGCCGAGACAAGCACCTTCCGCAATCCCGCTCCAGAATATCGTCACGAGGCCCATAACAACGAGAGTCACGAGCGTCGCCACCCGCGGCTCTTCCGCACGCCTTGCCGCAAAATTCACCGCAAGAATGACGAGAATCGAGAAGCCGATCGGAGCAAACGCCACGTAGCACAGGAATTTCATTTTGGAAGAACTATCTGAAAACCATTGGGCACCGTCGTGAAAAACCATCAACGGAACAACAATATAGGCAATCAGGGAAACCATCCCGACACCTAACCGGAGCGCTAAAGAAGATTTCTTTTCAGCCACGGAATCACCGCCTTTCTATGCATGTTATATCATGCATATATTTGAGCGTCAAAATAAAAAAGGCGCAGGAGAATGTCCCCTGCGCGCCTTATATTTTTTTTCGTGTACCTCACGAAGCATGCCGACTTCCTCAACCGAGAGATGCCGTGGGCAGCTTGCTGATGATCTGACCGAGGAGGTGTTTGAAATTTCCCCTACGGAACTTTTCAAACCAGTTTTTAATCGGGAGATAGCCGACGAACACGCTATACGCGCGCTCGACATTATCGCTCCTCATAAACGTCGCGAGATCGGGTTCGCTCATAACGCCCGCGAGCTTCATGGGATCGAAAGGAATCGGCCGGCGGAATTCTTTCATTTCCGTTGCGCCCGGCAACCCTTCAATCCGCACATAAAACTTCGTGGGCAGTTGGAGCTCTTGCCGCGCGTTATCGTAAAGGAATTCCTCCGCATAGAAGCATCCCATCGAGAGATGCACCGCCTGAATGGTTGCGTCTCCGCGATAAACCGAGCTCTCCACCAGGTGGCTATACTTCACATCCGGTCCTCTGAGCGGATTCTTTTCGGTTACGGTTTCCGCGACGAGCACCGGCTCGCCGCTATGGCCTTTCATGTTTTTCAGGATCTCGCGGCAGAGTTCTTCACACTGCGCGAAGGTCGATGCGTGACCATGCATGAGAAGAAAATTACGCAGGTCGTCGCCGGTCGAAACGCCTTCCTTCACACGCGCCTGCACTGCTCGCGTGGCCGTGCCTTCCGCTTCCTCCGCAGATCGGAGCGCAACGTAAGCCTCGTCGAATTTATTCTTGCACGCGCGTCGTTCTGCCTGCGCGCTTTCAAGCTTTCCTAAAAGGACATTCATGGGACGGAAGGGTTCTGTCATGGAATTCACCTCGATATGAAATCAGGATCAAGACTACTGCCGTGAATATACGGGCTTCATATTAGAAAGTCAATCGGTTATTTTGACAAGTGCCGCGGTTTCAACTATCGTATAGGCAGCAAAGCCTTGTTGTTATTTCATCATCGAGAGAGGTTGGTATGGAACCGAACAATGCTCACGCAATCGCATGGGCGATTGCACGACGCGCCGCTAATATCGTTTTGGACGCAGCAACGAATCCGCCGAAAAAATTTTTCGGCGTACCAAAACGCTTCCGCGGCCGCAAGAAACGAACTAGAGCATTTTTGAAATCCTCCGCGCCGCCGGAGATATTCCTCATTGGACCGCTCGCCCAGGGCTATGTCTTTCCGACGCGCATCACGCTCGTCGCGATAAGCGACGCGCTTTGCGGCAACCAAGCCATGTGCCCCCGTTCATCCGATCAAGTCATCGACGCGCATCAACGCTTCCTCAATCTTGCTGCTATGTGCGGCGAAGACCCGGAAGAGCTCAAACGGCTCGATGCGCTTCCAATGAGCATCGAACTGTACGTACTTCCGTCCGAGATCCTTTGCAATCCGATCGGCGTGCGCTGGGCGGCCGCCATTCTCAACGATGCAGAATCGAAAACATTCGCCTGGAGCGGGTGCAAACTCCGCTTCGTACCCGGGCCCAATGAAGGGAGGTTCGACCCGGTCCTCATAGGAGAAACCGAAATGTGGATCCAGGACCCGAAAGAAAAGCCCGAATTCGAAATTGAAGTCGGCGAAGTATAACTCTCATATTCTCGATCCGAGGAGCGCCCAAAACCGGCGCTCCTTTTGCTATCATTAAATGAAGCCGATGCTCCTCGACTTATTCCCATTTTTTAACAACACGATTCCGGCAAACGAGTTCGAACGTTCCGTTTTCGCGCTCGTCACGCGGCAGATCACGGATAAAAAACCGGTCGCCGAGGAAATCCAGGGCATCGAAAACCTCCGCGCGATTCCGCCGGAAGAAAAAGAAAAAAGACAAAAGCTCGCCGCCGAGCTTTATTTATTGCTCGAACGGAACATCGCCGAAGAGCAGGCGCGTGGGCGCATTTCGCGCGAAGAACTGCGGGGAAAAATTTTGCGCCGCTGCCATCCCGAAAGCGCCGAGGGGAACTTCGCGCTCATGTTCCTCCCCCATTACGAGCGGCAGATCGCCATGTTCAAGCGTTTCACGAACCGGATGCTCACGAAAGCGCACGCGGCGATCGGCGAACAGGAATACGCCGAATTCATGGAGCTTCTCGGCGCCGATCCGCTCTTTAAAGATGTCGTGCGCGACAAAACGCTCTCCTGGAAGCGCATCGAAAAACAGACGCGCAAGTACACGCCGCCCGTAAAGCGCGACATCATCCAAAATCTCCTGAAGCGCATGTTCGCGCTCCTCGCCGCGCGCATGGCGCACGTGATGGGCGATCTCCGCGTCGAGATGATGTTCGGCGACGTGTACCATGCATACCACGACGCGATCGACTTCATCGAAGACTCCACGAAAATCCTGCTCATCGTTCCCGATGAATTCCTTCCCGACGACCGCATCGCGCTCATGGGCAAGAAAGAACTCGAAGAGCAGCTGCGCCTCAAAAATCAGGAACTCGAAACGACGCTCGCCGAAGTGCAGGGCGAAAAAATAAAGCTTTCCGAACTCTCGCGCGACGAGCTCGAAAAGAAAGTCGAGGAGCGCACCGGGCAGCTCGTCACGGCGCTGCAGAACGTGCAGGCTGCGCGCGCGAAGCTCGAAGAAGCGAAAGCGAAAGATGATGCGTTCCTTGAAAACATGAGCGACGGCCTGATCGCGATCGACGGCGATTGGAAAATTATTTTATGGAATAAAGCGGCATCGCAGATTTCCGGCTGGACGCCCGCCGAAGCGATGAGCAAACCGCTCCGCGATTACATCAAATTCGTGAAGGAACACGACGGTTCGGCCGACATCGAATTCATTCAAACAGCGCTCGGCGGCGCGGCGACCGCCGCGAATGACAACTCGCCGCACATCGAGACCGGCCTCGTGCGCAAAGACGGCACGAAAGTTGCGGTGGCGGCAAGCGCGTCACCCATCGTGGATGAACGCGGAAAACCCGCGAGCATCATCATCGTCTTCCGCGACATCACGAGCGAACGCGAGCTGCAGAAAACGCGCGAAGAGTTCGCATCGCTCGCGACGCACGAATTGCGCACGCCGGTTGCCGCGATCAAAGGGTACGTGAAGCTGCTTTTAACCGGCACCGCGGGCGACCTGCACGCGCGGCAGAAGCAATACCTTGAACAGGTTGACCGCGCAAACGAACGCCTCCTTACGCTCGTGAACGCGATGCTCGACATCTCCCGCATCGAACTCGGCACGCTCGCCATCCAGCCCGCGCCCACAAAACTCTCCGAAATCTGCGAAAGCGTTCTCGCCGATCTCGCGCCGAAGATCGCCGAGAAAAAACAGGAGCTCGCGAAGCATTACGGCGAAACGGTGCCCGAGATGGACGTGGACCCAAGCCTCGTGCATGCGATTTTCCAGAACCTCCTTTCGAATGCCGTGAAGTACACGCAGGAAGGCGGCACCGTAAAAGTTTCCATCGAACGCAACGAGTCGAATGTCTTGATTACGGTGGCGGACACGGGCGTCGGCATTCCTGCGGCGCAGCAGTCGAAGGTCTTCGAAAAATTATTCCGCGCCGACAATGCGCGCGCATTGATCGTGGAAGGCACCGGCCTCGGCCTCTATCTTGTGAAATCGATCCTCGATCAAACGGACGGCACGATCCGCTTCGAGTCGGAAGAAAACAAAGGCACGACGTTCTTCGTGACGATGCCGCTCAGCGGAATGAAGAAACGCGAGGGGTTAAAAGGTCTCAGTTAAAACATACATATTCTATGATAAAGCAACAAATCATAAGCGGCTTCACGTTCGGCATCGCAGGATTGTTGGCGGCGGTTTCGATCATGCTCTTTTTCCAATTATTCGGAGATACCGCCACGTTCATTATCTACGTCGCGCTCCCTGCAGCGGCCGCGGCTGCGAGCGGCGCATGGATTGGCGCGGCGATCATGGATGAAACCAAAATCCGCACCGGACTTCGCGCGGCAGGCCAGGGCGCTCTCGTTGCCCTGCTCTCGCAAGCCTTGTTCTGGGCGGCATATAGCATAATCGGCGTTTTTATGGGAGCGTCAGGCGGGCTCTTGAGCGGCCTCGGCATCCTTGCGATCATCGCGATCGGCACATTCTGGACGCTCGGCTTTTCGCTCATCGTGGGCGCGCTCGCGGGGTCGATTCTTTATAAACTGCGCTGACTCGCATCGGCGTACAAAACAAAAACCGCTTCCGAAGAAGCGGTTTTTGCATTCGAGGAACCCTCTTAGTTCACTTTCGAGACGCCCTGGCTGATGGCCGTGCCAAAGATGCTCGTAAGAATGACACTCGAGATGCGGGTCGATGAGACGAACTGCATCGAGTAATTGCCGTTGCCGTCAGTCGTCATACTCCCGAAGCTCAAATTCGTCTTTCCGTCCTGGATCGCGAGCGGAAGGTCAACGTTATTGTACGTCGCCGTAACCGAGAGCAATCCCGTCGATTGCGACCAGGTTGCGCTCGTCACTTTAATGTTGTCCGCCGGATACACCGCAACCGGCGCTGCCGCCGCGGATGTGCCCGCGGGGTTGTAGGTGCCCGCGTACGAAGCCGTCACGTTTGCAACGCTCTTCGCTTTCACGCTGCCTGCGGTAGCCGTGAAGGTCGTAGAGAGAGAGCCCGCCGGAACCGTCACCGTTGAAGGGACCTTGAGCGCGCTTGAGTCGCTTGCGAGGTTCACAACAATGCCGCCCGCGGGCGCCGCCTGATTGAGCGTCACCGCGCCCGTGAACGAACTGCCGGACTTGAGGTTAAGAGCCCACCCCGGTAACACGTTCCAAGCCACTTTCATCGTGAGCGGATCAGCAAGCTGGAAGTTCACGCCGCTCACGTTGACGAAGTTCACGCGGAGCGCCTGCGAAGTGCCGTTCGGCGCAACGAGGTTGCCGGGATCAACGGTCACCGTATAATCGGTCGTCTGCGGAACGCCCGAGATGTAGTAATCGCCCAGAATGTCCGTCGCCGTAGATAACGTGGTCGTCGGAGACGAAATCGTCACCGTGGCGCCCTGCACGCCCTTGCCCGTCGATGAGTCGATCACCTGACCGCTCACTTTCACGAATACCGGGTCAGGAATAGTGGACTGCGCGACGAAGTTCACCGACGCCGTTGAAAGCGTCGTCGGATCCACAAGGATCGTGCCGTTAATGAAGCTCGAGGAAAGCGCGACTCGGCCATCTGCATCGCCTACCGGCGAGAAGCCGGCGAAATTCAGCGTTTTCAGAGTCTGCGTCGGAACTTCAGCAACGAATTGCGCGAAGTCGGTCGTCGGGAACGTGCCCGGCGCGTCCGGCGTGTAGTTCATCTTCGAAACAACGACCTGCGAAAGGGATCCGTTCATGCCGTCGCAGCGCCAGTAGATGGTGCGCGTGCCGAAGTCGAATCCGAGAAGGCCGAAGCCGAGCGGGCCGTTATTGCAGCTCAGGCTGCCGGCAGAGCCGCCGATCGGAGCAAGGTCATTGCCATCAATCGTGATCCGGGTAATAACCGGCGTCGCGGCATTCGGGTCAACCGTACCGAGGTCGACAATCTCGCTGCCGGTGTTAGGAGTCGACGGAGGGAACGGTCCGACTCCCGATGTGTCTACTGTCGGGAGATCCGTGGCCGCCACATACATGAGGCCCGTCTGCGGATCAAATCCTTGGAGTATAGCGCGGCCCACGACGTTGAAGCCCGAAAGGGTCTTCGCGATCGGGTCATAGTGCCAGAAGCGGGTCATCACGGCGCTGCCGCCGAACGTGCCGCAACCGCCGTTGTCGCTGCAGGAGGTCGTGCCCGGGGCCGTGATATCCATCGAGAACCAGACCGTGCCGTCTGCCGGATTCACGGCATAGCCGAGAAGGCCGCCGTACATGGTGAGGTTCGCCGCCGTGCAGATATCCACCGTGTTGCAGTGGGACTCCGCAATGGTCGCGAACGTCTGCGCGTCTAATTCTTTGAAGACGGTCGTCGGCGTCGCCGGATCGCCGGCGATGACGTAGAGCCGCTGGTTCGCGGAATCTACGAGAAGGCGGCCGCCCGAAGGCGCCCAGCTCACCTGCGTGAAGGTCGAGTCAACCGAGCGGAGGACGCTCAAGTCCGATCCGTTGATCGCCTCGAGCGTCATCGTGGCCGGCGTCACGCCGAACGCGCTCGCGATTTCACCGTAGATCGTGTCGGTCGTCGGATCGTACGTGGGCACGCCTGCAAAGTTGAAGCCTGCGGTCGTCACCATCGTGTCCGTCGTCGTGTCGATCACGATCACGGTTGTCACGTTCACCACATACACGCGGTGCGCCGTCGGATTCAAAAAGAGCTGTACGCCGTGTTCCGCAAAAATGGACGGAGACGCGATGTATTTGATTACCTGATTGGTCGCATTGTCGATGACTGCAATGTTGCCGTCGCCCGCAACGTAGGTTTTGTTCACCGAAGGGTCGGTGATGCTAAGCGCCGGGTTCGAAAGGCCCGGAATGATGGTTGCCGCATGCGCGGTGTTTTGCGCCGCGAGAGGCATTGCGAAACCCGTGGACGCCATGAGGGCGACGAGTGCCGCTACGAGAATCTGTTTTGTTTTCATTGATTATTGAATTGTTGAAGTGAATTTATGAGGGTTCCCGAAAAGCGCCAATCGACCGAAAAAAATAGAGCCTCCGGTTCGGAGGTGGTACAAACGAGCAAACCGCCCTCTTTCAGCGGTTTTACTGGGTCTTTGAGACGATTACGATGCCTTCGGCCAAATATACGCCATCGGTCATATCCCCCACCACCTGCACCATGTCGCCCGCGCGGAAGCCGTCGCCCTGCGGGAGCTCGGTCTCGCTATCCCATTGCACGTTCGCCGGCTCGCCGTTTGGCGTAAGAACGCTCATCGTGCGCGCCGCAAGATCGATCGTGGTCACGTGCCCCATCACCCAATAATCGCCGATGAAATTACCATGATAAAGATAAGGAATCGCATGCCGGTTCCACATCGCCTGATTCACGCCCATTGCATTGATTGCGGCGCCGCCCGCGATAACAAGAACGGCAAGCGCCATCGCAGTTCCCGAAACATTCGGGCGCTTTGCCCAGTTGATATCACGGAGCAAAAGCATCGCGATCGCAATGAAACCTACAAAGAGCGTCATCGCGCGCCACGGCAAGGCCACGTAAAACACCTGAAGCCCGAGCCGTCCGAGCGAAAGATAACCGAATGGATCATATAAATTGAATTTGAAAAATACGAGGCTCATGAAATAAACGGCCGCGGCCCATGCGAGCACGATCGATGCCGCGTATGCCGCTTTCGTGAATGCAAAAACCGCCTTCGCGCGCATCGCAATGCGCCCTTCGCGGATTCCATTCATTACGCTGTCTTTTATATGAGTGTTTTCCATGATTTCGAGGATCCGTGAAGCCGCTCGCGGATCATTTTCTTGGCCCGGCTGATCCGGGTTCCCACGGTGCCGAGCGGCATGTTCAAAATCTCCGCAATTTCATCATACGCCTTTTCTTCCAGGTAGAAGAGAATGAGCGGATCGCGGTACGCGCCCGGCAGCTCCTTTATATAGCGCCGTACGTCCGCCTTCAGTTCCGACTCTTCGAGCTGCGCTTCAAGGCTCGCTTCGCCGTCGGCAATCGTCTCCCCTTTCTTGATCCACTCCTCGGGAGAAAGGAAGAACAGGAATTTGCGTTTCAGGGCGATATTGCGCGCCACGTTATGCACGATGCGATAAATCCAGCTTGAGAAGCGGCGCTCCGGATCGAACCGCTCGAGATTCCGATAGGCGCTCACAAAAGCCTCCTGCACCGCATCTTTCGCGTCGTCGCCGTCGTGCAGAAGAACCCGCGCGTAGCGCAGAAGCTTCGCTTCGTACCGATCAACGAGTTCGCCGTAGCATTCGGCATCCCCCGCAATCACGGCCCGGACGATCGCTTCATCGCTCAAAACACCCGAAGGGGTTTCGAGTGTGGTACATTTGGACTTTTCCTTTATTTCACGTTTCATGCCGTTTTTGCGCATAGGAAATCCCCTCGTCTTCTATTGAACAAAAACCGCTCTCTTCGAGCGGCCTTTGCTATACCATCTTAATTTCAATATCGACGCCGGCTGGGAGATTCAAGTTCGAAAGGGATTCAATGATCTTCTGGCTCGGATTCAGGATTTCGACAAGCCGCTTATGCACCCGGAGTTCGAACTGTTCGCGCGAGTCCTTGTGGACGAAGGTCGAACGATTCACCGTGTAGTGCTTGATTTCCGTGGGAAGCGGGATCGGCCCCGTCACCTTCGCATCGTTCCGTTCGGCGGCTTCGATGATCTGGCGCGCCGAATTATCGATCAGTTTATGATCGTACGATTTGATGCGTAAGCGCAACTTTTGCGGTGCGTCCGCGGTTTTTGCCATGTAGGTATAGGATAATCGATTATGAAAAAAAGGTCAATCTGTTATTTTTCGCCGGGCTGCGCTTTGCGGTTGATCATGTCCGTGACCGCTTCGAGCTGTCCGTCGATTTCGTAGGTGCGGGCCTGAAGGCCGGCGTTCTCCGGATCTTTCCCCAAAGCCTCACTCAACGACTGGAGCTGCTCGCGAAGCCGTCCCTCAAGCTCCTGCAAATCCGCAACGCTCATCGCATCGAGGTTTTCGGGGAACTGAAACGGCTTTTCGTGCTGCTCCATGTCGTTAAATGGTGCTTGTCGTTCGTTACTTGCTGATCTTCGTCACGACGCCTGCGCCGACGGTCTTGCCGCCTTCGCGGATCGCGAAACGCTGCTTCTCTTCGAGCGCGACCGGCGAGATGAGCTTAACGCTGATCTTCACGGTGTCGCCCGGCATGACCATTTCCATTCCCTGGGGAAGCGTGACTTCTCCGGTAACGTCGGTCGTGCGGATGTAGAACTGCGGCTTGTAACCGCCGAAAAACGGCGAGTGGCGTCCGCCTTCCTCTTTCGAAAGCACGTAGACTTCAGCTTCGAATTCGGAGTGCGGGGTCACGGAACCCGGCTTCGCGATAACCTGGCCGCGCTCCACGTCTTCTTTCTTGAGACCGCGGAGAAGGGCGCCCACGTTGTCGCCGGCCTGGCCTTCGTCCAGAAGCTTGTTGAACATTTCGATGCCCGTGATGACGGTCTTAACCGTCGGGCGAAGACCGATGATTTCAACTTCTTCGTTCACCTTCACCTTGCCGCGTTCAACACGGCCGGTAACGACGGTGCCACGGCCTTCAATCGAGAAGATGTCTTCGATCGGCATAAGGAACGGCTTGTCGAGTTCGCGGACCGGGTCCGGGAAGTAATCGTCCATCGCTTTCACGAGGTCGAGAATCGGCTTCGCGTCAGCGTCGTCGCCGGAGGCCGTGTTCAACGCTTTCAAAGCTGAACCGCGGATCACCGGGGCGTTGTCGCCGTCGAACTGGTACTTCTTGAGGAGCTCGCGAACTTCGGACTCAACGAGGTCGATGAGTTCCGGATCGTCAACCTGGTCGCACTTGTTGAGGAAAACGATGATGCGCGGCACGCCGACCTGGTGAGCGAGCAAAATGTGCTCGCGGGTCTGCGGCATCGGACCATCCGTTGCGGCAACAACGAGCACCGCGCCGTCCATCTGGGCGGCACCCGTGATCATGTTTTTGATGTAGTCAGCGTGTCCCGGAGCGTCGATGTGCGCGTAGTGGCGCTTTTCGGATTCGTATTCCGAGTGGTGCAAGGCGATCGTGATACCACGCGCCTTTTCTTCAGGAGCGTTGTCGATCTGATCGACTTTCTCCTCTTTCTTCGCCAAACCCTTTGAGAACAAAACGTGCGTGATCGCGGCGGTCAGGGTCGTCTTGCCGTGGTCAACGTGCCCGATCGTACCGACGTTGAGGTGCGGCTTTGACCGGGAGAATTTTTCTTTTTCGGCCATTGTATTTTAATTATTTTTTAATGGTTTATATGGTATCTGCATCTGCACTCCCCTTTTCGAATAAAAACAGCTTTCGTCGGGACAATTTTTTAGGTCATCCCCAAAGCCGTTTCGAAACGAAAACCTAAGCCAATCGACCTGTTTTCCTAAGGGTTATACCAAAATAGTGTAAGCTAAATCGGCAAAATCTGTCAAATCCCGTATAATAAGCCTATACGCATTGCCTCCTATAATATATACGACGGCGCGAGCGGCCGTCTTGAAAAGCTCTCGCAGGCCATGAAAAGCCTCGACGCAGACACCGTTGGCATTCTTGAGGCCGTTGGATGGAGCGAGGTTCCGGCCGAATTGGATTATCCTTTCAGCGCGGTGGTCAAGGCGAATTCAAAATATAATCTCGCGGCCACGGCCCGCTTCCCGATCCAGATTGAAGCGATCACGAAAAACATCCGGCACGCCGCCCTGCACGCGGTTCCGAAAGGCGGCCCTTTCGCCGACACGCATTTTTTCTTCGTCCATCTTTCGCCGCTTCTCGAAACCGACCGGCTCCGCGAACTCGACATCACTCTCCCCATCGCATCCGCATTTCCGCATACCGCGATCATGGGCGATTTCAATTCGCTCTCTCCGCACGATCCATATGATCGCGGCGGACTTCTTGCCGCGCTCCGCGCGATAGACATAAAAAAATTCGGTGAACGCGAGCTGGCATTCGATGTGATCCGAAGAATGGAATCCGAAGGATGGATCGATGCCATGCGCGCCCTGAAGCAGCCCTTCGCATTCAGCGTTCCCACGCCCGTGAACGAAGATAAATATCACGTAGACGCGCTCCGGCTCGATTACGCATTCCTCTCTCCTGGGATCGCGTCGAAATTGAAAGACGCGCGCATCGTGAGAAACGAAGCAACCGACTTTGCTTCCGACCACTACCCGATCGTCATCGACCTCGCCGAATAAAAAAACGCCGCCCGCACATTGCGCGGACGGCATATTCACCAGATCATTTCTTCTCAATCTTAAAGGTCTGCAAAAGCGCCTTTACGCAGGCATCCGCCTGGTTATTGACGTACTGATGCACCGCTTCGCCGTCGCGCAGGTGAGACAAAGTCGCGCTCCGGATGAACGACTCGACGACCGAGCGCAACCGCGCCTGCACGGGGTCTTGCTGGGGATTCATTTGATCCATATGAAAAGTATAGCAAAAGACTTTGACAAGCGATTATTCGACGTCTATATTGTGAAACAGAGTTATTGGAGGACTCATGAGCACTTCACAATCGAACACCCCTGCCCCGCCATACAATGATCAGCTCTCAGGGAACCGACACACGACCCCACCCTGGTTTCACCAGAATGGTCGCACTATGCGACTCGTAGATCAACACTGCCCAACGCGATTGATGATGGAGAACGATCACGTCGTTCTTACACTCTATGTCGCCGCCGGCTGCCGCTGGACTATTGATTGGATCATTCGCCCGAAAACCGGAGGACAGTTTCGCGGGCAACTCACATTCGACACAGAACTATTCTCGCGGGCATTCCTCATGAAAGATGATACGTCGGATTGGAGGGCCGATGCGACCGCATATCAGCGCGGAATGTTCATCCGCTATGGGCGATATCTGAGCATTCCCGGACCTGGCAACGGCGAAGACAGCGACCCTAACTGCTGCGTGTTCATCGATCAACTGATTGAGCTCGCATTGAAGCAGTACTTTGAACGCACCTGCCCGTGCGCGCTCGCATAACACGTTGTCACACCGTTAATCAGCTCTCATATTTTTGAGAGCGGAAAGGAACATATGCGCCGTATCTTCATGCAGATTGTCGCAGCGCTCTACCATCTCGTTTTCCCTGATCATCAAAAACAAATCGACGCCCTCAACCGGCATCGGCTCGGAGTCTGGATCATGCGCGGACTCAAGCTCGGCGCCACGGAAGACCCGGGAACGTATCTCCACATTGATGACCAGGGAGCATTCCGTTGCTGCGCGTTGGGCATCGGCCTTGTCGGCAAATATGGAAATCCGGAGGCGGCTCACGAAGCGTATTACCGCGAATGCGATCGTAAACTCGGCGGATCTCCCGCCATGGCACATCTCCTTGGCATTCCCTTGTTACTGGCAGATCGCATCGTCATGAACCATATCGATCTTCGTGTCTCTGCAAAAAAAATCGCCCTTGAACTCATCGGCGGCACGATGACGTAATCAAAGATACATTCACTCCCCGGCCGCCGATTTATTCGGCGGCTGATTTTTTTGCAAATAACGTGGCGTATTATCGAAGCAAAAAGCCCGCCCAAAATAAAAACACCCCTTCCGCCGACTCCGATTCTTAGGGATGGTACAGCAAATCATCGGAAGGAAAAAGAGACATGGTTCAAAAATAAAACGCACCTTATCCGAAGCACTAAAAAGAGCCCGTGCTGAGGATGAGGTGTGTTTTATTTTTGCAGTTATCTCTTTTTCCCTTCGATGATCTGCTGCGCCACGTTGTTCGGCGTCGGCTCGTAGTGATCGAATTCCATCGAGAATGATCCGCGGCCCTGCGTCATGGAGCGAAGCTCTGTCGCATAGCCGAACATTTCAGAAAGCGGAATCTTCGCGTTGATGACTTTCAAACCCGGGCGGTCTTCCATCGATTCGATGCGGCCGCGCTTCGAGTTCACGTTGCCCGTCACTTCGCCCATGAAGTTGTCGGGGACGATGACCTGGATTTTCATAATCGGTTCAAGGATCACCGGCTTCGCGCGCTTCGCAGCTTCCTGGAATGCCATCGAGCCTGCGATTTTGAACGCCGCTTCCGACGAGTCCACTTCATGGAACGATCCATCGTAGAGCGTCACCTCAACATCAACCATCGGATACCCGGCAACGACGCCTTTGTCGAGCGCCTCCTTCACGCCTTTCTCGGTCGGGTTGATGAATTCCTTCGGAATCGCGCCTCCCTTAATTTCATCGAGGAAGACAAAGCCCTGTCCCCGCTCGAGCGGCTTCACCTTCAAGCGCACGTGGCCATACTGACCGCGGCCTCCGGACTGCTTGATATATTTGCCTTCGGCATCGCCTTCGCCCAAAATCGTTTCCTTGTATGCAACCTGCGGCCGTCCCACGTTTGCCTCAACATTGAACTCGCGCTTCATGCGGTCAACGATGATTTCGAGGTGAAGTTCGCCCATGCCGCTGATGATCGTCTCGCCGGTTTCGGCATCACCTGCGACGCGGAACGTCGGATCTTCTTCAGCCAAGCGATGTAACGCAGTGCCCATTTTTTCCTGGTCCGCTTTCGTTTTCGGCTCGATGCGCAAACCGATGACCGGCTCAGGGAACACGATTTTTTCAAGAATGACGGGGCGCTCGGGCGCACAAAGCGTGTCGCCCGTCGTCGTGCTCTTCAACCCGACGATTGCCGCGATTTCGCCGGAATAAATTTCCTCCACTTCTTCGCGGTCATTTGCATGCATGCGGACGATGCGGCCAACGCGCTCCTGCACGCCTTTCGTAGCATTATAAATGTAAGAGCCGCGCTTCAAAACGCCGGCATAGCAGCGGAAGAATGCGAGATTGCCAACGAAGGGATCGGTTGCAATTTTGAAGGCGAGGCCGGTGAACGGAGCCTCGTCGACGAGCGGAACTTCGATTTCCGCGCCGCTCTTTTCTTCGTGCGCTTTAACCGGCGGAAGATCTGCGGGCGACGGCAGATATTCAATGACGGCATCCAACATGAACTGCACGCCCTTATTCTTCAAAGCAGAACCGCACATCACGGGAACGATCGTGTTCGCAATGACCGCTTTGCGGAGCGTCTTGCGCAGGTCCGCGAGCGAAATTTCTTTTCCGTCGAGATATGCCGCCATCACTTCGTCGTCATTTTCGGCGATCTTTTCAACCAAATCGTGACGCGCTTTCTCGGCTTCCGCCTTCATATTTTCGGGAATCGGGCCTTCCGTAATTTTCTCGCCGTGCTCCCCTTCAAAAATGTATGACTTATTTACGAGGAGATCCACGACGCCCTTGTAATCGGATTCGGAACCGATCGGCAACTGGATCGGAATCGCGTTCGGGGTCAACCGGTCGACAATGGATTTAAAACTTTTCTCAAAGCTCGCGCCGGAGCGATCGAGCTTGTTGATGAAGCAGATGCGCGGCACTTTGTAGTCGTCCGCGTAGCGCCAGTTCGTTTCGGACTGCGGCTCAACGCCGGCCACGCCATCGAATACCACAACCGCGCCGTCCAACACGCGGAGCGAACGCTTCACTTCAACCGTGAAGTCGATGTGTCCGGGAGTGTCGATCAAGTTGATGCGGTGCTCGAATTTTTTGTCGCCTTTGTGATACGTCGGCGTCCAGAATGCGGTCGTTGCGGCGGACGTGATCGTGATGCCGCGCTCGCGCTCCTGTTCCATCCAGTCCATTACGGTGTCGCCCGTGTGCACTTCACCGATCTTGTGCGAAACGCCGGTATAAAAAAGGACGCGTTCGGAAACGGTCGTTTTGCCGGCATCGATGTGCGCGATGATGCCGATGTTTCTGGTTTTTTCTATGGGGTATTGGCGGGGCATGATTTTATTTTAATAAAAGTTAGCTTTGGGCGCGCATCGTTACGCACGCCTAAGCAGGGATATATGAGCTCGACCTCATTGCAGTGCTTACCGGGCGAAGTGCGCGAATGCGCGGTTCGCTTCGGCCATGCGGTGCGTGTCCTGCTTCTTCTTGATAGCGGCGCCTTCGTTCTTCGATGCGGCGATTAATTCTTCGGCGAGCTTCATTGCCATCGGCTTGCCCTTCTTTGAGCGGGCGGCGCCAATGATCCAGCGAACAGCCAAAATGTATTTCCGCTCGGGGCGCACTTCGCGCGGAACCTGATAGTTCGCGCCGCCGACGCGCTTCGAAGCAACTTCGAGAAGCGGCGATGCATTCTCAAGCGCTTTCTCAAAAACGGCGAGCGGATCCTCTTTCGTGATCTTCTTTATTTCATCGAACGCGCCGTACACAATTTTTTCGGCGGTCGATTTCTTGCCGTCCTTCATTACATAGTTGATGAAACGGCCCAATTCAACGCGTCCATGAACGACGTCGGGCTGGTGGAATTTTTTATATACACGCTTTTTCCTCATGGCTCTCTATTATATAGATAATTATTTCTTTGCGGCCTTCGCGCCGTACTTCGAACGCTGCTGCTTGCGGCCTTCAACGCCCGTCGTGTCGAGCACGCCGCGGACCACATGGTACCGCACACCTGGAAGGTCTTTCACGCGGCCGCCGCGAACCATAACGATAGAGTGCTCCTGAAGTGCGTGGCCCTCGCCCGGAATATATGCCGTGATTTCCATGCCGTTCGTAAGGCGAACGCGCGCAACTTTGCGAAGCGCCGAGTTCGGCTTCTTCGGGGTCTGCGTGAATACTTTAATGCACACGCCCCGCTTGAAGGGCGAACCGGAGTCAACCGGACGATTCTTAAGCGAATTGAAATAGTACGACAAAGCCGGCGACTTGGTCTTCGCCTTGAGCGGTCTGCGTCCTTTTTTGATTAACTGTCTGATCGTAGGCATATGATAACTTAAGGAATTGTAAGGGAGAGCACGAGCCTTGTCAAATAATTCAGGCGAGCATGATAAAGGGCCCGGCGGATTTTTTCCGACAACGGGCCCCTCGATTGTTGGGGGTACGCAGCTGGGGTGAGGCTGCCGCAGCCATGCACCCCGAAGAAACAGCGCACACCCCGCACCTCGACGAATCGCTACAAACGTCCATCCAGTCTGGTCCTTCCAAGGAGAAGCTGATCGAACGTGACAATTCGAGCCGAGGCCATCCCCACGTGGTACTACTAAAACATACGCTTAACCTGGCCCTATAGTAACCCGAAACATGCCTCTTCGTCAATATAGGATGGTTTTCCCGAGAGCGAGGTGGACCGTACCGGATTCGAACCGGTTGCCTCCTCATTGCAAATGAGGCGCTCTACCAATTGAGCTAACGGCCCTTCGAGGATTATTTATACCTCAATTTGATGCACTTGAAAAGATAAGGGCGCCCACTCGCGCGGGCGCCGCTTAAGACTACTGGTTCAGTTTTCGAGGTCGATGTACTGCGCAAGCGCGATCACGAGATATAGAATCGTGTTCACGCTCTTCCGGGTGAGCTTTTCGCCGATCTCGACTTTGGCATGAGAGGAAAACACCACCACATATTTTTCGCCTTTCCATTCGGCGGTCATTCCTTACTCTCGCGACTTCACTGCCATCGCAACTGTGTATGCCCTCCCCTGCTTCACTTTATCGTAGTTTCCAAAAAACTCCTTAAAGTTGCGCTTGATGAATTCGCGCAAGCCGGAAATCGTGACGACGTAAATCCGTCCGCCGGGTTTCAAATGCCGTTTCGCGTCTTCAAGAAAAATCCAAAACAGTTCCTTGCCGACCTTCGCCGGCAAATTCGACACGATGAGATCGAATTGCAAATCGGGCGTGATGGCCGCAAGACCGTTACTCAAAAAAAATTCCGCATTGCGCACGCCATTCGCTTCCGCATTCTTTTTTGCGTACTCGATCGCGACGAAATCTTTGTCGACGAGATAGGCCATCCCGTCCGGCGAGCGCTTCGCGATCGCAAGGCCGAGCGCGCCGTAGCCGCATCCGAGATCGAGCGACACGTCGTCCGGCTTCACTTCAAGGTGGTCGAGCAGAAGGCGCGTGCCTTCGTCGATTTCCGTCGGACTGAAAAGCCCCCACGTGCTGCGGAACGTAAAATCATTGCCGAGGAGATTCGCGGAAAACACAATATCCTTCCGTAAATTGTCCGTTTCGCGCGCACTCATATCCCGAATGATTGTCCCGAAAAAAGTGTGAAGAGCGCGTTCACGAGCGGGATGATGATTTGGAATCCGAAAAATACGAAAATCAAAACAAGGAAGAGGCCCCATCGTTCAAGCGCATATGCCGCGCGGAACGTCGCTTCGGTTTGCGGGAGCGCCGCGAAGAGCACGCGCGAACCGTCGAGCGGCGGGATCGGAACGAGATTGAAAATCGCGAGAAGAATGTTCAAATAGGAAACGATCGCGAGAAGCATAATAAAGAGGGGCGACACAGGCAGGACGATGAAGATGCGGATCAAGATACCGAACACCGCGGCGATCACAAGGTTTGTGAGCGGTCCGGCAAGCGCGATCTTCGCGGAACCGGCGCGCGGATTTTTAAGATGGCGCGGATCGTAGGGAACCGGCTTTGCCGCGGCAAAAAAGAACGCACCGCCCGTTGCGATGAAAAGCAAAAGCGGCATGATGACCGATCCGAAGGGGTCAAGATGCTTCAGCGGATTCAGGGTGAGGCGCCCCGCGTTGCGGGCCGTGTCATCCCCCAGCCGCTCGGCCTCGTATCCGTGAGCCACCTCGTGAAGCACCGCGGAAAAGATCAAAACAATGAATTCGAAGAGTGAAATTGCAATATTCATTAGTCTAATTGTACCATTAGGAAAACCCGTATCGGATGATACGGCGCCCGCCCCTGTGGTGAAACGGATATCACGCGTGGCTTCGAACCACGAAGTTGGGGTTCAACTCCCTACGGGGGCACATCACGATGACATAGTTGCGAACCCGCTGCCCTCGCCCAGCGGCTCGTTTGCTTGTCCTCGGCGGTTCGCCGTTCGTAAAAAGAAAACGAACGGACCATGCCGAACCGCCTGCGGGGTTCACAACTATGTCATCGTGATGTTTTCTTTAGAGGGAGTTGAACGAGGGGTGGGGTCGGGAGGGGCGGGCCTCCTTTTTGAATTTGTTAAACTTCTCATATATGAACCGGATGTTCCGCTGGCTCCTTGTTTTTATCCCGCTCGCCGCGTATGCGAGCGCGACCGGTGTGCAGCCGATCATTACATTTATCTTCGCGGGGATCGCCATCATCCCGCTCGCGAAATTTATCGGCGACACAACCGAAGTGCTCGCGTCGAAAACGACCGCGGCGGTGGGCGGCCTTCTGAACGTCACCTTCGGCAACGCGCCCGAACTCATCATCGGCCTTTTTGCGCTCAAAGCCGGCCTCACGGAAGTCGTGAAGGCCTCGATCACCGGTTCGATCATCGGCAACATTCTTTTCGTGCTCGGCACCGCGATGATCGCGGGCGGCGCCCACCGCAAAAAACAGGAGTTCAATCAAACCGCCGCGCACGCAGCGGGTTCAACGCTCTTCCTTGCCGCAACGGCGCTCCTCGTGCCGGCGCTTCTTCCCATCACGGCGCCACAAACAACCGCGATCGCAATCAGCTGGCTCTCGCTCCTCGTTTCCATCTGTATGCTCGCCGTCTACGCAGCGACGCTCGCCTTCTCGCTCCGCACGCATCGTTACCTTTATATAGCGCCGAAAGGCATTCCCGATGAAAACACGGAAAAACGCAGCAAGCCCTGGCACAGCGCCGCCGCACTCCTCGTTGCAACAGCAATCGTCGCCTGGATGAGTGATATCCTTGTGAACACGATTGAACCCGTGGGCCGCGCGCTCGGCTGGACGGATCTTTTCATTGGCGTCGTGCTCGTCGCGGCAGTGGGCAATGCCGCCGAACACACATCGGCGATCGTGATGGCCGCGCGCAACAAAATGACGCTCGCGATCGAAATCTCGGTCGGCTCCGCGGTGCAGATCGCCATGTTCATCGCGCCGCTTTTCGTCATCGTAAGCACGGTGCTCGGAAAACCGATGAATCTTATCTTCAATTCATTCGAGCTCATGAGCATCCTGCTTTCGATCATCATCGTGAATCTCGTCCTCGAAGACGGCGAATCGAATTGGCTCGAAGGATTTCAGCTCGTTGTTGCGTACGCAATCATGGTGATTGCATTTTTCCTGCATCCGTAATTGACTTCGCCTCAAAAATACCGTATAACTTAACCGCTCTTCGGCAATTGAATATAGCAAGGAGATGCTGCATGGAAACGATGTTCATGGGCACCGCAATGTCGGAATTTCAGCAACACCCGACTCCCTCATGGGGCGACGGTCTTGATACTGCCCGCTCGGATTGGGAATCTGAAGTCGCTCACAAACTGGAGGGGCGGCCCTCGCACATCAAAGGCAATCTCGCGCAGAACGACCTCCCGCGGTTTCTCGAGCGCAGAGAAGATTACATTCTTCGAGCGGCGTCGCTCGGCATGAATATGTTCCGCACATCGATCGAATGGGGACGGTTTTCACCGCGCCCCGGCGAGTTCAATGATGCATACATGATGGACGTGCTGAAAACACTCGGCCACCTCAAACGCATCGGCGAATTCAGCATGGAGCCGATGATCACCCTTCAGCATTTCACCCTGCCGGCACATCAAACGGTTTTCGATCACCATGGCGAAATCACAGCAAGCGCGTGGGAAACCCCGGGCATCCTCGGGGAGTTCCGCAGATACGTAACCAGCGTTGCGCGCTTTTTGACCGACCCGGACAAAATCCGCACGCTTCTCGACGACCCGTCGGTCCGCCTGACAGATGTCGAACGGTGGATCGAAGAAGGGCTCGTGAAATACATCATGACTATCAACGAGCCATCGACGCTCGCGTTCAACGGATACGTCTTCGGATTTTTTCCGCCATATCAAAAGGGAAAAATCTTCCGCGCGAAGAAAATTCTCCGTACCATGGCGGAAGCGCATCGGATCGCGTGGGAAATACTCAAAGCGCAACTTCCCTATGCGCACGTCGGCGTCGGTCATGCAATGGGCTACTTTACGGGACCGTTCGGCGCGATCGCGCATCGGTATTCGAATGAAGGGATCGCCGATATGTTTGAGTGGGACGGCGCGCTTTCCGATTTCATCGGCATCCAATATTACACCCGCTACGCCCCGTTCTGGTTTCAGCGATTCAAGCGGGACGCAACCGATCATCCGTTTTTGCCGGATGCATTTCCGGCGGGCATTACGCATCTTTTGAACAAGATGCATCACTCCTATCCCCGCAAGCCTATCTTCATAAGCGAATTCGGATTCGCCGACAAAAAAGATGTGCGGAAACCGATGTGGATTTTGGAAACGGTGCAACAAATCATCAACGCGCGAGGCCGGGGCATTCCCGTCTTGGGCATGCTTCTCTGGTCGCTCGTTGACAACTTCGAATGGAATCTCGGCATGGCTTGCCGCTTCGGACTCTTTCGCGAGAAAGAACTCGGCGGCCCGTTCAAAACCGATTCCACCGCAATCACGAAGGGACGAATCACGAGTGCCGATGCCTGGAAGGCTGCAGTCAACTACGTCCTCAAGCCCTCCGACAAAACGCAGTACGCATTCGAAACCCTCCGCGGCGGAGCATTCGAGCAGTACGAACGCGCGAAGAAAAAGAAAAAAATAGAATAGAGTCACATTCCATTGAGGGCCTCACGAATCGAGGCTCTCTTTTTTATTCTCCAAAAAAAACGGCGAAGAAAAAATCCGCCGCGCGAGTCGCTAGTCTTCGTGCGACTCAAGAGGCGGTTTTTCTTTGCTGTGCCCCCACACCGCACGATAGAGATGCTTGAAGGTAAGCTCGCTCGGACCGAGGAGCATGTTCATCGGAAAATGCAGCGGCAGATCCTGTCCGAACCAGGTGATCAGATCGTTCCAATATGATTCGGCAAAATTTTCCTTGGCAAGCGACTGATAATAAGAACTATACCGTTCAAAATACGGTGCGAGAAAATCTTTCGGCGTAATGTGGCGCGGCATACAGATCGTCCCATAATGAAACATGATTTCGTGCGTAGTTGCAGGTCCGAGCGTTGCGATCAAATCGAGTCCGATGTGTGCGCTGTCGTTCAGGCTGTTCCAAAACGGCAGCCGATCCGGATCGGTTTCTGAAATTTCTTTTGTTTTCTCCCGATACGCCGCCCACGCAACAAAGAGCTCGATTTTGTCCGCATTCTTTTTTATGAACGCATCAATAGCTGCCATGGTTCGCGGGTTGTCGATGCTCAAATATGAAATACGACAGCTCCCCTTCGGAGCGTCAACGCTTGGATCAGCGATGTAGTTGATATAAAATCCCGCCGTAGAGTTTTTAAATTCTGGTTCATCGAGGAGCGGCAAAACGGCACGAAGACACAAAAAATAATTATTAAAATCCAGATCTTCCATCCCGGCGAGGCGAAAGTAAACCTGGCCGTTCACATGTTTTAAAGGTATGCGCTGCACATTCGTTAATACGATCCCGAGCAGCTAATTATGTCCCCATGAAAACTTGAACCTCGAACCATCTCCTTACGACCGGCAGTGAGGTGAAAACAAAAGGATATGAGTATTCCGGGCGGCGTGCCCCCACGAGGACTTGAACCTCGAACCATCTCCTTAAGAGGGAGTTGCTCTACCATTGAGCTATAGGGGCACGCCGACCACAATCGGCTTCATATCCTTTTGTTTTCAACTGAGCTATAGGGGCGAAAAAATTCAAACAAAATCAGTATACTGATTGGCGGGATAATTTTCAACTGAACGCGGAGCGGCATTTGATTGCACATATGATTGCAGAAGATGCTTCCATGAAATACGGCATAGTTTTGAGGGAATCTCGGAGGCCGATTGGCTTGGCACCTGCAAAGCAGGTCAATCGGCCGAGAGTTAGGGCGGCATGCCGCCGGAGCATGCCGACCCGTCCCGAAAAGCTATGCCGTATTTCATGGAAGTATGGTATACTATGTGCAATCAAATGCCGCACATCGCGCTCGAAACTCCGCTTTTCGAGATCGTGGGAGCACGGGTCCCTTCGCTTCGCCACTTGGAGAAGCTGGGCGTGAAAACCGTGGGCGATTTGCTCTGGCATTTCCCCTCGCGCTACGAGGATTTCTCGAAAATTTATACCATCGCCGAACTTGAACCGGGCCAGCAAGCCACGGTGCGCGGCATCGTTGAAGAAGTGGAGCTTCGGCGCAGCTGGCGGCGCAACATGACGATCGTACATGCAACGGTCGCGGACGACTCCGGTTCCATACGCGCGATCTGGTTCAACCAGCCGTACATCGCGAACGTTCTGAAAACCGGCCGCGTGGCGAACTTCGCCGGACGCGTCGCCGTTTCGGATGAGGGCGAATTATATTTGAGCCATCCCGCATACGAAGTGCTGCGCGGTCAAAGTGAAAATGATTTTTCCGAAGCGCAAACGAATCACACCGGCCGCCTCGTGCCGGTTTATCCCGAAACGCGCGGCCTCACGTCGCGCGGCATCCGGTTCGTGATGCAGCAGCTTTTCAAACGCGGATTCGAACTCAAGGAATGGATTCCCGACGCCGTGCTCGAGGCATACGCGTTTCCCGAAATCAACGATGCGATCCGCGCGATCCATTTTCCCCGCCGCATCGAGGACGCGGCAACCGCGCGGAACCGATTCTCATTCGAAGATTTATTCCTGCTTCAGATTTTCAACGCAAAACAAAAACTGAAGCTCGCCGCGCAGACGGCACCCTCCATCACGCCCGACATTGAGCGTGTGAAAATTATCCTGAGCAAGCTCCCCTTTGAGCTCACGCCGTCGCAGAAGAAGTCGCTTTGGGAAATCATGAAAGATATGGAGCGCCCCCGGCCGATGAACCGCCTGCTGCAGGGCGATGTGGGTTCAGGCAAAACCGTCGTTGCCGCAATCGCCGCACTCACCGCAAGCGAAAATAAATTTCAAACCGCCTTCATGGCCCCCACGGAAATTTTGGCGCGCCAGCATTTTGAAACGATGAAAAAGTTATTCGCGCATGTGAGCGAAGAAAATCAGCCGACGATCGGCCTGCTCCTCGGCAGCGGCGCGACCGTTTTCTATTCCGACGACATGGAGGCAAAAACCTCGAAGCAGGAATTCCGCAAAAAAGTGCAGTCGGGCGAAGTGTCGATCGTATTCGGCACGCACGCGCTCATTCAAAAATCGGTGGCATTCAAATCGCTCGGCCTCGTGATCGTCGACGAACAGCATCGCTTCGGCGTGCGCCAGCGCGCAGAGCTCGCATCGCGCAAGGAAAAAAACGGCGCGGCAATCCCCCACTTCTTGAGCATGTCCGCAACCCCCATCCCGCGCACGCTCATGCTCTCCGTTTTCGGCGATCTCGACCTCTCGCTCATCACCGAACTCCCCGCCGGCCGCAAACCGATCCAGACGAAAATCATTTCGCCGCTCGAACGGCCCGCAACTTACGCGTTCGTACGCGGGCAGATAAAAGAAGGCCGGCAGGCATTCGTCATCTGTCCGCGCATCGATCCCGAAGATGAAGAATCCATGAAAGCCGACTTCAAAAAACTCGAATTGAAATCGGTAAAGGAAGAATTCGAGCGGCTCTCGAAAAAAGTATTTCCCGACCTCAAAGTCGCCATGCTGCACGGCCAGATGAAGCCGAAGGAAAAAGAAGATATCATGCGGCAATTCAAAGACAAAGCATTCGACATCCTCGTTGCGACGTCCGTCGTTGAAGTGGGCGTCGACGTGCCGAATGCGACGATCATGATGATCGAAGGCGCAGAGCGCTTCGGCCTTGCGCAGCTTTATCAATTCCGCGGACGCGTGGGCCGCGGCGAATATCAATCATACTGCTTCCTCATGGCCGCCGAGAAAAACGGCGAATCGGCGAAAGCACGCCTGCGTGCGATCATCGAGGCCAAAAACGGATTTGAGCTCGCAGAAAAAGATCTCGAGCTCCGCGGCCCGGGACAATTTTTCGGCGAAGTGCAGACCGGACTCCCCGATGTTGCAATGGAGGCGCTCAAAAATCCCGTACTCGTGCAGGGCAGCCGCGAAGCGGCCTATGCCCTCGTGAAAGAAAGCCCCACGCTCGCGAAATATCCCGCACTCAAATTAAAAATCGGCGCGTTCGAGAAACGGATTCACCTTGAATGATATTCATACTTCCCATCAGCCGCCGGTTACGACTTGAATCCAGTTATACGATCCCCCCGCGCTCTTCAGGCACACCGAAAGATTGTCTGTTACGCCCCCCGCGGATTCCGTAACCCAAATATCGCCGCGGATCGTCGCGTTGCACGTGGGCCGCGTTGCGGATGTATTCAACCGAATGCCGCCCGTCACATCAAGCGCATCCTGGGGCGACGGCTGTCCGATGCCGACGTTGCTGCCCACGAAATATACGAGGCCATTGATCGAACTCCACGTGCTCACGCCATTCCCGATCGGGAGATTCGCACCCGATGGAAAGAGACCCGAATCAAACGTCGCGGCCGAAACGCGCGAAACGGACGTCTGGAAGGCTTCCGAAAATGCCTGCGCCGCGCCGCCGCTGTACGCAACGGTGAGTCCGATCGAAACCGAATCATGTCCCGGCGCATTGCTGCGGCGCGTGAAGGTGAGACTTGAAACATTCACCTTATTCGACGTAAGCGCCTGCTGCGCGTTACTCCCCTGCTGAATGAAAATAGCTCCGTTCGAAAGCGTGATGATCGTGGGATCGATCGAGGAGGTGGGCATGCGGAGCGTGAGCGTCGAAGTTGCCGTGTCGGCGGGAATATCAACAAGGCTCGAGAGACCGATGTAATATTGCAGCTGCTGCAGCACGAACTGACTCTGCTGCTCCACTTCCGATGATGCAAGCTGCGAGGTCTGCACGCTTGTCGTCGTAACGAGAAGCGTGATAAATCCCAAAACGACCATCGTAAAAATGGCCGTGTAGAGTAGAAGCTCAATAATAGTGAACGCGCGTTGTGAAGAGTGCCGCTCCTTCATTACTAAAAGTATAGCAAATCGGAACGGCCCCCGCGGCGCACCCTACACTCGCGTGAGCGCCCGTGATTTGCCCGATCCCGGAGGCGCAGGCTTTTGCGAACGGCTTTTCGGCGTCACCCAGAAACCCAGGCGGTATTTGCCGCCGAGCATGAGGCGCGTCTGCGCTTCAAGCCCTGGAATCGCACCGAACGCAATCAGCGTGATCGGCATGAGAATCCACTGGAGCACGTGCATCGCATATTCAAAAAATGTCGTCGGTTTCCCTCCGCGCTTCTCCGGCAAAAGCAAAATCCCCAGAAACGCCGAGGTCGCCACGCCTATCATCGAAAGCGACATGATGAAGCGCGTGATGCGCGGCAAGCTGTATGAAATGAGCGACGCGCCGAAATGCCCTCCTCCGAGCAAAAGCGGCAGCCATCCGAGCGCGAAAATCATGAGCGCGTTCGTGGCCCACGAGTGAAATCCTTCGATCGAATTGAAACTCCAATACCACTTCTTGCTCCTCGGCATCGAAGCGTCGCGGCGGAATCCTTCGAGCATGTACGGAATATTTTCGCAGCCCCAGCCCCAGCGGCGGTGCTGTTTGTATAAATTTTTCATCGTGCCCCAAAATGTTTTCGCCACGTTCGCGTCCATCGAAACCGGATAGAATAAAGGCTCCACGCGGAAATTGCCGTGATACGTGAGGTATCCCTGCCAGAACACGCGCGAATCTTCGGACACGATGTCGCGGTTCCAGAAACCAATGTCGACGAGCGTGCGGAACGGAATCGATTGCGAAGAAAACGACGTCAAACGCTCGGGGCGCGACTGCTGCATCATCTGCCAGAACGTTGTCTGGAAGGAAACCACGCGCGCCAAGGCCGGTGCTTCGTGAATATTATTCGTGAATAAAGGAATCGGCTGGTAGATCGCGCGGAGCGGATCCTTTGCCGTAAGAAATACATAGGTGAGGCGGCCGAAGTATTCCGGGAAAACCTGCGTGTCGACATCGAAAACCGAAACGATGATGCTGTCGTAATCGTATCCCGCGGGATCGATGACTTCGAGCTTCGCGCGCATCGCCGCCCATGCCTCGTTCGATCCCTTGCCGGGAATTTCGCCGGGCAAACCTTCCGGATGCACCGTGATTAAAAATTTTCCGAACATCGCGCCGTATTCGTGCTCGATGCGCCGGCCGACTTCCGCAACCGCCGCGCCCGCGCGCTCTTCAAGCGCGAGCACGACGATCATGTCCTCTTTCGGATAATGCGCGCGCAAGAGCGATTCGAAACTTTCGCGCACGAGCTCGTACGGCTCGTTGTACATCGGCAAAATGACGAGATGCCGGATCGACGGCAATGTGCGGCCCCCTTCCACGTGCAGCGCGTTCACGCGCGCGAGCCAATCCTCTTTCATCACCCGCCGCATTTCGGCAAACGTGGCGCGAAGGTGCAGCGAAAGATAGATGGTTTTGAAAAGCCAGTAAATATCGAAAAGGATGATGAATATGGAAACCCACACGGGCAAAAGCCATGAAAAAAGCACCATGGCGATGAGCGTAAGCCACGCAAGGACGCCCGGAATGATGTCGTACAAACGGTTCATAATATAGTGCGAGAATAATCCCTGAATGATACGGGCGCAAGGCTCTCCGCGTTCGCGCAGCCTACAGGCAATCCGGAGGCCGCGGGAGCGTGCGGCACTGAAGATTATTCACATTGCGAAGCGTGCCGCCGTCTGCGGTGCACGTTGCCGAATCAGGCGTGATGAAATACGACGTGCCGTCAAAGCACACGAATCCTTTTTTGATCGCCGCGCCCGCCGCGATGAGCGATTTGCCCGTACCCGAAATGAAAATGCTGAATCCCTTGTTCCACGCGAACTGCGCCGGATTATTGAGCTGCAAAGTGCCGCCCGTCGCGATCGTGAAGTTCGCGTTGTTGATTCCGTCAACGCCCGTTTCCACGCACGTCGCCGTGAGGGTGAAGCTCGCGCCGTCTTCCTGGCCGCACACGCCCGTCGCAGGATCGACAACGGACGGATCGCGCCACGTGAGCGTCACCGCGTTCGTGCGGCCCTTCGCGTCTTTCGCCGTGAACGTCGTGAGGTACGATGTTGCATGCGTGTCGTTCATCATCCACGAACCGGCGTACAAAGAAGATGAAGCATTGCCCGCAGCCGCGAGCGGCGTGTCCGTTGAACCGTGATCCGTTTTTGTCGTCACGACAACCGACGTGATCGGCGCATCGGATGAAACGACGGCGGAAAACGTCTGCGTGTCGCCTTGCGCCGCATCCGGCGCATCAACCGAAACCGTTCTTATCGCGGGCAGCGTTCCCTGCGCTTCGCCCACGCCATATGTCTGTGCGCCATGCGGAATCGGCGGATAGCCGGTGTCGCTCGCTTCGGGCGCGCGTGCAACCGGCGCATGATATTGCAAGACGAATGCGGCAATGACGGCCGCTGCCGCAATGATCGCGATCCCGATATTTTTAGCGCGCTCCATATTAATTATTGATGATGAATCCTGCAGCGGAATCATGTGATGCATTCGGCCATTCGGCGGCATCGAAGCGCGGCGCGGAGAGACGGTACGAAACCTCGCCCGCATGATCGCCGTGGATTATAACTTTCATACCGCTTGCATCCTTTGTGTACCACGCGCGACCGTCGAACGACGGCGTAAGGAGCACGACGAGATTTTGGAAATTGCGCGCAAGGTTCGTCACTTGGCCGAAGAGCCAGAGGTCGGAGCCCTTTGGTCCCGAAACATCGAGCGCCGCCGAGCAGTCCGCGCTCAACGCACCCTTGCCGCACGAAAGTTCCGCAACGCCCGTCGTTTCTTCTTTCTGCCCCGTCATACCCGGATCGTACGTTGCAAATTTATCTCCATTAATAGTGTAAACCGGATCAACCGTGCCCACGTTCACCTTTCCCGTACCGCCGCCGATCGTGAGCGTGCCCGCATTCGAAAGCGAAAGCTGCGTTGTTTCGGCGGTCGTCTGATCCGCCGCGGTCGTGTTCGTCGTACCCGTGCGCACTTCGAAGTGGCCGTCGTTCGGGCTCACCCAGATCGAACCCGTGAATCCCGCCGAGATCGATTTTTGCCCTCCATTAAAATAACTATTAAACCCGATGCCCGGCCATCCTTCAATGAATCCGAGGCCCGTCGTGCCGGCACCGAAGATCGCCGTCGTGTTGCCTACGAATCCCGATTCTTCCACCTTTGCGCGCGTGGGCGCCGTGAGTCCGATGCCAACGTTGCCTCCGTTATTGAAGAACGTCGCGCCCGCCGTCGGAATGTTGGTTGCCGCCGTGGAATTCTGCCGGCCGATCACGATGCCGCCGGAACTCGTGCAGTCGCCCAGGCCATTATTCGCGCAGAGCGCCGTGTATGCGTAGACCGTCGAAGCGCCGACGCTCCCCACGCCGACATCATATGAGCCGAGGTTCGCGTTCGCATTGTATGCCGTCGTGTTGATGATGTTGCCGTTCACTTCGAATTTCGCGCGCGGACTCGACGTGCCGATGCCGAGGCCGAGATTGCCGCCGCTGATCTCAAGATCGTCGCGCGCCGTCTGCCCCGTGCCGCCCGCGCCGAACGTAAGCTTGCCCCAGTCATTCGTAAGATTGATGTCGACGAGCGTTCCCGCCGCGCCTTCGGCATTCATCCACAGCTGCTGCCCGTTCGCGCCGTTATTGTAAAAATCGCGGAACACGGCGAGCGTCGTATTCGCCGGATGCGTTCCCGCAACGAGGCTCTTCAGATCAAGAAGCGCGGAAGGCGACGTGTTCCCAATGCCTACATCGCCGCGGACCACGGCATTCCCCGAAACGTCGAGCGGCTGCACCGGAACATTATTATTCACGCCGACTTTCGTTCCGCTGAAATAAATCACATTGTTCACCGAGGTCCAGGTATTCCCCGTCACGCCGAGATTCAAATTTGTGCTTGAAGGAACGAGATCGGAATCGAAGCTCGCCGCCGACACGCGTTCCACCGAAAGCTGAAACGCTTCCGCAATCGCGTTCGCAAGAATCGATCCGACGGGCGACATGCGGAAGGAAAGACTCACCGAATCATGGCTCCCGGGATTCGCCTGGCGCGTGAACGTAAGATTCGAAACCGAAACTTTGTTCGAGGTGAGCGGCTGCGGCGTGCCCGCCCCCTGCGCCACATACACAACGCCGCCCGTAACCGTAATCACCGTCGGATCCGACGTGTGCGCGGGCACGCGAAGCCTGAGCGTCGAAGTCGGCGCACTCACAGGGATGTCGATTAAACTCGCATTCGCAATGTAATCCTGCAGGCGGCTCAGAAGGAACGCGCTCTGCTGATCAATCTCTACGTCGGATGTCTGTTCCGTTTGCACGCGCGTAACCGCAACGAATGTCGTCGTGAGGCCGACCGCGACGAGCGCAAAAACGCCTATGTACACCAAAAGTTCGATGAGAGTGTATCCGGACGATGATTTGCACATACACTTTTTATCACTATAGCATGTACCGTATACTGAATGCATGTGGACGAATCGCCAAAATGGCCAGTCGCTCATCGAAATCATGCTCGGCGTGGGGATCTTCGCCGTTTTTTTAATCGGCATCGTGAGCGCCATCGTTCCGGCGCTTCACACGCGCACCGCGGCATCCGATATTGAAGTCGCATCGTCCGCCGGCGGCGAGCTTTTGAATAATGTCCTCATCGCATCCGAAGCAAACTGGCCGGGAACGCTCGAGCGCGCCACGGGAACCGCTCACACTTATTTCATGAACGCCTCGACGTCTCCTTTTTCGGTGGCGACCGGCACCGAAACGCTCGCGATCGGCACGAGCACGATCACCCGCTACTTCTTTATAACCGATGCGTATCGCGATACGTCGGGCAACCTCACGTCCTCGCCGCTCAATTACGATCCCGCAACCAAACTCGTGAACGTCGTGTATAAAACCCTCGGCGGCGCAACGGGAACGCTCGCAACATATATCACCCGCAATAACGACAGCGTGTACTCGCAAGGCGACTGGTCGGGCGGCGCGGGCGATGCGGGTCCGATTACCGCGCCGAAAAACGACTTCTTCACCGCTTCAACCAGCGTGAACTGGGCGGGCCTTGGCGTGCTCACGCTGCTCCCCGGCGCCGATCGCGGCGGCGTGGAATCGCCCGTTATCGACATGGGCGCGGCAAGCGGCGCCATGCTTCACTCCGTGTATTGGTCCGGCACCGCACCGGGCGGCAGCGCCGTTGATTTTCAATTCGCAACGAGCAGCTCCCCCACGGGCCCCTGGAACTTCGTCGGCAGCGACGGCACCGCGCTTAGCTTCTTCAGCGTTCTTCCCAATGCATCCGCGCCGCTCATCACGACGACGAACAACTATACGCTTTTCAAATCACGCTACTTCCGCTACATCGTGCGCCTCTCGCCGGACAATGGAAAAACTGTCGCGCCCTCGATAAGCCAAATCACCATCCACTGGAGCCAATGAAACCAATGAAGCATCATCGCGGCCAGGCATTCCTCGCACTCATACTCGTTGCCGGCATCACGCTCGTGCTCGCCGCAGGAACGATCGTCGTCATCGTTGGCTCATTCGCGAATACGAGTTACGGAAATCAGGCGGTCGCAACCGCACAGGCTGCCGCCACCGCAGGCGCGGAAGATGCGCTTCTGCGGCTTGAACGGAACCCCGCGAGTTTTTCGAGCCCGGGATATACCGTAACCACGAATGCAATTCCTACGACCGTGAGCGTCGCGCGCGACACGCCGCTCATCGGCGAAGTGACGATCATCGCGACGGCGGCATCTCAAAACCGCACGCGCAAACTGAAAGTTGTCGTATCAGAAAACACCCTCACGAATGAAATCACGAGGGTGTTCTGGGGAGACATTCCCTAAAGCCAGAAGTGGAGCAGGCGGTCCAGCGAGTACGGCCCCGCGCCTACCGCGAAGAGCATGATGACGATCGCAAAGATGAGCGTATCGATTTCCCATCCTTCATAGAACTTCGCGCCGCGGCGGATCTGCCAGATCGTGATCACGAAGAATTCGCCGACGAAAAGAAGCGCAACGAGCATCGTGAAGAATCCGGCGATGAGGAAGATGCCGCCCACGAATTCGAGCACGGCGGCGATCGTCCCCCACAATTTGCCCGGCTTGAAGCCCATATTGCCGAAATTCTCTTGCGTAGCCTTCAGGTTCTTGATCTTCGGCCAACCGTGCGCAAGGAACGTCGCTCCCACCGCGATGCGCAGAATAAGGAGCGCCCAGCTCGCGTAGAGATAAAAGAAAAATGTTTCCATAACAGTTCAATCAGAGTTTGTCAGAATTTCAGTTGAACGCTCGACCTTTGAAATTTAGTAACTTTATTATACTATATGAACGTTCGCACCCAGTGCATTTGGCCTCATCGTCTAATGGCTAGGACGGCGCCCTTTCACGGCGCAAATAGGGGTTCGATTCCCCTTGGGGCTACGACTCAGAAAATAAGGATACCTGAAGACACGCAGTCTCGCGCTGCTGCGCGAGCTGCTCGTTCTCGGCACCTACGTGCCTCCGAAGGGTCTTCAGGTATCCTTATTTTCTGAGTCTCGTTTCTTAAGGGAATCGAACGAGGAAAGGGGTCGGGAAAACCTTAGGTTTTCCCGTGTAGGAGGGTCGCCGTTTCGGCGGCTATTCGGAACCGAGGGTTCCGAAAGCGCAGGCCCGCTGTATAGCGGGCCGAGCAGTGAGATTCCCCGGGGCTACTGACCCTCCCCGCATGCAGGAAATAGCGTCTTGCATCAAAAAAACCCAGATGAACTCTGGGTTTTTTGATACTTCGCAAATCTGCTTGCGATGCGGGATTTGGGATGACCCCCGAGAGGAATCGAACTTTTGACTTCCCGACAATCCGGAGTACCCTTAATGAAAAGATGCCCGGGAATGCGTTGCAAGCGCTTCAAGGTCGATCCGTAAATCATATCTCTATCTAAAATGGCAAAAAACAAAAAGCGGAGCAACGGGAATACGACAGAAGAACTTCTGCGCAAACTCCTCATCGTTCAGCTCAGCATTGCAAAGGTGCCCCAAAAAGAAATCGCAAAAATCCTTGGCACGAGTTTGAGTACCGTGAATGCGATCGCTAAATACGTGAAGTTGCCCCAATAACAATGGACGATCAAACGCTTGAAGATATAAAACGTCTCCTCATATTTCAACTTTATCGCGAGGGTGCATCCACTAGCGAAATCGGAGGGGTATTGGGGGTTTCCTACAAAACGATCGAAAGGATTCTTCCCTCTCGGAAAGGGAGAATTCTCAAACAACATGGCAAGAAGAAAAAATCAAAACAGTAGTAAAGAAAATCGCTTAATCGATCTTCTCGAACGCCTCGGCGTCCTCCACCTTTATCTGTTCAGCGATATGGACCACCACAGCATCGCACGTCGTCTTGGAATGGGGACGCCCCGAGTGACCTCGATACTAAAGGGCGTAAAGAAGATAAAAAGATAAATGCCGAGTCGACTAGATCCGAAGTTGCTCGCGAAACTTGCAAGGCGAGTTGGAAAGCCCGCGAAATATGTGAGGGAGCAAATTTCCAAGCGAGCATTAAAACACCGAGTTTCCTCGGAAGCCTATTTCGTGCACTGGCTAATATCGGAAAAAATCGGCGCTGCAACTTTTCGAAAAAATCTTAGCCCACAAATTCAAGGAGAAGTAATGAGTTTGAGTGGTAATATTCCGAATAGCCACCCCCAACAGCTGCCGCACAAGTCAGCCGAAGGACGATCAAAACCCGCGAAAAGGGTTTTGCAGGTGAATAAACTTGAGGGAGTCATACCGAAAGCTCCCCTTTTACCCTCTGACACGATCAAGGAGGCAACGGAAAATAGCTCAATCTATCCCGTTCTTTTCCTTTTTGAAAATTCTCTCAGAAATTTTATTGAAGCCGTATTAAAGCAACGGTATGGTGCCAAGTGGTGGAAGACCAACGTGCCAACCGACGTACAAACAACCGTGAAGGAAAGAATGCAAAAGGAAAAACTTAACCCCTGGCATGGCTCCCGCGGCGTGACAGAAATTTTTTATTCTGATTTCGCTGATCTGGTGAAGATCTTGAATCGGAACGCTGGAGACTTCAACCCATTTTTTAAGCACTTGCCTGGCGGCCTTTCATGGTTAACCCAAAAACTCAGAGAGTTGGCATTATCTAGAAACAATATAGCGCACTCGACAGCCCTAAAAAAACAAGACCGAGAGAGATTTATGGTCTATTTTCGCGATTGGTATGCCCAAATAGATCAACTGAACGAGCAGATCTGAAGTTATTCTGCGTCGTCAGACTTCTGGTCCAATAATTTCTCTAGGCTCCCATCCCGTTCCATCCGGTCACAAATTCTAATGACCAGCTCCGCATAGCCATCCAAGAAATCCTTCATCTTTTCCTGATCCTCCGCCGACAGATCCGGGAACTCTTTCTTCAATATTTCGTATTTCCACGATTCATCCGGTGGCTTCCACATATCAATGTAAGACTTGGTTTTTCGGCCTTTTGACTTCGTTGTAAACCAGAGTACGATTCAAGAAAAGGCCTAATAATCCTCTCTCCATGCAAGAAATCACGCCCGCCCGATTGACGGACAGAACCGTCGAATTCACCCGAAAGCTGATAAAAGGCAAAATCGCCGAGTTGATATTTGAAATGATGATCCGTGAAATGGATCGAGTCACTGTTCTACGCGCCGGATACGAATACACACATCCAGAGTTGGCCCAATATCAGAATCTGCTCGGCGTCAAAGGTAAGGAGGTTTTAAAGTTCTTTGAGCACAATCCGGATTTTATCCTCTTCAAGAAAGACAAGACGTCTCTCTATTTGGTAGAGGTCAAATATCGCCACGCACTCAACATCGAAGAAACCAAAAAGATCGCCAAGATAGAATTGCAAAAATCAGAGCATATCTGGCTTTTCCTCGCCACACCCGAGGGATTCTTTTTCTCGCAATGCAAGGATATTGATCGAACCGGAAACATCCAGCCGCTCTCAGCCGATTGGGTTTCGTTGGAGATGCAAAGAAGCTATCTACAGCTTTTGAAGGAGTTTATTCAGTGAGTCTTCGAGTATTATGGTCACGATCATTTTTGAATCCCACGGCACGACAACGGATAACGAAAAACATCTGGCTTCAGGATGGGCAGACGCTGAGCTCTCGGATCTTGGAAAACGCCAGTCCAAAGAACTCGGCGAACGATACAAAGACGCGCATTTCGATGCGATCTTTTGTTCCGACCTCCAACGCTCATACCAAACTGCCGAAATTGCATTCGGCACACAATTTCCGATCATAAAAGACGCGCGGCTCCGTGAGTGCAACTATGGAGACTTAACACAGCACCCGAGCAGCGAAATTGATCCTCAAAAGCCGAAACGGATTGACGTACCCTTTCCGAATGGCGAAAGCTATATTCAAACTTCAGAACGCATGAGAGGATTTCTCGTCGAGCTACTGAAGGATTATGACGGCAAGAAGGTGATGATCATCGGCCATCGAGCAACGCAGTACGCCTTGGAACTCTGGCTTAATCACATTCCCCTTTCGCAAATAATCCCTGCGCCCTGGAAATGGCAGCCAGGATGGGAATATGAACTCCCGGAATCGATATTTCGCAAACAGACACCATAGAAACACCCTCAAAAATGAAGCCTTATATCTTTGGTCTAAGCGTAATTATCGCAAGCATCATAATTAGCGGTTCAATAATCTGTTCGACAATCGCATGCAACATCACTCTTTCGGGAGTTGCAGACGTTTCTCAAATCGTTATTGCGATTGGAGCAATTGGATCGATAATCTTTTCAACCGATGCCCTCCGAGAATCGGATAAAGCCTTAGCGTTGGCTCACGTTCCCAGTGTAGCCATAAGACCACATCAGTACTGGAGTGTATCTGCCGGAAAAGAAGGCTTACAGTGGAATGTCCCCTTTAGTCGTGGGGATCAGGAACTTATCACAATCATGATTTATGTGCAATGCGAGAACCTTGGTACGGGCGTCGCATTTAACGTGAAGACTCCCAAGGTCATAAATGCTAGTTACGAAGGATGGACTCCAACTCCGTTGCATTTAACTCCGCAATCCCTGGATGCAGAAGCAGAGTTTCATTTTAGAGTATCTATCGCTAAAACATTTAAAGAATGGATTTCGTGCGAGGCACAAGCCGCGCCTATTCGAGTTGAAGTTGAATACACAAATGACCAGCAAAATGTTTTTTGCACTTCTTGGTGGACGACAACACCGTCAATCCTCGAAGTAGCAGATGGATTGCTGATAGCTCGCGAAAACGAGGTTAGAGGTAAAGGAGGAGTTGATTACATATATTCCTCATCCAAATAAGAAGTTGCTTCGTCAAAAAACTTGCTCCCCACACAGAATCTCCCGCCTTTGCGAGCGAGGGATTCTGCTTAAACTGAACGATACGGGATTACTTTTCGAGAAGCATCAGTTCTGGATGTGCCAGAAGAAGGAGCGGAGGAGGTTGTTTTTTGGAGTTGAGAGAATAAAAACGGCGAACCTCCGGTCCGCCATCACTTGAGTCAAGTGAATAGATACATCGGCAAATAACGAATGATGCTATCGTACTTGCTGAAAAGCGTTGAATCGACGCCCCACTCTTGAATTGCAAAGATTGGAACGATCTCCAATAAATCTCCGCTCTCATTCAGAAATGGCGGTGAGAGTACGCCAATCGTGATGTCCGCATCGTGGCTTACAACGACAATTCTGGTTCTTGGCCAATTAGTGTGCAGAGTCCTCAGGTAAGATTTATCTAACATATACACGAAAGCCGAATTCGTTCTGAACTTCACCTCCACGCCTTCGATCTTACCTTCGCGATTCTTAATAACAAAATCTGGTTTCTGCCTGAAGCGCTCAGGAAGCGGGTTGGGGTCAAAGATCTTTGGGCAAAATTCGAGAAACTGAGTCGTTCTCCACTCCTGACCAAAACGCCTAACATCGTTGCCGGCTTCAGTGAGGATACTTTCGACGATCCCCTCTCCGATTCGAGCCTTCAGATTGCCTCTGGCGTTATCCCACGTAGTTCTTTCTTTCACACTCCCTCCTTCTTTAGCGAGTAGCTCTCTTCATCTTGTGCGAAGGAGAAAAGAAGTCAAGGAACACGAGAACTTGCTCACCACGCAGAATTTTCCGCCTCCTACTGCACCGTAATCGCTCCTGCCCTTACTGTTGGACAATAGCCAGTTCCCGGCTCATACCCCGTAATCGTAACTTGGTACGTTCCAGCCGATACATCCGTGGGAACAATGAATGAAACCGTACTCCCAAACCAGTACGTTATGTCAATATTTGGAATACTATATCCGTTTGCATATGGATATCCCGTAAGCAGAATCGTGCCATTCGAATTGTTATCGCAAATCCCGTTCGCATTTAAAGTGAATTGGCGAGGGTTCGACGGAGGCGGACTGCTTGGCGCCGGCGACTGCGGCGCAGGAGGAACGAAATTATTGGATACTCCGCTTAAAAAGTCGTGAACCGTGGTAATTGGCGTAGCAAAAGCAATTCCCGTAACGTTCAAATCTAAATTCGAGAGGCTGAATATAGATTCGTTTAAGCCCACAACTTTCCCGGATGCATCCACCAAGGGGCCGCCGCTATCGCCTGGGTTAATGCGCGCAGATGTTTGGATAACATCTCCCAGATCAGGATCATATCTCCGCGCGGTTACAATTCCTTGTTCAACTTCTAAGACCTGATCCGTATTACAAGTCAAAGGATATCCAAAAGCATACACGTTTGAGCCAAGTGATAAATCGCTTTCATCAGAACTTCCAAAACTTGCCGCCGTCAGGCCGCTCGTATTTATTGAAAGAGTGGCTAAGTCTTTCTGACTGTCTTCCTTTATGACAAAAGCTCGGAAGCTGACGCCATTACTCAAGTACGCATTGATGAAGTTTGCGTTTTTGATTACATGATCATCAGTAAGTATCGTGCCGTTAGAATTGATAATGACACCACTGCCGCAACCAAAATTGGTACGAATGAGTACGAGTGATGGTGTAATTTTTTTAGTAATTTGCGCGGGAGTCAACTCAACGGCACTCGCGCCGCTCACGTTTTCGCTCCCTGCCGTAATATGCAAACCATTTGTCAATGTAGCTTCGGTTGCATCGGTATTTATAACCGTCACATTATATGTTCCCGGTGATAAATCTCCTTTGTACTGAATATATAGAATGTCAGGAGGAACCGCCCCGGTCACCACTACTTCTTTCCCGTTGATTTTTACCGTTGCATTTGAATCAAAGCCTGACCCCTTAATGGTGATTATATTCGTGAAGCGATCAATCACTGTCGCGGGATTAATCGAGGCAATAGTAAGGGAACCAGCGGAACTCGAAGCGGAGGATGAGAGTCTTGAAGGATAATTAGCCGACGACAACAGTTGCCGCACACTGGATTGCGTGTTCAGCGTGATGATTAAAATTACTACCGCAACTATGACCCCTCCTCCGATCGCTAATCTCGTTTTATTTTCCAACAAATTCTCCACTACGGAAGGATTCTGCAAATTATCGGAAATTTGCGCTCCGCAACGGTCGCAATGGTTAGGTTTCCCTTCGAGCGCAGCTCCACACTGATGACAGAACATGCGGCTTAAGGATTCGTTGTTGTCAAAAACAGCGAGACACTGCTCTTTTCGCTATCACACGTATTTTGTGCCGACCCGGGATCAGCGACATCAAAGCCTGCGCCGCTATTTTGAATCATGTCATTGGCCGCCTGCAAGCAAGCGTTTGCCGCGCTTGCCATTGCATATCCCGCACTGACATAGTTTGCGGGCATTCCCGAAAAGGTAGTGTTGATTGCACCCGCATCCCGATACGCTTGTTGAAATGAACTTTGAGCTTGTCCGAATCCCGCAATCGCCGCAAGGAAAGAGCCGTTATTATAGTAACTCATTGCGTCGTTATAATAAGAAATACCGCTACTGAGCGCCGAGAAAGCCGAGCTTAATTGATTATAAAAAGATAATAAAACTTGATGTGTTTTTTCAGCCTGCGCCGCTGCGGCCGCGGCGGCTTGCTGCTCCGCTTCCATGTTTGCTTGCGCCTGGGCCTGAGCGGCTGCTGCTGCCTCAGCTTGGGCCTGCGCCTTATCTTGAGCTGCTTGCGCCGCCTTCGCATCCGCAGCAGCTTTCTCTGCTTTAGCCACTGCCGCCTCATCTTTTGCTTGCTGAGCTTCATTTTGCAACTGAACAGCTAGCTTTGCATTTACATTCGCCAATTCTATTTGAACCTTGCCGTATGCGGGAAAATCCGAAGAAATAGCTTGCATTGATTTCTGCGCGCTATCTAAATCTCCGGAATCTTCGGCTTTGATGGCGGCATCAAAATTATTCTGATCATCGATATAAGATTTTTCCTGTGCCTCCATTTTATTCACCGCTTCTTTCGTTGATCCAGGCATCCACTTCTCTTCAACGTATTGCAAAGCTGCAAGCGCTGTTTGAAAATTTCCTTTCGCTTCCAGACCTTTCACTTGATTAAGAACGCCCTGAACCGTAAAAAAGTCGGATGCCTTCGGCGCGCCTATTGCAAAAATAATCAAAATAAAAATTCCGATCCCCCAAAAAACCCACTTCTTCTTTCGAAGCGACTGAACTGATGACGGCTGGGCGGCACGAATATCGCTCATTAGCTTCTCGCCGCAAGAACTACAAAATGCTGCGTTTTCTCTATTTGAATTATTGCACTTTGAGCAGGTCATAAATCCAGCTTCTACTTACCTCCACTATAGCATTTTGGGATAACCATCCCCTTGTCCCCCGCCCCCTCCGTGAATCCACCCCGCATTGCCCAATCCCCTCCCGGATGATATAAAACAAATGGATCCACGGGAGGCGTCGCCTCTTTATTGCTTTACAACTTTCTTCGAAGAAGGGGTTCACTCATGTTCCTACACCTTTCACTGCTGTACCACTACTTCTTCCCGCGAGAGACGTTCAACGAACAGCTCGCCAAACGAGGCATCGACATCCTCAACCGGCGCGGCATCATCAAGTACAAGGAACACGCGATCGCGAGCCTGCGGAATTCGGCCCAGGGGTTCTGGGGCCGACACGTCGTGCTCGCGCGATTCATTCGTGCGCTCGCGATAAATTGCGTCATCGCGTGGTTTATCGATAAGGTAATCGCGCCCCGCAAACTCCCCGTCGCTCAAATGGTCAGACGCATATTCGCTTGCGCGGCGGCAATCGGATGCACCTTCTGGCTTCTCGCAGTTTTCTGGCTTCGCATAGCCTGGCCTGCGGGCATCATTGCGGGAATCGCGTTTATCTCGCTTATATTCACGAACGCCTACCTCGCCTCTCTTGGGGTAAATGACCGCAGTACGAACTTCACGAAAGCGAGCTCCCGGTGGAGAACGATACCCCGGCATAAACTCAAAAGGAAAATTCCTCCAAATGCCGCGGCACTCATGAACGTTGCGGTCGCCGTTCCCGGTGCGCAAACCGGCCTCGACGTCCTGGACGAAGACCCGCTCATATGGGTCAAGCCTTCAGGGCTCTTCGCACGGAAGCGCTACATCGGATACTTCGACGCCCCCGGCATCGAAGATTTCCTCTAAACGAACATCGGATTAATCAACGATCGCGGCCCGCACAACGGGCCGCTGATTTTTTGGGAAATCTATATTTTGACTTCGTTATAAAAACGATTTGAGTTCCAGAAATTCACCGCGTGCGCATCCCGCCTTCCCCTCCCGCCCCGTTTCCCGTATCCTTAGATTCAGGAGAGAGCATCCATGGCACAAGCAAGTCTCATCGGACATTGCGGCACCAAGTGCGACTGGCTGAGCCAGTGCGAATTCGACGAAAGCGATCCGCGGTCGCGCGAACAGGCAAAAGCGCAGCTACGACATATACATCACGTACAGCGCCCAAAGTGCAACCGGGAGATCAGCTTTGATTCACAATTAGTCACGCCATCGCCATAAACAAAAACCGCCCCGACACATCCGTGCCGGGGCGAAAAAATTATGTGAGGGAAATGGCGTTCCTGATTCTCGTCGCCTCGTTGCGAATCTCCTGAAAGGCCTCGAGGTGCCGCTTGCGGTCTTCGATGCCGGGATCAATGATGCGGTCAATCAATGTTTGGAAGAGTTGTTCCTGAACTATCTTCAAATTGATGGATTTCGCCAACTCGACATCACTCACCAAGGGGGTAAAACGCGACACAAGCGCAGTTTGATGAATTACTTCAGCATGGCCACGCCGGCCGACAACGTATTCATATTCAGCATACCAACGAAACAACTTGCCGGTATCCGTGAGTAGGAGGCGTATCTCATTCATAAACTCTCTATCAATTTTTTTCTCCTGCCGGAGAAGGGTTATGCACCGCTTTTTTATCGGAAAATCGAGCGGAGTGATCCTTCCCATATCCGTTCTTCGGCTGGCATAGAAGTTGTTGCTCTGCCGGAAGTTGAGCATCTCTTCGAGCTGTTGCATGCCGGGAAAATATTTAAGCTGTTGCTTCGAAAACGCAATCAGGTGCCGAATAATCCGAGCCCAATCGATTGGCGTGAGCGTAGTGAAGTCGATGGGATATAGTGTTGGCGGACAAAGAACTGATTCAAGTCTGTTGGACGGATCCATTTTCAGACTCCTTTCATAGTGTTCTCCTTTTGCTTTACCTTGAATAAGGACGCGAAGTCAAGGAGCCGCGTTTTTCATCGATCTTGCAAAACCATGAGATTTATGGTATAAATTGCCCGTGCCCCACAGTTCTTTTCCAGGAGGAAAACACGATGCAGTTTTTATATTGGCTGGCGCTCGGCATTCTCACGACCGTCTTTATGACGAAATTCGTCGGCAAGAGATTGCGGAGATTCAAACAAATCCCGAAGGGCGTGCGCATAGCGCTTGTCGCCACCGTTAGCTGTGTAGCCTGGCTTTCACCGGCCTACTATGAATTTCCGAGTCAACCATTTTCCACCGTGGTGTCGATCAACAACGGCCACGTAATCCGTCATCCATTCGGAATGTTCGGATGGGAGTGGTCGAAAAATTGCATCATTCTGCCCACCCAACCAGTGAAAGTAACCGGATCCGTCGCGGCCATCACGCCAAATCCGAAAGTCCGAAAGATTTATCTCACCCTTGAAGTATCCATCACGGATGCCGATAAATTTTTTTCGGTTCCGGAACGGATACATTCTCCCCTAAATGCCGATCCGAATCCTGCTATGGACTTCGACATCACTGATTTGCGGCTCCAGAATCCGGATTCGACCTATTCCGAAATTGGGCGGGCAACCGCAAGCGCGACGTACGTTTACATTAATGAACATTCGAAGGAGTTAAGCAGCTTTTCGAATCCGACGGACAGGACGGAGCTCGCGGAAATGCGGAAACTCGTTGAGCCATGGCTCAACGAACGACTCGCCCCCGACGGCCTTCGCGTTTCGCTCAAGAGCTTCAACGTAAAATATTGAAGCTATCCACTCACCATTCCCGCGGCTCCCCACAAGGAGCCGCGTTTTTTATGCCGGCAGCGGCAACCGTTTATTCATCGTGCCCGCACTTTGTTTATTTCAAAATTAATGGTATAACTCGGCCAGAATCCCTTTCCATTTGAAAACCGGAGGCGAACGATGTGGCAATGGCTGCAAATCAGTTGGGCAAGCGTAGAAGCCGGAATCATCGGCGCGCTTATCGTACTCATCATCTTACGTTTGCGCGACCGCGCGGAAAACGCGGCATTCAACGAAGGGTTTAAAGAACTTTTCGAAATGGCAATGGAACGCGGCCTGCCCATAGCGCACGCATTCGAAGCGGTCACCAAAAATGAAACGGTCGTTCTCGGGGCGCTTAAGAGCATCGCGATTTTCACCGAAAAACGTTGCATCCTGACGCTCACCGTGCAGGGCAGCGTGGAAACTGATACATTAATTCTCGAACACGGACCGCGCATGGAACGAAAGACTGCCTCGTTCCCGATCCATCAATGGCGGCGCGCATTCAACGAAATAAAATCTATACTGCGCCCGTTCCCGACCATCAAACCGCCGGCAAAACCGGCCGGCAAGACATAACTCACACACCATACTTTTGAAAGGAGTGATGTTCCATGCACATCCACTGGCATATCGGCATCATCGTCGTACTCGCCACAGTACTTGCGGTATTGATCAGCCGCTCGATCAGGTCGTACTCTACCCAGGAAGCAAACCTCGAAGACATGAAGAAGACGCTCTTCGAATCGCTCGCCATCAACGCGAACCTTCTACAAGATGAATTGCAGGTCGAACTGGACCGGCGCGGACTTTTCATGATGAGAGCAAAGGATCCCGAACTCATGCAGGTCGCCGCGACCATCCAAAATTCCGAGGCAACGCTCATAATCATCACGTTCTCCTGGACCGCGGCGGGCGAACCGAATATCGTGCTTCAACAACGCATAGGCGAAGACGCGGATATCGATCAATTCTCTGCCACTCATTTCTGGATGGCGGATTGGCTCATCTTCACGTCCTCCGTGCGCCGGAAACTCTGCGATTACCCTATCCTCATGTCGGTCTGATTTCCTTCGGATCATTCAATTGCGCGGCTCTCACAAAGGAGCCGCGTTTCTTTTTTACATTTGTAATGTCCTTGCATCTCTTTTTTCTGCGTGTCATAATCCACGGACAAGAGAATTGCTCTTTTCCAATTTCAAATCAAAACGATCACGAAAGTGCACAATCAATTCGATAAGGAGGCCTCGCTTGGTTTCACAAACATCGCTCTTCTCCGTACTCGCTATCGTAATTGTCCTTGCTGTCTTCACGAAAGCACATGGGGCAATGTTAGCAGTTTGGATGGCTGTGCTGGCGATCATTCTGCTCGTCAATCTCGTCTTGCGTTACCGCAACGCTTTCGAGGCATCAGAGAGAAAACGCACCAACCGCGAAGCGGCCATTCAAAGATTACTCGAGCAGTGCGGCACCATCATCTCGATATCACTTGAAGACATTGCCGTCCGCCGCGAATTCCATATTCAGACGGATCAACACTGGGCAAGCGAGGGATCGGATTTTTTTACTTGCACCCAGTTCATCATGGTAACGGCACCCGCCGTGCTCAATTTGAAAGATCTCATAGAGATAGATATTGGGTTGCTCGGTGGCACGGCCAGCATCACCGTCCGAGCCACAGGCGGCGGATACGAAACCAAAAATTTCGACCTGAGCCATCTGCGGATGGCGATAGAATATGCCCAGGAAATAGCGGCGAACATTCCCCTGCCGCTCATCCAGGCAAAGTAAGACAGTTTCACTTCAACAAAAAAGGCGCACCCGCAAAGGTGCGCCTCGATTTTTTGAACAGCCTGCCTTATTGCACCGGCCGCCTTCCGGTAAACAACTGGAGGATCAGTGCGACGACCGCAAGGACAAGCAGTATGTGAATGAATCCACCCATGGCATAGCCGCTCACAACGCCGAGCAACCACAGCACAAGGAGAATCACGAAGATGGACCAAAGCATGGAACCACTCCTTTCTTTGAACGCTATTTTTATATCCCGAGCGGCTCGGAGCGTCAAGAAGCAGTCAGGGCTATTTGTTTACAAATCCTCCCGCCGGGAGTACCGTGAAAATAGCACCCTAGGAGTTGGCTCATGGATCCTCAACTTTCAATCGAACGACCGACGCTTCGCGACTTCGTGATGGCGGTTCTATCGTTAACATCAACCATCGAAGGCCGGACGCGCATTACCGACGAAGAGCTCTATGCCGGATTCGCCGAACTGTATCGCACGCATCCCGAAGTATTTCCCATACCGATGCGCTTCACGCACAATGGCAAGCGTCTCTATTCAAAATCTCTCGACACTGCCGTGCAGTTGTGCCTGCCATACACCATCGGGATCAACGTCGAAAACGATCTGCTTCTCGTGCCGGACACCGCTATCCTCAATCTGGGATGGCTGCACGCTCGGTATGGAGGCTGGGTCGAAACTATCCAACCGATAGCGCACGAATTCGCATGCGCTATTCCCCAACACTCCATTCAATAATCAGCGGCATCCTATCAACAAGAAGCCCGGCCAAATGCGCGCCGGGCTTTTTCTTATGCATATCTTGCTTACCAACCGCGCCGCAATCCACGGAACCGGCACGCGCCCCAACGA
>Ga0070681_10000086_pt1 | contig 70488 bp, 70 predicted proteins | sample KBSC83BmetaG_FD_65650 | JGI IMG/M metagenome (GOLD analysis project Ga0070681, IMG submission 65650) | Corn rhizosphere microbial communities from Kellogg Biological Station, Michigan, USA - KBS C8-3B metaG | ecosystem: Host-associated > Plants > Roots > Rhizosphere | place: USA: Michigan...
GAGCCGCTGGCACGCGCGGATCGCCGAGTTCGGTGCCTACCTCGCCGGCATCGCCATCGATCGCAATCGCGACGTCCACGCGCGCGAGCACGCGCGGCACCAGCTTGCCGATTCGCTGCAGCGCGAACGCAGCGCCCGCCACGACGCGGAAGGCATGGCCCGCGATTCTGCCTGGCTGGCGTCCATCGTCACCCATTCCACCGACGCCATCATCAGCAAGGACCTGGGCGGCATCATCACGAGCTGGAACGAGAGCGCGGAACGGCTGTTCGGTTACACCGCCGCAGAGGCGATCGGCCAGCCTGTGACCATATTGATGCCGCCGGATCGGATCGGCGAAGAGCCTGGCATCCTCGCGCGCATCCGCGCGGGCGAAGTGGTCGACCACTTCGAGACCGTGCGCCGCCACAAGGACGGGCGCCTGCTCGACATCTCGCTCACCATCGCGCCGATCCGCAACACGCGTGGCGAGGTCATCGGTGCGTCCAAGATCGCCCGCGACATCAGCGCGCGCAAGGAAAGCGAGGAGCGGCAGGCGCTGCTCGCGGAAATCGACGAAGCAGTAGTCGAGGCCGAGAGCGAAGCCGCGATCATTCAGGCGATGTCGCAGCGGATCGGTGCCCGGCTGGACCTCCATTGCTGCTGCCTGATCGGCGTCGACGAGCCGCGCGACGCGGCATGGGTGGACGGCGTCTGGTATGCGGGCGAGGTTCCAGTGCTGCCGCGCCGCGCCGCGTTGTCGGATTTCGTCGGCAGCGCGTTCATCGAACGGGCACGCGCAGGCGAGATGGTCGTGGTGCGCGACGCCTTCGCCGACCCCCGCACCGACGGCGCGGCCTATGCGCGCTACGAAGTGGCTTCCTTCATTACCGTGCCCTGGACCCACGAGGGCGCGTGGCGCGGCCTGCTGGCGTTCTGCGACAACAAGCCGCGCGACTGGCGTCGCGACGAAATAGGCCTGGTGCGCGAGCTCGCGGCCCGCGTGCTGCCGCGCATCATGCGCGCGCGCGCGGAAGAGCAATTGCGCACGTCCGAGGCGCGCTACCACAGTCTCGTCGACCAGGTGGTGAGCGGCATCGCCGAAGAGGACCTCGAGGGACGCTTCGTCACGGTCAACGACCAGTATTGCCGCATGCTCGGCTACGAACGCGAGGAACTGCTCGGGATGCGGATGCACGATGTCACGCATCCGGCGGATTTGCCGCGCAACCTCGAACTGTTCGACCGCTGCGTGAGCGAAGGGAGCTCGTTCGAGATCGAGAAACGCTACCTGCGCAAGGACGGTACCACGGTCTGGGTGCACAACAGCGTGTCCGCGGTGCGCGACGCACAGGGCCGGCCGCGCTCGCTGGCCACCGTTTCCATCGACATCACCGAATCCAAGCGTGCGGAGAAGGAATTGCTGGCGTCGCTGGCGCGGGAGCGCGCTGCACGCAAGGAAGCAGAGATCCTGGTCGAAGCTTCCAGCATGTTGTCGAGCGGCCTGGAGTTCGACGCGCTGGTGCAGAAGATGACCGACCTGGCGACGCACCTGATCGGCGCCGAGTATGGATCGTTCTTCTACAACGTCACCGGCGAAGACGGTGGGTCCTACATGCTCTACGCGTTGTCGGGCGCGGACAGGGCACAGTTCGAAAACATGCCGATGCCGCGCAACACGCCGCTGTTCCAGCCGACCTTCGCCGGTACAGGGATCGTGCGTTGCGGGGACGTGCTGCAACATCCGGACTTCGGTCGGGAGGCGCCGAGCCACGGCCTGCCCGAAGGCCATCTGCCGGTGCGCAGTTATCTGGCCGTGCCGGTGGTCTCGAGCAAGGGCAAGGTGCACGGCGGGCTGTTCTTTGCGCATTCCGAATGCGATCGCTTCGACGAACGCGCCGAGCGGCTGGTGCAGGGCATCGCCGCGCACGCTGCCACCGCACTGGACAACGCGGAAGCGTATCGCGGCATCGCCGTTTCGGAGACGCACCTGCGCCAGATCCTGGACGCGATGCCTTCCGCGGTCTACACCACCGATGCGCAAGGTCGCCTGACTTATTTCAATCCGGCCGCGGTGGAATTCGCCGGCCGCTCGCCGCAACTCGGCAGCGACGAATGGTGCGTGAGCTGGAAGCTGTACAACGCCGACGGCACGCCATTGCCGCACGACCAGTGTCCGATGGCGCGCGCTCTGCGGGAGAATCGTGCGATCAACGGCGTGGAAGCCATCGCCGAACGTTCGGATGGCACGCGCCGCTGGTTCATGCCGTTCCCGACGCCGCTGCACGACGAGCACGGCAACCTGGTCGGCGGCATCAACATGCTGGTCGACATCACCGAGCGCAAGCAGGCCGACGAACTGGTGGCGCAGGCGCACGCGCGCGTCGAGGCCCAGCGCCGCCTGTACGACACCATCCTGTCCAACACGCCGGACCTGGCCTACGTGTTCGACTTGGACCACCGATTCATCTACGCCAACGAAGCGCTCCTTGCGATGTGGGGCAAGACGCGCGAGGAAGCGCTGGGCAAGAATTGCCTGGAGCTGGGTTATCCGGGCTGGCATGCGGCGATGCACGACCGCGAACTGGACCAGGTGATTTCCAGCAAGCGGCCGTTGCGTGGAGAAGTGCCGTTCACCGGCACGCAGGGCCGCCGCATCTACGACTACATCTTCGTGCCGGTACTCGGTCCGGACGGCGAGGTCGAAGCCGTTGCAGGCACCACCCGCGACGTCACGCAACAGAAAGAGATCGAGCACCGCCAGCGTTTCCTGCTGGATGTTTCCGACCGCCTGCGCCTGCTGGACGATCCCGGCGCGATCCGCCACGTCGCCGCCGAAGCTCTGGCGCGGGAGCTGGGCGTTTCGGCGGCGGGTTTCGTGGAAATCGAGCCCGACGGCGAGACCCTCGTTGCGGGCGGCGAATACTGCGATGGTCGCATGCCCGACATCAGCGGCCGCCGCTTCAGCATGGAGGGCGTCGGTTCCGGCTACGCGCCACTGGTACTGGCCGGCGAAAACGTCTTCATCGAGGATTACGAAGGCGACTTGCGCATCGCCGGCGGCAACGAGGGGGGGCGTGACCTGGGCTTGAGTTCAGGCGCGGGCGTGGCCGTGTACAACATGGGTACGCACGCCGCCTACCTGTACTTGATGCATCCACAGCCGCGTGCCTGGCCCGAGGCGGATCGCCAGCTGGTGCGCGAGGTGGCCGAGCGCTCGTGGTCGGCGGTCGAACGCGTGCGCGCGGTGGATGCGATGCGCCGCAGCGAGACGGAACTGGCCGAAGAACTCGCCGACATGCAATTGCTGACCACGGTCGGTGCCGAGCTGGTGCAGGAACCCACCGCGGAAGCGCTGTTCGTCCGCATCGTGGAAACCGCCGCGGCGCTGATGCGCGCCGATTGCGCGGTGGTGCACATCCTCGATTCCGAACGCGGCGAGCTGAACCTGCGCGCGCAGATCGGCCTGACGCCCGAAGCCGAGCAGTCGCTGGCATGGGTAGGCGCCGACGCGCAGCTTCCCTCCGCGATGGCGTTGCGCGACAACCGGCGCGTGGTGGTCGGCGACGTGCGCCAGAACGAAGCGGTGGGCGGCGACGGGCTCGCGATTTTCGAACGCGACGGCATCAATGCCGCGCAGAGCACACCGCTGATCGCACGCAATGGCCGGCTGGTCGGCATGCTCTCGACGCATTGGCGGCAGCGCCACATGCCGAGCGAACGCCGGCTTGCGCTGCTGGACCTGCTGGCGCGCCAGGCCGCGGACCTGATCGAGAACCGCCGGCACGAACAGAAGTTGCTCGAATTGAACGCATTCCTGGAGCGGCGGGTGGTCGAACGCACCGCCGACCTGGAACAGAGCGAGCAGCAGGTGCGGCGCATGGCATCCATGCTGACCATGGCCGAACACCAGGAGCGTCGGCGCATCAGCCAAGTCCTGCACGACGACCTGCAGCAGCAGCTGCACAGTATCCAGATGAAGCTGTCCGCCGCGCGCGCGGCGATCGGGCAGGGCAAGTTCGATTCGGCGATACGCCATCTCGAAGTGGCGGAAAACTGGAGCGGCGAGGGCGTGGATACCGCACGCCGGTTGACCGTCGACCTCAGCCCGCCGATCCTGAAGAGCGAAGGACTGGCCGAGTCGCTGGAATGGCTGGTCTCGCAGATGCGCAAGATGCATGGGCTGGATGTGGTCCTGGCAGGCGAGCGCGATCTGCAATTGCGCGACGATGCCAAGCGCGTGCTGATCTACCAGATCGTGCGCGAGCTGCTTTTCAACGTCGTCAAGTACGCCAACACCAGCAACGCACGCATCGAACTACGCCGCAGCGATCGCCACATGGAAATCTGTGTGGTGGACGAGGGCGTCGGGTTCGATCCGCAGAAATTGCGCTACGAACCCCAGCCCGGCGGCGGCGGTTTCGGCCTGACCAGCGCGAATGAACGCCTCGCGCTGGTGGGCGGCAGTCTGGAAATAGAATCCGCGCCGGGCTTCGGCACCAGCGTCACCCTGCGCGTGCCGCGCGACAGCATCATGGCGGGCAACGACGCGGCGCAAGCGTCCGACGACCAACTCGGAGACATCCCGCCGGAGGCGTTCGACCGTGCCGACGAGCGACCGGACTGGCAAAAGCCGGATTGGAACGACGGGCAGGTCGCCTGAGCCGGCACTGCCTTCCGGGGCTTCAACCCGCCCGGCCACTGGTGCATACTCCCGACCCGCGGTCGGTCAGCGTCTGCATCGGGGGACGGCGGTGAACAACAGCGTCTACATAGTCGAAGATCATCCGCGCATGCGCGACCTGTTGCGCGAGTGGATCGACGACCTGCCCGGCTTGTCGGTGTGCGGAACCGCCGAGAGCGCCGAAACCGCACTGCGCGAGCTGGAAACAGTGAGCGCGGACATCGCGATGATCGACATGTCGTTGCCGATGATGGGCGGCATCGAGCTCGTCGCCGCATTGCGCGAGCGCCATCCGCATACCCGCTGCCTGATCCTCTCGGGCCACAACGAAGCGCGCTACGTGGAGCGCGCGCTTGCCGCGGGCGCGCAAGGTTATCTGCTGAAGGGCGAACCTTCGGAAATCCAGACCGCCATCGGTCGCGTGCTGGCCGGTGAGCGCTACCTCAGCGCCGGCCTGTCGAATGAGGGAAGCGGAGTCGGCGAGGCGTAAACCGGTGCAGGCATCTCTCCTCGAATCCGAGGGAGAATAGCAGTACAGCTATCTGGTTTACTTGGTGAACGGCTTGCGAAACCGGGAGAGCACGTTGCCGCGTGCGGGGGTGTCGGCTTCCGCCGCGGCCGGTTCCTCGCGTTCGATCGCCAGCCAGCCCGCGGCCTGGCTGGCGTTGATGTAGTCGATCACCTCGGCCACCGGCACGCCGCTGGCCTGGGCGATCTCCGCCGGGGTGGCGGCCTGTTTCATCATCGCGGTGGCGATGCGGAAGTGACGAGGGAATTCGCGTTCGGTCTGCGGCCAGCGCGCGAGCTTGTATTTTTCGTCTGTGCCCAGGCCGTGCGCCAGCGCGCCCGGTGTGGCCACCAGCCCGGCGAACCAGCGCAACCGCGCCAGCGGATGCGCCTTGTGTTGCCGCGCTTCCGACAACGCGTGCGCATCCAGCGGCTGCATGGCGTCGGGGTCCTTTTCGAGCGCGGCCTTCAGCGGCTTCAACGCGGCTTCCGCGCCGTAATAGGCGTCGCGCTCGGGATCTATCACCAGATCGGTTCCCTCTACGCGCGCCGCCTCGTCGATCTTCCGCCTGCCGAGCATCTCGGCAACGTTGCGCGGCTCGGGTTCGGGTTCGGCGATGGCGACCGGGTCGGCCGGTTCCGCAGGAGTTTCATTCGTTGCGGGCGCGTCGCCCGCGGCGGCGAGATCCATCACGCTGACGGCTTGCGCCGGCACCACGGGAAATTCGGCGGACACCGGACGTTTCGGCGCCGGCTCCACTGGTTCGGCTGCGCGCACCGGCGCGTGCGTGCGGCGCGCGCCTTCGCTGGAATCGATGCGTGCGGCGGCCTGCTCCAGCACCGCGGCGAACGCCTTGTCGTCCAGCGGTTTGGCCAAGACCAGATCGGAACCATTGACCACGCCCGCCCGTGCGAACGTGATTACCTGCTTGCCGGCACCATGCGCCTTGAGCCAGGCCATGTGGCCGAACAGGCTGTCCATGTCCACGATCACGAGATCCGCGCGCGCAAGTTCGGCCCATTCCCAATGGTGCGCAAGCCGCTCATCCAGCCGCTGCAGACTGGCGCGGAACAGTTCGGCATCGCCCGATTCGAGCTCGGACAGGGCGATCCGCAGCCGGTTCATTGCGGGCATGTCCACGGTGGCGGGTTGGGCGGACATCTTGCGATCCTCGCTTGCGATGCCGTGCGTTCATGCACGCTTTGTGCCGCCTCGAAACCCCGGGTTTGTAAACGAACGTGACGTGCGCCAGGCGGTTCAGGCATCGGCCGTTTCGGTCCGTGGCGTCCTGGCCTGCATGGCCCACAAAGCGGCGTAGCGGCCTTCGCGTTCCAGCAGCCGCGCATGGGTGCCGCGTTCGACGATGCGTCCCCGATCCAGCACCAGGATCTCGTCGGAATCGACGATGGTGGACAACCGGTGCGCCACGATCAGTGTGGTGCGGCCGCGCGCGATCTCGGACAACTCGGCCTGGATCACCTTCTCGGTGCGCGTGTCCAGCGCGGAAGTCGCCTCGTCGAAAACCAGGATTGCCGGTCGTTTCAGCAGGGCGCGCGCGATCGCCACGCGCTGCTTCTCGCCACCGGAAAGTTTCAGTCCGCGTTCGCCGACCTGTGTCTGATAACCGTCCGGCAGCGACAGCACGAACTCGTGGATGTGCGCGGCCTTCGACGCGGTTTCCACTTCCTCGCGCGTGGCATTCGGCCGGCCGTAGGCGATGTTGTAGAAGATGGTGTCGTTGAACAGCACGGTATCCTGCGGCACGATCCCGATCGCCGCGCGCAAACTCTCCTGCGTGACTTCGCGGATGTCCTGGCCGTCGATCGCGATGCGCCCGCCGGTGACGTCGTAGAAGCGGAACAGCAATCGCGAGAGCGTGGATTTCCCCGCGCCGGTCGCGCCCACCACCGCGACGGTGAGGCCGGAAGGGATCTCGAAGTCGACGTCGAACAGGATCTGCCGTTGCGGATCGTAGGCGAACGACACGTTTTCGAAGCGCACGTTCGCGCCGCGCAGTTGCAGCGGCTTCGCATGCGGGGCGTCCTTGACCTCGGCGTGTTCGTCCAGCAACGCGAACATGCGCTCCATGTCGATGATGCCCTGCTTGATCTGGCGGTAGGTGAAACCGAGCATGTTCAGCGGGATCGCCAGTTGCAGCAGCCAGCCGTTGACCATCACGATGTCGCCGATGGACAACGCGTGCGCGACCACGCCGCTGGCCGTCATCGCCATCAGGAGGGTCAGTCCCGCCGCGATCACCAGCGCCTGAGCCCCGTTCAACACCGCGAGCGAGGATTCGGTTTTCACCGCCGCGTCCTCGTAGCGGCGCAGCGCGGCGTCGTAGCGGCGCGCCTCGAACTCCTCGTTGCCGAAATACTTGACCGTCTCGTAGTTCAGCAGGCTGTCCACCGCGCGCGCGTTGGACAAACTCTCTTCCTCGTTCATCACGCGCACGCCGGCGGTGCGCCATTCGCTGATCCAGATCGTCGCGCCGATGTAGATCCCCATCGTCACCAGCGTCACTACCGCGTAACGCCAGTCGAACTGGCGCAGCAGCAACACGATCACGACGACGATCTCGAACAACGTGGGCACGATGTTGAACACAACCCAGCCCAGCAGGTTGTAGACGCCGCGTGTGCCGCGCGAGATGTCGCGGCCGACGCCGCCGGTGTGGCGGTCGAGGTGGAACCGCAGCGACAACTGGTGCAGGTGCCGGAACGCATCGAGTCCGGATGCCCGCATCGCGCGCTGGCTGACGCGCTCGAACACCGTGTCGCGCAGTTGCCCGAACAAGGTGCCGATCAGGCGCAGCACGCCGTACAACGCGATCAGCGCGACCGGCACGGTGAGCATGGCCACGCGCGGGTCCAGGTGGTCCACGATGTCCTTGAAAGCGACCGGCACCCACACCGTCGCGACCTTCGAGATCACGAGCAACGAGGCCGCGATTGCCATGCGGCCGGGGAAGCCCTTGATGTACGGCCACAACATTGCCAGCACGCGCCGCGTGCCGCCCCGCGGGAGGGCGTGCCCGGAGCCGGATTTCGCGTTGGCGCCTTCGCTACCGGTCGGATCCTGCGCCCGCGCGGGGTCCTCGGGAGCAGCCTCCTGCGCGCTCTCCGACACCGTCGACGTTTCATCCTCGCTGCGCGGCGCCGCAATTGCGTGTGGCGTCACCGCGCCTTCGGGTTTCCTGGTCGGATCGGATGAAGGAGGGAGCGCCGGCATCCGTGAATCATGGGGGCGGCGGCGGCGCCCTTCCAGTGCAGGCAGCGGGACGCGACGACGCGGGCTCGGCGGTCCGCGTCGCCTTCAGCCCGACATCAATCGTGCGGTTCCAGCACGGGCAGCGGCCGCAGCGCGACCGAGGCCGAGTGCACGATCGAAGTGGTGGTGCGCCCGTGCGGCGCGAACAGGTCCAGGATCGGTTCCAGATCCTGGATGTCGCGCAGATACAGCTTCATGAAGTAGCAGTCTTCACCGGTGATCCGGTAGCACTCGGTTATTTCCGGGATGTCGCGCGCGATCGTGGGGATCGCCTGCAGTTCGCCGGAACGCGGACTGACCCGGATGATGGCGCAGATGCCGTAACCGAGCGCGCGCGGATCGACCTCGGCGCGATACGACAGCGCACCGCTGTCCTCGAGCCTGCGCATGCGTTCGGCGATCGCAGGCGGGGAGAGTCCCACGCGGCGCCCCAGTTGCGCGATGGGCAGCCTGGGAACGGCCTGCAGCTCCGCGAGCAGCCGCCGATCGATCTTGTCCAGGGGCTCGAAGGTTTTCCGGGCGAAATTCTGTTGTTTCAACGGCACCGACATTTCAAATCCGATGATTTGCCATTCATGCGGCCTGCACCGCTTTCTATAGTGCGCCCATGGATCGATTGGCGCAAATGGTTTCGACAGACACATTGCGCGCACCCGCACGCAGCGCGGGCATGCCGCCGCACGCGTATTTCCTGGTCAGCGCGGTGTTCCACTACCTGGGCCCTTCACTGGCAGTCCTGTTGTTCGCGCGCGTGGACGTACTCGGCGTGACATGGCTGCGGATCGCGAGCGCCGCGGCGGTCTTCGCGATCTGGCGTAGGCCGTGGCGTACCGTTTCGAGGCTCGGGAAGGCGGAGCGCCTGACGCTATTGTTGTTCGGCATCGTGCTCGCGGCGATGAACACTCTGTTCTATCTCGCGATCGCGCGCCTGCCGTTGGCGACGGTCGGCGCGATCGAATTCCTCGGCCCGATCCTGCTGGCTGCCTGGGGCGTCAGGACGCGGCGCAACGCTTTCGCGCTGCTGCTCACCACGCTCGGCGTGGCGGCGTTGATGGAATTCAAGTTCGCCGGCGCGCCGCTGGGTTTCGCGTGCGCGCTCGGCAACTGCGCCTTGTTCGTGTTGTACGTGGTACTCGGCCATCGTGTCGCCAATGCTGACCCGCAAAGCGGACCGATGGCCGCCGTCGATCGCCTCGGCGCGGCCATGCTCGTCGCCACCATCGCCGTGACGCCGATCGGCCTGCACGGCGCGCTGCCGGCGTTTGCACGACCGACGCTGCTGGCCGCCGGCATCGGCGTGGGGTTGTGCTCCTCGGTCATCCCGTACGTTTGCGACCAGCTCGCGATGGCCAAGTTGCCGCGTGCGAGTTTCGCGTTGATGCTCGCGTTGCTGCCGGTGTTCGCGCTGCTGATCGGCGCGCTCGTGCTGCGCCAGATCCCCGACGTGCGCGAACTCGCCGGCATCGGCATGGTGGTCGCCGGCATCGCGATCCACCAGCGGCAATGAAGGAGGGCCCGAAATGGAATACACACGCCTGGGCAAATCCGGTTTGCAGGTGTCGCGCATCGGGCTCGGCATGATGAGCTTCGGCGGCCGTCCCCAACGGGCCTGGCACCTGGACGAAAGCGGGGCGGCGCCGATCGTGCGCCGCGCGGTCGAGGCGGGTGTCACCTTCTTCGACACCGCCGACATGTATTCGAACGGGGAAAGCGAAGAGATCACGGGGCGCCTGCTGGGTCGGTTCTTCGCCCGCCGCGACGACTACGTGCTGGCCACCAAGGTCTATTTTCGGATGGGCGAGGGAGCGAATGACTGCGGCCTGTCGCGCAAACACATCATGGCGGCCGTGGACGCGTCGCTGCGGAGGCTCGGCACCGACCACATCGATCTCTACCAGATCCACCGTTTCGACCACGACACACCGCCGGAGGAAACGATGGCGGCGCTGCACGACGTCGTTCGCGCTGGCAAGGTGCGCTACATCGGCGCATCGAGCATGTATGCGTGGCAGTTCGCCAAGGCACAGCGCATCGCCGATGCAGCCGGCGGCACGTGCTTCGTCTCGATGCAGAACCACTACAACCTGGTATATCGGGAAGAGGAGCGCGAGATGATTCCGCAGTGTCTCGACCAGGGCGTGGGCGTGATTCCATGGAGTCCGCTGGCGCGCGGCCTGCTGGCGGGCAACCGCGAGCGCGGCGGCGTGTGTCGCACGCTGCGCGCGGAGGGCGACCCGTTCGCCGATGAAATGTATTGCGACGACGATTTCGACGTGGTGGACGAGGTGCGCGCGGTCGCTTCCGGTCGCGGCTTGCCGCCGGCGCAAATCGCGCTCGCATGGCTGCTCGGCAAGCCGGCGGTGGCCGCACCGATCGTCGGCGCCACCCAATTGCGGCACCTGGAAGACGCGGTCGCAGCGGTGGGAACCAGCCTGGATGCAGAGGAAATAGCGCGCCTCGAAGCGCCGTATCGCCCGCATCCGGTGCTCGGGCACTCCTGACGATGCGCGACGGAAACCTCGGTGGTCATTGCACGTCATCGCAGCGGCGGCTGAACTGAAGGCATGCCGCGCGTCCTCGCCATCGGGCTCGATCCGGCGTTCGCCGACTATTCCACCATGCCCGGCCTCACGCCGGAACTGGTGCGCGCCTACATCGATTCGCAACTGCAAAGGTTGCGCGACACCGGCTGTGAAGTGGAAAGTTGTCCGGTGAATCCGGATGCGTGGGAAGACGCGCTCGTGTCGCATCTGGACGCAGCGGAATTCGATTGCATCCTGATCGGCGCCGGGCTGCGCGATCCGGCGCGGCTGGCGTTGTTCGAAAAACTGGTCAACCTGGTGCACGCCCGCGCGCCAGGGGCGAAACTCTGTTTCAACACCACTCCCGCCGACACCACCGAAGCCGTGCGGCGCTGGGTTTAGATCTTCGTGGATTCGTTCCGGCGCGTGCACTCGCCGGGACGATTCACCTGTTTTCGGTGTCCGTTTTTTTTTTCGGGCAGTGCGGCCAGGGATGGCCGCTTGTAGTATTGGTCGAGAAATCATATGGAAGCTCGCCTTTGCTTTTTCGAGCGGCGATCAGGGACGATCGCATCAATGGAGGCTCCCGCCATGCCCTGCCTGATGGTGTTGCTCGCGCTGTGCATCCCGCGCGTGGTGATCGTGCTGCTGTGGCTGTTCACCCAGTGGTTCAACGGCACCTTCCCCAATCCCCTGTGGCCGGTACTGGGTTTCGTGTTCCTGCCGACCACGCTGCTGTGGTACACCGCCGTGCAACACTGGTTCGCCGGGCAGTGGACCGTGGTGCCGATCGTCGGCATCGTGATCGCGCTGCTGATCGATCTTTCGCCCGCCAGCGGGCGGCGTCGGCGGGTCTTGTAAACCCTCGACGCGTCTCGCGGCGCAAACCGCGCGAGTGCTCGCCCCATGCGGAAGTGATCGCATGCGCGACGGCGGGTCGCGTGATGCGGTTGCGCGCAGAGCCGCGACTGCGCGTCCGCCGAAGCTCGACAGCCACGATCCGCGGATTAACCTGGGTTCGCGAAAAGCGCTCGCCCCGACCTGTGCTCAGCGATTCCTGCCGCGCGTTTCTTCCTGCCGGCGTCGTGCGTTGCGGACTTCGTCGCTGGCCTCGCCGACGTTCTTCTGCACCTTGCCGACGTTCTTTTCGAGGTTGCCGGAAATTTCCTTGCTCTTGTTGCCGGTGAGCTTGCCAGCCACTTCCCTGACCTTGCCTTTCACCTGTTGCCTGGCGCCTTCCGTGCGATTCCTGTCCACTGCGATTCTCCGTGTGTTGCGGGCGAGCGCATCCTGAAGCGCGCTGGGTGACCGGCCGTGAAGCCGGGGTCAGCCGCGACGCGCGGCCTCGATCCTGGCGATGTCGATCTTCTGCATCGTCATCATCGCCTCGAATGCGCGCTTGGCGGCGGCGGGATCCGGATCGGCAATCGCTTCCATCAAGGCGCGCGGGGTGATCTGCCAGGAAAGGCCGAACTTGTCCTTGCACCAGCCGCACTCGCTTTCCGCGCCGCCGTTGCCGACGATGGCGTTCCACAGGCGATCGGTCTCCGCCTGGTCGTTCGTGTAGACCTGGAACGAGATCGCCTCGTCGAACCTGAATTGCGGGCCGCCGTTCAAGCCGAGGAACGGCATGCCGAGCACCGTGAATTCCACCGTCAGTACGTTGCCCTGCCTGCCGGCCGGGTAGTCGCCCGGTGAGCGGTGCACCGCATCGACGCGCGAATCGGGGAACGTGCTGGCGTAGAAGTTCGCGGCTTCCTCGGCCTGTCCGTCGAACCACAGGCAGGCGGCGATCTTCCTTGATGACTTGGTGTCGGACATTTTTCGATTCTCCTCTCTGGCGGCGGCGCAAAGCCGCCGGGACTGCGCGTCGCTATCGCGCTCATGATGGCGACGAACAACGGTACCGGAAATCGACAAGTTGGGCCGGGACCGGAAAGCAAAAACCCGCGACAAGCGCGGGTTCGAATAGCTTCGATGGTGCCCAGGAGAGGACTCGAACCTCCACGGTTTTACCCGCTAGTACCTGAAACTAGTGCGTCTACCAATTCCGCCACCTGGGCAGGTGCGTCGCGCGTAGGGCTCGCTCGGCGAGCCGCGTAAAATAACCGGCCGCGTCGCGGATTGTCAACGCGGCGCTTGCATTCGCGCGCCCGCTGGGCGACGCTGCAGAGGAGGGGAGCGGCATCGGGGCATGCTCTTGATCTCCGGCAGCGAACAGGTATCCGACCAGACCGCCGATGCGTTGTTCACGGAGGTATACGCGCGCCTCAAGGCGATGGCGTCGCGACAGCTGGCAGGCAATCGTCGCAACGCCACGCTCGACACAACCGAGCTGGTGCACGAGTTGTACCTGCGCATCGGCCAGCGGCAGGGACTGCATTTCCAGGAGCCGGCGCAATTCTTCAGCTACGCCGCGCGCGCGATGCGCCACCTGTTGATCAATCGCGCGCGCGACCGCCTGCGCCTGCGCGCGGGTGGACAGTGGAACCGCGTGACGTTGGACGACCGCAACCTGAAACTCGCGATCGATACGGCCGAGCAGGCGCTGGCGCTGGATGCGGCGCTGGATGCTTTGGAGCAGACCGACGCGCGTGCCGCCAAGGTGGTCGAGCTGCGCTACTTCGCCGGTCTGAGCCTGGAGCAGGTCGCTGAAGCCCTGGGGCTTGCCCGGCGCACGATCGACCGCGACTGGCGATTCGCCCGCGCTTTCATCAAGGCGCGGATGGACTGACAGTCGCAAAACGACGGCAGGCGGGGTTTATCGCGAGACAACCGGGGACAGTTGCGAGTGCAAGCCACACCGACCCTGCGCGACTTGTTCGAAAAGGCGCTGGCATTGCCGCCGGGAGAACGCGCACGGCTGTTGTCGGAGCGTTGCCCGGACGCCGCGCTGCGCGCGGAACTGGAACGCATGCTTGCGGCCGACGCGACGCAAGACGAATTGCTCGACGCGGGCGATGCCGCCAACGTCGCGCTCGCGATCGGCGAAACCGAACCCGTGGAGCCCTTGCCGCGGGGTTCGCGCATCGGCCCGTTCGAGTTGCAGGAAATACTGGGCGAAGGCGGTTCGGCCACCGTGTTCCGCGCGTTCCGGGAAGTCGAAGGCGTGCGGCAACACGTGGCGGTGAAACTGCTGGCGCGCGGGCTCTACACCGCCGAATCGCAGCGCCGCTTCCGGCACGAGCGCGAAGCGCTGGCGCGCCTGCGGCATCCCGGCATCGCGCGATTGATCGAAGGCGGCGTCGCCGACAACGGCCTGGCCTATATCGCGCTGGAACTGATCGATGGCGTGCCGATCACGCGCCATGTGCAAGAGCGAAAACTCTCCGAGCATCAACGCCTGATCCTGTTCCTGCAGGTTTGCCGCGCGGTGGAATCCGCGCACCGCGCGCTGATCGTGCACCGCGACTTGAAGCCCTCCAACGTGTTCGTGACCGCCGAGGGCGAGGTGAAGCTGCTCGATTTCGGCATCGCCAAATTGCTGGACGACACCGCAGACGCCACGCGCACGCGGCACCAGGCGTTGACGCCGGCCTACGCCGCGCCGGAACAGTTCAACGCCGGCGCGGTCACCACCGCGACCGATGTCTACGCGCTCGGCGTGTTGCTGTGCGAGCTGTTGACAGGCGAACATCCGGCGCGGCGGGAGCCCACGCCTTCGGTGCGCATCACCGGCAGCGGGGGTGCGCACGCCGCCGCCAAACCGGCGCTGCGCAAGCTGCGCGGGGACCTCGCCAACATCGCCGCCAAGGCCACTGCGACGGAGCCGGAGCGCCGCTACGGTTCGGCCAGCGCCTTGGCCGACGACGTCCAGCGATACCTCGACCGGAGGCCGGTGCTGGCCCATCCGCCATCGCGCTCGTATCGCGCCGGCAAGTTCATCGCGCGCCATCGTGGCGGCGTCGCGCTCGTCGCCGCGCTGCTGCTGGCGATCTTCGCTTCACTGTCGATCGCGTTGTGGCAGGCACACGTGGCGCGGCAGCAGGCGCGGCTGGCGCAGCAGCAGGCCGCGCGCGCCAACATGGTGCGCGATTTCGTCGAAAGCCTGTTCGCGCCGATCCGCAACGGCACGGCCGCGTCGCACCAGCCGAGCCTCTCCGACCTGCTGGAGCGCGGCGTCCAGAGACTCCAGCACTCGCCGCAGCTCGGGACGGCCGAGCGCGTCGACCTGCTGGCCATGTTTTCGCGACTGTACGAAAATCTCGGCGACATCGCACAGTCGCGCAAGCTCGCCGAGCGCGCCGTGGACCTGGCGCAGCAGAAGTTGCAACCGTCCGACATCAACTCGATCCGCGCATTGACGGCTCGTGGTTACGCGGCAGTGCGCGACGAGGATTACGCCGCGGGAAGCGCCGACCTGCGACTTGCGCGCCAGCGCATGCTGGCGCAGGGCATCCACGGCGAAGCGATGATCGACCTGCTCGAACCGCTGGCCGCAGTCGAGAACATCGAGGGCCACAGTGACACCGCGCTGCAGCTCACCCGCGATGCGCTGCAGGAACGGATCGCGGCGTGGGGACCGGACGATCCGCGCATCGGCACCGGTTACAACGACGTCGCCTCGGAGCTGGAAGGGCTGGAGCGTTACGACGAGGCGATCCGGATGTGGGAGAAGACGTACAGCTTCCAGCTCGCGCACGTGGGTCCTTACAGCAACGAGACGACTCTCGCGATGTCGGGCTGGGCCTCGGCCGAGTGGCGCGCCGGCCACTGGAAGCGCGCGCACGAGTTGTTCTCCCGTGCGCTGGCGATGTACGCAGGCAACGGCGGCAAGCCGCAGGTCACGCAGGTGTACGCAGCGCAGAAAGCCTGCGTGCTGGATGGCCAGATGGCGGACAGCGTGTCCGCGCACAAGGATTGCGGGCTGGCGCAGGCGCTCTCCGCGACCGCCTTCGGCGCTGACAGCGCCCTGCACGGGGACTCGCTGGAGACGACCGCGTTCGGCGAGATCGAGGCGGGCGACCTGCCGCGCGCCAAGCAGTTGTTCGAGGAATCGCGCAAGCTGTATGGCGATGATCCCGCCAGCCGCATGCGCATTGCCCGCGTCGACAGCGAACTGGCCGGCATCGCGTTGCTGCAAGGCAAGCCGGCGATCGCGCGCGAGCTGTTGCCGTCGGCGATCTCCGGCTTGCGCACGCGTCCATACAAGATGCCGCCGCTGGTCGCGGAGGCGCGCCTGCTGCTGGCATGCACGCAGTCGCCGGGGCCGCAATGCCCGGACGATCTGCGCGCGACGGTCGATCGCGACCTGGCCGAGGTCGCTGCGCGTCCGGATCCGCAATTGCTGTGGGTTCAGACGCTGCTCGCGGAGGTCGGGTTGCGGCACGGCGAAGTGGCGCAGGCACGCAAGCGGTTGTCGCAGGCGATCGAACGCGCGAGTGTCGAATTGCAGCCGGCGCATCCGCGCATGCTGGCGGCGCGGTTGTGGCTGTCGGTCGCGGCGGCGCGGGCGGGCGATTGCGCGGGCGCGAAAGCGCAGGCACGAGCCGCGAACAAGCTGATCGAGGTGAATCGCCTGGCATCGCACCCCGAATTCACCGGCGCCTCCGCCGTCTTGCGACGATCCTTCGCGGGCTGTGGCCCCGTCCTCGACTGAAGCCGTTGCTGACCATGCGCACGCGTATGTCGCATTCCGCGGCGGCATGGTGTTCTGTCCCGTTGGAGGATCTCAACGGGGGTGCACATTATGTTCGTTCGATATTCCATGCCTTCGAGTGGCAGGTCTTGGCGCGGGCTGGCCGCGATGCTGTTGCTCGCGATCGCCGCCGGCGCTTCCGCGCAACAGGTGCAGACCAGGACGCGGCTCGATCCGCTGACCACGGCCGATCCGACCGGCCTGCTGCAAACCAGTACGCCCAGCGGCCAGATCGACACCGGCAATCCGTTCTTCCAGAGCCTCGGCGTCAACGGGCGCACCTGCAATTCCTGCCACCGCCAGGCCGAGGCCTGGACGGTTTCCGCGGCGGAAATCCAGCGGCGCTTCAACGCGACGCGCGGGCTCGATCCGATCTTCGCGCTGGTGGACGGCGCCGATTCGCCGCTCGACGATGTTTCCACTTTCGCCGCGCGCAAGAAGGCGTTCTCGATGCTGACCAGCCGCGGCGTGATCCGCGTCGGTCTGGCGATGCCGGCCAACGCGGAGTTCACGCTGGTCGCGGTGGACGATCCCTACGGTTACGCCAACGCCGCGCAGTTGTCGCTGTTCCGCCGGCCGCTGCCCGCGACCAACCTGGTCTGGGACACCGCCATGATGTGGGACGGTCGCGAAACCTTCGCGCCGTTCCAGCCGCCGATGGATGCCGGCATCGACATGGAAGACATCCGCAGCAGCCTTTCCTCGCAGGCGCTGCACGCGATCATGGGCCACGAACAGGCCACGGCCGCGCCGAGCCAGGAAGTGCTCGACCAGATCGTCGATTTCGAATCGCACCTGGTGACGGCGCAGCTGTTCGACACGCGCGCCGGCGCGCTCAACGAGTTCGGCGGGATGGGCGGCGCCCATATCCTGGCGCAGCAGAAGTTCTGGGTGGGCATCAACGACGCGCTCGGCAACGATCCGACGACCGATCCGTTCGATCCGCGCGTAATGCGCCTGTTCGATGCCTGGAACAATCCCGATTCCGCGATGAACCGCGACTCACGCGTGCAGGCGCGCGCCGCGATCGCGCGCGGGCAGCAGCTGTTCGATTCGATGCAGATCGACATCAGCGGCGTGGCCGGCCTGAACGATGTCACGGGGCAACCGGTGATCCAGGGCACCTGCGGCACCTGCCACGATTCGCCCAACATCGGCAACCATTCGGTTGGCGCGCCGCTCAACATCGGCATCGCTGACGCCAGCCGCCGCACGCCCGACATGCCGCTGTACACGCTGCGCAACAACGGCACCGGCGAAACGATCCAGACCACCGACCCCGGGCTCGCGATGATCACCGGCAAATGGGCGGACATCGGCAAGTTCAAGGGACCGAACCTGCGCAGCCTGGCGGCGCGAGCGCCGTATTTCCACAACGGCTCGGCGGCCACGCTCACCGACGTGGTGAACTTCTACGACACCCGCTTCAACGTCGGCATGACGGATCAGCAGAAGAGCGACCTGGTGGCATTCCTGTCGGCGTTGTGACGCCTGTAAGTGGATCGGTTCTCCGGCGGTCATCTGGCCGGGCGCACAATGCGCCCGCCAGGTGATCTCTTTCCGGAGGGCGATCGAATGAACAAGCGTCTCGCTGTTGCGACGGGTGTGATGGCGGCGGTGCTGGCGATGCCGGCGTTCGCCATGTTGAAGGCCGGCGCGAGCGCGCCCGATTTCACCGCGACGGCCAGCCAAGCCGGCAAGGACTTCACCTTCTCCCTGAAGGACGCCCTGAAGAAGGGTCCGGTCGTGGTGTATTTCTATCCGGCGGCCTACACCGGCGGTTGCGATCTCGAAGCGCACACCTTCGCCACGCAGAAGGACAAGTTCGATGCGGCCGGCGCGACCATCATCGGCGTCTCGGCCGATTCGATCCAGCGGTTGAATTCCTTTTCCTCCGATCCGGATTTCTGCGCCGGCAAGTTCCCGGTGGCATCCGACGCAGACGGCAAGATCGCGGCTTCGTACGACTTGAAACTGATCCCGCCGCAGTCGGGCTTGAAGGACGTGCGCGGACAGGAGATCACGCACGGCTTCATCCCGCGCACCACCTTCGTCATCGGCAGGGACGGCAAAGTCGTCAGTGCATTGTCATCGGGCGAGGACCACATCAAGCCCGACGAACACGTGAGCAAGGCGCTCGCGATCGTGCAACAGATGCAGGCGGGTAAGTCGCAGTAGCCAATTCATTGCGACCTGAGAACCGTTCGCGCCTGGCGTAGCGGGCGAAGCGAACGGAGTCGGGGGAGCTGTTTCCTACGACTCCGGCCGTCGGCTTGCGCAAAAAGCTGCACCGGACTCGACCCGGGGCGAACGGGTCGAGCCAATCCAGTTGGGCAGGCTTGCTTTGCCGCGTCCGCTCGGCCACGCTGGACGGCATGCCACGCAAGCCGCGCCGCAGTTCGGCGAAAAATACAGCCACGCGATCGCAGCGGAACCCGCCCACGTTCCGCGATCCGCACGCCGCGCGCGAGGCGCAGCGCTACGAGCATCCTATCGCCAGCCGCGAGGCGATCCTCGAATTGCTCTCGCGGCGCGGCGAGCCCGTCGGCGCCGATGCCATCGCGGGCGCGCTGCACATCGGCGATGAACGCTCGCGCGACGCGCTGGACAAGCGCCTGCGCGCGATGCTGCGCGACGGACAACTGCTGCAGAACCGCCGCGGTGATTTCGCACCGGCGCGCAAACTGGACTTGATCGCGGGCAGCGTGCTCGCGAATGCCGAAGGCTACGGTTTCCTGCGGCCGGACGAAGGCGGCGAGGACCTCTACCTGTCGCCTGCGCAGATGCGCCAGGTGCTGCACGGTGACCGCGTGCTGGCGTCGGTGGTCGGCATTGATCGGCGCGGCCGCAGGCAAGGCGCGATCAACGAGGTGCTGGAACGGCGTTCCCCACGGCTGGTCGGTCGCGTGGTCGAGGCGCACGGCGTGGTGGTGGTCGATCCCGACGACCGGCGCCTGCACCAGGACGTGCTGATCCCGCCCGATGCGCGCGGCGGTGCACGCGCCGGCCAGATCGTGATCGCCGAGATCACCGACCCGCCGACGCAGCAGCGCGGCCCCGTCGGCCGCATCATTTCGGTGCTCGGCGAGCGGTTGCAACCGTCGTTGATCGTGGAGATGGCGATCGCCAGCCACGGCCTGCCGCAGGAATGGCCGGTCGACGCCACGCGCGAGGCGGAAAACGTCCAACCCGGGGTCACGAAGGCCGAACACAAGGGCCGCGTCGACCTGCGCAACGTTCCGCTGGTCACCATCGACGGCGCCGATTCGCGCGACTTCGACGATGCGGTGCATGCAGAACCGTTGCGCGGCGGCGGTTTCAGGCTGATCGTCGCGATCGCGGATGTTTCGCACTACGTGCAACCGGAAACCGCACTGGACGAAGAGGCCTACCGGCGCGGCACCTCGGTGTACTTCCCCGGCTTCGTGGTGCCGATGCTGCCCGAGACGCTGTCCAACGGGATTTGCTCATTGAATCCGGATGTGGAACGCCTTTGCATGGCGTGCGAGATGCACATCGATGCGCGAGGCGAGACCACGCGCGCGAAGTTCTATCCCGCGATCATGCGTTCGCATGCCCGGCTCACCTACGAACGCGTTTGGCAGGCAATCGGCGAGGGCGACAAGGCTGCGCGACAGGAATTGACAGCGTTGCTGCCGCAACTGGAAAACCTGCACGCGCTGTACAAGGCGCTGGCGAACCAGCGCGCGCGACGAGGCGCGATCGACTTCGACACCGAGGAAGTCAAATACACGCTCGATGCGAAGGGCAACGTGGCTTCGCTCGGTGCGCAGCCGCGCAACGACGCGCATCGGCTGATCGAGGAGTGCATGATCGCCGCCAACGTGCAGGCGGCGAAGTTCCTCGGGAAAAAGAAGATCCCGGCGCCGTATCGCGTGCACGCCCCGCCGCCGGCGGGCAAATACGAGGATCTGCTCGAATTCCTGCGCGAATACAAGTTGAAGCTGCCGTCGATCGAGAAGGTCACGCCCGCGGATTTTTCCCGGCTGCTGGCCAAGACGCGCGACCGCGCCGATGCGGGCCTGATCCAGTCCGTGCTGCTGCGCGCACAAAGCCTGGCGAGTTACCAGCCGGCCAACCATGGCCACTTCGGACTGGCGCTGGATGCCTATGCGCACTTCACTTCGCCGATCCGCCGCTATCCCGACCTGCTGGTGCATCGAGCGATCCGCTACGCGCTGTCCGGCGGCAAGCCGGACGCGTACCTCTACACCGAGAGCAAGATGTCGGCGATGGCCACGCATTGCTCCCAGACCGAGCGGCGGGCCGAAGAGGCCGAGCGCGACGTGGACGAGCGATACAAGTGCGCGTGGATGGAACAGCACGTCGGCGCTCAATTCGACGGGCTGATCACCGGCGTGACCTCTTTCGGCCTGTTCGTGGAATTGGACGAATCGAAGGCGAGCGGTCTGGTGCACGTGTCGCAATTGACCAACGACTACTACCATTTCGATGCGATCCGCCATCTGCTGGCCGGCGAGCGCACGCGCGCGCAATATCGCCTGGGCGACAAGGTGCGCGTGCAGGTGCTGCGCGCCAGCATGGAGGATCGCAAGGTGGATTTCAGACTGGTGCGCGACGTCCCGGCCGGCAAGAAAGCGCGCGCGCATGCCTGAAACATGGATCATCGGCATCAATCCCGTCGAAGGCGCCCTGGCCAACGATCCCTCGCGCGTGCGCGAAGTGCTGATCGAGCAGGGTGCGCACAACCCGCGCCTGCACGCATTGAACGACGAGGCCAGGCGGCTGGGCGTCCGCGTGCATGCACGGCCGAGAGCGTCGCTCGACCAGCTTGCGGGTGAAGTACGCCACCAGGGCGTGATCGCGCGTTACGAGACACCGCCGCCGTTGTCGGAACACGACCTGCCCGCGCTGATCGAACGGGCGGGCAACGATGCCTTGTTCCTGGCGCTCGATGGCGTGACCGATCCGCACAACCTCGGTGCCTGCCTGCGCAGCGCGGCGGCGGCGAACGTTTCTGCCGTGATCGTGCCGAAGGACCGCGCGGTCGGCATCACGCCCGTCGTGCGGCGCGCATCCGCCGGTGCGGTCGATCGAGTGCCGTTCCTCGCGGTGACCAACCTGGTGCGCGCATTGCGGCAATTGAAGGATTCGGGCGTGTGGTTGACGGGCCTCGCGGGCGATGCGTCCACGTCGATCCATGACATCGACCTGAAAGGCGCGGCGGCGCTGGTATTGGGCGGCGAGGGAGAAGGCATGCGACGGTTGACGCGCGAAGCCTGCGATCACGTCGCGTGCATCCCGATGCCGGGAGCGGGTTCCGGCAACGGCGTCGAGAGCCTGAACGTCTCCGTCGCCGCGGGCATCGCGCTGTTCGAGGCGGTGCGGCAACGGAGTTCGAAATGACCCTCCAGATCGAATGGCCGACCATCGTCGGCATCATCGGAACGTTGCTGGTGCTGATCGCATTCTTCCTGCTGCAGGCGCGCAAGTTGCACGGCAACGGACCGGTATACCAACTGCTCAACGCGATCGGCGCGGCCGCGATCATCGTCTCGCTGGTTTACCAGTTCAACCTCGCATCGATGCTGCTGGAGATCGCGTGGCTCTTGATCAGCCTCTACGGACTGGCCGTGGGCATCCGGCATCGGCGCGCGACGCGCGAAGCCGGCATTTCTCCCTGGGGCGATGAACCGTCACGCACCCGGAAGGGCCCGCGCTAGCAAGTCGCGGGCTATCCTCAGTAGGCGTCGCCCGCCGCGGTGATCGCCTGCTCGAGTTGATCCGCCAGCGGACCGATCTCGCCGATCACCCTGTCCAGTTCCCCCGAAGTGAGGAGCGAATATGGACGGTTCTCGCACAGGTGCAGGTAAGGCGCGCCGTCGAGATCGCTTACCGCCAGGTATCCGGTGCGCTGTTCCCAGTTGAAACGCAGGCAGCGCTTCGCATCCATGCCGGCCAGCGGGCCGATCGGCGTGGATACGCGCAAGTAACGGTGGCCGTCCTCGCCTTCCATTTCCACCAGGTACATCCCCTGGTGACGGCCGTCGCGTACCTCGAGATCGAAGCTCAGCAGATAGGGATCGTTGGTCTTCAGCTTGTACTTGCCGCTCAGGTGCGAACGCACTTCCTCGAAACTTCGCATGTTCCGCTCCGCCGTTGTCTTGCGATCGTGGATGATCGCATGCATGGTGCGCTATGTTAGCGGGATGTCGAGACCGATGATGCAGGTCAAGCCGGAATACCGCCGCATCTATGCGGCTGTCGCGGCCATTCCAACCGGCCGTGTCGCGAGCTACGGCGAGATCGCCGCGCGCGCCGGGCTGCCGGGGCGAGCACGGCTCGCCGGTCGTGCGCTCAGCGAAATCCCCGACGGAGCGGAGCTGCCATGGCATCGCATCGTGCGCGCCGACGGATGCATAGCGCTCCCGAAAGGCAGCAAGTCTTTTCGCGAGCAATGCCGCCGCTTGCGCGCCGAAGGCGTCGATGTGCGCGGCGGCCGCGTGCGCATGAGCACGCATGGACTGCACCACGACCTCGACCGCGAGATCTGGAGCTGGACCTCGAAGTGACCTTCAGATCCTTCCCAGTACCCACAACACGATGATGATGACGATGATGATGCCGAGCAGGCCGCTCGGTCCGTAACCCCAACTGCGGCTGTAACCCCAGTTCGGCAGCGCGCCGAGCAGCAGCAGGATCAGGACGATCAACAGGATCGTGCCGAGCATGGCGATATCCTTTTCCAGTGCAGGCACGCGCCTGCGCAAATATCATCTTGCAGCGTGTTTCCGCCGGCAAGCACGCGCACCGGCGACGCCTTCCTTGACGCATTTGCCCGCGGCCGATCTAATATGCGGCTCGCCGCGTGCAATGCGCGGCAGGGCAGCCCATCATTCCGGACGCGCACCGCGCACCTCCGGACTGATTCATCGGCGGCAATGGCCAGGTAGCTCAGTTGGTAGAGCAGAGGACTGAAAATCCTCGTGTCGGTGGTTCGATTCCGCCCCTGGCCACCATTATTTCAAGAACTTAGATGAGTGTTTGGTTGCCGGCGGTCGAACAAATTCTCATCGGTGACCGTTCGGTGACCGTTTCGCTCGAGTTCCTTTCCATCATGCAGCATCGACCTGTCGTCGCACATGCATCGCGATTCCTGGCCAATGTGGGCCCACTGTCAAGACGTTCTCGCGAACGCGATACATTGCCCAAGCCCCCGTGCCTTCGTGAATGAACTCTGGAAGGTTTACAGATTTCCAGTGAACTGGTTTACACGTGAGCGCCGAGGCGCAATGTGTTTATGGATGCGCAGATGCCGAGGGACGGCTAGGGAAAGACTTTCGGTTAACAGCCAGGTTTCCAAAATCCCCGACTTGCCGAGATTGCGGCAGTCAGGGATTCTTCGGTAAAGCCGTAAATGACCAAGAGCGGTTTCCAGCGAGGTTACACGGAAATCGCGTTCCAGCTTCAATTGCAAACTTGCAGGGGTGCTGCGGGCAAGTCGCGGAAGAATCTTTACGGTATCCACGACGCGGCATCCACGATGGTATCCACGAAAAGCGGGCCGGAAGGCGCGACGGTTACCAGGAAGAGGGTCTGAGCTCCTGGCCGCGTCAAAGCGTCAGCCGATAGATCACCTGTGTCGGATCCTGTGGGTCGACTTTCCGGACAAAACCCAACTCGGCGGCCAGCTCGCGCATTTGCAGGTTTTCGGCGGCGTCCATTGAAATCATCGTGCGGATGCCGCGGCGACGCGCAACATCGATCAGATGCCGCATCAGGGCGGTTCCGAGTCCCTTGTGGCGCCATTCCTCGGCCACCGTAACGGCGCATTCGCAGGACGTGCCATCAGGCGAAAGGCTGTAGCGGCTGACTCCGACTTCCCGTTTTTTTCCGCCGTGGTAGGCCACGGCGATGAAGGCGACCTCGTGCCGATAGTCGAGATCGGTCAGGCTTCGAATCAGGGCATCGCTGGGTTCGCCGATCTGCCCAAGGAAGCGCAGGCGCCGCGACTCCGGGCTCAGGAGGCGGATGAAATCGCGTTCCAGCTCGGCGTCCTGCTTCATCAAGGCGCGAATGAACACTTGACTGCCGTCGCTCAGCGTCTGAACCCACCTGGGGAGATCGGCCGGCGAGGGAAGTGTCGTCAGCGCTTCTTTCGGCGCTGTACCCGACGATGACGAGGGCTCGTTCATGGCGGTGCTCCAAGGTCCCAGTGGTCGTGGTTCCAGAATGCCGCCGTTGCTGCGGGAACATGTGATCAGCGTCAATTTCGCCGAAGATTCACTCGGGGGGCGGTCCGATAAGGTTCCTCGCGCCACGGGCGATGACCGTTTCTTCGTCAGTGGGGACCACCAGCACCTTGACCGAAGACTCCGGGGGGCTGATGTGTTGCGCATGGCACGCATTCGCGGCCGTGTCCAGCGTTACCCCGATCCACTTCAATCGGTCGCAGATGCTCGCGCGCACCCGGCCCGAGCGCTCGCCGATACCCGCGGTAAACACGAGCCCGTCAAGCCCGCCAAGAGCAGAGCAATGCTGGGAAATCGCAGCAGCGGCACGGTCCGCAAACATCTCGAGCGCTTCGCGTGCGTTCGGATCGTCGCTCGCTTCCAGTGTCTGGACGTCATCGCTCAGGCCGGAGACGCCAAGCAAGCCCGATTGCTTGCCGAGGAGCTCCTCCAATTGCGACGGGCTCATTCCACGTTCGCGCATCAGGTAGAGCAGCACGCCCGGATCGAGGCTGCCGCAGCGTGTCCCCATCATCAACCCATCCAGCGGTGTGAAGCCCATGCTGGTGGCGACGCTGCGAAGGTCGCGCAATGCGCACAGACTGGCCCCGTGCCCCAGGTGCGCGACGATGACGCGCCCATGGGCGCATTCGCCTGCGATGTCGGGCAGTACCCCCGCGATGTATTCGTAGGACAAGCCATGAAAGCCGTAGCGGATCACGCCTGATTCGGTCAATCCGCGCGGCAGCGCGAACGACTGAGCGAGCTTCGGCTGCGTGCGGTGGAACGCGGTATCGAAACAGGCGACCTGGGGTGTCCGCGGAAGCCGCGAGCCAACGAGCCGGATGGCCGCCAGCGCCACCGGTTGATGCGCCGGCGCGAGCGGCGAATATGTTTCCAGTTCCGCGAGGACCTGTTCGGTGATGTGCGCAGGACGATCGAAGCGGGCTCCGCCGTGCACCACGCGGTGGCCCACCGCGGCCAGGCGGACTTCCGGCCGGCGTTCGCGCAACCGGAGCAGAAGCCAGTCGAGGCACTCATCGGTGCCCGCCCGGGCCGGAAGTGTTGACTCCGGCATGTCGCCATCGGCTGGCCGGAACTGGGCGCGCGGCCGATCACCGAATCCCGTGATGGTCCCGCGCTCGATGACGTTCAGCGTCTCCGCTTCGTACAGAGCGGACTTGATGCTGGAGGAACCGAGATTGAGCGCCAGGATGGCCGAGGTCATGTCGCCGCGGAGGTCCGGAACTGCACCAGCAAGCGTGCCAGCGCGCAGGAAACCAGCCGCGACAATACTCCATCGGACCGGCTGGTGAGCGCGATCGGGACGCGCGCGCCCAGCGCGACGCCGGCGGATGCTGCCGAAGCGAGATAGACCAGTTGCTTGGCCAGCATGTTGCCCGACATCAGGTCCGGAACCACCAGGATGTCCGCGTGTCCTGAAACGTGGGAGTGCACGCCCTTGATCGCGGCGGCGGCGACGGAGATCGCGTTGTCGAACGCCAATGGACCATCCAGCACGGCGCCGGTGATCTGACCGCGATCGGCCATCTTGCACAGGGCCGCGGCGTCGATCGTCGACACGATGCGTGGATTCACCGTCTCCACCGCCGAGAGAATCGCGACCTTGGGCACTGCAACCCCGGCCGCGCGGGCAAGGTCGATCGCGTTCTGCACGATGTCGCGTTTGTCGGCCAAGTCCGGTGCGATATTGATCGCGCCGTCGGTGAGAAACAGCATCTTCGGATAGGTCGGGACATCCAGCGCGAACACGTGGCTGATCCGGCGTTCAGTGCACAGCCCGTGCTCGGCGTCGAGCACTTCCGCCATCAGTTCGTCTGTGTGCAGTGCACCTTTCATCAGCATCCCGGCGTCGCCGGCACGCGCCAACCCCACCGCGCGTGCCGACGACGCGTGGCTGTGCAGCGTGTCTTCCAGCTGAAAACCGTCGATCGCCAGCCCCGCCTTTTCGGCGGCCTCGAGGATCCGACGCCGCGGACCCACCAGGATGGGCCGGATCAAATTGCCTCGCGCCGCTTCGAGCGCTCCGCGCAGCGACGGCTCGTCGCACGGATGCACGACGGCGGTCGGCACGGGTGCGAGGCCGGCTGCGGTCGCCAGCAAGGCGCCAAAATGCGGACAAGCCCGGGGTTCGAGGACTTCTGCGGTCGACATGCGGGTCTCCCTTCGTTGCGCAAAGTGTCGGCGCGCTGAACGCGGAAGGGTTGATGCAAATCAATCGCGCATTCGTCCGAATTTGATCCAGGTCAGGTGGTGGCGCACTGCTGGCGTCATGCTGCGGTCCATGAATATTCCGAAGACGATGCGTGCGGCAGTCGTGCGGGCATTCGGCCAGCCCCTGGCGCTGACGGAATGCTCCGTTCCCGAACCGGGTCCCGGTGACGTGCTGGTGCGGATACTCGCTTCCGGCGTGTGCCACACCGATTTGCACGCGACGAACGGAGACTGGCCGGTCAAGCCGGGCTTGTCGTTCATTCCTGGCCACGAAGGCGTGGGCACCGTTGCGAAGCTCGGCGCCGGCGTGCGCGATCTAATGATCGGGGATCTGGTCGGCATCGCCTGGTTGCACGACGCCTGCGGCCAATGCGCGTACTGCGTCACCGGTTGGGAAACTCTGTGCGAATCCCAGCACAACAGCGGCTACAGCACGAATGGCTGCTTTGCCGACTACGCAATCGGCAATGCAGCCTACGTGGCGCGCTTGCCGGAAGACTGCGACGTGACCTCGATGGCTCCCGTGCTGTGCGCAGGCGTGACCACCTACAAGGGCCTAAAGGAAACGGAGGCCAGACCAGGCGAATGGGTTGCGATCTCCGGGATCGGCGGTCTGGGCCACATGGCGGTTCAGTACGCGCAGGCGATGGGTTTGCGCGTGGTGGCGCTCGATGTGGGAAAGGACAAACTGGAGCTCGCGCGCGCACTGGGTGCAGAGGCCGCGATCGATGCTGGACGGCCGGATGCGGTGGCCGAAGTCATCGAGCAGACGCAAGGCGGCGCGCACGCCGCGCTGGTCACGGCGGTTTCGCCTGTCGCATTCAAGCAGGCGCTTGAACTGGTCCGTCGCAAGGGCACGGTGAGCCTCGTCGGGTTGCCGCCCGGCAACTTCGAAATGCCGATCTTTGATGTGGTGCTGAAGCGAATCACGGTGCGGGGTTCGATCGTCGGCACGCGCGAAGATCTCGCCGAGGCAGTGCGGTTTGCGGCGCGCGGAAAGGTGAAGGCCTTCGTGCAGACCGCCGCACTCGATGACATCAATCGCGTCTTCCACGACCTGAAAGCGGGCCGGGTTTCCGGCCGAGTGGTACTGAAAACGGCGTGACGGTGCCGGCCGGAGACGGAGCCGCGCGAGCCTCGCTCGAGCTCCTCGGACGTCCACCCTCGGAGGAGGGTTGGCAAAATGAATGACATGACCGCGAATGATGCAGCTGCGAATGCGTGCACACTCGATCAGCAAAGTTTGCGCGAGATAGACGCATACTGGCGTGCGGCCAACTACCTTTCAGTCGGCCAGATCTACCTGCGCGCCAATCCGCTGCTGCGCGAACCGCTCACGCTCGAACACGTCAAGCACACCCTGCTGGGGCATTGGGGCACCACGCCTGGCCAGAACTTCATCTACGCGCACCTCAACCGGGTCATCAGGCAGCACGATCTGGACATGATCTACATCTCCGGTCCGGGGCACGGCGGCCCGGCGGTGGTGGCCAACGCGTATCTGGAAGGCACCTACAGTGAGGTATATCCCGAGATCACGGAAGACGAGGCGGGACTGCAACGCCTGTTCAAGCAGTTCTCCTTTCCCGGAGGCATCCCCAGCCATGCTTCACCGGAATGCCCGGGTTCGATCCACGAGGGCGGCGAACTCGGCTATTCGCTGAGCCACGCCTTCGGCGCGGCCTTCGACAACCCGGACTTGATCGTCGCTTGCGTCATCGGCGATGGCGAAGCCGAAACCGGTCCGCTCGCAACCGCCTGGTATTCGAACAAGTTCCTGAATCCGGTGCACGACGGCACGGTGCTGCCCGTCCTGCACCTCAACGGCTACAAGATCGCCAATCCGACCGTGCTCGCCCGCATTCCGCGCGACGAGTTGACGCTGTTCCTTCGCGGTTGCGGCTGGAAACCGTATTTCGTCTGCGGCAGCGAACCGGAGTACATGCACCGCACGATGGCGACGACGCTGGACAACGTGATGGCCGACATTTCGGAAATCCGCCGCAACGCGCGCGCGAAGGGCGATCAGGCGAGGCCGGTGTGGCCGATGATCGTGCTCGATTCGCCCAAGGGATGGACCGGGCCGAAATATGTGGACGGAAAGCCCGTCGAGGGTACCTTCCACGCGCACCAGGTGCCGCTGCCGATTTCCGCGAACACGCCACCGCAGCACCTCGCGCAACTCCAGGCATGGCTGCGCAGCTATCGCCCGGAGGAGCTTTTCGACGGGAATGGGCGCCTGCGCGCGGAATTGCGCGCGCTCGCTCCCGGCGGCGACCGGCGCATGAGCGCCAACCCCCACGCCAACGGAGGCCTGCTGCTGCGCGACCTGCGCATGCCCGATTACCGCGCGCACGCGGTGGCGGTTCCGGCTCCCGGCGTGCAGGGCATCGGCGACACGCACGTCCTGGGCCGTTTCCTGCGCGAGGTGATCCGCGCAAACAATGATCAGCGCAATTTCCGGATCTTCGGTCCGGATGAAACCGTCTCGAACGGCCTGGAAGCCGCGTTCGACGTGACCTCTCGCCAGTGGGAGGCGCCAACCGAGCCGACCGACGAGTTTCTCGCGCCCGACGGCCGCGTGGTGGAGATGCTGAGCGAGCATCAATGCGAAGGCTGGCTGGAAGGCTACCTGTTGACCGGGCGCCACGGCGTTTTCAATTGCTACGAGGCCTTCATCCACATCATCGATTCGATGTTCAATCAGCACGCCAAGTGGTTGAAGATGACGGCCTGCATCCCTTGGCGACGCAGGATCGCCTCGCTGAACTACCTGCTCGCATCCCACGTATGGCGGCAGGACCACAACGGCTTTACCCATCAGGATCCCGGCTTCATCGATCACGTGGTCAACAAGAAGGCGGAGATCGTGCGCGTGTACCTCCCGCCGGACGCCAACTGCCTGCTGTCGGTGATGGACCACTGCCTGCGCAGCAGGCATTACGTCAACGTGGTGGTCGCAGGCAAGCATCCGGCGCCGCAATGGCTGGACATGGACGCCGCGATCCGCCATTGCAGCCGCGGCATCGGCATCTGGCCATGGGCGAGCACCGACGAAGGTGGCGAACCGGACGTGGTGCTGGCCTGCGCGGGCGACGTGCCGACGCTGGAAACGCTGGCGGCCGCCTCAATCCTGCGTCGCAACTTGCCGGACCTGAAGGTGCGCGTGGTCAACGTGGTGGACCTGATGAAACTGGAATCGCGCAGCCTGCATCCGCATGGCTTGAACGATGACGATTTCGACCAGTTGTTTACGACGGACAAGCCGGTGATTTTTGCGTACCACGGCTATCCCACTCTGATCCATCGGCTGACCTACCGGCGCAGGAACCACGATGGTCTGCACGTGCACGGCTACAAGGAGGAGGGCACCATCACCACGCCGTTCGACATGACCGTGCTGAACGAGATGGACCGCTACCACCTGGTGATGGACGTGCTCGAACGCGTGCCGGGACTCGCAGCGAAGACGGCCTATCTCAAGCGGAAGCTGCTCGACAAACTCGTTGAACACAATCGCTACATTCGCGAAGAAGGCATCGACCTGCCGGAGGTGCGCGAATGGTCGTGGTCCTCACCTCATGCGGGGCAGATCTGACAGCAAGATTCATCGAAGCCGCTGCACGTGCAGCGCGCAAGCGACTCGCGTATCCATTGGTCCGGTCGAAGACGCAAATGATCCCTTCTGACCGAATGAAGTCCGCAGTCGCCTAGCCGAACGCTCGGAGCCACGCGGTGCAACGGGCTGCGCGGGGCGCCGTTGCTCGATTGGTCCCGCCCCGCGCCAGAACGCTTTCGCAAGAATCGGGCGAGGCGCGTTTGCGGGCACTTTCAGGAAGCGACGTGGATGGCAATCAAGGGAACCAGGTTGAACAGCATGATCCCAAGCTTGTACGCGGCAATGCCGGCGTATTGGATCGTGTTGAAGCTCTCTATCGGGAGCGCGAACAGGCGATTGCTGATCCTGTATGCCCAGCCCCGTGCGAATACCGCCGTTCCGACCCACACAAGGAGGATTGCGTAGTTCAGGACGACGCACCAGAGAAGGAAGTCTTCGATGATTCTTGGTGTCACGCGGCATCTCCAGATGGTGAGGAACTTCGGCGAGTGCCAGGGCCTACGCGCGAAATGAGGGCATTACGGGGCGCGCGACGTGATTTAGTCGAGCGGCCGGTGGCCACCGCAGAACGTGGTGGCTGCATTGCGCCACGTCGGATTTTACAGACCATATTTCGGTGCCTGCCCAGCCGGGTCTCGCGGTTGGCGATCGTCCGGATTGCGAAACGGCGAGGGATCCGGTCGGGGCCAAGGTTGCAGCGCTGCGCCGCTTGACGAGGCAGGCAATGCAAGCCGTGGTTGTTCGTCCTGCGGCAGGAACTCAAAGTGCACGAGCGGAACTCATCTCAATGACTTTCGAAAACACTGCAAATAATTCCGGATCGATTTTCGTGCCGGCCTCAATGGCTAAAATATCCATAGCTTCATGATGGGATCTAGCCTCGTGATATGGTCGGCCGGTTGTCATCGCGTCATAACAGTCAACGATCAAGAGCATTCTGCAACTCCGAGGAATTTCATAGTTTGCCAAGCCATCAGGATACCCATTGCCGTCGAATGCCTCATGGTGATGCCTTACAATTAAGGCGACAGCGGTTTTGTTTGAAAGGAACGTGTCATTAATTATTCGCTCGCCATGGATCGAATGAGCCTTCATCTCCTCCCATTCCTCGTCCGTTAATTTTCCCGGCTTCAAGAGAATGTCATCACGTACGCCAATCTTGCCAATATCATGCAGTTGACTGGCGATTCGCAGAGCTTCCAAATCTGTCGCGTGCAGCCCGACGGCACGTCCTAGTTCCACTGCAAGCGCACCGACGCGATCACAGTGACCTCTGGTGTACGCATCGCGTTCGCACAACGCGGTAATAAGTGATGGATACGCGTTTTTCTGATCGGGCGTAGTTGTCATGGGATGCTCTCTACGTGGCTGCCTAAATGGCTACCAAGAGCGACGCGTTCATTGGCTTTTGTCATTGGCAGGTTTGCATCGTAGCCAATCATGCGATCGGATGACGGCGGATTCTGCAACACGCATCGAAGGCTCATGGCTGCAGATCGGCGGTGACCCTTCGAAGACGGCTGTGCTACAGCTGCGATGGCGGGAGCTGCTAAAGAAGCTCGCGGGCACACGAATAAAGCGCATCCGAAACATTTTGCCACGCGGGCGTGGGGAGTCCGAACCGCGCAGCTTCCAGGGTGGCATCACGTGTTTGACGATCGCTTGGATTCCTTGAAACCAGCAGCGGGTACCCGATCGGTTCGTCCACGTAGGGCTGCACCGCCGCGCGCATGCGGAGTTGAGGCAACCAACCCAGCTCGTCCACTGTGTCCGCCTCGTCGCTGATCCCGTTGACAGGGTGGGTTCCGAGTGCGTAGCCGGAGGAAGTCGTCTTCCGCTCGCCCCCCGGTGCGATGAATGCGTACCTGTGGTTCTTGCCGACAAGTGGATCGAGCGCATTGGCAACCACGTTGGCAAGCAACGCGAGCCGCTGCTGCGAGGTGATCGCCGTGAGCTTCTGATAGCGCAGGCCGTAGTCCTCAGCTTCGCGCAGCAACTCTTCCGGAAGTTCCCGCTGGACACCTCGCGCAATTGCTTCCGAAGTATTGCCGCCACAGACTCCGCGGCGTCGCGCCAGCGCAATGCTCGCGCGAAAACACCCTTCGGCGAGGGCTTTCCCGATTGCACTGGCCATCGCACGACCTTCGTGGCTGTCGTAGCCCAGTCCCAACATCCAGAGCGCATCAGCTACGCCGATCAAGCCGACGCGCAGACGTGGCGTAGATAGGCCCCCGATCAGCGCCGCGTTGTCCAGCGTCTGCAGGGCCAGTTCCGCGCCGTCCATGAGCGCTGCAAGTTCCATTCTACCTTTGCCGAAAGTGCCGGCGGACACGAAAGCCGCGGCGTTCAACGACGCGCGCAGGGGGCCTTCCCGCCACGTGATCTCCCCGGTGCCCGCCGACGCCAGGATGCGTTCATCCGGGAGCAACCGCCATGAGGACAGTGCCGACAGGAAGCGCGAATGCCAAGACGCGGCTTCGACCTCCGGGGTCGCCAGCATCGAGGCCACGCGAGTCCATGTGTGCTCGATCGAAATATCGTGCAAGCCGGCCTGGTCCCGCCAGCGGAACCATGCGTCCCAGGCTTCGACCGCAGTGGAGTCGGTGAACGGCGATATTTGGTGCAACTCGGCCATGACAGCGGGCAGGGCGTATCCGGCTTGGAGTATTCGGCCCCGCGGCCGCCTGCTTGTTGAGTGGGATCAAATCCCCGCGTGATCGACCGCGCTGTTACACACGGTTACAAACCGTTGCCGCATTGCCATCGTGCGTGGGAAGCAGATGGGTATCTTGGCAACCGACCGCAACAACCGGAAGCAGGATCATGGATACCCCGTTCGTTCCCCTCGGAGTCGAGCATTCGCGTTCGACGAGGCAGTTTGCAGAATCTGCGCTCGACCTGGACATGGACCAACTGCGCCGGCAGATGCAGGTGACCCGCAGGAAGGTGAGGGCGGGCCAATATCTCTATCGTGCCGGACAGCCGTTCGATGCCTTGTATCTGGTGCACGCCGGGTTCCTGAAGACGTGCGAGCTGTCGGAGGACGGCCGCGAACAGGTCACCGGCTTCCGCATGCGCGGTGACTTGATGGGAGTGGAATCCATCGGTCTCGCGACTTTCAGTTGCGATGCGGTTGCCCTCGACGACTGCGAGATTTGGGAGCTGCCGTATCCGCCGGTTCTTGGAGCCTGCGCGAAAATTCCGCAACTGCAGGCGCGACTGACGGCGGCGTTGGCTGAGGAGATCAGGCGCGACCGCACTTGGATGCTGGCCATCGGCACGCTTTCGGCGGAGCAGCGCGTCGCCGCATTTCTGCTCGACATCGCGGCGCGGCATGCACGGCTTGGCTTTAGCCCAAGTCATTTCATTCTGCGCATGGGCCGCGCAGACATCGCCAGTTTTTTGGCCCTGAAGCACGAGACGGTCAGCCGCGCGCTCTCCCATCTGGAAGAGCAGGGCTATATCTTGGTGTCGCGCCGTGAGCTGAAACTGCTGGACATTCCGCGCCTCGGCGCATATGTCGGGCACCCAGGCACATTTCATTGAACGCGTGGCAGTTCAAGAAGGATCAAGGGCCCGCTTGACTGCGATAGCCAGGTCCTCGCGACGATAGGGTTTACGCAGGAGCTCGAATGCTTCCATGGCCTCCTGCTTGCGCAGCTCTGAGCGGGACCCTGGATAACCCGAAGTGAGCAGCACCGCTAGTTGCGGCCGAATGGATCGTGCCTGGCGGGCGAGCTCGATTCCATCCATGCCGCTCCCGAGGACTACATCCGAGAACAGCAGATCTACCTGATTCTCCGCAACAAGTATGTCCAGAGCGGAACGCGCACTGGCCGCACTGATGACGTTGTAGCCGATCGCGCGCAGGAATCGCTCGGCCACGGACCGCACGTCGGCTTCGTCCTCGACGACCAGCACGGTTTCGTGCCTTTCCGACACGGGCACGCGTGAGACCCCCGGTTCCTCGGCTGCCGCCTTCGGAGCCGTTGCGGGAAGCAGGAGTTTCACCCGCGTGCCATATCCGAGGCGGCTTTCGACGGCCATGTTGCCGCCGGACTGGGTGACGAAGCCATAAACCATGCTAAGCCCCAGGCCGCTGCCCTTGCCGGACTCCTTGGTGGTGAAAAAGGGGTCGAGCGCGCGCGCGCGTACTTCAGGCGACATGCCGGTGCCGGTGTCGCCGACCTCGAATGACACATACCGCCCGGGTTGCAGATTCGAGTCGTTGTCTGCCTTGCCGATGGTGACTTCGCGAGCCGCGATCGACAGGCACCCGCCGCGCGGCATGGCGTCGCGCGCATTCAGGGCGAGGTTGACCAGCGCGGTGTCCAGTTCATTGGGATCCGCGTAGACGTCGGGCATGTCGGTTGCGCAGTCGATTTCGACCGCCACCGCTTCGCCTAGCGTGCGTCGCAGCATGTGACCGAGTTCTTCCAGCAGGGGCTTCGGCACTACCGCGCGCGGTTGCAGGGACTGCCGGCGGGCAAAAGTGAGGAGGCGCCGGACGAGATCCGCGCCGCGATCTACCGCGCGCATCGCGCTGGCGATGATCTCCTGCACCTCCGGTTCCGGCAACTCCGCCTCGAGCAGTTGCAGGTTGCCGGAAATCACGGTCAACAAATTGTTGAAATCGTGCGCGATGCCGCCGGTCAGCTGGCCCACGGCCTCCAGCTTCTGCGCGTGCAGGAGCTGTTCCTCGGCACGGCTGCGTTGTACCGCGGCTGCCAACAGATTGGCGATCGACCGCAGAAAGTTGACCTGGTCGGGATCGAAACGAACCCCTGACGCCAGTGCGACGAGCACTCCCAGCGGCTCGGTGCGGCCGAACAGCGGAACTATCGCGAACTCCTCGAAACCGGCCGCAGCGAGGCCTGGTCGAACCGAGGGGAACCGACTGTCGTTCAGGGTATCCGTCGTTACGGCATCCGGACCGTTCGGCGCGAAGGAAGTGCGGATGAATTTCACCTGGTAAAACGTGGACACCAGCGCCTCCGCGGCTTGCGCGGCCAAGCCGCTGGACGCGCGCACGTGCAACCCCTCGCGATGCCAATCGGTCGAAAGGATGGCAACCGCCTGCACCTTGAGCTCGGAGAGCACGATCCCTGGAATCCGGTGGATCGCCTGTTCGAGCCCGGGAGCTTCCAGCACCAGCCGGCCGATTTCGCCGACTACGGTATCGAGGCGCGCGCGTTCCAGTGTCTGGCGCACACGCCGCGTTTCGGAAATGTCGCGGATCGAGGCAATCGCGATGACACCCTCCGCAGAGGGAATCGGACTCAAGCCGATCTCCACCGGAAACTCCCGGCCATCGCGCGTCACGCCCAGCAACTCGTACCCGATGCCCATGGGGCGGGTCTTGGGGCTGCGCATGTAGTTGCCACGGTGCAAGCGGTGTGCGTGACGCAGTGGTTCCGGAATCAGGGCCTCCAGCGTGAGTTCGCAGAGCTCCTTGTGTTCGTAGCCGAACAGGCGCTCTGCCTGTGCGTTGGCGAGCACGATGCGGCCTTCCTGATCCACCGCGATCATGGCGTCTGGCGCGATGCCGAACCATGCGCGCAGCGTTGCGAGCTGGTCCGTGGGCTGGAACGGAACGCTGCTCATGCGCCATCCCGGGTGATGCGTGAAGTGAAGACGTATCCTGCGCCGCGCACGGACTTGATCAGCTCCGGTTGTGCCGGATCGGCTTCGATCTTGCGGCGCAGGCGCCCGATCTGCACGTCGATCGCGCGGTCGAACGGACCGGCAGCGCGGCCGTGGATGCGGTCCATCAGGTCGTCGCGCGACAGCACCTCATTGGGATGGTCCACGAAGACGCGCAGCAGGTCGTATTCGCCCGTGGTGAGCGGCACCACCTTTCCGTCCACACCGCGCAACGTGCGCTCGAGCGGGTCGAGCCGGAAACCGGCGAAGCCGAAGGACGTTTTATGCCGGGTAGTCTCCCTCGCTGTGGTGCTTCGCCGAAGCACGCTGCGTACGCGTGCCAATAGTTCGCGGAGTTCGAATGGTTTTGTGACGTAGTCGTCCGCGCCCAGTTCGAGTCCCACCACGCGATCCACCGGTTCGCCGCGCCCGGTGACGATAATTACCGCGGCGTTCCATCCGGCGCGCAACTCCTGGGTGAGCGCAAAGCCGTCCTCGCCCGGCAGGCCGAGGTCCAGCAGCACCAGGTCGACCGGATCGCGCGCCAGCATGGCACGCATCTCGGCGCCATTGCCGGCGGTGCTGATCTGGAAGCCTTCGCGGACGAAATATCGGCACAGCAAAGCCTGCACTTCCGAGTCGTCGTCGACGACCAGCAGATGGGCAGCGTTCGACATCGCCGGGCCGCGCAGCGGAGAGAGCGGCATTCTAACGCCGGTTCCCGGTTCCGGCCCACGGATGCGAGCGGACTCGGCGTTTCGCCGCGTCAGCCTTGGGCGCCAGCGATCCGCCTGATGAGGAAACGTGTTTGCCGGTCCGTTTGATCCACGTCAACACGTATCCATTTCGCATCCTTAGTGTTGCGGCAGGTTTGGAACGCGGGGATCACCAATGAGCGCAATGCCGAAGTCGCCCCGGCGGCACCGGAAACGACGCGCGCCACCTGAACCCGGAGGAGGTTGATTTCGATCAACAGCTACTCCGCGCAAAAGGCGCAGCATGTCCAGGGCACGGTGGAGCAACTGCCATGAAGTCGGACAAGCGGCTGCGGCGGTCAATCGAAAGGGAATTGCGTTCCGACCCGACGATCGCTGTGTTTCCGATCGGCATCGAGGTGGGTGACGGCATCGCGACCTTGCGCGGGCACGTTCGTACCTTCGAGCAGAAATGCCGCCTGCACGATCTGGTGAAACATGCCGGTTGCAAGGCGGTAATTATCAACGTGCAGATTGAGCCGCTCGACCTGGATGAAGATTCGAACGTCCAAAACCGGCACGAATTGAGGAATGCGCCGCTCTGATGGAGTGTCAGATCTCGGCGAAGATTTCGGCACGGCAACCGGAAGGCGGTGCTGCAAGTGAGCTTCGGACCGCGGTCCAGGGAGGGGCCGCGGTCCAGGGACCGAAACGACATGTTCAAGCACATCCTGATTCCCACCGACGGCGACCCCGGTTCGAAGCGCGCTGCGCAAGTAGGCATCGAGCTGGCGCGGCAGCTCAAGGCCGAGGTTACTTTCTTCCATGCGATGACGGAGTTCGCGCACGCCTCGGCGGTGGCCGAATTGCTGGAACCTCCTCCGGACGAGCTGTTGGCCGATGCCCAATCCCACGCCGCAAAGCTGCTTGCGCCGCTGCGGCGCATGGCCAAGGATTCGAACGTGCCTTGTCATCTGGAATCGACGCTGAGCGAGGCGCCGTACAAGGCGATCCTGGCCGCAGCCAAGAAGGCCAAATGCGACCTCATCGTCATGGCCTCACGCAAGCGCTCGGGAATCGCGAAGCTGGTCCTCGGAAGCGTCGCGCAAAAAGTGGTGGGCAATTCCAGCCTCCCCGTGCTGGTCGTGAACTGAGCGCATGGCAGAGGAAGTCGCGATGATTCCGTGGATTTACCCCGGACAGTGGCAACTTGAACTCGCGATGGCGTATTGCGCGCTTCTGCTTCCGCTGGTCGTCGGGCTGCCGCCGCTGCTCGCGATCATGGAAAGCGTATTCGTTATGACCGAGCGTGAGATCTGGAAGCAGATGGCGCGCTTTTGGGGCAGGCTGTTCGGCATCGCGCTCCATCTGTGCACGTTCGGGGTGATTCTTCTGGCAGCCGGGTATTTTCTTGCCGATGGCGCAATGACCCCCATGGCCATGACGGTGTTCGGCGCCATGTTGCTCACCTTGTTCGCCGAGATTTTCCTGCTGCGGCGGTATTGGCAGGATTGGTGGCACTACTCCCGGCTGCAGCATCTTCTGGCAACATTGTTCATGGCGCTGCTGCCGAATGCGGCGATCCTGGCGATCGCCGCGATGGGCGGATGGACGGCCAATGCAGCGAGCATCGTCTGCGACAGCAGCGCGCCGATGCCCACCGGTGGTGTCTGCAGTGCGCTGCTCAGCCCCGTCTCGCAGTTGCGCTTCGTGCACCTGACCAGCGCGTGTTATCTCACCGCCGCGACCTTTTTACTTTCGATCAGCGCCTGGTATCTGCTGCGGAACCGGACCGTCAGGATCGCGCGACGTTCGTTGACGGTCGCGGCCAGCTTCGGCCTGGCCGCCGCGCTGTCGCTGGCAGTGCGGGGGAGCACCCTGGACCTGGAAGGCTCCGCCTTTCCCCTCCTGATGATGTGGACCTTCCGCGCCATGATCGTGCTCGGCATGTGCCTCGTCGCGCTTTTCGCGGCGGCTTTCTACCTCGCCTCCCGGCGCCGACTGCAGCATCGCGGGTTCCTGCGCCTGGCCGCATGGAGCCTGCCCCTTCCCTGGTTCTGCATGGCGCTGGGATGGGTGGCAACGGAAATCCGGGGCGGGCGATGGAATGCCGCCCATGTCTCCGGCATTACGGCTGCGCAGGGGCAACTGACTGCGCTGATCTTCGGATTTGTGGTTCTCGTAACGATCCTCGTCGGTGCGACGCAGATGCTGCACATGGTGCGTGGCGGGCCCGAGCGATTGAAGCTGTGGCCGGCAGATGCGGGGAAGTCGGAGAGCTACTGACATCGTGATTTCCTCGCAGACGGCAACCGACGCGATCGAGTAGCACACCCGGCAAGAGGAGGCGAACTCATGTGGTATTTCGCGTGGATACTTGGGGTCGGTTTGATCGGCTGCTTTGGCATCCTCAACGCAATGTGGCTGGAGCTGCACGCCGACGACGAACGCGACTGGGCGGCGGTTGAGCACGATCATTGAAGGACATGCCGGCTCGGGCGTTTTCGGCCGATCCATCTAGCATCCGTGCGCGCCTCCAAATCGACTCTCGTTGATGCAGATCAAGCGCCGCTGCGGTCACCAACCGATGATGCAACCTCCCGGAGCGAGATCAGGAGGTTCGCCATGAACGACAACATCGATGCAGGCGCGCGACAGGAATCGCTGAAGCGCAGTTTCGAGCACGTCGCGGAAGCGGCGGAGGGCCTGTTGCGGACGACGGTCGACGAGACCCGCGAGGAGTGGCACCGCGCGCGCGAAGCGTTGGGAAAGAAGGCGCGAGCGGTCAGGGCGAAAGTGTCCAGCCGAACCCGCGACATCGCTTGCGATGCCAGGGAGCTGGGTACGAAGGGACAGCGCCTGATCAACCGGCATCCCTGGATTTCGGCTTCGATCGGCGTCGGCGTGGTGCTCGGTTCGCTAGCCATTCTCTTCGCTCGCAGTCGTCGGAACCCCGGACCATGAGCGACATCATCGGGAGTTCGGCATGTTCAAGCACATCCTGATTCCGGCCGATGACGACCCGGGCTCGCACCGTGCATTCGTCTGCGGCGTGGAAGTGGCCAAGCGATTCGGCGCCCGCATTACCGGGTTCCACGTCATGTCCGAGTTCACCCGATGGACCGGTCTGGCCGAGTTGCTCGAACCTCCGCCAGACAAATTGCTCACGGAGGCGGAAAAACACTCCGCCAAGGTGCTCGCGCCGCTTGAACGGCTGGCGGAAAAAAGCGGGGTGCGTTGCGATGCCGTTTCAGAACCCGGCGAGAATGCCGCGGAGGCGATCATCAAGGCCGCGAAGAGGCTTAAGTGCGATCTGATTGTCATGGCCTCCCACGGCCGGGTGGGGCTAGCGCGATGTGTGGTCGGCAGCGAAACCCGCAAGGTGCTCGATCGCGGCAGTTTGCCGGTGCTCGTGGTTCGATGACGGGAATGTCTTAGCGGTGGAGGGACAAGAGAGCCAGCAAAATTGGCGCAGTGGTTTGAGCCAAGCCGAAGCTCGGCGGCGCCTCAGCGAGTACGGAGCGAACGTGCTTCCCGGCACGGAGCGCAAACCACTGCACCGGATCGTGCTCAAGGTACTGGCCGAGCCGATGTTCCTGATGCTGCTGGTCGCGGGCGTGCTGTACCTGGTGCTCGGCGACCTCGCAGAAGCGGTTTTCCTGCTCGCCTCGATCTTCCTCGTCATCGGCATCACGCTGGTCCAGGAGCGCCGGACGCAGCGTGCGCTGGAGGCGCTGCGCGATCTTTCCGCGCCACGTGCGTTGGTGATACGCGACGGAACGAAGATTCGCGTATCCGGGCCCGAGGTGGTGCCCGGAGATTTGCTGGTGCTGCACGAGGGCGACCGGGTCGCGGCGGATGCGGCACTCCTGGAAGGCTATCTGGATGTGGACGAATCGCTGCTCACCGGCGAAGCGATCGCGGTCGCGCGCTCGCCCGAGGCGCGGCACGAACGGCTGAGCGCCAGCACCGTTGTCACCAAGGGCTTCGGACTGGCACGCGTGTCTGCCACCGGAAGCAGCACGCGGGTCGGTGAAATCGGATTGATGTTGTCTTCAGCGAGCGATCCCGCTTCGGGCCTGCAGAAGTCCTCGCGAAGCCTGATACAAGCGCTCACCGCCGTCGGGCTCTCGCTGGCCGCAGCCTATTGCCTGCTCGAGTGGTTGTGGAACGGGCAGCGCTTCATCGACAGCGTCCTGGCGGGGATCGCACTCAGCATGGCGATCCTGCCGGAGGAAATCCCGGTCATCATCACGGTGTTCCTCGCCATGGGTGCGTGGCGCCTGTCGCGCCATCGCGTGTTGACCCGGCGCGTTCCGGCAGTGGAAGCGCTCGGCGCCATCACGGTACTGGCGGTGGACAAGACGGGCACCTTGACGCAGAACCGCATGCAGGTCGCAGCCGTCGTGCCCGCCGGTGGAATGCCCGGAGAAGCGCATGCGGCGGACGCCGAGGCGGCCTCCGCTCAGGCGCGTGAACTGGTCGCGTGCGCATTGCTGGCAACGCCGCCGGACCCTTTCGACCCGACGGAAAAGGCCATCGTCGCACTCGGCGCACGAATCGGCGAGCCCGATCGCGTGCCGGTGGGTTGGACCCTGGCACGCGAATATGCGCTGTCGTCCGCGACGCTCGCGACCACGCGCGCCTACACCGTACCGGGCGAAGCGGGTCATCGGCTTGCAGTGAAGGGCGCGCCCGAAACCATCATCGGGTTGTGCCGGCTGCCGCAAGTGGAAAGCGACGCGGCACTGGAACAACTGGCCGCGCTTGCGGCTCGCGGCCTGCGCGTGCTCGGGGTCGCGCGAGGCGCATGGAACGAAACGGAATTGCCGGAGAGCCAGCGGACTTTCGAGTTCCGGTTCGTCGGTTTGCTGGGATTCGGCGATCCTCCGCGGCCGGAAGTGCCTGTGGCGATCGCCGAGTGCCTGAGCGCGGGTGTGCGCGTGCTGATGCTCACCGGCGATCATCCTGTCACCGCGCAGGCGATCGCGCGCGCGATCGGGCTGTCGGCGCATGCAGCAACGCTCACCGGAGCGGAGATCGATGGGATGGACGATGCTTCGCTGCAGGAACGGCTGAAGCACGTGGACATCTGCGCGCGCCTGCGTCCCGAGCAGAAACTTCGGCTCGTGCGGGTGCTGCAGGATGCAGGCGAAGTAGTGGCAATGACGGGCGATGGCGTGAACGACGCCCCGGCATTGAAAGCGGCGGACGTCGGGGTGGCGATGGGCGAGCGTGGCACCGATGTCGCGCGCGAATCCGCCGCGCTGGTATTGCTGGACGACAGCTTCGCCAGCATCGTGCGCGCGATCCGGCAGGGGCGCCGCATCTACGACAACATCGGCAAAGCGACCGGGTTCGTGTTCGCCGTGCACGTGCCGATCATCGCGCTGGCGCTGGTTCCGGCGTTGCTGCATTGGCCGTTGCTGCTGGCCCCGGTGCACATCGTCGTGCTGGAACTGCTGATCGATCCTGCGTGTTCCATGGTGTTCGAATCCGAGCCGGAAAGCGCGAACGTGATGGAACGTCCGCCGAGGCCGCGGCGGCAGACGCCTTTCGCGCCCACGCGACTGGCATACGCGATGGCCGAGGGCGCGGGTCTCGCTACCATGTTGCTGGCCGGTTGCGGCGTGCTGTTGATGAGGGGTGAAAGTACCGAGCAGGCGCGTGCGATGGTTTACGCCGGCCTGCTGGCAGGGCTGTTCCTGCTTGCTTTGGCGAACCGCGGTGGCGCCTCTGGAAACGCGGGCGGCGGGAATCCGCGAATGAAATGGATGCTGGCCGGGGTAGCGACGACCCTGATTGTGGTGTTCGCGATTCCCGCGGTGCGGGGGATCATGGGATTGCAGCTGCCCGGGCAAGCGGCGATGGTTGCCCTTGCCGGTGTGCTTGCAGCCGCAGCGCTCTGGCTGCTGTTGCTCCGATACGGGATGCGCAGATTGCCTTCGGCACGCCCGCGTGCGCCCGCGCGGTTCGAAGGATAAGCCTACCGCACCACCAGCACTGGTGCTGTGGAGTGCGAGAGCACCTTCATCACCACCGAGCCGAGCACGAGGCTCACCAAGGCTCCGTGGCCGCGCGAACCCATGGCGATCAGATCGCAACGCATCTCCTTCGCCAGCCGGACGATGGCCGTGGCAGGGTCGGCAACTTCATGCTTGTCCTCGAAGGGTTGATCGGCGGCGCGCAAGATGCGGCGCGCGGGAGCCAGGGCTTGCTTTGCATTCCCGTCATGGAAGCGCGCCAGATCCTCCGCGGTCAGGTAGCGGGCGACCCCTTCGATCAAGTAGGGATCGACATATAGCAGGACCCACGGTGTGCGATTACTCTTCTTCTTTCCGCCGAAGTGATCGGTCACGTAACGAACCGCTCGGGAACTGTTCGGACTTCCATCAACAGGCAGCAGGATCTTCATGGCGGGCTCTCTCTCGACTTGGGCTTGCGGCCGATGCTCCACTCAGGACTTAGAGGCGAGCATTCCAGGTCTGGTGTAGGAGCATTTGATCGAGGTCAACGGCCGGCCTAAAAGGACTGGCCTCGCTCCGCGCACGAGGCCGGCGCAGGCCAAGCCGTGCTGGAATCACCATGCCGCCGGCCAGACGCTCATCGTCCCGTCGATGCTCACGACTGCCTCGAAGATTCAGCGCTGCGTCTGCGCAGTCGTACGTCCTCTGCGCGAGTGCCACGGCAACATGCGCGCTAACGCGTCATCGCGCACGAAGTAGTGATGGAACAGCGCAGCTGCCGCGTGGAGTCCAACGAGGTAGTAGCCGAAGGTGCCGATGGTCTCGTGGATTTCCTCAACGTTTTCGGCCAGTGCTTTGTCCGGCGCAATCAGAGCGGGCAGTTGCAATCCGAAGAATGGAATCGCCTTGCCATCAGCGCTCAGTGAGAGCCATCCGAGCAATGGCATCAAGATGAGGAACGCGTACAACGCCACATGCGTCGCAGTGGCCAAGAATTGTTGCCAGGCCGGTGGGGGCGGGGTAATGGGCGGCGCGCGGAACACGAGCCGCAGCGCCAAACGCATGAACACAAGCCCGAAAACCGTCAGGCCCAGCATGAAATGCCACGTCTTCATCGCTTCGCGCGGACCGCTGCCCTTGGGGAAGATCCCGCGCAACTCGATCAATGCGTACACGGCGATCAGCAGCGCCAGCGTAAGCCAATGCAGGCAGATGGAAAGCGCGCTGTAGCGCGCGGTGGAAGCGTTGCCGCCATGAGTACTCCGCGGTTCGTGCTGGATCGTGGGTTGACAATTATCTGAAGTGTGCAAAGGGACGCTGCGGGCGCACGCGCGGTGTGCCGGAATCGTCCAAATAGGTTTGCGGCTGCCCCGCAAAGCGATCACGGCATTGCCCGGAACAGAAATAGTAAACGTGACCCCTGTAAGCGCAGGAGTGCAGCCCATCGACCGGCAGCTTCCGCCCACAGACCGGATCCAGCGGATCGGGGTGGCGGGGCAGGATGCCCTGGAGGTCTTCATCGAGCAGGTATTCGCGCGCTCGCCGCTCCAGATCGAGGCCCGCATCCGTCCTGGCGGTTCCGAAACGAGGCGCGACAAAGACAGCGATATACGCCACCAACAGCGCGACGGCAATGATGTATGCGATAACCATGACGATGATCACGAGGATCGGCATCACGTCCGTCCCACCTGTGCGTCCCGCGTGACTCCGCCCACGGCGGCGGGGTCCGACGAGCTTGCAGTGCCATGGCCGAACCATCCGAGCACGAGGACATATCCCAGCAGGAAGGCGACTGCCGCGGCATAGATGAAGATCGGAAGCAGGACCACGAATATCGACACGACGCGGTCTCCTGACGGAAAGATCCTTTCACGGTCAGGATAGCCAGCGTCTTTCCGTCCGAATTGATCTGGATCACCGCGCGGGGTTTTCACGCGCCGATCGACCTGGCCCCTTGCGTGTGGGCGGGGCTGGCGTCTTCTTCGGCACCCAGAAAATGCCGTTTGATGAGCTGCACTAGCAACAGGTAGGTTGCCGTGGCTACGGCAAGGAAGGCATAGAACGGCATCGGCAGTGACACGAAACCAAAATCAGCCCCGAGCGGTGTCACTGGCAACACGATGGCGATGACCACGGATGCAAGAACGGTCGCAATCAACGCAGCGCTTGGCCGGCTGCGGAACGGGTTGCCGGCGGTGCGGATCACGAACAGCACCAGTGTCTGCGTGGCGAGCGATTCGACGAACCAGCCGGTATGAAATTCCGCCTGCGAGGCGTGCAGCCAGGCCAGCAAGACATAGAAGGTGAGGAAGTCGTACAGCGAGCTGATCGGGCCCACGCCCAGCATGAAGCGGCGGATCAGGCCTACTCTCCAGCGCCGTGGGGCGAGAAGTTGCGCCGCATCGACGTTGTCGCTGGGGATGGTGATCTGCGACATGTCATAGAGGAAATTGTTGAGCAGGATCTGGGTCGGCAGCATCGGCAGGAAGGGGAGGAACAGGGAAGCCGCGGCCATGCTGAGGACGTTGCCGAAATTGGAACTGGTGCCCATCAGCAGGTACTTGGTTACGTTGGCGAAAGCCTTGCGGCCTTCGATCACCCCTGCGTGCAGCGATTCCAGATCGCGTTCGCGCAGGACGATATCGGCCGCGTCGCGTGCAATATCGACGGCGCTTGCGACGGAGATCCCCACATCCGCGGCATGCAGCGACGGGGCATCGTTGATGCCGTCACCGAGGAACCCCACCACGAAATTCCGGGCTTTGAGCGCGAGCACGATCCGATGTTTTTGCGCCGGGGAAAGGCGGGCGAATACGGTGACGCGTTCGGCGAGGACACCCAGCGCATCCTGATCGAGGGCATCCATGTGCGCGCCGGTGACGACCTCGTGCGCATCGAGTCCGACCTCTTCGCAAACGTGGCGGGTAACGGATTCGTTGTCGCCGGAAAGAATCTTGACCCCGACCCCGTCTCGCGAGAGCGCTCGCAGACAATCGGCTACGCCGGGTAGTACCGGATCGGCAAACGCCACAAACCCGACCAGTGTCAGATCCGTTTCATCGGCTTGGGTACAACGCTGCTGATTCGCAAGCCTGCGATAAGCCACGGCGAGCACTCGGAGGCCCTGCTGTCCGAGGTAGTTACAGGTGTGCGTGGCGGCGGCTCGACTCGAATCATCGAAAGGATGGATTTCGTCGGCGAGCTCGTAGCGGGTACACCGCTGCATTACCGATTCCGGCGCTCCTTTCGAGATCAGCACACCTTCGCCGCTGCGCTCGACCAGCACACTGAGGGAGCGACGCTCGAAATCGAACGGAATTTCGTCCAATTTGCGGTAGTCCGAAGCCGTGCAGGAATGGGCGCGCAGGATCGCCTCATCCAGCGGGCTGCGGATGCCCGTCTGGGTCGCGCTGTTTATGCTGGCCAGTTCGCCGACGGACGAGGACGGGCGGCCGAACACATCCACGACCGATGCGACCGCGGTTTCGCTGCTGGTGAGGGTGCCGGTCTTGTCGCTGAGCAGCACCGTCATGCTGCCGAAATCCTCGATCGCGGAAAGATGCCTGACCACCACGCGATGTTTCGCCATGCGCACCGCGCCCCGCGCCAACGTCACGGTAGTGATCATGGGCATGAACTCGGGGGTCAGCCCCACGGCGAGAGCCAGCGCAAACAGGAGCGTTTGCAGCAGCGGCCGATGCAGCACGATGCCTGCCAGCACCACCAGCAATACCAGCCCGATGACGGTCCGCATGATCAGGCGGGAAAAATCGCGCAGGCCACGTTCAAATTCGGTGGGCGGGGGGCGATCCGAAAGGCGTGCCGCAACGTCGCCGAACGCCGTGTTGTCGCCGGTGGCCAGCACGATCGCCGTCGCGGTGCCGGCCACCACCGAGGTGCCGAGAAAAACCAGGTGAGGGGCGTCGGCACCCTGTCGACCGGCGGGTGGGGGTTCTTCAGCGGCTTTCTGGGCAGGCGCCGACTCGCCGGTCAGGGCCGCTTGTTGAACGTGAAGATCCCGTGCTTCCAGCAGGCGGGCGTCCGCCGGCACGCGGTCGCCCGCGGACAAACGAATCACATCCCCTGGGACCAACATGCGCCGAGGCAGTTCGCTCCAGGTACCATCGCGGCAAGCAGTGGCCGTTGGTGCGACCTCATCGCGCAGCCTTTCGGCCGCGGCACGCGAGCGGTAGCTCAATACGAAATTGAGGGCCACGCTCAGCAGAACCATCGCTGCGATGATCGCGGCACCTATTCGGTCGCCGAGAAATCCGGATACCGCCGCTGCCACGAGCAGCATTAGCACCAGCGGATTGCCGAAGAGCTCGGCCAGCGTGGCAACATAGCCTGGACGCTTGCGCGCGCCAGCCTCGTTGAACCCAGTGCCAACCAGGCGCCGTGCCGCCTCTGACGCGGTCAAACCACCGGGACGGCTATCCAACAGGGTAAAAAGCCGCTCCTGCGGTGCTTGCGCCGCGAGCGCCCGATCGGGCGAACGATTTCCATCTTTCATGCGATGAAGGTTCACGGTTACCGACATTTGAATGCTTGATCCCGATCAAGTCCGAGGGATCCTGCCAGTTGATTGGGGTCAATATCGCCGCGGCGCCGCAGTCTCATTCTTGCGACCAGTCACATCGCACCGGAGCTGCACCATGAGAGATATCCTTGTTCACGTCAGGAATTTCGAGAACTGCACACCTGCATTGCGCTATGGGTCTCAGCTGGCGGCCCAGTTCGGGGCCTCGCTGGCTGGACTCTACGCCTTCCCGTCGCCGGACTATGTCGCGCCAGCGTACGAACCGGAGTTGATGGCGGCGATCCTGGAAAACACGCGCGAACTGGAACGCCAGGCGCTCAGTGCAAAGGCATCGGTCCTAAGATGGATGACGGAAAACGGAGCCGGCAAGGCTGAATGGCTCGTGGCCGAAGGCAATGCCGCCGACGTGCTCACGCAGGCCGCTTCGCGTTTCGATGCGCTCGTACTCGAACATCCCGGCGACGAGCACCGCGATTCCCCATCCGATCTCCCGGAACTCGTGCTGAAGAGCGGCGTTCCCTGCATCGTGCTGCCCAGGGCGATAACCCCGTCGGGCCCGATCGAACGGGTTGCGGTGGCGTGGAACGGGTCTGCGGAGGCCATGCGTGCTGTGCATGCGGCGATACCGTTTCTGCGGGGCAAAAGCGTGATCCTGCTGGTGGGTCCCGAACAGGAGACTTACCAGCGGGTGTTCTGGAAAACGCCATTCCGTATCCGCGAGTATCTGGACTCGCACGACGTGGACGTCTGGCCACGTGTGATCAACGTGCATGACGAAGACGCGGGCGCGGAATTGCTGAAGCACGCGATGGAGTTCAAGGCCGATCTGCTCGTCATGGGCGCCTACGGACACAGCCGGTTCAGCGAGTGGATGCTGGGTGGCGCAACGCGACATGTGCTTGCCCATGCACACCTCCCGGTACTTCTGCGACACTGAAGGCGCAAACCGCGCGAGGGCGGGAGATGGGTAGGCGAAGCAGGGCCTGTCGCAAGGGCTGCAAAGCGCGAACGACGCGACGCATCCCGCCTTCAACACGCTTTTCGGGCTTTCCAGTTCCACCGTGGCGAGGCGGCTCATCCGGCGACGAAGGGAAATATGCAGCGATGTGCTGCCCAACGCCTTGGTTCGCGCCATGGCCGAGCGACGATGGGCACCAGGGATCTTGATGGTTCCTAACGTGGCACGTCAGCTCATGGCTAAAAAGAAAGAAAATATTTAGCCGCCAGAGCCAGGCTAAAAATCCTCGTGTCGGTGGTTCGATTCCGCCCCTGCCACCATTCCTTTCAAGCCTTACGAACTACTTCACAAGCTGTAACTTGAGCGCTTGTGCCGCAAACGTGCCATCGATTCGACATGCATGCGCCGCCACCGGCGGCATGTGCTGAAAGGTGTTGCACGCAGCGCGTGGGTTTCGAGTCCTCAGCACCCAATGTCACCGGTCCGGCATGCGCGACCCTTCTGCGGCGTGATGCGGGAGCTTCTTGCTCCCGAGGACGGTTGTTCATCGTGTTCAAAATGTGAAATTCGTTTCCACACAAACAACGCTAGAGTTGCGGGAAGTTGGGAATTGCATCCTCAGCTCACGAATGCTTCGCAACGCGCTTCAAAGGTGATTCCGGCATGTCCTTTTCGATAAAGCTCTTGGGTCGCCAGCTCTCCTGGTTCCCCCACGATCACACGGCCGAAAGACAATTGAAGCTTCTAGTCGAAGGCGTTACCGACTATGCCATCTACATGCTCGATACCAATGGACTGGTCACCACCTGGAATGCCGGTGCCGAACGGATCAAGGGCTACTCGGCCGATGAAATCATCGGCCGCCCCTTCGAAACTTTCTTCACAGAGGAAGACCGTGCGGCCGGCGTGCCCAACCGGTTGTTGAGCAGCGCCCGCGTCACGGGGCGTTACGAATCGGAGGGGCTGCGGCTCCGGAAGGACGGCAGCCGCTTCCACGCTCATGCCGTGCTCAATGCTCTTTACGACAAGCGCGGCGAGGTCATCGGTTTCGCAAAGATAACGCGCGACATCACCACCCGCTTCGAGGCCGAAAGAAAGCTGCATCAGGTGCAGCACCAGCTCGTCCAATCCCGGAAAATGGAATCCCTCGGGCAATTGACGGGTGGCATGGCCCACGACTTCAACAACGCATTGGCGATCATCGTGAGTGCGTTGCAGCTGGCCGAGCGTTCGATCGAGCGCGGCGACGCCGACCGGATCCGCAGATTCATCGCGGACGCGGTGGAAAGCGCGCAAAACGCAGGCGAGCTGGTCCGCCGCCTTCTGGCCTTTTCACGGCAGCAACCTTTGTCGCCCAAGCCACTCGACGCGAATCGGTTGGTGCACAACATGTCGGAAATCCTGCGTCGCACGCTGGGTGAGCAAGTTCATGTGGAAACCGTTCTGGCAGGGGGCCTGTGGAACATCAAGGCAGATCAGAACCAGCTTGAAAACGCCCTCGTCAACCTGGCCACAAATGCGCGCGACGCCATGCCGGAGGGCGGAAAGCTGACGATCGAGACTTCCAACGCCCATCTGGATGATCGTTACGCGGCGGAGCACATGAACGTGACGGCGGGACAGTACGTCCTGGTGGCCGTCTCCGACACCGGCGTCGGCATGACCAGCGAGCAGATCGGCAAGGCATTCGAACCTTTCTTCACGACCAAGGGCATCGGCCGCGGCACCGGGCTCGGCTTGGCGCAGGTCTACGGCTTCCTGCAGCAATCCGGGGGGCAGGCCCGCATTTACTCGGAAGACGGCCGCGGCACGACCGTCAAGCTGTACTTTCCCCGCTTCATGGGGCCGCTCGAACAGGAGTCGGACACCAGTTCGGAGACGGTCCCCCTTGGGACCCACGAGGAAACCGTCCTGGTCGTGGAAGACCAGGACGGCGTTCGCCGGCTCACCGGGCAAGGTCTGCGCGAATTGGGGTACACGATCCTCGAAGCGGAGGGTGCAGAGGCTGCGCTTGCGATCCTCCGGGACCGCGAGGACGTCGCGTTGCTGTTCACGGACGTGGTCATGCCGAACATGGATGGGCGCAGGCTGGCGGACGAGGCTCTCAGGCTGCGCCCGAAGCTCAAGGTGTTGTTCACGACCGGCTTTACGCGCAACGCGATCATTCACAACGGAACGATCGACCCGAATACGAACTTCATTGCCAAGCCCTTCAGGCTGGACGAACTCGCGCGGAAGGTGCGGGAAGCGCTTGCGAGTTAGAGCGCGCGGGGCGCCGGCCAACCTGACTGCGGCGCGCAAGGTCGGTTCAATATCCGGTTCAATATCCTTTGCCGCGGGCCGACACCGGCCACACGACTTCAACCTTGCCGTTGCGTATGCCGACGTACCAGTCATGCAGGTTGCAGGTCGGATCGCAGTGGCCGGGGACGAGTTTCAGCTTTTCGTTGATGCGCAACGCGCCGCGCTGGTCTTCGATCACGCCGTGTTCGTCCGACGCGCTGAGGTATTTCACGTCGTCGCGCCCGTGGACCACGGGCAGGCCGCTCTCGAGCGACATCGCCTTGAGGCCTGCATCGCAGACGGCCAGCCCAGGCTTGGCGTGGCTCATTATCGAGGTGAAGACGAACAGGGCGTTTTCCCATTCGCCCCGATCGATGCGTTCGCCGCGCTCGTCCCTGATGCGGCCGTAATCGGCATCCATGAAGGCGTAGCTGCCGCATTGCAGTTCGTTGTACACGCCGGAGTCCGATTCGAATCGATACGAGCCCGTGCCGCCGCCGGTAACCAGTTCCGGTTTCAGCCCGGCCGCTTCGAGCGCCGCGACGATCGTTTTCACCTGCGCGACGGCGATATCGAGCTTGGCCTTGCGATCTTCGTAGCGCTCGAGGTGCTGCATCGCACCCTGGTAGGCCTGCAGGCCGGCGAATTTCAGGCACGAAGCGGCATCGATGGCACGCGCGATTTCGATTGCGGCCTCGCTCGTCGTGACGCCGCAGCGACCCGCGCCGCAATCGATTTCGACGAGACACTCAAGTGGAGTGCAGTGCTTGCGCGCCGCCGCCGAAAGTTCGGCCACGTTCGCAATGTCGTCCACGCAGACGCCGATCCGCGCACCGAATTTCGGCAATCGCGCGAGCCGGTCGATCTTCAAGGGATCGCGCACCTGGTTGGAAACAAGGATGTCGCGGATGCCGCCGCGCGCGAAAACTTCCGCTTCGGAAACCTTCTGGCAGCACACGCCGGCCGCGCCGCCGAGTTTTTCCTGCAGCTTCTGCACGTCCACCGACTTGTGCATCTTGCCGTGGCTGCGATGGCGCATGCCGTGCGCCTTCGCGTACGCGCCCATCCTGCGGATGTTGCGTTCGAGTGCGTCGAGGTCGAGGATCAGGCAGGGCGTCTGGACGTCCGCCTCGTCCATGCCCGGCAGGGCAGGGATGTCGTGGCCGACCTGGAGATCCCCGGCTTCCAAGGCATGTCGATCGTGCGCGCGGCTTGATGTATGCGAGCACTGCATCGTCGCGCAGGACGGACTACGGCGCACACCGGCCCAAGACAGTGCGCGCCGTCGTTTTCGTCAATGCGAATCCGTCGAGGCCTGCAATGCTGCTGCCAGTCCGGCGTCGCCGCTCAGGATGGCTTTCCAGCCCAGCTCCGTGCCGCGGCGGTGGCCCTTCTCGGTAATCTTCAGTCCTTGCGGATCGATCACCAGTGTGTAGTCCTTGCCATCCACGTTGATCAGGCGCTTCAGCGGTTTGTCCAGCGGCGTCATGATGCTCTCCTTGTGCCGGGGGTCTCGTGCCAGCCGGCCGCATCATACGTCAGCATTGGCCGGGCTGTCCCGCCATGCCTTTTGGCTCAGGCGAAGGCGACTTGACTCGTTGTGGTCTTCTCGCGCGAGCGCGGGGGCGCAGGCGCGCGTGATCCGGTACGCCAAAGATAGAGGCTTTCGATCGTGCGCTCGTCGCGGCCGGACAGCGTGGCCTGCGCGGATCGGCCGGCGTCGATCAGCAGGTGCGCGAGCCTCAGGTGTCCGGGCAACGGTGGGCCATAGCGCTTCGCGCCCGTCGTGCCGTCGTACGAAAGCGCGAACGGCACGCCGCGCGCGCGCAATCGCGACAGGCCATCGATCAGCGACCCGCGCGTGGGCTGTGCGTGGTAACGCCTGTCGCGGCCGATGGTGGTGCCGAGGTAGGGCGGGTCGAGATAGACGAAATCGTGCGCACTTGCATCCGCGCAAGTGTCGAGCCAGTCGCCGCAGCGCAATTCCACGCGGCCGCGCAACAGCGCCGATGCGCCCTCGATCGCACTCCGCATGCGATCCGGATGCATGCCGGGCCTGCGACGATCGGCCGATTGGGTGAATTCGCCACGTGCGTTGAAACGCACAGCGTTCTTGACGCAGCGGCAAACAAGGTACAGCAGGTCGACCGGATCGTGCCGGCGGTTCCAGCGCGCGCGCACGCGCCCATAGTGTTCCGGGTCGCGCTGCTGCTGCGACCACAACGAGCGATAGCGACGCGCGGTTTCTTCTGGATGCTCGACGATCCCACGCCACAGTTCCACGATCGCCGGCAGGCTGTCGCCGATCACGAAGCGGCGCGCGAGATCGTGGTGCGCTGCGTACAGGGAGATCGCCGCGGAACCCGCAAAGGGCTCGTACAGGATGCCGATCGGGCGCGGGAAATGCGGCGCGATGAGCGGCGCGAGCCGGCGTTTGCTTCCCTGGTAGGGGATGGGGTGGGCGATCACGGAACGCCTGCAAGGCTGCCGCGCCCTGTTCGATTCAATCGGTACGACGCGCGCCGGCGGCAAAAGAGGCCGGCAACCGTCCATGGTGCGCTTTCCGATCGGCATCCATGCCTCACCCTCAGCCATTGCACGCTATGCCTTGGCGGCATGGCGCAAGCGCAATGGCCTCGACCTGCGCTCCGGCGTCGCGCAACCTGCCTTCGCTCGTTACGCCTTGCAAATGTTCCTCGCGCCATCAGCGCAGGTGTTTGGATGCCGATGCGTATTGCGTGCGCAGCAGCATATCCCACAACGGCGAGGTCACGCCGAAATTGCGCTCGGGATGGTTGTGGTGGATGTGGTGCGCTGCGGCCCAGGTACGCACCAGCGGATGCCGGAAGCGGTAGGCATGGATGCTCCAGTGGCTCAGTCCGTATGCGGCGTAACCCGCCGCGATCGAACCGCCGAGCAGCAACGCCGAACCGGTCGGCATCACGTAAGTCAACAGCGTAGCCAGCAGCAAATACGCCAGCGGCGGCAGGAAGAACGGCAGCGCGTCGTAGCCCTGCGGCTCTTCGTGGTGGCGGCGATGGCCCTGCTCGAACACCTCGAAGGGCCCGTGGAACAGCCAGCGGTGCACCACGTATTCGATAAGGCTGAATATCAACAGGCCGCACAACACCAGCCAGAGGATCATCATCGCGCGCAGTTCGTCGTGGCGCAGGCCCGCCACGATCAGGCCGAGCGCCACGGCCACGTCCGAACTCAACCCGGCGTAGTTGTTGAAACGGCTGGTTGACAGCCGCGACAGCCACTGCAATGGCGCATGGGCGGGTGATTCAGCCATTTCCTTCTCGATTCGCTGAGTCGCGGGATGAAACCGGATGCAGCCGCAATGGTAAAAGCGGCGTGCCGGTAAAGCGAGTGCCGCTGGTCGCGGATGCCCGGCAATCCGCAACGTTTTCCGCGGCCTTTCAGCCGGCAGTCATCCGGTCGGCCGGAACCGGCGGTGTAATGCGTTCGACAAGGAGCCTGCCATGAAGAAAACCGCAATGGTTGCAGCGACGCTGTCGGCGATGCTGTCGGCGACGCTGGCGGCGAATGCCTGGGCGGGGCAATCGCCTACCGAGCGCGATGCGAAGGATCTGGCGCATTTCGAGCGCTACGCCGGGGCGCCGCAACGGGACATGCACTACTTCAGGCTGGACAACTTCCAGTATCTCGGCAGGAACGCCAGGGGAGAAGATGCGATCGCGGTGTGGACCGGGGTGAACCAGGTCTATCTGCTCACCCTGGAGAAGCCCTGCATCAATCTGGACTTCGCTTTTGCCATCGGGCTGACTTCCACCGCCGGCGACGTCAACGCGGGCATGGACTACGTGAAGTACGACCGGAATGGCCCGCAGCAGTGCCGCATCATGGCCATCCAGAAAGTCGACTACAAGGCAATGCGCGCGGAAAAGGCGCAAGGCGTCGACGACCTTCGTCCCAAGGACGACGGACACTGAATCATCCCGACGGCGGGACGTAGCCCGCCGGTTTTTCCTCGTCGCCACCGAAAAGGAATTTCTCCATCTGGCCGGCGAGGAACGCGCGGGCTTTCGGATCGAGCGGTGAAATGCGGTTCTCGTTGATCAGCATGGTCTGGTGCCCCAGCCATTGCTGCCAGGCTTCCTTGCTGATGTTCTCGTAGATGCGCCTGCCCAGTTCGCCGGGCCAGGGCGCGTACTCCAGGCCCTCGGCTTCGCGTTGCAATCTGGCGCAGAAGACGGTGCGGCTCATTGCAATCCCCTTTCAGAGGCAGGTTTGTGCATGGCTTGTTTTGAGAAGTGCGGCCAGGGATGGCCGCTTTTGATATTTGTTGGATGCGATCAGCCAGAGCAACCGATATCTTGTGGAGCGCGGCGATCATGGATGATCGCATTCAATAACTTTCGCACCGGCGCGGGGATTCCCAACAGCGCGAATTCCTCGCGCCCGCACCAGCGTGTTTCCGGCGAGTCCGCGATTGCATGCGCGGCGCGCACTCCGCGCCAGAGCAGCGGCTGCGCATGCAAGCGGTAGTGCGTGAAGGTGTGCAGGAACGGTCGCAGGTGCTCCGCGCGCGAGCGGTTCAAGCGCGCAAACCTTGCGGCATCGTGCGCGGCATTCGTCATCTCGTTCGTTTCCGGCAGGCTCCACAAGCCCGACCAGACGCCGCCTGCGCCACGTCGTTGCAGCAGCACGCGCTGCTGCGCATCCAGCAGGATCAGCATCACGGTGTCGCGTTGCGGCGGCGCCCGCGCCGGGCGCGGCTGCGGCAGCATCGAGGTCAGGCCGTGCAGGAACGCGACGCAGTCGGCCGACAACGGGCATTCGCCGCAATTCGGGTTGGCGCGCGTGCACACGGTCGCACCCAGGTCCATGATCGCCTGCGTGTAGTCCGCGACGCGTTCGCGGGGAGTATTGCCTTCCGCAAGCGACCACAGTCTTGTCTCGACTGCGCGCTCTCCGGGCCAGCCGCGCGCGCCGGCGTGGCGGGCCAGCACGCGCTTGACGTTGCCGTCCAGGATCGGGAAAGGTGCGCCACGCGACAGCGCCAGGATCGCGCCTGCGGTGGAACGGCCGATGCCCTGCAGCTCCAGCAGTGCGTCGAAATCGCCGGGCAGCTCGCCGCCGTGTCGCGCCACGCACGCACGCGCGGCGCGGTGCAGGTTGCGCGCGCGGGCGTAATAGCCCAGGCCCGACCACAGCGCGAAGACTTCGTCCTCGCCCGCTTGCGCCAGCGCTTCCACGTCCGGCAGTGCGCGCATGAAGCGCTCGAAGTAGGGGATGACGGTCGCAACCTGGGTCTGTTGCAGCATCACCTCGGAGATCCATACGCGATAAGGGGTGCGCGGGCGTTGCCAAGGCAGGTCGTGGCGGCCACGGCGATCGAACCACGGCAGCAGGCGAGGAGCGATGTTCCTGCCGCCGCTTGCCGTCGTCTGGATCAATGCGCGACTTCCTTTTTCGTCGTCGTGCTCGCCGGTGCCGGCGCGCTGCCTGCGACCAAAGGCGCGACTTCCGGTCCGGCATCGACGCGCACGCCTCGCATGCGCAAGGGTCCATAGTCGACCGCGTCGACTTGCGCGCGTCCTTGCAGCGGTGGCAACCCGAGCGGCTTGCCGGGCGCGGCAGTCAGGACGCCGCGCCACCAGTCCAGCAGCGCGAGCGGCGGCACGCGAACATCGACGTGTTCGTTCGCGCCATCGAGTTTCAGAATCGCGACCAGCGGCGTGGCCCCACGCGCCGGCGCGATCTGCATGGCCACCGCATACTTGCGCGGTGTGGATGCGGCGCCGCTGGTCGGCGCCACGGATGAACCATTCGCAATCGCTCGTGCCGGCAAGGTCAAGCTGCCTTGCAGGGCCGCGGCTGCATCGGGGCCCCCCTTCCACGCCGCACTGCCCGCGACATCGATGCCGGCGCCACCGTCGAGCCGCGCGGCCAAGCGGATCCGGTCGAAACGCAGGGTATCGCCCTGGTGATGCGGCAACGCCTCCAGCGCCAGCCGGCCCGCGCGATCCGCGCCGTCGTGCGCGGAAGCGGTGAGATGGAACGGAACATCGGGCAGCAGCGCGCCGGTTTCCGCATCGATGTCGAACAGCAGCGGTTCGTCGTCGCGCACCAACGTGCCATTGGTGATACGGATCCCTGCACCGATGCGCGGCAGTTGCGGCGCGCCCTGCGCGTGCGGCAGCTTCGATGTCAGCGCCTGCACCTGGTCGAGGTCGATCCGCGGCGACTGGATTTCCAGGCGCTGGATCGCCAGCTCGCGATGCAACAGCGCGCGCCACGGCACCACGATCCGCGCCTCGGTCGCCGCGAGCAAAGGTGCGGTGCTGCCGATGCTGCTCAGGCGGAAGCCTTGCAATTGCACCGCCGGACGCGGCCACAGCGCCGGCGCGGCGGGCTTGTCCAGGCTCAGCATCAAGCCGGCGTTGGCGAGTTGCGACTGCAGCAGGGTGGTGAATCGCTCCGGCTGCAAGAGCGAGCGCACATACAGCACCGCGGCGCCCAGCGCGACCAGAAACACCACGATTCCCGCCGCGGCGAGCCAGCGCCAGGGATGGGAGCGGACGGAATCGCGCGCGTTCATCCGCCCATTCGCGCCGGCAGCAATCCGTCGACGAAAGCATTCGCATCGAACACGCGCAAGTCTCCTGCGCCTTCGCCCAGGCCGACGTAGCGGATCGGCAGCCCGAACTCGCGCGCCAGCGCGAACAGCACGCCGCCCTTCGCGGTGCCGTCGAGTTTGGTGACCACCAGTCCTGTCACGCCGGCCGCATCGCGGAACTGGCGCACCTGGCTGATCGCGTTCTGGCCGGTGGTGCCGTCGATCACCATCAGCACTTCGTGCGGCGCGCCGTCGTCGAGCTTGCCCAGCACGCGTTTCACTTTCGCCAGTTCGTTCATCAGCCCGGCTTGCGTGTGCAACCGCCCGGCGGTATCGGCGACCAGCACGTCCGTGCCGCGCGCGCGCGCGGTCTGCAGCGCGTCGAAAACCACGCTGGCCGAATCCGCGCCCTGTCCCTGCGCGACCACCGACACCGCGTTGCGCGCACCCCATTCCTGCAACTGCGCGACCGCTGCGGCGCGGAAGGTATCGCCCGCGGCGAGCATCACGTTGCGCCGTTCGTCGCGATAGCGCCGCGCCAGCTTGCCGATCGTCGTGGTCTTGCCGACGCCGTTGACGCCCACCACCAGCAGCACGAATGGTTTGTGCCCGCTCACGTCCAGCGGGCGCGCGACCGGTCGCAGCTGTGCGACCAATTCCGCGCGCAGCGCATCCAGCAGTGCATCGGCATCGGCGAATTCGCGCCTGTGCATGCGACGCCGGAGGTTTTCCACCAGTTCGTTCGTGGCGGCGAGCCCGACATCGGCGGTGATCAGCGTGGTTTCCAGTTCGTCGAGCAGTTCGTCGTCGAGTTTCGGATGGCGCGCGAACAGCGATCCGAGGTTGCGCGCGAACCCGCTGCCGGAAAGCCGCTCGCGCCAACCGCGTCTGGCCGGCGCGAGCGCGATGTCGGCGGCCAGCGCCGATTGCCCGTCGAGTACCGTTTCCACCGGTTCGGCCGCTGCAGCGCCCGCGGCCGCCTCCGGCAATTCCGCTTGCGGAACATCGGCTTCGGCGGCCGGCTCGGGTTCGCCACGGCCCGTGATCTTCTTCCAGAATTTCTGCATGGCTGGCGTGGATTGCGCTGGTGCCGGAGAATCGACGCATGCTAACAGCCGCTCCCCAACGCCCATGAAACGCGGTCGCGCCGTCCCGCCCGGAGCGGTGCGCATCGCAGGAGGTTCCTTGCGCGGCTCCAGGCTGAGCGTGCCTGCGCTGCCGGACCTGCGGCCCACGCCTGCGCGCTTGCGCGAGACTCTGTTCAACTGGCTGAGGCCCGTGATCGAAGGAGCGCGCGTGTTGGATCTTTTCGCCGGCAGCGGCGCGCTGGCGATCGAGGCACTTTCGCGCGGCGCGGCGCATGCATTGATGATCGAACGCGACCGTGGCCAGGCTGCGCGCATCGCGGCCGACCTGCTGCGCCTGCGTGCCGGCGAAAGAGGCGAAGTGCGTTGCGTGGATGCGTTGCATGCGCTGATGCAGCCGCCCGAGCAGTCGTTCGACGTCGTGTTCCTGGATCCGCCGTTCGACGCGGATATCTGGACGCGCGCGGCTTCATTGCTGGAGGAGCATGCCTGGCTCGCGCCGGAAGCGCGCGTTTATATCGAAATGTCCTTGCAGGCATCCTTCGAACCGCCTGCCGGTTGGACGCCGTATCGGCAGAGCCGGGTCGGTGCGGTCCTCGGCGCTTTGTATGTCTCGTCGAAACAGGTAATCGGTCAGCCCAGGTGCTAAGCTTTCGCCCGGCATCCAGACCGCGACATCGATGGGGAAACCGCACGCCAACGCCGACAGCCGCATCGCGGTGTATCCGGGTACGTTCGATCCGATCACGCACGGACATTCCGACCTGATCGCGCGCGCGGCGCCGCTGTTCGATCGCATCTTCGTCGCGGTGGCGGAGAGCACGGCCAAGACGCCGTGCCTGGAACTCGAAGAGCGCATGGCCCTGGCGCGCATCGCGCTCGCGGGCATCGGCAACGTCGAGGTGCGCGGCTTCGACACGCTGCTGGCCGGGTTCGTGGCCTCGGTGAATGCCGGCGTGATCCTGCGCGGCCTGCGGGCGGTGTCGGATTTCGAATACGAATTCCAGCTCGCCAGCATGAACCGGCATCTCATCCCGCAGGCCGAGACATTGTTCCTCACGCCTTCGGAGCCATACAGTTTCATTTCGTCCTCGCTGGTGCGCGAAATCGCGCGGCTGGGCGGCGACGTTTCCGGTTTCGTCCATCCTGCGGTGCAGGAAGCGCTGCGCGGACGCTTCAAGCAAACTACAACGACGAGGTGACACCATGCGCAAATTCGCATTCGCATTTCTCTTCGCGCTCGCCGCAACGCTCGCGTTGTCGGCATGCAACAAGGCACCGCAGGCGGATCAATCCGCGCAGACGGCACAGGCCACCAAACCCACCGATCCGACCGACATGAAAGGTTGGAAGACCTACCTCAGCCAGATCGTGCAGGCGAACATGCAGGGCATCCAGAACACGCCCTACATGTACTTCATCCCTGCCGGCGACGATGCGGAGACCGTTGCCGCGCGCGGGCGCACGCAAGACACCTTGAATGGCGTCGTCGCGACCACCGTCCTGCCGGGCAACATGATCGCCGCCGGCGGACCGGATTCGGGCAAGACCGCAGAGGCGCTGATCACCGCGTTCAAGAATGCGCAACCGGGCTCGTTCAAGGGCGTGGTCGTGTTGTTCGTCGGCAATGCCGCGGACAAGGACAACGTGAAGCAGGCGGTCGCGCCGAGCGGCGCGGAGTTCCGGTTCGCGCAGATGTAGATCGCGCGAAGCAGCAGCCCCATCCTGCAACGGGATGGGGCTTCGTCGCGGGTGCTAAAATTCCGCGATGGCCCTGAAGATCACCGACGCCTGCGTCAATTGCGACGTCTGCGAGCCCGTGTGCCCCAATCGCGCGATCTCGCAGGGCGAGGAGTACTACGTCATCGATGCGGCGCTGTGCACGGAATGCATCGGGCATTTCGACGAGCCGCAGTGCATCGCCGTGTGCCCGGTGGAATGCATCATCACCGATCCCGGTCACGTCGAAACACCTGACCAATTGTTCGCGAAATACAAAGGCCTGATGGCCAAGGAGAACGCCGCATGAAGTTGCGCCGCGTGTTGTCGATGCTTTGCGTGATGCAGTTCCTGGCCGCACCGGCGCTGGCGGACAATCCGGAATCCTCGACACGATCTTCGGCCCTTGCGCAGCGGCCGGGCCATGCGGCAGTCGCCTCGGCGCACAAGCTCGCTACCGAAGCCGGACTGGAAGTGATGCGCGAAGGCGGCAATGCCTTCGATGCCACGATCGCGGTGGCGGCGACGCTCTCGGTCGTCGAGCCGCAGAGTTCGGGCATCGGCGGCGGCGGGTTTTTCCTGTTGCATCGCGCCTCCGACGGCAAGGACGTGATGCTGGATGCCCGCGAAGCCGCTTTCACCGGCGCGTCCAGCGAGTTGTACGAGGACGCGGACGGCAAGCCGAACCGCGACAAATCGATCAATGGTCCGCTCGCCGCGGGCATTCCGGGCGAGCCTGCGGCTCTGGTTTACCTCGCGGAGCACTACGGCAAGCTGCCGTTGTCGAAATCGCTGGCGCCCGCGATCCGCGTCGCGCGCGACGGCTTCCGGCCTGATGATCGTTTTCTATCGGCGCTGCGCGAACGCGCCGGCGTGATCGCGCGCTATCCGGGTTCCGCGGCACTCTTGCTGCCGGACGGCAAACCGCCGCAATCGGGCTGGAACTTCAAGAATCCGGATCTGGCCGATACGCTGGAGCGTATCGCGAAGGACGGCGATGCCGGTTTCTATCAAGGCGAGTTCGCCAAAAAAATGGTCGATGGCGTTCGTGCCCTGGGCGGCAAGTGGACGCTGGACGATCTGGCCGGCTACAAGGTCAAGGAACGCGCGCCGATCGCGTTCGACTACCGGCCGCCGGGCAAGCCGAAATTCCACATCGTTTCAGCCTCGCCGCCTTCGTCCGGTGGCATCGTGCTGGCGGAAATGCTGAACATCCTTTCCGGTTTCGATCTCGGCAGGATGGACCGCGCGCACCGCGTGCACACGGTCGTCGAGGCGATGCGACGCGGCTATCGCGACCGCACGCAATACCTGGGCGATCCCGATTTCGTGCAGATGCCGGTGGCCAAGCTCACCAGCATGGCCTACGCCGACAAGCTGCGCGCGTCGATCAAGCCGGACCAGGCGACGCCCAGCGATTCGCTGCCGACGGCGAACCCCGAGAGCATGCACACCACGCATTTCTCGATCATCGATGCGGACGGCAACATGGTCGCGGCCACCCAGACGGTCAACACCTCGTTCGGTTCGTGCCTGGTGATTCCGGGCACTGGTTTCGTGCTCAACAACGAGATGGATGATTTCGCCCTGGTGCCGGGCAAGCCCAATGCCTATGGGCTGATCGGCTACGAGGCCAACGCGCCGGCGAAAGGCCGGCGGCCGTTGTCGTCGATGACGCCGACCTTCGTGCTCGGGCCGGACAAGGATCTGGTGATCGGCACGCCCGGCGGCTCGCGCATCATCACCATGGTGCTGGAAGGCGTGCTCGCATTCGTGGACGGCATGGATGCGCAACAGATCGTCGCCAAGCCGCGCTTCCACCACCAGTACCTGCCCGACGTGATCTCCGCCGAACCCCGCGCGCTCGATGCCGACACAATCACCGCGCTGCGCAGGATGGGTTACACCGTCAATGCGGGCGAACAGCACTGGGGCTTCATGAACGCGGTGATCTGGGACCGCAGGACCAATGCGCTGGACGCCGCGAGCGATCCGCGTGGGGATTCGGGGCTGGGGAAGGTGCAGTGAGCGATGAAACTCTGGTCGCTACCCGGTAATTCCCAGAAGCTCGATGGCGGCGCGATGTTCGGGAACGCCCCGAAGGCGATGTGGTCGCAATGGATTGCGCCGGACGAGCAGAACCGGATTCCGCTGGCGTGTCGTTGCCTGCTCGCGACCGGTCTTGACGGCAGGAACGTCTTGTTCGAAACCGGAATCGGCGCGTTCTTCGAACCGAAGTTGCGCGAACGCTACGGCGTGGTCGAGGACCGCCACGTGCTGCTGGAATCCCTGCGCGCCGCCGGCCTGTCGCACGAGGATCTCGACGTCGTCGTGCTTTCGCACCTGCACTTCGATCACGCCGGCGGTTTGCTGGCGGAATGGAAGGAGGGCGAATCCCCGCGATTGCTGTTTCCGAACGCGAGGTATCTCGTCAGCGTCACGCACTGGCTGCGCGCGCGCGATCCGCATCCACGCGACCGCGCCTCGTTCATTCCCGGGTTGCCGGAGCTGCTGGAAGAGAGCGGCAGGCTGGAACTGGTGGATGGCGAACATTCCCTCGCCCTGGGCAAGTCCGTGCGATTCCATTTTTCGCAGGGCCACACGCCGGGGCTGATGCTCGGCGAAATCGTCGGCGCGAACGACCGCGGCGGCATCGTCTATTGCGCCGATCTGATCCCCGGCCGTCCGTGGGTGCACCTGCCGGTGACGATGGGTTACGACCGCGCCGCGGAATTGCTGATCGACGAGAAGCGCGATTTCCTCGACGACAAGCTCGGTCGGTGCGTCCGCCTGTTCTTCACCCACGATCACGAGATCGCGGCCGCCAGACCCGCGCGCGACGAACGCGGCCGCTACGGCGTGCTGGAAGAACAACGCGAATTGCGCGGCGTGGCGTTGTAAGCTGCGCGCATGGAGGCGAGCGAACCTCACCGGATTCGCACCCTCGCAACGGCGGTCGCCGGTGCGATCCTGTTTCTCGTCGCGCTGCTTCTCGCCGGATCCACCGAACATTCCGACCGCCTCCGCGCGATGGGCGAAGACGCGCTCGGCGGTTTCGTCCTGTCCGGCGGCCAAGCAAAGCCGGGTCCCGCGAGCAATGGACAACTGGTATTCGTTTCCGGTGACGGGCAAATCGCCAGGCCCGCACACGATCCGCAGTTCGATGTCGGCGCGGACGCGGTGGCGCTGGTGCGCCGGGTCGAAATGTTCCAGTGGCACGAGACCAACGCTGGCCGTCGTTCCTACGACCAGGACTGGGTGGATCACCCGGTTGATTCCTCGAAGTTCGCGCAGCCGGCAGGCCACGAAAATCCCGGTGCATTCCCGTTCGAGGGCGCGCGTTTCGATTCGCCGGACGTACGCGTCGACGGGTTCCAGCTGGGGCCTGAACTGGTCGACCAGATAGCAGGCGTGGAGGAGTTCGCGCCAGACTTCCACGCGCTGCCGCCCAACATGGCCGCGAGTTTCCAGCCACACGACGCAGCGCTGGTGACGAGCGTCGATCCGGGGCATCCGCGCATCGGTGATCTGCGCGTGAGCTGGATGCAGGTTGCGCCCCATGCGCTCACCGTGCTGGCGCGCGCGCAGGACGGAGTGCTGACGCAGACCCGAGATGCTTCCGGCCGCGACCTGACGCAGGTACAGATCGGCAGGCGATCCCTGAGCGATGTAGTGCCGGATGCCGCGCCGCGCCCGAGCTACGCCTGGGCGAAACGCGTGCTGGCGATCCTGTTGGCCTGGGCAGGCGTGCTGCTGATCCTGCCGCGGGGGAGGCGCGACGAATGGCTGGCGCTCGCCGCCGCGGCCGCACCGCTGGCGTTGCTCGCGTGCCTGTTCTGGTTCGGCGTGCGCAACGGCACCGCGATCGCGTTGCTGGCGATCGCGATCCTCGCCGTCGTTGCGGTGGCATTGCGCGCACGCAGTTTGCGGTTCCATCCAGGGAGACAAGCGCAATGATGCACATCACAGGTTTGTACGCGGCGCTGGCGGCGCTGTTGGTCATGGTGCTGGCGGTCCGCGTCGTCTGGCTGCGCAACACCGAGAAAGTCGGGATCGGCACCGGCGGCAACGAGCGGCTGGCGCGCGCCATCCGCGCGCACGCCAACGCGGTCGAATACCTGCCGATTGCCTTACTGCTGCTGTTGATCCTGGACCTGGACCAGACCTGGCCCTGGTCGTTGCACGTCTTCGGCATCGTGCTGATCGTGGGCCGCGTGCTGCATGCGATCGGCCTGTCGAATTATGCGGGCATGTCGTTCGGCCGTGCAGCGGGAATCGTGTTGACGCTCGCCACGACCCTGGCGATGGCGCTGCTGCTGTTGTGGAAATTCGCGGTGTGGCACGCCATGGCGTGATTCATTCCACCTTGCAGTTTTCCAGGAACCACAACCCCGCGAACAGTTTCGGGTCGATCGAAAAACCTTCCGCGGCTTTCGCGCGCAACCATTCGCCTGCGCCGGCGCGCGGCACTTCGTGCACCACGATGTTCTCGGTGTCGTCGCCGCCGCCATCACCGATCTTGCGCAGGTCCAGCGCGCGCACGAAGTGCATCAGTTCGGTGCTCATGCCGGCCGACGAGGGACCCGAATGCAGGTGCACCACGCGCGCGCACTCGTAGCCGGTTTCCTCCATCAATTCGCGGTGCGCGGCGGTTTCAAAGTCCTCGTCGCCGGCGTGGGCGAGGTCGCCGACCAGCCCGGCGGGCATTTCGATGGTTAGGGCGCGGATCGCGACGCGGTATTGTTCGACGAACAGCACGCGGTCTTCCGGCGTGACCGCGATGATGATCACCGCGCCGCCGCGGCTGTTGCGCTCGACGAACTCCCAGCGGCCGCGGGCCTTAAGCGTCAACCACTTGCCGGCGAAAAGCGTGGTGGTTTCTGCGTCGCCATCGGCGGGAACGCGGGGATGGCGGCTCACGAAACAACCCCCACCGGTTCCGAAGAAGAGCCGAACGAATCGACCAGTTTCTGAGCGCGTGCGCGCGTCGTCGGCCCCAGCCGCACGCGTTCGAACAGCGCATCCATCGCCACCGCGTCCGGGGCGCGGCGCAGCATCGCTTCCGGCGCGAGCGGCACCGGGGCATCCAGTGCGATCGCCGCGAGCCGGCGCGACAGCAGCGCCTGTTCCGCGTGCGCGCGCAATTTCGCGCCGACCATCGGGGCGCCACGGATCGCCAAGTATGAAACCTCGTCCAGCCGCTCCAGCAATTCGTCCAGCGTGCCGAAATGCTCGAGCAGCGCCGCGGCGGTGCGCGGTCCGATCCCCGGCACGCCGGGGATGTTGTCCACTGCGTCGCCCGTGAGCGCCAGGAAATCGACCACCTGCCGCGCGTGCACGCCCATCCTGGTGCGCACGCCGTCGGCGCGCCAGCGCAGGTTGCGCGCGTAGTCCCATTGTTCGTCGTCGCCGTCCAGGAGTTGCCCGAAATCCTTGTCGGCGGAAACGATCACGGAACGGAATCCATGCGCGCGCAGCGCGGACTGCGCGCTACCGATCAGGTCGTCGGCTTCGTAGGCGACGTCGGCCAGCACGCAGAAGCCCAGTGCGGCCGCGATTTCGCGGCAGTACTCGAACTGGCGCTTCAGCTCCGGCGGCGCGGGCTCGCGGTCGGCCTTGTAGGCCGGATAGAACGAATTGCGGAAGGAACTGGTGAGCGAGATGTCGAACGCGGCGACCGCGTGCGTGGGCCGCGTGCGTTCGATGAACTCGATCAGGAAGCGCGCGAAACCGTGCACCGCGTTGACCGGCGCGCCGTCGGCGTCGAAGAACCGTGTCGGCATCGAATGCCAGGCCCGGAACACGTACATGCTGGCATCCAGCAGATACAGCGTCCGGGATGCGCTCACGCCTTCCATTCGGAGATCACTTCTTCAAGCACGGGCCGCTCGCGTTCCGGCGCGTGCTCGCGCGGCGTGCCGATGTGGATGTAGGCGATGGTTCGCTCGTTGTCGGCGAGGTCGAGCAGTTTCGCCGCTTCCCGGTCGTAGCACGACCAGCCGGTCAGCCATTGGGCGCCGAAGCCCGATGACTGCGAGCCGATCAACAGATTGCAGGCGACGCAACCTGCGGACAGGAGTTGTTCCTGCGCCGGGATCTTGGGATGGTTTTCCTCGATGCGCGCGACCACCGCCACCACCACGGGCGCGGCGTTGAAGCGTTGGCGATCCTTGTCCACCTGCTTCGGCGCGGCGCGCGGATCGACGAGCGCACGCAATTGCGCGAGCCGTTCCCCGTAGGCCGCCTTGTCGGCGCCCTGCATCACGATCAGTCGCCACGGCGCCAGCTTGCCATGGTCGGGCACGCGGATCGCGGCCTCCAGCAGTTGCCGCAGTTGCGCGCGATCGGGCGCCGGTTCGCCCAGCTGCATCGTCGGCGTGGAATGCCGCGCACGCAGGAAGTCGAGCACTGGATTCATCCGGGCAGTTTAGCCCGATGCAAGCGGCCGCGTCGCGCATAAGTTAGGATTCGGCGGCGAAGGAGGCCCACGATGCCGATCACGATTGCTGCCTTGCGCGAAACCACCGGTGGCGAGCGGCGCGTGGCTATCACGCCCGAGACCGCGAAGAAGTACATGGCGCGCGGATTGCGAGTGCTGCTGGAGCGCGGCGCGGGTACGAACGCGGGATTCCGCGATGAAGCCTACATTGATGCGCAATGTCTCGATGCGAGCGATGTCTTTTCGCAGGCCGACATCATGTTGTGCGTACAGCCGCCGGAGGATGCGCGCGCCGAGTCGATGAAATCCGGCGCGCTGCTGGTCGGGCAGCTGCGCCCGCATGGCGCGATTGAACGCTTGTCGGCGTATGCACGGCGGGGACTGACGGCGTTCTCGCTGGAACTGCTGCCGCGCACAACCCGCGCGCAGGCCATGGACGTGTTGTCCTCGCAGGCGGCGGTCGCAGGCTACCGCGCCATGCTGATTGCGGCGGAGGCGTGCCCGAAATTCTTCCCGATGCTGACCACCGCCGCCGGTACGTTGCGCCCGTCGAAAGTGCTGGTGATCGGCGCCGGCGTGGCCGGGCTGCAGGCGATCGCCACCGCGCGGAGGCTCGGCGCGATGGTCGAGGGGTTCGACGTGCGTCCGGAAACGCGCGAACAGATCGAATCGCTGGGTGCGAAATTCCTGGACCTGGGCGTCAGTGCAGCGGGGCAGGGCGGCTATGCGCGCGAACTCACGGCCGAGGAACGCGCCGCGCAGCAGGCAAAACTCGCCGAACATCTGAAGGGCGTGGACGTGATCGTTTCGACCGCCGCGGTGCCCGGCCGGCCCGCCCCGAAGATCGTTTCGTCATCGATGGTCGATGGGATGAAGGCCGGGGCGGTGATCGTGGATCTCGCCGCCGAGAGCGGCGGCAACTGCGAAGCGACCAAACCCGGCGAGACCGTGATGCGGAATGAGGTGAGCGTGATCGGGCCCCTGAACCTGCCCTCCGGCGCGCCACTGCATGCATCCGAGATGTATGCGCGCAATCTCGCCAATTTCGCCGAGCTGCTGGTGAAAGACGGCGCCGTCAAACCGGACTTCGAGGACGAGCTGGTGGCGAAATCGTGCGTCGCACGCGGCGGAGAAGTGGTGTTCAAGCAATCATGACTCCGGGCCCGAATGGCTCGGGCCCGGCAACGCCCGGACCACTCAGTGCCCGCGCGGCCGCCGCTGCGCCGCGCCGTTGCGCAACCGTTTCCGACGCTGCTGGGGATTGGCATTGCGCCATTGCTCGCGCAATGCATCGCGCTGGTCCGGCGGCAACGCCTGGAAATTCTCGAAGGCCTGCTGAACCTGGTCGCGTTCCTGCGGAGACATCTGGTTGAACGCTCGCATGTTGTCGCTGAGCTGATCACGTTGCTGCGGGGTCATGTTCGCCCAGCTTTGCAGGCGATCGCGGACCTGTTGCTGTTGATCGGGCGGAAGTGCGGCCCAGCGTTGCGCGCTGTCCGAGAATTGCCGTTGCCGCGACGGCGGCAATTGGTCCCATTGGCCTTGCAAAGGCGCGAGCTGGGCCTGCTGCTGTGGCGGCAGCGTGTTCCATGCGATCGGCGCTTCCGGGGCGGCGCTTGTCGGCGCCGATTGCGCGTGTGCCAGCACCGGCGCGCCGAGCAGCAGCGCCAGAGCGAGCGGCATTCCACGCGCGGAACGCGATGGAATCATTGCCGGCCTCCGCGCGGGTTTGCATGAGTTTGCGGCTGCTGGGCCAGCCATTGATAGAAATCCAGGTTCTGGTACAGGTCGAATTGCTGAGTATCGGCATTTAGCGGCAGTTCCGCATCCCCCGTCGAAACGGCCTGCGTCTGCGGAGCGGCCGGATTTTCCGCCTGCGGTTTGAACAATGCCAGGCCGATGACCAGCGCACACGCCGCCGCCGCGCCAGTCGCGGGTAGCCAGATCATGCGATGCGGGCGACGTTCCTTCGCAGCCAATGCTTCGCGCCGGGCCACGGCGAGTTTGGTCCGTGTGCCCGCGTCGATGTGTTCGCAGGCGTAATCGTGCAGCGCACGCGCATGCTGCATCAATCCGTAATCGATGTTGCGGTCGCGAGCTTGGTTGTCGGGCGAGGTCTTCATCGCCATGCCTCCAGTTGTCCACGCAGCGCATCCAGTGCGCGCGAGAGATGGGTTTTAACGCTGCCTTCCGAGCAGCCCATGACGTGCGCGGTCCCGGCCACGTCCAGGCCTTCCAGCACGCGCAGCAGGAAAGCCTGCTGCTGCCGCCGCGGCAGCTTGCGGACGGCCCTCGACATCGCGGCGAGCGCCTGTTTCGACAGGTAAGCGCGTGCAGGATCCGGGCCGGAATCCGGGGCGTCCCATGCCGGCAGCTGATCGCCGTCCTCGTCCAGCCGCGCGCGGCCGGTCCAGACCAGGATCCGGTTGCGTACCGTGCGCCGCCTTTGCAGGTCGGTGATGCGCCTCCGCAGGATGCCCCAAAACAGCAGCGGCCATTCCTCGGCCGGCTTGGCGCTGTAGTGGCGCACCAGCCGAAACATCGCATCCTGCACGGCGTCCAGTGCTTCATCGGCATCGTTCAACGCGATTTCGGCGACACGCCAGGCACGGCGCTCCACCGAAGCGAGGAAGGCTTCGATGCTGCGCGCAGCCGGCCGCACTGTTCCCAGCGCAACCTCCGCCAGCGCCGTTTCCGCGAGACTCACCTCGGCGGCGCCCGCCAATCGACCCAGGCCGTCCACGTCATCGCCGGTCCTCTGCATGTGCCTATCCGGAAGAACGCTCCAGCGCCGCGGAGGTTGACTTCTGCCGCAGCTCCCTGCGGCATCCCGTATCATGCGCCGATCCGCTGATTCGGGGGTGAAGGGATGATTGCAGGATTCCTGGCGCTGTACATCTTCATGCTGGCCGCGTTCACCGGCTACGAGATCATCGCCCGCGTGCCGGTGATCCTGCACACGCCGCTGATGTCGGGCTCCAATTTCGTTCACGGCATCGTCCTGGTCGGGGCGATGGTGGCGCTGGGTCATGCGGGCACTCCCGCGGAAGTCACCATCGGCGTGATCGCCGTGTTGCTTTCCGCCGGCAATGTCGCGGGCGGGTATGTCGTGACCGAACGGATGCTGGAGATGTTCAAGACCAGCAAGACGACTCAGGGGGAGAAGAAGTGATGACGCTTCCCGCGTGGATGCCGACGGTCGTCGAGGCGGTCTATTTCATCGCCGCGGTACTCTTCATCTGGGGCCTGAAACGGATGAGTTCGCCGCGCACCGCGCGGCGCGGCATCGTCTGGGCCGGCATCGGCATGGCCGCCGCGATCCTGGTGACGTTCCTGCTGCCGGGACTGCACAATCTCGTGCCGATGGCGATCGCGATCGTGGCCGGTGTGGCGCTGTCGTGGTGGGTCGGTCGCCGCGTGGCGATGACCGCGATGCCGCAGATGGTGGCGCTGTTCAACGGCATGGGCGGCGGCGCGGCTGCGGCGATCGGCGCGGTGGAGCTGATCCGTTTCAACCGCCGCTTCCTGGCGATTCCCGACACGTTTCCCATCCAGCCGGAAGCGTGGGTCGCGCAAACGACGGTGCACCTCGGCGCCGTGGAGCTGTCGCTGGCGTTCCTGGGCGTGCTGATCGGCGCGATCTCCTTCACCGGTTCGCTGATCGCCTTCGCGAAGCTGCAGGGCTGGATGGACCGGCGCTTCGTGTTCCCGCTTCAGCGCTGGATCAACCTGGCCATCTTCGCCGGCGCGATGGTGTGCGGCGTGCTGGCGTTGATCGGGGGGGTCGAAGGACACCCGTTCGCATGGGGCTTGCTGATCGGCTTCGTGGTGTTGTCGCTGGTCTTCGGCATCGCGATGACGTTGCCGATCGGCGGCGCCGACATGCCGGTGGTCATCTCGATG
>Ga0070681_10000090_pt1 | contig 68078 bp, 75 predicted proteins | sample KBSC83BmetaG_FD_65650 | JGI IMG/M metagenome (GOLD analysis project Ga0070681, IMG submission 65650) | Corn rhizosphere microbial communities from Kellogg Biological Station, Michigan, USA - KBS C8-3B metaG | ecosystem: Host-associated > Plants > Roots > Rhizosphere | place: USA: Michigan...
GCCATTGGAAGCCATTGGAAGATGACACACGAGCGCCTGAAAAGTTCCCATGGTTTGGGATTCGCGCAGGTCAGCTACCTCTGTCCCATTCTTGACCGCCTCAATAATCCATCGGTGCAGTCATGCAGTCTCATCTCGATCAGGCTTTCCATCTTGTGCCGGATGGCATCGCGACCCAGCCGCGATAGGCAGCGCCGAGGCGGTAGCTGTCACTTGCGGTTCTTCTTGAACGATCTTGAGGCATCCTTGATGGCCTGCTCGGCCGCCTTCCAATCGGCCGGATGAGGTATTCGCGTCTCCCGAGCCCGGTTCCGTGCTACAGGGAACTTGAGGGAGCCTTGGCAATGGCCATCTATCGCCTGTTGCAGAATTCTCCGTTGGGACCGGACGAGATCGCGGTGCTGACCGACGCCTAAGAGCGGACGCTGCGTAAGCTGAGCCCGGTTGACCGCAGCGATGCTCTCACGGAAATGGTCGCCAAGAAGATCATCGAGCTTGGGCAACGTGGCGTCAGGGAGGCGGCGCAGCTCGTTGAGCTGGCCATCAAGGAGCTGGGGATCGAGTGAGATTGGCGCGTTCGGCCAACTAACCTCTATTCGGGCGATCTCTGGAACCATACCGCCATTTCAGCGTCGGCTCCTTGCCTCCGGTTCAATCCCCCATGCCCCCCGACCCGGAGGAAAACCCCCAAGGTTGACGGCTCTGGCGTTACCCCGCGCCGGGGCCGTTTGGCGCGAAACTGCTCGCCGGTCTGGAGGGACACCGAAGCCTTCGACCAATCTCGACGTGAACGCGAAATCGAGCTGCTGTTCAACGATTACGGTTCGCGCCAGAGGCCGCGTGCCTCATCGAGTGTCACAAGTTCTATCTGTTCGGCGAAGCGCGTGCGGTAAAGCGTCATCAGGGCGTCGTGGCCCTTGTCCGACGAACTGCAGAGACCGTCTTCGACCACGATCACGCGAAAGCCGCGGTCCACCGCCTCCAGCACCGAGGCAAGCACGCAGACGTCCGTTTCCGATCCGGTGAAGATCAGCGTGCCGACCTGCTTTTCGGCCAGGAACGCCGCAAGGCCGCTCTCGAAGAACGCGGATTAGGCGGGCTTGTCGATCAACGTCGCAGGTGGCGCAAAGCCGGCCAACGGCCCGACAAGGTCCAGCGCTCCCGCCGGCAAACGGGATCGCGTCGCGCAGTCCCAGCGGGTGAAATATCGCCGCCAGCGGCCGGCTCGATCGTCGGCGGAAAGCGGCGTGATGAAACGAGTGAAGACGGTTCGAGCGGGATTGTGCTCGACCAGGCCAACAATGCCCGGCAGCACGCGCTCCATCCACGGCGTCGGCCAGACCCCGCGGCTCGAAAAGATGTTTTGCATGTCGATGCAAAGATGCACCGCCTGGGTAATCGGTTCGACCGAATCGGCCTTGGCCATGTGTCGAGCCCTGAAATTCGAGAACGCCATCGACAGGCAGCAGCCCGATCAGGCGGAGCCGTTCGATGTGCATCGGCAGGATTTGCCGCCTGCACGCGCCCGACGCAGGCGGACGTGCCGCCAAACCCACCATGCGGCTATCGACATCGCGATCCACACTCCCAGCGCTATTCCAAACGCGATCAGCGTCTGCCGCTCCACAAGCAGCCAAAACGCAAGGGCGAAGGCCGCCATGCCGACGCTACCCAGCGCCGCACCCGCGGCATCGAGAGCGGCGGCCTGCTGGCCGCGCCGTTCCCCGCCAAGGCCGGCTTCGCGCTTGCGCCGCTCCTCGTGCTTCTGGATCAAAGTTGCGCTGGCGCAGAAGATCGCCGGGAGCGCCAGAAAGACGCCGCCGACAGAAGCGCCAAACCGGCTGCTGATGACGCCGGTCATCACGGTGGCCGCTCCCCCGAGCACGAAGCGGACGACGTATTCGTACCACCGCCCATCCTTCAGCGAGGAGACAGACACCTTCACGATCATGCGCCCGCTCCCGCCGCAAAGTGCAGCCCGAGCGCGAGGGCCAGCCAGGAGATCAGCGCGGCGAGCGTGGCCGGAAGAGCATTCCAGCGAGCGCATCAGGAGCTGGCAGACCACGATGCTGTAAACCAGCAATGCGACGCTGCCCCAGATCATGGCTCGGCTCTGCACCGCAGCGTAACGCGCATCGTGCTGCACGAGTGCGACGCCGAGCGTCGCCAGCGCCACGGACGGAGCGGCCCCGAACAGACCCGCGAAACTCTTTGGCCGCAAAAGATCGCCCAGGACTGCGAACAGGGAAACGGCGACGCCCCCGATCAAAAAGCGCGCGACATATTCCGTCATGCGCCCTCTCTTGACCGCCGCCGGCTTGTACGCAGCGTGATCGGGCGGATCAGGCGCTCGATGAGCATGCCCGCAGCAAATCCGGCAATGACGTCGCTGGTCCAATGTGCCAACAACAGGATGCGCGTGGCGGACAGCGCCAGCGCGAGTCCGCGCGCGATCCGCCGCTGCTCCGGTGGAAACAAGCCGGCTGCCGAGGCCAGCGCCCCCATGTGCAGCGCGTGGCCCGATGGAAAAGCGTCGTGCGCGCGGCCGGACCACGGCACGCCGCGCCAATGGCCTTTCACGGTGAGACGATCAGGCCGGGTCTGATCGACGGTCCGCTTGAGCAGGTGTGGCAGTACGGCCGACAGCAAGGATACCGTCAGGATGTGATCGGTGACCGGCCGCAGTCGCGGCCGGCGCGCGGCGTAAAGCCAGGCGCCGATGGAGAGCGCGAGCAGCAGCTTCTCGTCGGCGCCCCACGTCAGGAGCTCGGCGGCTTGCTCGAGTTCCGGCGTCGTCCAGGACGCGAGCGCAGCGGCGATCGCCCTGTCGGCTTTTGTCGGACGGATGGTGAGGGGCGCCATCGCTCGCCTTGTCCGATCAGGCAGCGTCCGATGCCTTGGTGTTGACGCCCTTTCGCATCGCGATGGTGTTCAGCTTGGTGTTGGCCGCCTTCTCCTCGTTGAGATTGGTGGTGAGGAAGCGCACGATGTCGTCGTGGCCGAGGGTTTCGGCCCAGGCGATCAAGGTGCCGTAGCGGCACATCTCGTAATGCTCGACGGCCTGCGCGCCGGCAACCAGCGCCGCATCCAGCACCGCCTTGTCCTCGACCTCGCCGGCGACCTCGTCGGCCTCGCTGATGATGCCGTCGATCGCTGGACATTTGGTGCCGCTCGGCTGCTTGCCGAGTTTCTGGAACACCTTGTCCAGCCGCTCGATCTGCTTGTTCGTCTCTTCGAGATGATTTTTAAAACCGGCCGCGAGATCGCGGTTGGTCGCCTTGTCGATCATCTTCGGCAGCGCCTTGGTGATCTCATGCTCGGCGTAATAAATATCCTGCAGCCCGTGAAGCAGCAGGTCATCCATGGTTTTGATGTCCTTGGTGAAAATTCCCATCACGTCACTCCTTCTTTGATGAAGCAGGAACGCGCGGCGATGCAGCTCGTTCCGTGGCAAGTGCCCGCAGGCGGTTTGCAAGCGCGGCTCCTGATATTTGTTAAGATGATCGATGGGACTTCGGTGGAACGGGCATTGCGCCGGCCGGTTAGCTCCCTGAAATCCATTTGGGAGCAAAATCATGGACAAGGATCGGATCGCCGGAGCGGCAAAGGATTGGGCCGGCAAGGCCGAAGGCGCGGTTGGTGAGGTAGCAGGCGACACCGACACTGAGGCGGCGGGTCGGGTGCGCGAGGCGGCTGGAAAAGTCCAGAACCTGTACGGCCAGGCCAAGGACGCGGCGCGCGAAGTGGCCGACGGCGCGGCCGACTTCGCCAAAAAGGCAGTCCAGAATACCGGCGACGGTTCGGAAGCCCTCGCCAAAATGGTCCAGGACAATCCGCTCGGCTCGTTGTTGATGGCCGGCGCCGTCGGCTTTGCGTTGGCGTTGCTGATGCGCAGGCCGGCACCTCGGCAGAAGCGCTGGCGATACTATTAGCTGACGGCGCGCCGAGGAACCAGCGCCGCAGATGACGCTTTGAATCGTTGGGCCAGTTCCCCCTCAATACACTGGCCTGCACGGTCTCGCCTACTCGACCCAAGACCCCCGGGCGAGGCCGTGCGCCGGCTGGAGGAGCGACATGGCAAGCGAAGAGCAAATCCGGAATTACGCGCATCAGCTCTGGGAAAAGGCCGGCTGTCCCGAAGGGCGGGATCAGGAGTTCTGGCACGCGGCCGAAGTCGAGTTGAACGCCGAGAGCGAAAGCCCCGACGCACCGACCGAGATGACGCAACCCAACAAGAACTCTCTGCCGGGATGACCAGCCGACTTGCTTTCAAAGCGCATGTCTCACGAGCCGTTTGAGCCAAATGAAGTCCGGGTCTGCATGGTGATCGCCCTTTGCCTGTGTGGCGCCTCGCTGACAATCATCTATCGACTCGTCGGCTGACAGTCCGGCCAGGGTTTCACATTGCCCTGCCTCGCCTGCCGATCAGAAGGCCGGCCACAAGGACCGCGAGAGCGCCGACCGCCAGTGGCACCACGCGCGCCATCGGACCGTCGACGACGATTGCACTATCCTGAGCCTCATTTCCGAAACGGCCCCGGGTTCGATGCAGCGATCGCACGGGAGCCATCAGATTGTCCGCGCGTCCGGCCGTCACAGGCTGTTCCGTCTCTTGTCCCGAGAACGCCACCTTGGCGAGATAATGATCGAGCCAGGACGGCAGCACAATATTCCCAAGAATGACCTTCAGCGTGCTGAACCCGATCCAGATTTCGCGGCGCGGATGGTGGACGGCTTGGTACACGGCATCGGCGATCACTTCGGGCTGCACCACCGGTGCGACCGGCCGCGGCTGCCGCGGCATGTGGGTGCGGGCCCAGTCGAATTGCGGCGTATTGACAGCGGGCAGCTCCATCATCGTGAGATCGATACGGCTGCCTTCGTGGATCAGCTCGGTGCGAAGCGAGTCGGTGAAACCGCGGATCGCATGCTTGGCGCCGCAATAGGCCGATTGAAGCGGGATGCCGCGATAGGCGAGCGCCGATCCGATCTGAATGATATGCCCGTGGCCTGCCGGCCGCATGCGGCGAAGCGCGGCCATGGTGCCGTGCACGAAGCCGAGATAGGTCACCTCGGTGACGCGGCGAAACTCCTCCGGAGCCATGTCCCACACCGCTGAGAAGACCGTCACCATCGCGTCATTGATCCACACGTCGATCGAACCGAAGGTCTCGGCCACACGCTCGGCTGCGGCAAAGACCGCGTCGGGATCGGCGACATCCGTCGGCACCGCCAGAGCCGTTCCACCCAGCTGTTCGACTTCGCGCTTGACCTCATCGAGCGCGTCGGCATCCCGCGCGATCAGTCCGATGCGCCAGCCGGCCCGCGCGAAGCGATGCACAATGGCCCTCCCGACGCCGGCGGACGCACCGGTGATGACGACGACACGACCTGACTGAATGGGTACGACGCTCATGATGTGTGTATCTCCACTGAACGATGATTGCGCGATTCCCGTCGGGAGCCGGCGGCCTCCAATTCGCCCCGTCGCGCGAGTATCCGAATGCGGTCTGCCATCCGACAGGCGATGGCCTGGATCGTCAGCGAAGGATTGACGCCGCCGACCGTCGGAAAGACCGAGCCGTCGCAGATCCACAGGTTCGGAATGTCCCAGCTGCGGCAGTCTGCATTGACGACACTGGTCCGGGGATCGGCGCCCATCCGCGCAGTGCCGTTGAGATGACAGGTGTCGTCGTCCTGTATCCAGATGTCGGTTGCGTCGATCGCCGCGAGCGCGCGCCCCATGAATTTCAGCGAGTGATCGATCAACCGCTTGTCGTTGTCGCACCAGGAATACGTGATGCGGGGAATCCGCAACCCGTATTGGTCGACCTCCTCGGCCAGGGTGACGCGGTTGGATTCCTGCGGCAGCATCTCGCCGACGATCTTCAGCCCGACCACATGGTTGTAGTCTTTCATGGCTTCGACAAGGCTTGAGCCCCAGAGCCCGCGCCCGCTGAACAGCGTGTTGGCCCATAGCTGCGGCAACGGCCCCTGGCTCATGTAGGAGTAGCCGCCGAAGAAATCCTTGCCCTTGTCCTCGTAGTTCCAGTGCTCGGTGATGGCGAGCGACGGCGGTCCCTTGTAGGAGCGCACCTCCTGATCCAGTCGTCCCCACACTGCTTGATTGGATTGCGCCATCATGTTCTTGCCGACCAGACCCGAACTGTTGGCAAGACCGTCCGGGAAGCGGTCGGTTGCAGAGTTCAGCAGCAGTCGCGGCGTTTCAATCGCGTAACCCGCGACGACGACATTGCGCGCGCGCTGAAAGCGCCAGGCGCCGTAGCGATGATAGTGAACTCCGGAGACGAGGCCGGACGGATCGACCTCGACACGGCCGACCATCGCGAGATCGCGGATCTCGGCGCCGGCCGCGACCGCGCGCGGAATCCAGGTGACCAGCGCGCTTTGCTTGGCATTGGTCGCGCAGCCGGTGACGCAGAACCCGCGATAGACGCAGGGGTGCGCCAGGCCACGCGGCGCAGACAGCGTCGCAAGCGGAGTCTCGGTCCATTTAATTCCAAGTGCTTCGCACCCTTTGGCGAGCGCGCGGGCTGCGGCATTCAAGGGGTGGGCACGATAGGGATAGCGCGGACGCGGCGGGCCCCAAGGATAGGTGACGGGGCCGGATATCTTCAGCGCCTGCTCGACTTCGGTGTAGTAGTTCCACATCTCGTGCCAGTCGAGCGGCCAGTCGGCGCCATAGCCGAGCAATGTGCGCGACTTGAACCATTCGGGACGGAAGCGAAGCGAGACCATCGCGAAGTGCACGGTCGATCCGCCCACCGCCTTGCCGCTGTTGTTGGCGCCGAGCTGCAACGGATTAGCGCCGTCGACGATGCGGTCGTCGGTCCAATAGAGCTTGGTCTGTTCCGTCTCGTCCGACGCGAAATCTTCCAGCGGCCGGAAATACGGACCGGCGTCGAGCGCGACGACCGAAAAACCGTATTCGGCAAGCTTGCAGGCGAGCGTGCCGCCGCCCGCGCCGGTCCCGACGATGACGAAATCGACCGCTTCGTTATCGCCGTGCTGCCGCATCGGCACCCAGGCGCCCGCACGGAAGACGTCCGGGGCCTGGCCATTGCGCGCTCGCGGCGCATGTAGGGGGTCATCGGGCACGGCGATTGCTCCGGCGCGCTGCGGCTTCGTCGCCATCCTTGATTTCGGCGGCTTCCCAGGGATCTCGCTCGTCGAAATCAAGCCGGACGTAACCGCGCGGGCTGGCAGGGCCGCCCCAGCCGACCTCGCTCCAGGCGGTCGGGTGAGCGTAGTAGGCAAGTACGATGTCGCGGCCCATGCGCTTCTTGAAGAAAGCATCGCAACGCAAGTCGCCCCACTCGCTCGCCTTGAGTTCACCGGATTGCGCGGATTGCAGCAGTTTGTCCCGCAGCGCCTCCGGTAGCTCCGCAAACGGTATTCCGTATGCCGCCCGGGCTTCAGCGTTCAGCGCCTTGACGCCGAGACGCCACGCATCGCCGTCTCGGGGCATGCCTGATACGCGGTAGCCGTCCATTTTCTCTTCATGAAGCTTGCGATCGACGAGGGCGGCGATCGGTACCGGCGGACGATCCACGGGCTGCGGAATGATCCGGTCCGCGATCGCCACAACGGTCGCGTACTCCTCGCGTGTGAAGAACCGCGGCTCGGGCGTAACCGACAGTCTGCGCGTGATGACCTCACGCGTCTTTTCGTTCCAGGAGGGGCCAGACCATTTGGTCAAAACGTTATATCCGGGATAGCGGTCGCCGCGCTCATGCATCGGGATGCTCCTTGATGAGATCCAGTGCGGCAAGGCCGGCAAGCGCCAGGCCGGCGAAGCTCGGCGGCGCAGGAAGCGGCGGGCCGTTCAGGATGTTCTGGCTCCAGTTGCGCCAGCCGCCCATATTGCGCGACACGCCGTAAGCGTGGAAACCCACGCCCGCGAGGCCCATGACGGCGAGGAGCCACATCCACCAGCGGGTTAGCCGATGCGGCTTGCCGCGGCGGCCGGCGGCCGCCGACATCAGCAGCGCCGCGCCGATGGGAGGCAACGTCACTGGGACTACCATGAACGGATCGTGGTAGGCGCCACGGAAGTGCAGCAGGCCGGCTTCACCGGCCGTGCCAAGCAAGCCTGCGCCCGCGACGGCAGCGATGGTTCGTCCTGCCGGAAGACCGAAAATCTCCGGCCTGCCTCGATCGCTCTCCCGCACGCGCTCCGAGCAGAAGCCGAGCAGGCCCGAAAGCAGGATCGCCATCGGCGCGCCCAGGGGCGCGCCATAAAACGCATTCTGCCAGCTGAAGCCGCCAACTTTCTTGCCGACATTGTAGAAATGGAATCCCGTGCCGGCGAGGCCCGTGGCCGCCGCGAGCAGATAAATCGCATCCCGCGCCTTGTGGGCGACCGGCCGCATGTCTCTGGTGCCATGAACGCTGGTCGCGAGCGCCAATGCCGAGACGAGCAGGGGCGTGTACATCGCCTTGTTCTTGAACGAGCCGCGATAATGCTCGACGCTGGAGTCGGCGAGCACCGAGGCGGCGAGCGTGCCGGCGGCGCGGTTGAGCTTGCGCGCCGCAGTGACCGTTTCCGCGCGGGTGCGGCGATCGCGCGGCGCAATGGCGCGGCGCGGGCGTGGGGTACGGTCTTGCGCGGAAGCCACCGAGAGCAGGGAAGCCAGCGCCAGGCCCGATACTGTCGCCCCGGCGAGAACAAGCAGGTTTTGTTCGATTGCGCCTCTCATGCTGCCTCCGCATAGGCGGCGGCATCGTTCCGCTTGAGCGTCAGACCATGTCCCGGCGCCGTCAGATCGGGCGCGATCTGGCCGTCGCGCGGCTGCGGGGCACCATCGAAGAACATCCTCTCGATGCGGACATGGTCGTGAAACCATTCCAGATGACGCATGCGCGGCGCGGCGCAAGCGACATGCAGATGCAGCGCCGGCGCACAATGGCCGGAGAGATCGACGTGAAAGGCATCGCACAACGCGGCGATCTGCAGAAAGCCGGTGAAGCCGCCGCATCGTGTCGCGTCTGCCTGCTGCACGTCGACCGCACCTGCCGCGAGCATGGTCCGCACATAATCGGTCGTCCAGGCATATTCTCCGGCCGCGACCTCCATTCCGGCAGGCGCGTGGCGCCGAACCGTGGCCAATCCCGGCAGATCGTCGGACGATACGGGTTCTTCGAACCAGCCCACGTGCTGCTCGGCGAATCGGTTCGCCATCTCGATCGCCTGCTTGGGGCCGAAGGCGCCGTTGGCATCGACGAATAATGTCGCCTCGCCAATCGCGCGCTTGGCCACAGTAACGCGGCGCGGATCGCGCTCGGGTTGTGAACCCACCTTCATCTTGACAAATTCGCAACCTTGTTCGTTCACCCAGCCGCCGAGTTGGTTCTCGAGCTCACCGTCGGAATAGGTGGTAAAGCCGCCACTGCCGTAAATCGGGATTGAGCTGCGGCGAACGCCGAGGAGGCTCACCAGCGGCAGGTCGAGCAGGCGCGCCTTGAGATCATGCAGAGCGGTGTCGATTGCAGAGATGGCGGTGGCCGCCAGGCCCTCGCGCCCGAGATTGCGCACCACGCGTTGCATCGCGTGGAAGCAGGCTTCCGGCGACAACGCGTCTTTGCCCTTGATCTCCGCGGCAAGCTTTTCGCGGATGAGAGCGACGATGCAGGCGGCCGAATAGGTATAGCCGAGGCCGATTTTTCCACCGCCCTCGACCTCCACCAGAACGAGCGTGGTGGAGTTCCAGGCAATGGTGCCGTCCGCCTCGGGGCGATCAGTCGGCACGGTGTACGCCTGCGCCCGCACCTCGCGGATCGGGACTTCGCACCTCATCAGTCTTTCCCGGGCAGCACGCCCGCCAGCAATTCCTTGGCGCTGTTCTTCAGCACGCTTCCGAGTTCGGGTTCGGAAGGGATCATGCTGACGAAGTTTTTGGCATCCTTGAACGTGATGTGCGGCGGGAGCGGAGGCACATTCGGGTCCGTATAGGCTTCAAGGATGACCGGGCGGTCGGCCGCGAGCGCCTCGTCCCAGGCCGCACCGACGCGATCGGGATTGTCGACGAAGATGCCTTTCAGGCCGAGCAGCTCGGCATAGCGATGATAAGGAAAGTCCGGAATGCTCTGGGTCGATTCGGTCTTGCCGGCGCCGAGCATGATGCGCTCTTCCCACGTCACCTGGTTGAGGTCGCGGTTGTTGAGCACCAGCACGATCAAGTGAGGGTTTGACCACTTTCTCCAGTATTTGGAGATGGTGATCATGACGTTCAGGCCGTTCATCTGCATCGCGCCGTCGCCCATGCAGGCGATCACGGTGCGATCCGGATAGGCCATCTTTCCGGCCAGCGCGTAGGGCGTGCCGGCGCCGAGCGAGGCAAGGCCGCCCGACAGCGAGGCCTTCATGCCGCGTCGCATCTTCAGATCGCGGGCATACCAGTTCGCGACGGATCCGGAATCGGCGGTGATGATGGCATTGTCCGGCAGGCGCGGCGACAATTCGTAGAACACGCGCTGCGGGTTCAGCGGTTCGGCCGAGTCCATCGCGCGTTCCTTCAGCGTGTCCCACCAATCGGCCATGCCCTTTTCGATCTCGCGCCGCCAAGTCGAATCTTTCTTCTGCGTCAACAGCGGCAACAATGCACGTAGCGCCGTCGCGCTGTCGCCGACCATATTGACCTCCATTGGATAGCGGAGGCTGAGACGGCTACCGTCGATATCGATCTGAACGCCGCGCGCCGCCCCCGGCTCGGGCAGGAATTCGCTGTAGGGGAAGGCGGAGCCCACCATCAGGAACGTGTCGCAATTCTTCATCAGGTCCCAGCTTGGACGCGTTCCCAGCAGACCGATCGAGCCGGTGACGAACGGCAGATCGTCAGGCACCGCGGCCTTGCCAAGCAGCGCCTTGGCGACGCCGGCCTGCAGGCGTTGCGCGACCTCGATCACCTCATCGGTCGCATCGAGTGTGCCGGCGCCGACCAGCATGGCAACCTTCTTGCCGGCGTTGAGGACGTCGGCGGCCCGGCGAAGCAGCGCCTGGTCCGGGAACTGAGCCGGACCGGCATAGCCGATGCCGGTATGTGTCGCGCCGTGGGCCAGCGGCGGATCCTTGTAATCGAGCTCCTGCAGATCGTTGGGAAGGATCACACAGGCGACGCCGCGTTTGTTGTGGGCGATACGCACGGCCCGATCGATCAGATGGCGGACCTGCTCGGGCACGCTGGCAATCGCCACATATTCCGTGACGTCCCGAAAGAGCGTGTGGAGATCGACTTCCTGCTGATAGCTCGCGCCGATCGCGCTTCGCGCCTGCTGTCCGACCAGCGCAACCACCGGGACGTGATCCATCTTGGCATCGTAGAGGCCGTTGAGCAGATGAATGGCGCCGGGACCGGAGGTGGCGTAGCAAAGCCCGACCTGTCCGGTGAACTTCGCATGCGCCGAGGCCATGAAAGCCGCCATCTCCTCGTGGCGGACCTGGACGTATTCCATTCTGTCCTTGGCTTTCTCAAGCGCCACGTCGAGACCGCCGACGCCGTCTCCGGGATAGCCGTAGACGCGCTTCAAACCCCATTCGGAGAGGCGATGCCAAACATATTCGCTAACGTTCATTGGAATTATCCCATATGTCGATCGAGAGAGAAGGCGACTGGTTGGTATGGAATCCAACGGGAAACTTCGTCAGACGTTTCAGCCTTAATAACCTTTTAGCCGTCGATACGCGTGCAGCCTCACTGTCGCGAATGGAGCAATTCTTCAGCATGCGAAAGGCGACCTCTAGAATCGCAGAGGGTGCTTTTCGAATTGAAGCGGAACTCGTCTATTTCGAGGAACTAGCCGACGAGCCTGTCGTTCCCGGAGGCGAGGATGCATTCGAGCCCGCGCCAGTAGAGTTCATGGCCTCGAAAACGGACGTTCCGCGCGGTCCTATCGTCATCAGGACCAGATCTCCATCCTTGGTTTTGGCCTGCACACCGAACGACTCGGCCACGACCTTGACGTCTGTAAAGCCCGCGCTGGTCAGGTCCTGCTTTATCTTGTTCGCAGCTGCGAGATTTTGGCTCGAATTGGCGAACCGGCCGAGGGTTGCGAAGCCGTAGAATTTGGCGACTGAGTCTGCGCGAAGGCAACTTCTAAAGGCTAGATTCCTGATTGGTCATTTTCAGACTGCTTAACAGGAACGGAATGGAAGACCTCCGCGTTGGATCGCTGTGGCCAACTCAGCGCTCTTCACGCGCCGCCTCTCTCATGCTCTCCTGTGCAGGGTCTTGTCTTGATGCCAAAAGGCGCGCCGTGCGAGAAGAAAACCTGACGATTATAAAGTTGGTGCGCTGGCCGTGATGGGTTGATCGGCGCGAGCTTCTTCAGCTCGGGGAACAATGAGGAGGCTTGTTTCGTTGATACTCCACGTAGGAGCGAAGGAGTGGTGGCCGTGCAGCCAGGCCATGACGTGTCGCGTGATGTGCCTCGCGTAACGAAGCTGTTCGGCGACCTAGCTACACGGACCTCTCAATCTGCTGGTCACGCTTCTGCTTTCATTTTAGCAGTGGCAGTAGTCATAGTGTGGATTGTCACCGGGCCGATATTCGGATTCTCGGATACTTGGCAACTGGTCATCAACACCGGAACGACCATTGTGACGTTCCTGATGGTCTTCTTGATCCAGAATTCACAGAACCGAGATAGCGCTGCCATACAGGTCAAACTGGATGAGCTAATCCGAGTGAGCGCCGCCCAAAACTCCTTCGTCGGCATTGAGCACCTTACTGACGAGGAACTGGGGGAGATTCGCGAGAAGTGCGAAAGGAGGGCGAGATCTGAAAAGGCTGAAAACGCTGGCGATGCGACAGTACGTAAGGCAGGCCGCAAGGCGCGCCGAGCCGCCGAAAGGGCTGTAGCCGATTGAGGTGAACGCTTCATCCTCGGCTGCCACCCGCTGGTGGACGACAGCAAGAAACCGGAGCCAGAAAGATGAAGTGCGCGCGCTTGGCAGCCAAGCACGCAGTTGTGCGGGGGAACCGGACCTACCACAAGGATTAAGGCCCTATGGCCTGCCCTTCTTGCGTGCCTCCTGCCAGGCGGTGACTAGGGGGCCCGCCGCAGCGGCAACCGCAATTGCGCCGCCTGGCGGCCGCCATGCCTATCCACAAAGTCTTCTAGAAACAGCGGCATGCCGAAACCATGGATTGCGCAACGAGAGTGGGAGTCGAACCTACATTTGCCTATCATGGTTCTCCGGTCTGTTGGCGATCAGCCGAGTGCCGAGTTCGGCTAAAGTGACTCCGAGACGATACTCCCCACCCACGCCTGTGGCTTCTCTCACGCTCTCCAGACACGCTCCAATACGCATGAGGAGACCTCCCTTGACCTCGCGAATTATGTCAAGTCGATGCGTCGGCATTTCGGGTCAGGCCGGGTTCGATTCCGGTCGGGGGCGATAGTGGAGTCTGGAACGGCATAGGCGTGCCGCTGCGGGAAGCCTGCTGTTTTACTTTTGTCGGCGAACACCGCGCGTCATCCTGCTGGTATTTGTGCTGGTATCGGCAGCAATCGACGATAAAAGTAACTTCAAATTCAGATGGTTATGGTACTAAGCGATTGCCGGCCAGGGCACAACGGAAAAAATACCAACAATAACAATAACTTAAGCCGTTGGTTCGATTCTGGTTTTCGCGAGAAATTTTCGCGACACATTGAAAACACACGTAAAAATTCGCCGCAGCCGTCCGGTTTGCTGGCATTTTTGCTGGTATCGGGCGAACCAAACGTTCGCGGCGAATTTTGCCGATTCCGAACGAGGGAATTGAGCAGATGGCCGCGAGACGGATGGTGTGTGCGCCAATCCCAAGCAAGTCAGGACCGACGTCGAATGCCGCGCCGCCGGATCGAAATTCGACAAGGGCGCGTGGAGCCCGCTAAGATTTCCGACGTGACCGGCGGCGGTCTCTATCTCTTCGTCACGCCGGACGCGAGCAGGCCCGGCAGCGCTGCCTCCAAGCTCTGGCGGATGGCTACCGCTTCCAAAGCCGCTAGAAAGCTTACTCCATCGGACCATGGCAACGGCAGGGATGGCACGTTTTCGCCGCCGACGCGCGGCGCGAGCGCGACAAAGCTAAAGACCTGCTCTATCACGGCAGCTCGGCGGTCGACCAAGACTACCCTCTGTTCGAGCAGCGGAAGTAGACCTGGGTCATATTCAAAGTTCCTGACAGCAATGATCGAGATTTTTAGTTTAATCTAGCCGTTTCAGGTCAGGGTTCGAGCCACACCGACATGCCCGGCTCGAAGCCGGCCGGATCACCGTTCAGATCGACGCGCAGGCGCAGCGTATTGCGGTCGTGGTCACCGACCGCACGCTCGGCCTGCCAGGTGGCGAACGTACCGAGCGGACGCAATTCGGTGACCACGGCTGGCGTCTTCTCCGTCGCGCCCGACCTGCGTACGTTGACGCCGACGCCGACTGTGAGGCCGCTAAGCCGATCCTCGCGCGCGTTGAACGACAGAAACTGCTTGCCGGTTTCCGCGATCACGAGCAGCGGCTGGCCGGCGCGCACGTTCTCGCCGATCTCGGCGACGATGATACTGACGAGGCCATCGGCGGATGCACGCAGGATAGTCTTGTTGAGACGGCGCTCGAGCACTGCGAGCGCGGAGGCCGCGGAGTTCACCCGGGCGTCAGCGACGGCGCGTTCCTCGCGTGTCGGTCCGGCGACCGCGGCTTGATGGTTTGCCTCCGCATCGGCGAAGTCGGCGCGCGCGTTCGCCGCGTCGTTCTCGGCCTGGTGGAGCGCCTGCTGTGTGGCGAAATCGTCACCCGCCAGCGTGCTGGTGCGCTTCGATTGCGCTTGCGTGTAATCGAGCCGGGCTTTCGCCTTGGCGATCTCCGCCTCGAGTGAGGCCACCCGCTCGGCGCGAACGCCTGCATAGACATTGTCGCGGGAAGCAATCGCGGAGGCGAGTTGCGCTCGCGCCTGTCCGACCGATGCGATCAATTCGCCTGCGGACAGTTCTGCGACGACGTCACCCGCGCGTACGAACATGCCGGGCTTGACCTTGATGGCGGCGACAAGGGCCTGGCGGGCGGGACGAAGGACGCCCCCGCCCCATATGTCGCTGCGTGTCACCTGCTGTGCGACTCCGTCGAAGCGTACCAGTCTTCGTTTGAGCCGTACGCGCAGGAGATCTCGGGCGACATACGCAACTTCACCGACCAAACGCCGATCAGAGGTCGCGGCAAGCATTCGCGGAGGACGCCGGACGAGCTCGTGCCATCGCCTAGGCATCGATGGCGAGAACCCCACGCGATCGGGCCGCCTCGCCAAGGTCGACAGCGCTGCGGTCCAGGATGGCTTCGAGCTATGTCTGCACGGCTTCTTCGTCACGTCCGACGGCAAATGGACCGTGGTCCAGCAGGGAATGCACGGAGACCGACGGCAAGCGCGCCGATATCACTGGCACTCGGCGGCATTACGGATTTCGTCGCCGAGCCGCATTGCGCGATCGACGGACCGAAGCAGGGCGAGATCATCAATCTGACCGATCGGCGGGCCGACAAGGCTCGAAACGCGCTCCGCCCGACCCGATTTGCCCCATCTTGTCATGCCGTCGCATCATGACGTGCGTCCCAACTAGGGCACGAGAGCGCGGTCTGGCACTGCGCACCCTCCTCGGGACAGGCCTCTGTTCACTTTGGTACACAGCATGCGAAGAAAAGCCCCCGCTTTGGGACCGAGGGCTTTTCCTTATTCACGGTGCCATCACCATTTCTGGCGGCCGTACCAGTCGTTCACTTCCTTTGCGGCCTGATCCTTGGCATAGCCCTAGCGCTGTTGCAGCCGGCCTTCGAGTTGATCCTGCCTGCCGTTGATGACATCGAGATCGTCGTCCGTGAGCTTGCCCCACTGCTCCTTGACCTTGCCCTTGACCTGCTTCCAGTTACCTTCGACACGGTTCCAGTCCATGGCATCCTCCTTGGTTAAGATGGTGATTTAACCGAGAGGCTTTCGCCCGGTTCCCCCTGCTTGGCGTTTGCGCGCCAATGTGTAGAGCCGGGGAGGTTTAGGAACGTTGAGCATGCGCCCGTGGTTAAGGGGCTGGATTGTCCATTCACATTCCTTCCCCGGAGCACACCATGGCCGAGAAAAATCTCAACGAGCTATTCGTCGACACATTGAAAGACATCTATTACGCAGAGAAGCAGATTTATAAATCGCTTCCGAAAATGGCCAAAGCCGCCAACTCCGACCAGTTGCGAGCGGCCTTCGAGAAACATCATGACGAGACCGAAGGCCAGATCGAACGGCTGGAAAAGATCTTCGAACTTCTCGGCAAGCCCGCGCGCGGCAAGAAGTGCGATGCAATCGAGGGCATCCTCGATGAAGGAAAGGAAGTTATGGACGAATACGCCGACACGTTGGCGCTCGATGCCGGCTTGTTGGCCGCCGCCCAGGCTGTAGAGCATTACGAGATTTCCCGTTACGGCACGCTGAAAACATGGGCCGGCAAGCTCGGTCACAAAGACGCCGTCAAGCTTCTCGACGAAACGCTCGCCGAGGAAAAGAAGACCGATGATGCGCTGTCAAAACTGGCCGTCAGCGCGGTCAATGCCGAAGCTGCTTGAGGGAGCGGTGATGCTGAAACTCATTTTATCAGCCGCGCTTGTCACGGCCTTGAGCTCGGCCGCCTTCGCGCAGTCGGTCGGCGAGCGGACCGGGGTCAACTCGGCACTTGGCATTGCGCCCAAGACTGAGGATTTCCTCAAGGAGGCTGCGACGAGCGATATGCTGGAAGTCGACGCCGCCAAGATCGCCCAGCAGAAGGGCAACGCCGACGAAAAGCAGTTTACTCAGCAGATGGTCACCGATGATACCAAGACCAGCAACGAGCTAAGGGGCATGGTGCCTGCCGATATGAAATCTGCGTTGCCGACCTCCCTAGACGGCAGCTCGCAAAAGCAGCTCGACAAGCGACGCGATACAAAGCCCGAAGATTTCGCCGGGCAATACGATCCGATGCAGGTCAGCGCGCACAAAGATGCAGTCTCGCTTTTCGAGCGCTACGCAAAGGGCGGCGAAGATCCGAAACTGAAGGATTGGGCGGGCAAGACACTTCCACCCTTCAACACCACCTTGAGATGGCGCAGGCCGTCAATAAAAACGGCAAATGAGACGCGACAGAAGGCCGCACGGAAATGCGGCTTCTGTTTCCTCGCATGAGCAAGCCGCGTGGACGACGATCACCGCCACGCTCTTGAGCTGCGATCGTTTTCGAATCCATGCCGACGCCCGTATCCGTTACGGCGATGGCGACGTACTGGCCCGCGACGACCTCGCTGTGAGCGGCGACATACGCCTCGTCGATGTGCGCATTGCTGGTCTCGATGGTAAGTCGCCCACCGTTCGACATCGCATCGCGGGCGTTCACGGCGAGATTGACGATCGCGGCCTCCAATTCGGTGGGATCGGCTTCCACGCGCCACAGTCCTGCCCTGAGCACGGTCTCCACCGAGATCGTCTCGCCAAGGTTCGATGGACCATATCGGACAAGCCGTTGACGAGCATGTTGACGTCGATCGGTTTGGATCGAGAGGCTGCCGACGCGAGAACGCTAGAAGCCGTTGTGTCAGGTTGGCAGCACGTTGAGCTCCGTTCAACGCATATTTGGCGGCTCGCTGGAGACGGCCCGATTCGGTCGGCAGATTTCGCTGAATGGTGTCGAGATTGCCGATGATGACCTGCAGCAGATTGTTGACGTCGTGCGCCGCGCCTCCAGTCAACTGTCCGACAGCTTCCATGTTCTGCGCTTGGCGCAGCGCTTCCTCGTTTCTTGCGCAACTGCTCCGTTCGTTCTGTGACTTGCTTTTCGAGCGTGGCGTTGAGCTCAACGAGGGCCTCCTGCGCCCGCTTTCGTTCCCTCGATCTCACGCTGCATGGCTTGGGACACCCCAACTCACCGAGTTGTCCTGCCTCGCGCGAAAGCCCGCCCGGTGCAAAAAGCTCCAGCTTTCCGTTTGCGTCGGAAAGCTGGAGCCTGGGTGTAGTGGCCCAAAGATGACTGGCGACAACTTACGGTGCTCGGCTTAACGGACCTCTATGCTCCCAATCATCGCGCAACTTCGCCTGTAACGTCAGCTCGCCGCCGACATCAACGAATCGCATCGGCTCGTGTGGCGTCTCCTGCTCGACGCCCTCTCGCAGTAATAGAGCCGATGCGGGAGCGAGGTTGCCGAACCCCACGTCCGCCAATAGGGCCCTTCAGGCATGCTGACTTGGAGCAGCAAGTGAATTGCGGGGCGCGGAACGTCGATTGCCATGCCGCGCACGACCGACCCTGCAGACTCGTGATGTTGTAGCCAAGTGACCGCAGGCCTTCGCGGAAGAGCATGTTCTGTTCCAGGCAGTAGCCGCCCCGGCCACCGGAAATCATCTTTCGTTGCAGCGAGGCAATGTCGAGCTTCGGCGTTCGGCCCAGCATGATGTCGAGAGACTCGTACGCGATCCCGTGCGAGTGAGCGAATATGAGCTTGTACAGAGTATCTAGTGTTGGCTGGAGCGAGCCTGTGTAACCGATGCGATCTAACCAAGCTTGCTGATCAAATGGCGACGTACTCATAGCAAGAAGGGCTCCCTTTCCAAAATACAATGGCCGCTGACGATGCTGGGCCAGCGATAAAAGTTCCAGCATCAATGCTCTTCGGCTAAGCTACCAGACACCGGACCTTCGGCAAACGTTGCTCCGGGCGAGCAGTCGACGGTAGAAGTGGTCCATTGCGACATTGGCGCGGTTGCACAAAGCCGCTCGGTATCGGAGCGAAGCTGAGTACGCGCCCGAGGCAACACATCACGCCCAAGCTGCGTCAAAGGTCGAACCGTTCGATCGTCTTCGAGCATAATGGAACGAACCTCACGGGCGGTTGTTGATTTCCTGCGGCAACACTTCTTGGATGATCCCGGATTTCGTGCACGCCCCATGGAGTGCACATGGCTGAAGCTTGCCTGAAAACGCGTTCGCCAACATCTTTTTTGCATAAAACCCGCACAATAGCCGCGGCGCATCCCTATCTGGCCACCGCGACAGCGGTCGTCAGCGCTCTCGCTGTGACCGCCTTGGCGAACCGCCATCTCGCCAAGAGGGCCGCCCACGACAATCCGCCGCTTGGCCGATTCTTGATGATCGACGGGGTGCGGCTGCATTTCGTCGACCGGGGCACAGGTGAAGCGCTCGTCCTACTCCACGGCAACGGCAGCATGATCCAGGATTTCGACTCGAGCGGACTGATCGATTTGGCCGCGAAAAACTATCGGGTCATCGTTTTCGACAGGCCGGGGTTTGGCCACAGCACTCGGCCTCACAAAGTAACTTGGACACCCGCAGCCCAGGCTGAGCTGGTCAGGAAGGCGCTGCACCGACTCGGCATCTCCCGCGCTGTCGTCCTTGGACATTCCTGGGGCGCTTCGGTGGCCGTCGCCCTGGCCCTTAAATATCCAGACCTCGTCAGCGGCTTAGTACTAGCCTCTGGGCACTATTATCCAACGGCCCGTGCAGACGTGTTGGCTCTTTCTGTGCCCGCCCTGCCCTGGGCAGGCGATGTTATCCGCCATACCGTCTCGCCGATTGCGGGCCGGATCATCTGGCCAGCCTTGATGTCGAAAATCTTCGGTCCTCCAACCATGCCGAAGAAATTCGGTGCTTTCCCGAAAGAGATGGCCGTACGTCCATCTCAAATTGGTGCATCGGCTGCAGAAGCCGCGCTAATGGTTCCGAATGCCTTCGCGTTCAAAGACCAATATGCCAAACTAAAGATGCCCGTCAGCATCATCGCGGGCGAGAAAGACCGATTGATCGACATCGACGAACAGTCGCGCCGACTTCATGCGGAAGTGGCCCAAAGCAGGTTTCACTCCGTCCGGGGGCACGGCCACATGGTGCATCAAACGGCGACCAACTCGGTCATGTCAGCCATAGACGAAATTTTCCAGGGATGTGCCGTCGGAGTTGACGGGAAACGCAAGGATGTGAGCAGGCCCTCTTGCCCGCGTAGCGAGGAGCTGTGATCAGACCGTCCTTCAAAGCGCGAACTCAAGAGGAGCTGATCGCCCTGCTAAGCGCGGTGGCAAGTGCGATCATCCCTGCAATGATTGTGATGGTACTATATTTCGGCCGCGAGATTATCATTCCAATAGCCTTGGCTATCTTGCTGAGCTTCGTATTGGCGCCTTTGGTGGGACTGCTCCAGCGGGTGCGTATCCCGCGTGGGTTGGCCGTGGTAAGCGTTGTCCTAATCGCCTTCGCATTCATATTCGCTATGGGCAGCCTGCTTGCCACTCAACTTGCGCAACTAGCCGGTGATTTGCCCCGATATCAGTCCACGATTAGCGAGAAGATTCAATCATTCCGCGACACTACCACCGGCCGAGGCACGCTTGAACGCGCATCCGGCATGTTGAAGGATTTGAGTAAGGAGTTGGACAAGCCCAAGGAGGCCGAAGGCGCATCGCGAGTGGACGCAGCCAAAGGGGCAACGCCCCGACCCGTCCCTGTTGAGGTCCTTCAACCCAATCCAGGCGCATTGGAGAGCTTACAAAGCCTTATTGCACCTCTCCTTCATCCCCTTGCGACAACCGGCATTATCATCATTTTCGTCATCTTTATTTTGCTTCAGCGCGAGGACCTGCGCAATCGTTTGATCCGGCTGGCCGGTTCGCATGACCTACAACGTACAACAGCCGCGCTTGATGACGCAGCGAGCCGCCTCAGCCGGCTTTTTCTAACTCAGCTCCTGCTGAATGGAAGCTTCGGCATCGTTATCGGAACGGGTCTTTGGCTAATCGGCATTCCAAGCGCGATCCTCTGGGGCATTCTGGCAGCAGTGCTGCGTTTCGTACCGTACATTGGGGCGGTTATTGCGGCGGCATTCCCTCTCGCTTTGGCGGTTGCAGTTGATCCGACCTGGTCCATGCTGCTGTGGACGGTCGCACTGTTTCTCGTGGTGGAGCCGATCGTGGGGCATGTAGTCGAACCGATGGTCTACGGGCACAGCACGGGTCTCTCGCCAGTCGCCGTGGTAGCATCTGCAACCTTCTGGACGGCGCTCTGGGGCCCGATTGGTCTTGTCCTTGCGACGCCCCTCACGGTGTGTCTGGTCGTACTGGGCCGCCATGTTGAACGCCTCGAGTTCCTTGACGTCATGTTTGGAGATCGACCAGCGCTCTCTCCCCCTGAGATATTTTATCAGCGAATGCTTGCCGGCGACCCCACAGAAGCGTCGGATAAGGCCGAAGTGTTTTTGAAGGAGCGATCCCTTAGCTCCTATTATGACGAGGTCGCTTTGAAAGGATTGCAGTTGGCTCAGGCCGATGCCGAACGTGGCGCCCTGGATCCTGAGCGTCAGATGAAGATTAAGGATGCCGTCAGTGAGTTCGCAAATAATATTTCGGAACGGGATGACCGCCCCGCGCCAAAGATCACGCCTACCTCCGATGTGGAAGCTACGTCCGCGGTAGAAACCGTGGCTAAAGATGCGCCTTATGAGAATCTGCCGGTCCTCCGCAAGGAGGATCTCCCCTTGGAATGGCAAGGAGAGCATCCCGTCTTATGCCTGGCTGGACGCAGTCCGATCGATGAAGCTGCTGCGATTATGCTGGGCCAACTTACGACCGCACATGGCTTGCCGTCCCGCGTCGTAGGGGCCGAAGCTTTGTCGACCGCCAATATCTTCCGGCTGGAGACCGGCGGTGTAGCGATCGTTTGTCTGGTCTACATGGACGCAAGTGGCCCGGCTCATATGCGATACTCGGTCCGACGGCTTCGTCGTAAATTGCCAAAGGCCACGATCATTTTGGGTTGCTGGATGAGGGATATGGAGCCGGCGGCCTTGGAAAGCCTTCGCGAAGGGGCGAAAGCTGACTTGGTGGCTGCAAGTCTGGGAGGGGCGCTTAAACTCTGCGTCGAGGCAACAGGTTTCAAAGATCTCTCGACAGAACCTGACGGACAGGTTCCAAAGTCTACGGCGGCTTGAGACCGCCAGCGAACTTACCCCTGCGCTTTTCAGCCGAGAATTCGGTCGATGCCCGTCGACGTGCAGCCGCCCAAAAAGCCTTGGCGGGGAACGGCGGACAATCCACAATTGGATTGGCAAGTCTGCTGATGGGACGAATGGCCTGGCAAAGAAAAGCCGCCCAATGGCCGCTAGGGCGGCTATTTCTCACTCCTCCAATTTGCTTTATTTTTTTAAAGCATCCGCCGCATTGCGTGCTCCATCCTTCACGTCGCCTGCGGCATTGTGTGCGGAGCCCTTGGCCTTATCCATCTTGCCTTCGGCTTCCATGCTCTTGTCGCCTGTCAACTTGCCGGCACCTTCCTTAATGGCACCCTTTGCTTTATCAGCAGCACCTTTCACGTGTTCGCGATCCATGGCAGTTATCCTTTCTTTGTAGGGGATAACGGGCGGGCCTATTCGGCCGTTCCTGGGAAACGACCAAAATAAGTGGAGCGTAGATGCCGGGTTTGGTCATGTCAGCTATTTGGCCGAGCCGAACTGAGCATGCGCTGTTATCGGAGCAAGGGTGGACCTACCGCCTATCCCGATTTTATCCGACAGAGAAGTGCTGTCCCATCTGACAACCGTCGTCTTAAAGTCGACGGAGACGCTTCGGCCAACCCCGACAGCGCGCAGCTCGCGCACCCTAAAATGGCGTCGCTTAGCCCTAGTTATCACTCATGGGCGATGTGCGCACTATGTCTGCTTTTGACGGAGTGTGTCGAACTGGTCGCGAACCAATAGACGGCGAACCCTAGGATGCAAGCCACTGAAGGCTGGCGGTCATTAGCGATGGCAACACTGGCGCGCCTTTTCGCGCGAGTGCCCAAATCCCCGCAACGCATGCAGCTATTAAGTGTTCGTGCTGCCGCTGGCCGGGATCACCTTAGTCCTTTACCGCGCACCAGGCGATGAACGAAGTTCAGTTTTTCGAGAACTGCCGGCGACAAGATGAACGGATAAAGATCCTTCGCGCCCATCGCCCGGTTGACGCTGTTTAACGCGAAGACCACGGGAAACCACGCGCCACTAATCTTGGCAAAATCTTCCGATGTGTAGGGGTCAAAGTCCGTTCGGGCCGACAATCCGCCGACACGATCGAGCGAGGGCTTTATCTTCAGGCCGAACTGACTTGCCATTTCCAGCGTATCGACGATGTGCAGATAGTGGGCCCAGCCCTCCGCGAAATCCTCCCACGGATGGCTAGCGGCATAGGCTGACACGTATCGGTCCTCCCAATCAGCCGGCGTAGCGCTCTCATAGTGTTTCCTTAAGGCCACCGCATAGTCGATTGTATCGTCGCCGAACACCTCTCGACAGGCAGTGAGCTTGCCGCCATCCCGCACCAGGATGTCCCAGTAGTAATGACCGATCTCGTGGCGGAAGTGGCCAAGCAGCGTACGGTAAGGCTCATTCATCTCTAGACGTCGACGTTCACGCTCGATGTCGTCAGCTTCGGCCAGAGCGAGGGTGATGATGCCGCTCTCGTGGCCCGTCATTACTTTGTTTTCGCCTTGAGAATCATCAGCCAAGAAGTTGAAAACCAATCCGTGGGCGGCATCCTCACTGCGGGTTTTAAGCGGCAGCCTCCACCGCAGAAGCGAATACATCAACCGGTGTTTGGCGATCTCAAGGTCTATCCATCGCGCTTGGTGCTGCGGCATCTCCAGATTGGGCACCGTGCCGTTATGCCGGCAAGCGAGGCAGTAGGCCGGTCCATCTTCGACGAGCCAGTGCAGACGTCGAAAGCCGCATTTGCACAGACAGAGTGTGTGCCCGCAATTAGGTCTTCGGCTGACGCCATACATTCGCGTGACGGCAGGTAGCCCAACCCGCGTCCGCAGGCGGCACAGGCGCGACTTTCAAAATAGACAATGTTGCCGCAAAAGGGGCAATCGAACAGCTTCACGGTCACCTTGAAAACGGGAAAGGTCAGTTGCCCAACTGGTCGAAGAGAACAAGGTTCCCTTACGCTTTGCGTTCTGGCCTCCGACGAGGATCTCTCACTCTGCTTGCACTTGGCCTGTAGACCCGGGAAACTCCCGCTGATGAACCAATCCCAGCAATGGGTGGTGCTCATCTTGCTCGCATGCGGCTTCGCTGCGACCACGGCTCATTCCGAGGCCGACAAGGAAGACGGACGATCGGGGGCCGTACATTGGTGAAACACTCGGCAAGGTCTCCGGCGGCTGAACGTGGCGCGATCTGCGAAAACACCCTCAATCTTGCAGTCGCGGGTCAATCAAACTCGGCTGGCTGGCCGGCCGCCGTCGTTGAGTTCAAAGGAGCTGACGCGCACGGGCTCATGTACGAAGAGAGTTCGTTTCCGCCCCCCCGCCATCGAGGGTCGGTACCGCTTGGCCGCACGTCAGGAACTTCCCTAAGGCTGTATGCGTTAGCCAGTTTCGTTATCAAATCTAAGGCTAAGTCACGGAGTTTGCTGGTCAAACGACGGAATTTCTCGGTAAATACTCTAAATGGTCGATCATTTTGAGGGGGACGAAATGCCGCCCTATCCGCGGTACACCACGACTGTGGTCGGGGCACACAGCGTGCCCCGATGGTATGAAGCCCTGGACCGTCTCGTCGCTGTCGGTCAGTTGGCGGAAGGCGACCTGGCTGACGCGCAACTACGCGCCTCGCAGGCAGCTATACTTGAGCAAGAGATCGCCGGTATCGACGTTGTGACTGGAGGCGAACTGCATCGACGCAGACACAATCGTCATTCCCCGCCGAATGCCATGCTCAATCATTTCTGGGAGAGGATTCCGAGCTTCCAGGGAGAGACGCGGCCCAAGCCCATCACGCAATACGATCCAAACGTGTTTCATCCAGCTGCCGTCTGCAGGGGACCAATTCCGGACACCGTCGACCTCGGCCTCGTAGAAGAATTCAAGACGGTCTCCTCGTTTGCTCGCAAGCCCGTCAAGGTAACGATGACGGGTCCCCACCTCCTTTCGGCGGTGGCGCATGACGAATACTACAACGACATTTCGCGAATGATCGGCGATTTCGGGAAGCTTCTCCGACAGAACTTCAACCGTCTCGCGGAAGCAGGCTGCAAACACATCCAGATCGACGAACCCTATTTTACGCCGGTAGGAGACGCTGAAGTGCGGTCGGCGGTAGATGCCATCAATATGTCGATCGAGGATTTACCGGACGATGTCCATGTGATGGTGCATATCTGTCAGGGTAACTACGCCGTCGGTGCTGATTATGACGGACAGATTGGGCACCGTTATTTCGATCACGGCCGTTACAAGGCAGACCTTGTCTGCAAGATCGAATGCGATGGCTACCTGATCGAGCACGATATGACGCCGCACTACGAGCGTTGTCTTGGACACAGACAGCTCGGCATAGGCGCAGTCGACGTTCAATCACCCAATGTCGAAACCGGCGAGCAAGTTGTCGAGAGGATCAACACCCACAAGTGGCTCGCCCCTGAACAGACGATAATTACGAGCTCCTGCGGCTTCAATCACCTTCCTCGACACATAGCATTGGGAAAGCTGCGGGCTATGACGGAAGCAAAAGCGATCCTGACTGGGGCTGCCACCTCGCAAGGGCGCCATGATTGACAAGAAGAAAGGTAAAAGGTCAACGGCACGCCTAGACGACCGTTTTCGCGCGGCGGAAGCGGCCAGCGGAATTGGCGCTTTCGAATACGAGCTCGACAGCAAACGTTGGGAATGCGCACCGGCAGTTGCACACTTGTTCGGGCTTGACCCTGAGAAGTTGCCGGCTGAATTCGAGCGATGGCAATCAACGATCTTCGTGGACGACGTTCCGAAGATTCGCGCGGCGCTAGACTCTGCTGCCGAGCGCGGCTTCTACGTCGAGTTCCGCGTTATGCGTGACGGCGCCTTCAAGTGGCTTGCCGGCAAAGGTCAGGCTGATGGCAAGGTACTGCGAGGCACCTTTTACGACATTGGCGAACGCAAGCAGCTCGAAGCTCGCCTTTTAGCCGTCAACGAGACGCTTGATGCTCGCGTCAGAGAGTTACGCGACGAGGCTCACGCCCTGGAAGTGCTCAACCGCACCGGGATTGCGGTTGGGGCTGAGTTTGACATCGAAAAGCTAGTCCAGATGGTGACCGATGCTGGCGTTGAACTTAGCGGCGCCGCGTTCGGCGCCTTCTTCTACAATGTGATCCGACCGGATGACGAAGCCTATACCTTGTATACCCTCTCGGGCGCTCCCCGCGAAGCGTTTGACAAGTTTCCGATGCCTCGCAATTCGGCCGTTTTCGAACCAACTTTTCGTGGGACGGGTATCGTGCGCTCCCCCGACATCATCGCAGACGAGCGGTACGGCAAGAGCGAGCCGTACCATGGAATGCCACCCGGCCATCTCCCGGTCCGGAGTTACCTGGCGGTGCCTGTCCTTTCGCGAGGCGGCGAAGTGCTCGGCGGGCTTTTCTTCGGGCACCCGCAGCCAGGTATTTTTACTGATCGTGCTGAGCGCTTGGTTATGGGACTGGCGTCACAAGCGGCCGTCGCGCTTGACAACGCGCGGCTTTATCAAACGAGTAAGCAAGAGGTCGCGGCGCGCACGGAAGCCGAAACCGAGCTGCAGGACCTAAATCGCACATTGGAGCAACGCGCGGAGCAACGAGCGGCCGAACTTGCCGCTAGCGTCTCGCGGCTAGAGGAAACAGAACGCCGTTTCCGCATTCTGGTGGAAGGTGTCACCGACTATGCCATTTTCATGCTCGACCCCAACGGGGTGGTCATCAACTGGAATCCGGGAGCCGAACGGATCAAGGGGTACAAGCGAGAGGAGATCATTGGACAGCACTTCTCTCGCTTCTATGCAGAACAGGACCAAGCGGATCGTGTTCCGCAGCGGGCGCTCGAAACGGCGGCTCGTACCGGGAAACATGAAATGGAAGGATGGCGCGTCCGCAAAGACGGCACCCTGTTTTGGGCAAGCGTTGTTATCAACGCCATTCACGATAGCAACGGTCAGGTAATTGGCTTTGCCAAGGTGACTCGGGACCTGACCGAGCGCAAGGCCGCTGAAGAGCGTCTCCAGCAATCTCAGAAGATGGAAAGCATAGGCCAGCTGACAGGAGGGGTGGCTCATGATTTTAACAACCTCCTCACCGTGATTATAGGTAATCTCGAAGCGATTAGCCGCCATCTTCAGGACGACGGCCCTGACGTAGAGCGCCTCAGACGGTCAGCTGACAATGCATTGCGAGGCGCACGGCGCGCTGAGTCCCTCACGCAGCGTCTTCTTGCGTTCTCGCGTCAACAGCCCCTCGAACCCAAATCCGTCGACGTGGGCCGTCTTATCACGGGGATGTCGGACCTCTTACGCCGCACGTTAGGAGAGCAAATCGCGGTCGAAACGGTATTAGCGGGCGGATTGTGGCGCGCGCTGGCAGATCCCAATCAGCTGGAAGTAGCTATCCTCAATCTCGCGGTGAATGCGCGCGATGCTATGCCAAAGGGTGGCAAGCTCACCATCGAGACTGCAAATGTGCATCTGGATGAACGCTACGCCGCCGCACAGGCGGAAGTACTTCCCGGCCAGTATGTCATGGTGGCCGTAACCGACAATGGCGTCGGCATGCCCGCGGATGTCAAGGCAAAAGCATTCGACCCGTTCTTCACCACCAAAGACATTGGACATGGAACAGGCCTTGGCCTTTCGCAAGTCTACGGCTTCGTCAAGCAATCGCGGGGACACGTAAAGATCTACAGCGAAGTCGGCGAGGGCACCACCATCAAGATCTACCTCCCGCGCCATGCATTCCAATCGGATGACACAGCGGAAGAGCTCGTCACCCCGCTGCCTAGCGTTAAGGGTCGTGAGACGATTCTGGTCGTCGAAGACGACGAGGACGTTCACTCCTATTCCACGGATACCCTTCGCGATCTCGGGTATTCCGTGCTTGAGGCGTCGAGCGGCCGCGCCGCACTTCAATTGCTGGAGAGTCACCCCGAAGTTGCGGTTCTGTTTACCGATGTCGGATTGCCGGGCGGCATGAACGGACGTCAGCTCGTTGAGGAAGCCAAAAAAACCTATCCCAATCTCAAGGTGCTGTTCACGACCGGATACGCGCGCAACGCAATCGTCCACGATGGTCGTCTCGACCCAGGAGTCGAATTGCTGACGAAGCCATTCACTCAAGCGGGTCTAGGCGAAAAGCTCAGGGACATTATTGACGCAAAATCAAGCCCCGCACGGGTTCTCGTCGTAGAAGATGAGGTACTGATCCAGATGCTCGCCGTCGAGTATCTGGAAGAAGCCGGCATCAAGGTCGATACAGCCACGTCCGCGACGAACGCGCTAAATAAGCTGCGCCTTATTCCTGGTGGTGTTGATGCAGTAATCGTTGATATGGGGCTGCCCGATCGTCGTGGTGATATGTTGGTACAGGAGATGAGATCGATATTTCCCTTGCTCCCAATCGTGATAGCGACGGGCCGCGATAGCGAGGAGGTGAGGAATCTTTTTGCAAATACGCCATTTATCACGTTTGTTCGGAAGCCTTACAGTGCGGCGGATCTATGTAGTGCCCTGCGTGGCTTTGGAATTGCTTGTTGATAAGTTGAAGTCTGCGCCGACTTTCTATCCCTGCTCCTCACAACGCCATGGCTCCGCCTCGAGGCTGAGTGGGGATCGGTGACGATATTTGCGCGAGGACAATTCCAGCTTCTGGCGAAGGGCTTCGGTTGCGAGCGCATAATTGGAACGGCAATTCTTCGAGGTGTTCGCCGACCGGCGATCGTGACGCTCACCGAGGCCGAGTGAATGCAGCGAGCGATTTGCGACGATTCGGTCATTTTCGGAGAGAAAACGCTGAGCTGGAACCGAAGCCTGCCAAATCGCCATGTTCACAGCCCGAGACCGACACTTAGGCGCCTATCAATCACAAATCGTCCCGGTGATTTGTCCTTCGAGTAGGGCCTCGAGATAAACCGGCCCCCTTCTGGCAGAAGTGCTTCGGCGATCGGAGCGAAGCCGGAAGTAGCCACGATCTTGACAGGGGGCCAACGATCCCGAACGAAGTGAGCGAGGGCCAAGCCGTCCATGGAACCGGGCATTCGGATATCGGTGAAAATGAGGTGAATGTCATGGCGCTTCTCGAGCACCGCAATAGCCTCGTCCGCGTCGCTCGCCTCAATGACCTCGAAGCCAGCTTCGCCGATGGTCTCTAAAGCGTTCATGCGAACAAGCAGATCGTCCTCGACGATCAGGATCACGGGTCGGCTACTCGCTAAGATGACCATAAAATTGTTCCGGGCACAACCGACCAAGTGACTGAACAGCCTTTAGTTCCTTTCTGTAAACGGCAGCGAACCCAAACTCGAAGTCGCGAGGCCGAAATCGTGGTGTGGCGAAGCGGCGCTCCTGGCATCCCGAGCGAGAGATAGCTCGACGCATCGACTTCCTAAAGGTGGCACTTGCGCAAAGACGCCATCCAGGGAAGGTTCAAGCAAAAATGACCAAGAGGCTTTCGTTCGAAATTCGATCAACTGGCAGGACTGCACATCAGGTACCGAGTTCAATATGATCGGTTCATTATTGCTTCGGCATGGAACGCCTAGCCTGACCACGAATTGTCTTCCCGACTGCTAAGCCACCCGCAGGCAATGCCCGCTTGGCTCTGCCCGATCTTTCAGGAGAAGATAGGCGTCTTCATCGGCGCCAAGCTCCAGTCGCCACCATGGCGATGGCCGCGCTCCGCTTGTCCCCTACTCTCGGCCTCGGTCGAAGGAGAATTTTATGGTTGAAGTGAACTTACCGCGCCACATCCTTGACCGCGCCGAAAGGCGATGGGCACAAACGCTCGAAGCTCAAACACATGTCTGGAAGTTAGCAGAGCGAAGCCAACGCAGCGTGACTGATCAAGGAGTGCCGGTCGTCCGCCGTCGCGAACGGCGCAAGCTAACGAAAGAAGTTGCTTAGATGGTCAGCCGCCCGATCTCGGTCGCTGCATTCCATCCAAACAATTCAGCAGACGACCTACGGCTTGAGTTCGGCCGAGAAGTGCCGCAAAGCGAAACTGCCCGGAAGAAGCCTTCCTGCCCCAAGCCCGTCGCCTCCGCCTTGCTAAGCGGCGCCCCGGCCGTGCGGGCTACGAGCCGCCGCGGGTTCGGCAGCGGGCTGATATGCAATGTGGTCTTTAGCTAAACAGACGCCAAGCCGCACTAGAGGTCGCTCTCAAAGCCTTTGCCGGATCATTGCCAGTCTAGCCCTAGCGGAAAGCGGCTCCGTCTGACCTGATCTCGAGCCGGGAGCCCCAAGATTTTGCCTCGCATCTAAGATTGGCCCGCCCAGGAACCCGGAACGCAAGATCCGGTTGAATCGGCATGCTGAAGCAGGTCGCAATCACGCTCTGGTCTGTTGGTGCTGCATGCCTGTTCGCATTCGACTTGGCAGCGCTAGTCGCCCATTATTGATCCTTCTCCGTGCTAACAGCTCAGCCCGCGGTTCGGGCTTGGCGCGCAACCGATGCGGCCGAGGAAGCGCGGGACACGGGCGGTGTCCAACAGTCGTTCCGAAGAGCACCTCCTCGGCTACAGCATGCTTTAGCTCCCATTCCGGGCATTAGGACCCGCAATGGCGAGGATATGCCAGCTAAGAAAAGACAGGTCGCCAAAAACAAGGGAATACCGAATGCCGGGAGTAATCGAGCGAAACAACGTGCACATCTGCGGCGCTGGGGAGAGGGCGATGATGTTCGCCCATGGCTTCGGTTGCGACCAGAACATGTGGCGATTCGTGGCGCCGGCCTTCGAAAAGGATTTCCGCACTGTCCTGTTCGACCACGTGGGCGCCGGCGGCTCGGACCTTGGCGCCTACGAGAAGACCAAATATTCGAGCCTGGCCGGCTACGCCGACGAGGTCGTGGAGATGGGCCGAGAGTTGGACCTGCGGGACGCCGTCTTCGTCGGCCATTCCGTGAGCGGCATGATCGGAGTGCTCGCCGCCGGGAAGGCGCCCGGCATGTTCGGCAAGCTGGTTCTGGTCGGTCCCTCCGCCCGCTACATTGATGACGAAGGATATAAGGGGGGCTTCAGCGCGAAACAGATCGAAGAGTTGCTGCAATTCCTGGAATCCAATCACATGGGCTGGTCGGCGCAGATGGCGCCGATGATCATGGGTAATCCGGACAGGCCCGAGCTCGGCCAAGAACTGACCAACAGCTTCTGCCGCACCGATCCGGAGATCGCCAAAGCGTTTGCTCGCGTGACCTTCACCTCCGACAATCGCGGGGACCTCGCCCGTGTCGCCGTGCCGACGCTGGTCCTTCAGTGCAGCGAAGACATCATCGCCGCCCAGGAGGTCGGCGACTTCGTCAACCACACCATTCCGAACAGCCGGATGATTGTGCTCAAGGCCACCGGCCATTGCCCAAATCTCAGCGCTCCGGAAGAAGTAATTTCCGCAATGCGAACCTTCGTGTGACCGCGCGTGAACGACGCCCACCTCGATTTCGGAGACATGATCGAGAACGCGCCGTGCGCGTACGTATCTCTTTCACCAGGCGGCCGGATCGAACTTGCGAACCACACCTTTCTGAGTTGGACTGGCTACGCCGCGGACCAAACAGCCGGAAAGCGATTGAGCGAATTTCTGACGATGGCAGGACGGATCTATTATGAAACCCACATCGCGCCACTCTTGCGGATGCAGGGCTCGTTCGAGGAATTCGCCATCGACGTGATCAAGGCCGACGGGCAGCCTCTGCAGATGATCGCAAACGCGAGCGAACGCCGGGATGCGGACGGCAAGCCTCTATCGATTCGCTTGGCGCTCATCAGGGCGACCGACCGACGACGTTACGAGCAGGAGCTTCTCGGAGCCCGAGAGATCGCGAAAGCCTCCGAGAAGGCGGCCGAGGAAAGACTTCAGCGTGAGCACGAGGCATCGGAGCTGCGCGAGCAGTTCATCGCGGTGCTTGGCCACGATCTGCGCAATCCGCTGGCCTCCATCAGTGCAGGCACCCGCATCCTCGACAGAACGGCGCAAACCGAAAAGGAGCATCAGGTCATAGCAATGATGCAGACTACCGTCATCCGCATGGCGGGGTTGATCGATAATGTTCTCGACCTCGCCCGCGGTCGGCTGGGTGGCGGGATCGGATTAGACCGCGACGCCGGAAAGCCGTTGGAGCCGGTTCTAATGGGGGTGGTCGATGAATTGAGACTGGCCTCGCCAGGCCGGGTGATCGAAGCCGAATTCAAGATCAACCACGCCGTGAACTGCGACCGCTCCCGGATCGGGCAGATGCTCTCCAATCTTCTCGGAAACGCGTTGACGCACGGGGCGTCCAATAAGCCGGTTGTGGTCCATGCCGTGACTCGGGATGAGTCATTCGAACTTTGGGTCTCCAACGCCGGCGAGCCCATCCCGGCGGCCGCGATGGATAAGCTATTCGAGCCCTTCTTCCGCGCTAATGCGCACACCAGCCGACAAGGCCTCGGACTGGGCCTCTACATTGCCTCCCAGATCGCCAAGGCCCATGGCGGCGAACTGACCGTCAGTTCGACGAGGGAAGCGACGCGGTTTACGTTCTCCATGCCTCTATTGCCCGCCGACGCCTGACCAGGCCGTCGAGCCCACGGCTCCTGCAGGGAAAGTTTGGCCACTCGATCATTTACCCAAGCCTGAGGATTGTAGGTTCGCGGGGCCATCGGCCTGACGCGGCCCGTCCGAGAGGTAAGCACTTTCGAGTTAAGCCTCGTCTACCTGGCGCGCTCCAGATCGGCACTCCACATTATCGACCTCCAAAGAGCTTTGCCCTTTTCCGAGGTCGTTCCATTTCGAAGCGGTGCGTTCGCGGCGCGGCGATCGCCGCCAGCCACGCCTGATAGGTCTTCAGCTTCCTGTTGAGATTTCCCCGCACCGCATGCTGAACGATCCGTCATTGTTTCTACCTCGCAAGCAAAGAGCTTTGGAAGCGAGCGAACAGCGTGGCCGGTGCGGGATATACTTCGACGCACCCCGCTCGTCGTAGCGAGCTTTCCGTGAACCCGCCGCAAAGCACGCCGACGGTCGCGACCTTCGCCTTGCCGGCCCCGATGGCATCATAGGGCGAATCGCCGATTGCGACGGCGTCGGAAGCTTCGATCTTGAGCTTCTTGAAGGCGACCTCGAAGACGTCCGGCGCCGGTTTCGATTCTTCGACATCGTCGGACGATATCGTCACGTCCACCAACTCGGTGATGCGCGCGATGTCGAGGTACTTGTCCAGTTCATCCTTCTTGGCGGAGGAAGCGATGGCGATCCGAACTCCCGAGTCGCGTACGCGCCGCAGCAAGTCGGGGACTGCAGAGAACGGTCGCACAAGCGGCAGGTACTCGGCCTTGAAACGATTGCCGCGCCACTCCTCCAGTTCTTTGCCATGGTCTCGCTGTTCATCGGCGGACAGGAAGACCGGAACGAGCTTGTCTCCGCCCTTGCCGATCTGGCCCCGAGCCTGTTCGAAGCTCACATCGTGGCCGAACTTGGCCATCGCTTCGTGCCAAGCGAGCGCGTGAAGGTCCACCGAATCCAGAAGCGTGCCGTCCAAGTCGAAGATAGCGGCTTTCGGCAATTCAAAATCCTCCAGGTTCGACGCGGCAAGGCGCCGCACATCACAGGTTGCATCCGGATCGACCCGTCGCGCAACGTTCGGCATCAGCGTTTCCAGCTGGGCCGCCGTCGCCTCGTCTTGGCGGCTACGGCCGATATCTTCCTCCGCGCCGTCCTCGAGCTTCGCTTTTGGAACCTTCATTGCGAATGCGCATTCTTTGTGCAGCTAAATGCCGGCCGCAGGAAGGAAACGAAGATGTCAGCGATTTCGCCTCAATCCGTTCAAACGGAAATAGCCGAACCTTCAATGTCCGGAATTTCCTGGCCGGCGGTTCTGGCAGGTGCAGCTGCATCCTGCGCGCTTACGCTCGTTCTCCTTTCCTTCGGGGCGGGCATGGGCTTTGCGGTGGTCTCTCCTTGGACCGGCTCGGGAGTGTCCTCGACGACGTTCGAGATCGGCACGGGCCTTTATTTCATCGTAATGGCGATGATCTCGTCCGCCGTCGGAGGCTATCTGGCCGGCCGGTTGCGAACCAAATGGACAGGAATCCAGACCGCCGAAGTGCAATTCCGCGACACGGCGCATGGCTTCTTGGCCTGGGCGGTCGCGTCCGTTTTCGGTGCAATAGTCCTTGCATCCCCGGCCAGTTCACTGATGGGCGGGGCCGCTTCCGGTGCGACAAGCGCCGCGACCAATTCCGCGCAATCTTCGCCGGTGAATGGCTATGTCGACACGCTGCTCCGGCCCGATAGTTCGTCGGCGCAAGCGCAGCAGAATTCCTCGGACAGCCACGGCGAGATGGTCCGTCTGTTCACGACCAGCTTCCGCCAGGATGGAGATCTGAAACCCGCCGACCGGACCTATGTCGCCAAGGTCGTATCCGCGCGGACCGGGCTAAGCCAGGCGGATGCAGAGAAGCGGGTCACGGAGGTCTCCAATCAGGTGAAGGCCGACCTCGATCGCGCCCGCAAGACCGCGATGCAGCTCGCGATCTGGCTGACGCTGTCGCTATTCATCGGGGCGTTTTCCGCAGCGGCCGCGGCGATGGAAGGCGGCGGCCTTCGCGACGGGACCTGGGGAAAGAGGACTTACGTCAAGACCGCACTCAACCGCTGACGCTCAGCCACGAAAGGAGAGACCGCTATGCCCATCCTACTTTGGCTTCTCGGAATTCCGATTCCGCTCATCATTCTCATCATGCTGCTTCATCACTGACGGTAGCGCCGCTTACAGCAGAGTGGCCAACAGCTATCGCTCCGAAGCATGGAGAGCGCAATGTTTCGAACTCGGCGCAGAATATTGCTTCAATGCCGTACTCGACGCCGAGTTCTTGGTCGAGGATGATTAATGGGCGCGCAGCGAAAAGCCGAAGGCACGGCTAGAACAAACCTTCGCGCCGCCATCGAGCGGCTCGGACCGTATCGATCGTTGATTCTACTTCTGGTGCCCGCCAGCATCGTGGAGCCCTTGAAATTGGCCGCCGTCGCCATCGCCGGAGATGGACACTGGATTACAGGCTCGGTCGTGATCGTTGCCGCCTATGCCGCCAGCCTGCTGGTCGTCGAACGTTTGTTCAGGATCGTCAAACCGAAGCTGCTCATGCTTCCATGGTTTGCCCGGAGCTGGAGCTGCTTCGCCGTGCTATACGGAAAAGTCTTCAACCGCTCCAAAACCGCGGCCGCAGCTAGAGCGCGCTTCCGGCGGAGGGAGCCGAAACTTAACGACGAACTCAATTAGCCCGCGTGCCACGCTTTGCGGTGCGGCGGGCTAGCACCGCCGCACGTCGCGCAATAACAAGGGCTGCCCCCAATTCGAGCGGCCTCCATTATGTTGAACGCCGGGCCGGTCATATCGAACGGATCGATGAAGCCGCGGTCCCTACCGCCAACATGGATTCCCGGCCGATATGCGCGCGAACGATGTCCTTAGGGGGCGCCGAACGCGTGGGCAAGGGAGCCGGGGGAGTGTGCCGAGCCCGACGGAACGCACGGAATTCGCTGGCTGCAAGCAGATGCTTTCCGGCATGGCGATGCACAAACTGAACATGCGTCGACGCGTCAAGAATCCTCGCCGGGAAGGAACCATCTTCTTACAATTCTCTTTTAACCGGAAACGCGGAACTGTTCCATGCAGCCAAAGCAGCCTGTGCGCCCTCGAAGGCGTTTAAAACAAACAAGCTCTCTTGCGGACCGACTGCAAGCAAGCGCGGCCTCGGCCGCTTCAGATGCGATCGTGTTGCCGGATGGTCCGGAGCGCGAAGCGCTGCTCAAGAAAGCACGGCTCGCTGAAGCCGGCGCAAGGATCAATGCGTGGCTGACATCTCCAACTCCAACACGGCAGAATGCAAAAAGGAAGGAAAGATGAGCGGGCTCGATGAACGCACTAAAACTCGATTGGAATTCATATTGGACGAAGTCTGCTCGACCCTTCCAAAGGGAGGCGATCACGAGAGTCGCAAGTTCGTTGCCGAGCAGCTTATGCTCTGCGCGCGGGCCGGTAAGACGTCACTCGAAGAACTCGCCTATGCCGGGCAAAGGGCTCTTGTTCAGCTAAGGCGCGTGGCCTCGTCAGCGCGCAGCGATGGCCTGATCGAAGCAGGTTGAAGCAACAGCACAGGTGGACGTAAAGTCCGTTGGTGCGCGTCGCGCTTCGACGACATTGCTTCACGAGCAATATGAGGACCTGCCCCCGTACAACGATGACCTTCATGCCGCCCCCGTCCCCACGCTTTGGCTGATTTCGTTCATCGGCGCGGCGACGGTGGAAATCAGTCAAGTTGGCGCAAACTCAAGTCGAATTTCCGGGTGCCTCTCGAGCGCAACCAATTCTGCCTCGACTCGACACAGGATGGGTGGGCAAAGCAGTGAGCGACGACGACCACCTTCGCCGTCAGGGCCGACAACGCGCGGCCGGCTTGGAATTGCTGAAGCCTGCCGCCAAAACGCGCGCGCCTTCTCGAAGTCGTCCCATGCTGCTACATCGGGCACCGGCGGAATTGTCACCAATTCGCGGCGATCGAAGCCGACCAGGGCCGCATCCACGAGATCTTCGTGTTAATCGGCGTGGGGTCCCGACGCCGATCGGCCCGATAAGTGTCTGATCGACATGGTGTTTGAGGGGTCATGCTTCGTTGCCGATTTACACATGCGAACATCGGCCACATGACGGGCCGCCAACTGCAGCGCCGCCCCGGCAACGAAATCGACGTCGAGAAGGTGCTCCGGGCCTGCGCCCGGCACCGATGTGCCGTCGAGATCAACGCGCACCCGTGGCGTCTGGACCTGGATCGGCGCTGGCATCAGGCAGCGCTCGATCTTGGTTGCATGTTGAGCATCAATCCAGACGCCCATTCCATTCCGGAGCTCGACCACATTCATTGGGGCGCCGAGATGGCCCGCAAAGGCGGCGTCCCCGCGGACCGCGTCCTGAACGCGATGCTGCTCGGCGAAATCATGAAGCACCTGAAGCGGAAGCGCCGTTTTGCAGCGCGTGCCGCATGATGCCGGAAGGTGTGGGGCCAGACGGCAAGGTCATCGCCGTCTCGATTGACGGCAAGCATCGGTTCAGCAAGGTGGCCCGACCGTCGGTGACGCTCGTGGCCGGCCATGGCATCGAGGGGGACGCGCACTACGGCCCGTTCGTGAAGCATCGATATTTGGCGCGGCGAAATCCGCGATCACCCAACCTACGCCAGGTGCATCTCATGCCGAGCGAAACTCTCCTCGTCCTGCGCGCGGCCGGTTACGAGGTCGGACCTGGCGAACTCGGCGAGAACATCACCACCGCCGGTCTCGATCTCGAGGGTCTGGCTTTGAACGCCGAACTCCGGATCGGGGCATCGGCCCACATTCGTCTCACCGGCTTGAGGACTCCTTGCATTCTGATAGATCGCTTTCGATCCGCTTTGAAGGCCCGCCTCGTGAGTGACGAGCCTGGACCGCCCTTCAAAGCTGGAGTCATGGGAGTCGTGATCGAAAGCGGCGACGTCTCGCCTGGTGACGTTATCCGCGTCGATCTCCCTGCGCCACCCCACTTGCTGCTGCCGCCGCTCTGACGCACCACCGGGTCGGTTCAGCCGGTTTCGAGGTCACGAGTGGAATGGCGGCGCCAAAGCTCGATCGAGCCAACCGACCTAGCTACCTCTGCTTGCTAGCAAACATGCGCTCCAGAAAAGCGGCTTGCGCAGGCAGAATTTTCTCCTTTGCGGCGTCGACACCGAACCATTCGGCGCGGTCTACCTCTGGAAATGCCTTGCGGCGTCCGCACCTGGGCGGCCATTCGATCTCGAACGAATTGCTGATCAGGTTCGTGGGATCGAAGTCACTCTTCCCTAAAAACGCGATTACACACTTCCCGCCTCGCTGGCGGATCTCGCCCAGCGGCCGCAACGCGCCGACCGAGGCATGCGGTCCGAGCTCTTCCGCAAACTCTCGCCGGGCTGCGCGCTCTGGATCCTCTTCGACGTCGATCTCCCCCTTCGGGATCGACCAGGCGCCTGCGTCCTTGTTCCGCCAGTACGGGCCTCCGGGATGGACAAGGAGCACTTCCAGCCCATCCGCACGTTCGCGATAGGCCAGGATGCCCGCACTGATCTTTGAGCTTGACCGTTCAGGTTTCGATATAGTCATCTCGGGCAGTACCATCGGTCAAGCGGGCTCAACGCTCTCATCGTATTCGTAACCCCTTGGAAGCGGCCACGGAAGGACGGCCCATGCCGGACGGTCATTGTGTTTGCCTCCTTCCGTGAAAGCCTTCACATCAGCATCTGTCGAAGTTTCAGAGCATCAGCTGGCGCCGCGCTTTTTTGATCGTTATCAAAATAGATGTAGACGTCGATGCCGCGGTTTTTCCAGGAGCGGTTTCGTTTGGCCCATTCCTTTAACGTGCTCTCTGGGTAATGCCCTTTGTAGCGGCCGCCTGGCCCGTGTCCTCGAACGTAGACAAAGTCGGCGGTGCGCTTCCATGGCGCCGGCGCGTCGTGATGGTCTGATAGGCAAAGCGAGATATTTTGGTCCGCCAGCAGTTTCAGGATCTGGGGCGCGTACCAACTTGGATCACGAAATTCAAAACTGTACCGCCGCTTATCTGACAACAATTTGAAAAATGTTCTCAGCCGGTCGGCGTCGGCTTTGAAGTTCGGTGGAAGCTGGAAAAGGATCGGACCAACCTTGCTTCCTAAATGAGACAGTCGGTCTTCCAGCAATTCGAGACTGTTGACGGAATTCTCCGACAAGCGCTTCCAGTGGGTGATGAACTTCGATGCCTTCCAAGCGAAGACGAAATCTCTCCCCGTCAGCTCGCGCCAGGTCTTGACGGCTTCCGGCGTCGGCGTCCTGTAGAACGCCCCATTTAACTCTGTCGTCTGAAACTGACTCGCATAGAATTGAAGCTGCGACTTGAGCGGGAGCCCCTTCGGGAAAAAAGGTCCTCGCCATGAATCATAATGCCAGCCCGACGTGCCGATCAGAACGCGAGCCATCGCTTTACGGCTTCATGACAACCTTGATGCAGCCGTCCTTCTTGGCGCGGAAGGTCTTATAAAGTTCCGGCCCCTCCTCAAGCGTGGCGCGATGCGTAATTACGAACGACGGGTCGATTTCGCCCTTCTCGATCCGTTCGAGTAGGTTGGGAAGATAGTGCTGCACGGGTGTCTGGGCCATGCGGAACGTCAGGCCGCGGTTGATCGCGGATCCCATCGGGATCTTATCGAGAAGGCCTCCATACACACCGACGATCGACACCGTTCCGAAATTGCGGCAGCAATGAATTGCCTGTCGAAGCACATGCGGGCGGTCCGTGCCCATGAAGGTTGCGACCTTGACCCGATCGACCACGGCATCGAAGCCGGAGCCGATGTCAGGTTCTGTCCCCACGGCGTCGATGCAGGCATCGGCGCCGCGACCGTCCGTCAAATCCTGGATGCGGTCGTAGATATCTTCCTTCTTGAAATTCAATGTCATCGCGCCGGATGCCTGCGCCAGCGCCATCCTCTCCGGTACGGTATCGATGGCGATAACCCGTTCGGCGCCCAACAGGAATGCGCTCTTAATCGCAAACTGACCCACGGGACCACAGCCCCACACGGCGACCGTCTCGCCGCCTTTGAGATTGCAGAAATCGGCGGCCATGAAGCCGGTCGGGAATATGTCGGACAGGAACAGGACCTGCTCGTCGCTGAGGCCTTGCGGCACCTTGATGGGGCCGACGTCGGCGTAGGGTACGCGCAGGTACTCGGCCTGCCCACCTGAGTACCCGCCGAGCATGTGGGAGTACCCGAACAGGCCGGCCGGCGAATGTCCCCACAGCTTCTCGGCCATCTTGTGGTTAGGGTTCGACCGCTCGCAGCCAGAAAAGAAGCCCTTCTTGCAGAAGAAACACTCGCCGCAGGAGATCGTGAACGGCATCACTACCCTGTCGCCAACTTTGAGCTTCTTGTTGTCGGCTCCGACCTCGACGACTTCGCCCATAGTTTCATGGCCCAGGACATCGCCCTTTTCCATCGACGGCATCACGCCGTCGAACAGATGGAGATCCGAGCCACAGATGGCACAGGCCGTAACCTTGATGATGGCATCTCGCCCGTCCTGGATCGTCGGATCCGGCACCGTCTCGCAGCGGATGTCGTTTTTGCCGTGCCAAGTCAGCGCCTTCATCGGGTTTCTCCATCGGAATGTCGGAGACACAAACGCTGGGCGGAGATTCCGTTCCTGTTGCCAACGGGATGCAAAAGGAACACCAGTTTGTCCGGGGGGTTGGGTCTTTGACCTGACCCCACGGAGATACTCTATGACGGCTACCCGACGATTCGCGATCGTGACCGGCCAGCGATCAGGAGGTCGTATCCCTCCTTGGCGCAGCGCTTGGCCAGTTCCAAACCGATGCCTGTCGAGGCGCTCACTTGATCTTCAACTTCGATAACAGAGTCCGATCAATCCTCTGGCGGATTTGCTCAAAATCGCATTGGGCTGGCTTTTTATCGGGTCGCCACCGCAGGATGGAAGTGCCGTGGCGGAACCGGCCGCCCGTAAAATGATCGTAGGAGACTTCGACTACGTATTTCGGCTTCACTGGCTGCCATTCCGCAGACCGTTTGGTCGACCATCGGCTCGGACCACCTGGAGCGTTTCCCGTAAAGCTTCGATCTTGCTTTATTGCCTCAAGCTTGTCGGTGAGAGCCGGCTTGTCCTTGGCTTTGATACCCGACGAAAACCCCACGTGATGAAGCAGGCCATCGGCGTCGTAGAGCCCGAGAAGAATAGAGCCGACGACCCTCCGACCTGATTGAACGTTTTCCCCATGCCGGAAGCCGCCGATGACGCAATCCGCGCTTCGGTAACGCTTGATCTTTTGCATGCCGTCGCGGTTGCCCGCTTGATACGGGAGATCGACGCGCTTGGCGATCACGCCATCGCTTCCGCCTCCCGCCGACGCAAGCCAGCGATGGGCGTCCTTTAACTTCAGACTGGCGGGAGAGAGACGAAAACGGCCTGCGCTCGTGAAGTGACGCGCAGCGAATTCTTCGAGCAACGGCCGCCGCTTTGCGAGCGATTTGGTCTCAAGCTCGATCCTACCCTCCTTCAGAATGTCGAACGCCAAAAACAAAGCCGGCGTTTGCTCCGCCAGCTTCTTCACGCGGCTCGCAGCCGGATGGATGCGTTGCAAGAGATCGTCGAATGAAAATCGGCCTTCGATCGGAACTACGATCTCGCCGTCCAGGATGAAACGGTTCTCGCGTAACTCAAGCGCGGCAGCAGCAAGCTCCGGAAAATAGCGCCTTAAATCCTGACCCGACTTCGAATACATGGTGACGGCGTCAGCGTCGCGCGTCAGCAAACAACGGAAACCGTCCCATTTGGGTTCGTATTGCCATTCATCGCCGATCGGGATGGCGTCGACCGATCGCGCTTCCATAGCCTCGATATGATGGCGATCGTTCCTCAAGCCGCCCTGCGCTTCCGGCCGCGTTGGGTCGCCCCTCGTTTCCGACCCTTCGGTGACGTCGTGGCTTTCTTGCGGCCCAGGCTTTGCTTCAGCGCATCCATCAAATCGATGACGTTGCTTTCCTCTTCCTTTTCTTCTGGCGCTTCGATCGTCTTGCCCGCGGCCTTGCGCTTGACCAGCGCCTTCAGCGCAGTCTCATACTTGTCCTTGAATTTGTGCGGATCGAATTTGGAGGCCTTTGTGTCGAGGATATGGGCCGCAAGGTCGACCATATCCTTCGACACCTTCGGACTGGGTATATCGCCGAAGTAATCGTCCTCGTCCCTCAATTCGTAAGGATATCGGAGGGTTGTGCCAAGCAGCCCCTTGCCTAGGGGTTTCAGCGCAATGACATGCTCCCTGTTTGCAAGGACAACGCGCGCAAGAGCGACCTTGTCTTTTCGCTTCATGGCGTCGCGGATCACGGCAAAAGCATCCACCCCAGCTTTGCCGTTGGGCACGATATAATAGGGCTTGTCTAGATATCGCTCATCAATCTCCTCGGCTGGAACGAAGTCGTCGATTTCGATCGTGTGGGTGCTTTCGAGCTTCACGGCCTCGAGCTCTTCCTCGTCGATCTCGACATACCGGCCCTTGGATAGTTCGTAGCCCCTGCCCTTATGGTCCCTGTCCACGACCCGGCCCGTCTGCTCGTCGACCAACTGCTGTTTCAGCCTGTGGCCGGTCTTGGTGTTGATCTGATGAAAATGGGTCTTCTCGGCCTGGGTCGAGGCTGGGTAGAGGGAAATCGGGCAGGTGACGAGCGAGAGCTTAAGTGAGCCATTCCAATAGGCACGAGGCGCCATTTCGATCCTCCGGTTGGGTGGAACTTTAACCGCCGCGGGAACTTTCCGTTCCGTCTCTCTCCGATCTCGACGGTGCCGGCATGGTCAAGAAGCTGCTTGCAAGATACCGAGCCAAACGCGATTTCACCAAGACGGCCGAACCCCGCGGAAGTGCTGAGGTCAAGGCGTCGAAGAGCCTCCGATTCGTGATTCAGAAGCATGCGGCATTGCACCTGCACTATGATCTGAGATTGGAATTGGATGGCGTCTTCAAATCCTGGGCTGTCACCAAGGGACCTTCCCTCGATCCGCATGACAAGCGGCTCGCCGTCGAGGTCGAGGATCATCCACTGGATTACGGCGACTTCGAAGGCACCATTCCAAAGGGCCAGTACGGCGGAGGTACCGTCATGGTCTGGGATCGCGGATACTGGGACTGTGAGGATCCCGAGGCTGGCTATGCAAAGGGCAAGCTGGATTTCACTCTCGAGGGTGAAAAACTCTATGGCGGCTGGGTTCTGACCCGGATGCGCCAGCGAGACGGCGAAAAGCGCGCCAACTGGCTTCTGATCAAGCATCGCGACGAGTGTGCCCGGGAAGGGAAGAAAAACCGCATTCTGGAGGAGGACAGGTCAGTCGCCTCAGGCCGATCGATGGACGAGATCACGGCGGGCAAAGGTCGGGGACCCAAGCCGTTCGTCACGGCCAATAAATTGCGGATGAGATCGCGCGCGCCCGCAAAAGCGGAATGGAAATCGCACCGTGCTGCGGCGCGCTCGTCGCCGACGCACAAGGGTTCGCGCGCTATCGCGGGACGAAGCCGGCGCTCCGCCGCAAAGAAGTCTTCCAAAAATACCCGGGCTGCTTCCGATGGCATGCCGCCGTTCGTCTCGCCGCAATTATGCGTTTCGGTGGATCGTCCGCCGGCAGGCACCGATTGGGTCCACGAGATCAAGTTCGACGGATATCGCATCCAGGTTCGGGTCGAGGACGGCAGTGTTACCTTGAAGACCCGCAAAGGCCTGGATTGGACGTCCAAATTTAGGGCGATCGCAACGGCCGCCGCCGCACTGCCCAACTGCATCGTTGATGGCGAGATCGCTGCGCTCGATCATCGCGGTTCTCCGGATTTCGCGGGTCTGCAGGCTGCCCTGTCGGACGAAAAGACCGGTGACCTGATCTTTTTCGCCTTCGATCTTATTTTTCTTGGTGGGCAGGATTTACGCCGGGAAAGCGTTACCGATCGCAAGCAGAAGCTGAAGCGATTACTCGAGAAGGCATACGGGAAGGATCAGGCCGAAATTCGCTATGTCGAGCATTTCGAAACAGGGGGCGATGCGGTCCTCAAATCTGCTTGCCGCATGTCTCTGGAAGGCATCGTCTCAAAACAGGCCAGCGCGTCGTACGTGTCCGGACGGACAGACACCTGGACCAAGGCCAAGTGCCGGGCTGGGCACGAGGTGGTCATCGGCGGTTGGAATAGTAACGGGAGCCAGTTCAAATCTCTCATGGTCGGGGTGTATCGCGGCGATCACCTGGTCTATGTCGGCAATGTCGGAACGGGCTATGGCGCCGACAAGGTATCGCGCCTGATGCCGAAGCTGAAGGCTGCGGCCTCCGAGACCAATCCGTTCGGCGGCAAGGATGCGCCTCGCAAGAAGTCCGGAATGCATTGGTTGAAGCCGGAACTCGTGGCTGAGATCGAGTTTGCGGGGTTCACCGGCGCCGGCATGATCAGGCAGGCCGCGTTCAAGGGGCTGCGCCAGGACAAACCCGCCAAGGAAGTGGAAACCGAAGGACCGGCACCGGCCGATCAGGTCGAGATCGCAGAGCCAACTCCCAAACACGCGAGGAAACGGCCCGCGACATCATCGAGCGGTTCCTCTGACGGACTGGTGATGGGGGTCGCTCTCAGCCGTCCCGACAAGATTCTGTGGCCCGACGAAGGGCAAGGCGCGATCACGAAGCTCGATCTCGCAATGTATTTCGAGAGTGTCGGCGACTGGATGATCCAACATCTGAGAGGCCGCCCATGCTCGATTATCAGGGCTCCGGACGGTATCGAGGGACAGCGCTTCTTTCAGCGTCACTCGATGAAGGGCGGATCTAGTCTGCTCGAGCAGGTCACCGTTTCCGGCGATCGCAAGCCCTATGTCCAGATCGACCGCGTCGAGGGTCTGGCAGCCGTGGCCCAAAGCGCCGGCGTCGAACTTCATCCCTGGAACAATCAGCCGGGCGAGCCAGCCCTGCCCGGCCGTCTCGTGTTCGACCTGGACCCGGCGCCGGACGTGGATTTCGAGGCCGTCATCACCGCCGCAACGGAAATGCGCGACCGGCTCGCCGAGCTAGGTCTTGTGTCATTTTGCAAGACGACCGGCGGCAAAGGTTTGCACATCGTGACGCCGCTTGCCCGGCCGAAGAAGGCACAAAAATTCGATTGGGCCTCCGCCAAGCAGTTCGCGCGTGAGGTCTGCAGCCAAATGGCGAGCGACAGTCCGGACCGCTACCTGATCAACATGAGCAAGGCAAAGCGAAGCGGAAAGATATTCCTGGACTATCTCCGGAATGACCAGTTCTCGACCGCGGTCGCGCCGCTTTCCCCGCGGGGCCGATCGCATGCCCCGGTCTCGATGCCGATCGTCTGGGCGGAGGTCAGGCGAGGCCTGAATCCTTTGCAATTTACCATTCAGACTGTTCCTGGCCTGCTCAAGAAGTCGAAGGCTTGGGACGACTATTGTCAGGCCGAACGTCCTCCGCTGCAAGCCATAGCGAATTTGGCAAGGCAATGTCGGCTCATTCGTGCAGCCTGACGAAACAGCGGTTCAGTACATTGGATGCCGCACTTGGAAATGTACGAAGCGGTGGAGTGACGACCAGTAATGAAATGGACGCCGACAACATGCTGAGCAAGTTTGCGCGAAGGCGCCTACCGACAAGGGGGCTTTACGAAACCTCGGAACAGAGGCATGCATGCCGCTAAAGGACCAGATCAAAAATCTGACGCGCAAGCTGGTCGAGGACAAGCCCGACGAAGCTGCCCTTGGCCGCATGGTCCGTCGCATGGTCCGGAAGAGCACGGTAACGCGCCTTCATTTCAGGGATGACGGCATCATTCCCAATCATCCGCATTGGCCCTTGCTGGTTTATCGCCGCGCCGTCACGCTCGCGCGCGGCTACGATCCGGCAGCAAGCATTGATGCGCTGTTCTCCGCTAATGGGTGGGGCCGCTCTTGGCGCGACAGCATCTATGACTTTCTTCATTACCACTCGCAAATCCACGAGGTTCTCGGCGTCGCGAAGGGCCATGCCATCGTGGAGTTTGGGGGCATCAAGGGAAAGCGCATCATGGTACGGGTGGGCGATATCGCAATCCTTCCGGCGGGCACCGGCCATCGCCTGATCGAGGCAAGCAAGGATTTACTGATCGTCGGCGCCTACCCGGCGGATGGAACCTACGACGAATGCACGGATACGCGCGATGCCGTCGAAGCGCGCAAACGCATTGCGAAAACGAAGCGGCCCAAAAGCGATCCCGTACACGGAAAGCGCGGCGGACTCCTTGAAGCATGGAAGCGAGGTCACAACTGACGGATCGATTCGATAACCTGCGGCGAATCTAGCCAAGCGCGGCAGCGGTCGCGAAGATTCGACGTCGCGGCAGCGAACTCAACCAGTTTCAGACGCAGTATCTGATGGGCCGCGTCAGAAGGTCAAAACCATGAACGAACAAACCGCCCGCGTCTGGGATCTCATCGAAAAGTCGGAGCATGTATGCTGACGACCCGCCTGCACCAGCGCGATCAGGACGACGACGACAGCCAGCATCATTTCGGGCATGAAGCGCTGATAGCCGTAGCGAATACCGAGATCGCCGAGGCCGCCGCCGCCAACCGCACCAACCATGGCAGAATAGCCGAGCAGGCTGACGAGAGCGGGCGGCACAGCCGCCCGCCCGCTCGCGTCATGGAAGACGGGTACATCCGCCGCGTCCCATGTCACTTCCGGTTCTTGTCGAGAGCCTGCGCCATTTCGAGATGGTGCTGCAAATGCGGCAAGGTCTTTCCGGCCCAGTCCTTCAGTTTCGGATTGTCGCCGCCCTTGGCATAGCGCTCGAAGAGGGAAACGGCATCCTTGTGCGCGCTGACCTGCATCGGATCGTATTCGGAAACAAAATCCTCGGGCTTCGTGTCATTCAGCTTGTCGATCTTCTTCTGCGATGAACTGTCGAGCGCGGCCGGAATCTCCGCCTTGACGTCGCCGCTGGTGACGAGCGCCTTCAATTCGGTGCTGGTCTTGGTGTGGTCGGTGACCATTTGCTCGGCGAATTTCCTTTCGTCGGCATTGCCCTTCTGAAGCGCGATTTTGGCAGCGGCAATCTCGGTCATATCGCTGATAGCCGCTTCCTTTACGAAATCCGCGGTCGTGGGCGCAATGCCAAGGGTGGAATTGACGCCGGTTTTCTCGCCAACCGACTGGGCAAGCGCGGCGGATGAAAGAAAGCAGGCAAAAACAGCAATAAAAGCGGCGCGTTTCATGGGACGACCTCAAGGCTGGATTCCCGGCGGCAGGCCGGGGAATGTCCGCCTAACGGAGGAAGCGGGAACTAGTTCCATACGGCACTCTTATCGTCGCGCACGTAGCGAGACATGGCGCCGATATACGGCGCCGCGGTTTACCGGACGGCTGTCTCATTTTGCCCGCGGGGAACACCTTGACCACTTCAAAGCTCACGCCAAAAGTCCAGAGACGCGCCACCTTTCGCTTTAAGAACTTTTTCAAGAAACTTGGTCCCGGCCTCATCACCGGCGCGTCCGACGACGACCCTTCCGGCATCGGCACTTACAGCCAGGCAGGGGCGCAGCTTGGCTTTGGTATCGGCTGGACGATGCTTCTCACCTACCCGCTGATGGTCGCCATCCAGGAAATCTCGGGCCGCATCGGTCGCGTCACCGGCCATGGCATCGCAGGCAATGTCTGCCGAAACTATGGCCCTGCCTGTGTCTGGAGCCTTGTCGTTCTTCTCTTCATCGCCAATACGATCAATATCGCGGCCGACCTTGGCGCCATGGCTGATGCGCTGAAACTTCTCATCGGCGGACCCGGCATCCTTTATGTGGTGGCGTTCGGCGCGGTCTCCATCCTGGCGCAGATATTCTTCAACTACGACCGCTATGTCGCCATCCTCAAATGGCTGACGCTTTGTCTCTTCGCCTATGTCATCGCGCTCGCCGTCGTTCACGTGCCCTGGGGGCAAGCGGCCCGAGGCATTCTCATTCCGCAGATTCAATGGAATGGCGGCTTCCTGACCACGCTCGTCGCCATTCTCGGCACGACCATCTCGCCCTATCTGTTCATCTGGCAATCCTCGACCGAAGCCGAGGAACAACGCGTCGACCACAAGAAGACACCCCTAAAGAAGGACGCGACCGACGCGCGCGAGGAATTCCAGCGCATCCGCCTCGACACGATGATTGGCATGGCTTTCTCCAATCTCATCGCTATATCGATTATCATTACGACGGCGGCGACGCTTCATGCCCACGGCAAGACCGATATCGCAAGCTCCGCCGATGCCGCCAAGGCACTGGAACCCATCGCCGGACCCTTCGCCGGCCTGATTTTTTCGCTCGGCATCATCGGCACCGGCCTTCTTGCCATTCCCGTGCTGGCAGGCTCAACCGCCTATGCCATTGGCGAAGGCCGCAAGTGGAAAGTAGGGCTGTCCCGCAAGCCGCGCGAAGCCGTCGCATTCTATACGGTGCTGGCGCTTTCCGGCCTGGTAGGCATCGGTCTCAATTTCACGCCCATCGACCCCATGAAGGCGCTCTACTGGAGCGCGGTCATCAACGGCGTCCTTGCTGCGCCCGTCATGGTCATCCTCATGTTGCTGGTGCGCCGCAAAGAGGTCATGGGAAAACTGGTCGTCAAGGGCTGGCTCTATTGGCTGGGATGGGCCTCGACCGTGGCCATGGGCTTTTGCATTATCGGAATGGCCGTAAGCCTGTTCACAGGCGGGCACTGAGCCCAAGTTCCGCCTTGCACCCCAGCGTCTCCTGGCAGACAAAACGCCGCATGCGGGGCTTTTCTTGGCGGGTCTGGGTGGTGGCGCTCGTTATTCTGGCGAGCGGGATGGCGGCTGCGCTGGCCGAGCCCGAAAAAAGACCGATGACGACAAGCCCGCCGACCCCGACACCGGGGAGAGCACTGTAGAAGAAAAGACGCTCGGCCTCCTGCCGCAGCCGTTTCAGTCCTATGGGGTCAAGTTCGCTGCGACCTATATCGGCGAGAGCCTCGGCAATGTTTCGGGCGGGCTCCGGCGTGGCGCCATTTACGAGGGACGGCTCAACCTTGCCGTCGACATAGACCTTGGGCGACTGGCCGGGTGGGAGCAATGGGCGTTTACGCCAACGTCTTTCAGATCCACGGGCAAGGACTTTCACGGAATTATCTCCAGAACTATCTGGTCGTCAGTGGCATTGAAGCGCTGCCCGCGACGCGTCTCTACGAAGCCTATGTTGAAAAACAGTGGGGCGCCAAGACCGTGTCGCTGAAATTTGGGCAACTTGCCGCGGACTCCGAATTCTTCAACACCAAATACACCGTCCTGACCAACGCCTCGATGGGATGGCCCGCCATCACTTCCCTCGACCTCTTGAGCGGCGGCCCGTCGCCGCCGCTCTCGGCCATGGGCGCGCGCGTTCTTGTCAACTTTAACGAAAGCTGGTCCGCGCTCGCCGGCATCTTCGACGGCAACCAGGCGGGGTACGGCACTGATGATCCCCAGCAGCGCGATCGCTACGGGCTTAACTTTCGCGTCACCGACGCGCCGCTGCTTCTTGGGCAATTGCAATATGCCTGGCACAACAAGAAAGGCGATCCGGGCCTTGCGGGAAGCATCAAGCTTGACGGGTGGCAGAACTTCGGCCGCTATGATGATTTGCGCTACGCCTCAAACGGCGTCTCCTTCGCCAGCCCGCTCGCCGCCACGCAGCCCGCGATGTTGCGCGGCGATAGCGGCATCTGGGCCATCGCCGAACAACAAGTCCTGAAAGTGAAGGGGTCAGACGATAGGGGCATCGGCGTTTTTGCACGCGTGGCGGAAAGCCCCTCCCGCGCAAGCCTGATTGATTTCTACGCCGATGCGGGGGTTGAGTTCATCGGTCTTGCCGACGCACGGCCCGACGACAAATTCGGCATCGCGGCAGGCTATGCGCATGTGGGGCGCGCCGCGCAGGCGCTCGACGCGGACTTTGCAGCCGCCACTCCTTCATGGCCAAGGCGCAGCTTCGGGAGTCTCATCACAGCAGTCTACCAATACCAGATCCGCGACGGCTGGACCGCGCAACCCAATCTTCAATACATCATCCGGCCCGGCGGCGGAGCAACCGATCCGGTGGGGCCGCAGCCCGGCCGCGCCTTGCGCAACGCCACGGTGCTGGGGCTTCGCACCACGCTCAAATTCTGAACAGCCATCTGCTTGCGACCCGTTGCTCCATCCGGGCTGTTCTACCCGGATAAAACGCTTATCCCAGCTTCGGCCGGCGCGAGGCTTCCCCAGGGCATTCACGAACCCCCATCCGGATATAGTCGGTCACGCGCGGCACGGTTGCGATATCGGCGGCCACGGCATCGCAGCCCGCATCACGCAGCGCTTCCGCCGAAAAACCGCCCGTCAGGAGACCAATGCTGGCCGTGCCCGCGCGCAACGCCGCCCTGGCATCGGACGGCGTATCGCCGACCATCACCGCGTATTCGGGTGACGCCCCCAGAGCCCGAAGCGCGCTTTCAAGAATGCCAGGGGTAGGCTTGCCCTCAGGCACATCCGCGCCGCAGCTGATGGCTCTGATGAAGGGATCGATGCCAAGTATTTCGCGGTACCGCCCAAGGCTCTTGCCCCTGCAATCGGTTGCGAGCGCCAATGCCGTATCCACCCTGCTCAAACTGCGCAGCGTATCCCGCACATGGGGAAAGGACCTTACCTCCATAAGGTAGTCACGCTCGAAATTCGCGCCGCGCTCCTTCAGGATTTCGTTCCGCGCTTTTTCGGACACCTCCGGCAGCAAGGCTTCAAGCATATCCGTGCCATCCATGCCCGACAGCGCCTGAAGCGCCTCGCGGGACACGGGATGGCCGGCATCCGCCAGCGTTTCCTGCCAGCAGCGAAGGCTTAGTGGGACGCTGTCGACCAGCCTCCCCTCGATATCGAAAAGGATGGAGTACTTATGCATACTCTTCTCTCTTGAACGGAACTACCGAGCGCAACAAAAGGTTCATAAAAATGCAATGACGAAAGAACTCGATGCCAAGCTCAAAACCGCCCTCGATGAATCCCGGCTCCTCATCCTGGGCGCGCAGGTGTTGTTCGGCTTTGCCTTTCAGGGCGTCTTTCAGGAGCTCTTCCGCAATGTCTCGCCGGCAAGCCGCTGGCTGCAAGGCGCGGCACTTGCGCTTTTGTGCGCGAGCGTCGGACTTCTGATTGCGCCCTCGATGTATCACCGGGTGGCCTGCCGCGGGCAAAGCCGCCATCGCGCTATCCATGTGGCAGGAACCCTGACCGGCTGGAGCCTCTTGCCGTTTACACTTGGCCTTGGAGCCTCGGCCTTCGTCGTGTTCGACACCATGGCCGGGCGCGAATTCGGGATTGCCATGGGCGCGGCTCTGGCCGCAACCGGCCTTGCGCTGCTCTTCGGCCTCGGTATGGCGCTTCGAAAGCAGGCCAAGCCGTTTCCGCCCGAGAGCGAGACGCCGCTCAAGCCGAGGATAGAGCAACTGCTCACGGAAGCCCGCGTCATCATTCCGGGCGGCCAGGCGCTGCTCGGCTTTCAGTTCGTTGCCACCCTCACCAAAAGTTTTCACGATCTGCCCGGCTGGGTGCAGGCCGTGCATGCCGCGGGGCTCATTGCCGTGGCGCTATCCGTCCTCCTGCTGATGACGCCCGCCGCGCTGCATCGCCTGGCGTATCACGGCGAAGACGACCCGGAGTTCTTCCGCATCGGCTCCGGACTCGTCATTGCGGCAGCATTGCCCCTTGCGCTCGGTATCGCGGCCGACATCGCAGTCGTGTTTCATGTCGTGAGCAAGGACACAGCCGTGGCCATCCTGTCCGGCGTCGCCGCGTTCCTTGCGCTCATGATGGCATGGTATGTTTTTCCGCTCGCGCATCGCGGGGCGTCCCATGGGAACGCTTAAGGCCTCCCGCGGCGACCGGGCGGCGCATCTTTGCATCGACATGCAGCGGCTTTTTGCCGAAGGAGGACCATGGCCCACACCCTGGATGCCCCGCGTATTGCCGACGATTGAGAAGCTCGTCGCCCGCGCGCCGGAGCGCACCATCTTCACGCGCTTCATTCCTCCGAACGCGCCCGAGGACGCCTCCGGGATGTGGCGAGCCTATTACGCCAAATGGCCACATGTGACGCAGCAGACCATGGATCGCGACTTGCTTCGTCTCGTGCCCGAGCTCGAAAGCTTCGCGCCGCCAGCCCACATCGTCGACAAGCCCGTCTATTCCGCTTTCGCCACAGGCGCCTTGCGGGCGTATCTTCAGGACAAGGACGTCGACACGCTGCTCGTGACCGGCTCCGAGACCGATGTCTGCGTGCTCGCCACCGTGCTCGATGCCGTCGACTGCGGCTACCGGGTCATTGTCGTGAAAGACGGGCTTTGCTCCTCATCCGATGCTGCCCATGAAGCCTCGCTTCATCTCTATTCCCAGCGCTTCGACATCCAGATTGAGCTCGCTGAGGCTGACGAGGTGCTGGAGACGTGGCGGCCCTAGAACGGCATGAAGCTTCGATGACGTCAGGAACGACGCGGTTCTGCCGGCGTTTGGCTTTTTTCACCAATACAACGCTGGAGAAAGCCATGGCAGAACGCGAGACAGGAAATCTTATCGGCAGCGACAAGGTGGAAGGCACCGCCGTTTATGGCGCCGATCAGGAGAAGATTGGCAGCATCGAGCGCGTCATGATTGACAAGGTGTCGGGCAAGGTCGCCTACGCCGTATTGAGCTATGGCGGCTTTCTTGGCATCGGCGACGACCATTATCCGACGCCCTGGTCCAGCCTCACCTATGACACCAACCTCGGTGGCTACCGCACTAACATCACCAAGGACCGGCTCGACAAGGCGCCGCGCTACGCAAGCGAAAATGACTGGAGCTGGGATCGCGAAAACGACCAGCGCGTCTACGACTATTACCAGGCCTCTCCTTACTGGTGACAAGGCCGCCGTCAGAAGCCCTTCAAACCAGCGCCGGGCTTTCGGCCGTGGAACCACGTCCGGTTCCGCAGCTTATCATCACGATTTCATTCCAACGGAGGCACGCCATGAGCAAGACCAAGACCCTGAACGATCTTTTCCACGACACCCTCAAGGACATCTACTTCGCAGAAAAGAAGATCTTGAGCGCCCTGCCGAAGATGGCCAAGGCGGCCCAGAGCGAAGAATTGCGGGCCGCGTTCGAGAAGCACCAGGTAGAGACCGAAGGCCAGATTGAGCGGCTGGAATCGGTGTTCGAGGCCATCGAGGCCCGTCCGCAAGGCAAGACCTGCGATGCCATCATGGGCATTCTCGATGAAGGCAAGGAAATCATGTCCGAATACAAGGGCGCGCCAGCGCTCGACGCCGGCCTGCTCGCCGCGGCCCAGGCCGTCGAGCACTACGAGATTTCTCGCTACGGCACGCTCATCACCTGGGCGGGCGAACTCGGCCTTACCGATGCCGTGAAGCTTCTGAAAGAAACGCTGGCCGAAGAGAAGAAAACCGACGAGACCCTGACCAGCCTTGCGAAAAGCGTCGTCAATGCCGAGGCGGAAGCCGCCTAGTTTTGGTCAAGCGTCGTTCAGTCATGGGTTATTGAGGCGGGCCGCTTCAATAACCCAACTGACTCTTGATGCGACCTGGCCAAGTCTTAAGAAGTCTTGCAATCGCGGAGGAATGCCCATGGCGAAGAAAGCCAAAAAAACCAAGAAGGCGAAAAAGCGCCGTTACGCGAAGAGCTCCGGCAGCGACGTCAAAAGCGAGATGCGCCGGTACAAGAAGGGCTCTGCCAAGAGCGGGCGCGGCGGCAAGGGCGGCAAGGTGAAAAGCCGCAAACAGGCGATTGCCATAGGCCTCTCGAAAGCCCGCAAGAAGGGCAAGAAAGTGCCAAAGAAGAAATCCCGGTCTTAAGCCAGAGCTTCTGCCCGCACGGCACGTCCATGCGGGCATTTTTTCTGCGTGCAAGAAAGAGGCGGACGCGCTAGAACGCGGGCGCGCTCGCCCGCGTCCTGCGCCGTGTCGCGGAGCCAGGTGTACAGGCGATGAGCTACTTGTGGCCCCGCGCCACGAAAACATCGATGTCCTACATGGTAGCTTCCCGAAGGAGACCGTGGCTTGCAGTAAGCGTAAACGGGAAGAGGGCTTCGGCAGAAACCGTCTCTTCGTTCAACCCGCCGCTGGATGAAGTCGCGCTCCAGATCCGAGAGCGGGATTGCGAGCAGTTTGCGATACCGCGCGATGTTGCTGCGATGGGCGCGCAGGGCGCACATCTGAAAGCAGCCGCCCGCCCGTGACGGGGCCGCTACGCGGCCCGCGGCAAATCCCGCGGGCGCCGCTCAAGATGCCGCCGCAAAGCATCGCTTTCGATGTCGATGCGTTCCTGAAAGCGCCTGCGCTCCGGCCCGTCGGCCGTGTCCCGGAGCCAGGTGTAGTAGGCGATGATCTTCTCATGGCCTCGCGCCACAAACGCATCCACGTCAAACATGGCGGCTGCCCTGGCCGACGTCGTTCACGGTCGGAAGCGTGAAGGGGAAGAGGGCCTCCACCGAAGCGTTCTCTTCGTTCAACCGGCGTTCAATGAAAGCCCGCTCCAGATCCGAGAGCGGGCTCGCGAGCAGCCTTCGATAGCGCGCGATATTGCTGCGATGCGCGCGGAGACGTGCCAGGGTCTCGTCCAGCATGCCGGTGCTCCTCATGCTGCCACCGCCCGTTCGGTTGAACGCAAGCGGCAGGGCTTGCCGCCCGGCGGATGACGCGGCCCGCCATCCAGCTCACACAAGGCTTCAAGAATGGCATCGATGGAGACCGGCTGCTTGAGGCCCTTCGGTGAGCGCATCGCAGGGCAGGATGCGATAGCGGAAGCGTCCGATGCCTAGGATGCAAGGATGGCCCGCTTCTCGGAAAGCGTGAGCCCCTCATGCCGGACCACGTCTCGCGGATGCTCAAAGACCGTGCCCGGATGCAAAAGCGCGTTGAAATCGAAAACGTTGTCGTCGGCGGTCGTCGGCCGCATGGGATCCTCCTGTTCATTGACGATAGTCAAGGAAGCCGAGCGGTTTTCATGCCGCGCGGCTTCCACTAGCGCCCTTAGCTCGCTGGCGTTAAGCCGCCTTGGCTTCCAGTTGCTGCACGTTGTCCCTGCCGCCGCCATTGATGGCGATGCGCCGCGGCTTCATCGCTTCCGGCACCTCGCGCACGAGCTCAATGGTCAGGAGCCCGTTGTCGAAGGATGCGTGCTTGACCTGCACGTAATCCGCAAGGCTGAACTGGCGCTTGAAATTGCGGGTCGAGATTCCCCGATGCAAAAACTGCCGCTCGCCTTTCTCGGGCCTCGCTCCCTCGATCGTGACGGTGTTCTGCTCGGCCGTGACCGAGATGTCTTCCGGCGCGAAACCGGCGACCGCCAATGAGATCTGATAGCGGTCTTCACCCAGCCGCTCAATATTGTAGGGCGGGTAATTATCCTCGCCGGCCCGCTGGGCCATTTCGGCAAGGTCGAACAGGCGATCGAAACCGACGGTCGAACGCCAGAGGGGCGAAAAGTCGTAACTGCGCATAGCCAAATCCTCCAAAGAGCAAGATGGTTACGAGCGGCACCGGACACGACCGGTGCCCGTCTCACCTGACCAGGCCCTACCGGCGCCCGGCCGCCATCCTTCGATGGCGACAAAAAAATTAGCAAAGCGGTTTTTGGTTTCAAGAGGGGGCAGAAAAATTTTTTTAAGGGGCCACCGGAGGCCTGCCCGGGGCCGCATCGGCGGGGCGCCGGCGCTCCGATGGCGCAGAAGCGTCAGCCCGTCAGCCCGCGCTTGCGCTACCAAATTGCGCGGCATGCCGTCTTGCGAACTGCTCAAAGCGTGTCGGCTCGACGCCGAACGCCCTGTGACGCTTCGAGACTGACATGCGATTGCGGGTGCCTGCGCCGCTCCGCTGCCTGTTTGCCCAGCGCACCGATCATGAAGGGCGGCAATCCAGCCGCTTCCATGCCGCGGCGATGCGTCTCGGGATCAATCGGCTCATAGTGGACAGGCTTGCCTGTAACCGTCCCGATGGTTTCGGCGATTTCGGCCATCGTCAGGGCTTCAGGACCCGTAATGTCCAGCGATGCATTTTCAAAACGTGGACGGGTCAGAACCCCGAATGCGATTTTCGCGACATCGAGGATGTCGACCGGCGACAACGCGATATCCGAGTGCGGAAGAGGGAGAACGCCCTTCCCGGCGATGGCGGGCACCGACCGGAGATAGACCTGCATGAACTGGGACGGGCGCAGATGCGTCCAGGCAAGGCCGGACTGTTCGAGATGATCCTCGATGTCCTCGTGCATTTGCGTGAAAGGAAAGGCCGCGGCATCGAAGCCGATGCCGGACTCGCGGCCGGAGAATTTCACCACGGCCGCAACGCCCATGGCCTTGCAGGCGTCGATGAAGGCGGTTTGCGTTTCCACCATATCCGGCGTCGCGCTCGATATCAGCAGCGCGCGGTCGACGCCTTCCAGCGCGGGCCCCACGGTCTCGCGCCGCGCCATGTCACCCATCACGACCTCAACGCCTTCCAGTCCTGCGATGGCATCCGCCTTTCCGCCGTCGCGCACCAGCGCCCGCACGGGCACCTTGTTGTTTGCAAATTCCTTAACGATGGCCGAGCCGCTGAGGCCTGCCGCGCCGGTAACCAAAATCATGCGTTGCTCCAAATGAGGTTGTGACCTCAACGAGACGTGCCGAAAGGGGCAAAGGATTCCCTGGCCCCCGAAATTTTTTCAAGGCAGCCCGAATCCTTTCGTGGGTCCCGGCCGTCTTTCGTGATGAGCCCTTCAACAGGAGACCCACCCATGGCCCTTACGCTCGTGCAATACCGCGTCAAACCCGCGATGATTGAAGAGAACCAGCGCCTTATCGAAGCCGTGTTCGCCGAGCTCGCTGCGCGCAAGCCGGAAGGCGTGAAATACGCCTCCCTTCATCTTGGCGAGGGCCTCTTTTGCCATCTGGTGGATGGCGATACGACGGCCTTGCAGGCGCTGGAGGCTTTCAAGGCGTTCCAGTACAATTTCGAGGCGCGGCGCGAGGCACCCCCGCAGCGAAACGCCGCCATCATGATCGGCAATCATCACATGCTGGCTTTTCCGTGAGGATTTAATCTTGGCAGCAAAGGCTCACGGCAATCCCGGCAGCGGGCAGACCGGCGGCGAAGCGATGGCGCAAACCTTTGCCGCGCTGCGGCCAAAGCTGCACCGCTACTGTGCGCGGATGGTGGGGTCGGCCATCGATGCGGAGGACGTGGTGCAAGACGCGCTCGCCAAGGCCATCGCCGCGCTGCAAGCTGAGCCCGCCATCGCCCATGTCGAGGGCTGGCTCTTCCGCATCGCTCACAATGCGGCCCTCGACTTCCTGCGGCAACGGGCGCGGCAGCAATCCGTCTTTGCAAACGAGGATATCGCGATGGTCCCCGATTTGGTTGACCCCGTGCAGCAGCGCGAGCTCGCCGCGGCTGGCCTGCGCAACTTCATGCGGCTATCGGCATCCGAACGAAGCGCCGTCATCCTCATGGACGTGCTCGGCTACTCACTCGATGAAATCAGCCGCATCACCGAAAGCACCATTCCCGCCATCAAGGCCGCTCTGCACCGAGGCCGCACGCGGCTACGAACCATCATGCAGGAGCCAGCCGATTCCACGCCGCCAGCCTTGCACCCGTCCGAGCGGACCCGCCTTATGGCCTATATCGACCGCTTCAACGCGCGCGACTTCGATGCGGTCCGAAGCATGCTGGCCGAGGATGTCCAGTTGGACCTCGTCGGCAAGACGCGGATGCGGGGGGCCGAGGTTGGCCGGTATTTCGGAAACTACGCGAGCATATCCGACTGGCAGCTTCGGCCTGGCCTCGTCGAAGGCCGGCCCGCGGCCATCGTGATGAACCCTGCGGATCTCGCCGCGCCGCCACGCTACTTCATTCTGCTCGATTGGACGGAGGAACACGTCAGCGGCATCCGTGACTTCCGCCACGTCCACTATGTGGCCGAGGGTGCAGAGATTATCCTGCTGGATCCAAGTAACTGAAGCTCGCATGGTCGCGACAAACTCTGAACGCGGCCGCGCCGAGCGCGCGCTTAGAGGCCTCAAGGCGAGACGCGTCCCGGGTGGTCCCGGGCCGTTTCAAGCGCGCGGCTCAGTTCGTGAAGCTGATACGGCTTGCGAAGAAGCGGAAACTCCACCCCGGATTCGCGTGCGGCATCGCTGTATCCGGTGGCAAGCACGACCGGCAAGGCCGGGTGCTTGCGTTTGAGATGGCGCGCGAGCCCGAGCCCGTCCATCTTGCCCGGCATGACGATGTCGCTAAAGACGATATCGATGCCGTCATGCTCAATTTCGTGAAGCGCGGCATCGGCATCGCTGACCCACTTCACGTGGTAGCCAAGCTCTTCCAGCAACACCGTGCTCGATAACGCAACGTCGGGATTGTCTTCCACCAAAAGAACCGTGCCCGCGCCGCCCGCCATGGCGTCCGACGTGTTACCCGCGGCCTCCTTGCCGATATAGCGCGGCAAGAAAATGGTTACCGCCGTTCCTTCGCCAAGGCGGCTTTCGACCTTGACGAAGCCGCCCGCCTGGTTCGCGAAACCATGGACCTGCGAGAGTCCAAGACCCGTGCCCTTGCCCACGGGCTTGGTCGTGAAGAAGGGATCGAAGACCTTGGCCAGAACGTCTTCCGGGATGCCGACCCCTGTATCCTTGACCGATATCGCGACGTAGTCGCCCGGGCTTTCGGCATCAACCAGATGCTGATGGCTGGCCTCGATGCGAACGGTGCCGCCGGCGGGCATGGCGTCCTTCGCGTTCAAGGTCAGATTGACGAGGGCGGTCTCGAACTCGGCGAAATCCGCAAAGACGGGCCCGAGATTCTCGGGGATGTCTACCTCCAGCTGCACCTTGCTGCCGAGGCCGGTCTGCAATACATCGCGCACCGCGGCGACCGCTTCGCCCGGCCTCAGCTCCACCGGGTCAACTTGCTGGCGGCGGGCAAAGGTGAGGAGCTGGCGCGTCAGCGCCGCGCCACGCTGAAGGCTGGCATCGATGCTTTCGGCCGCGCTGACCGCGCGCGCGTCCACGGCAAAGCGTTTGATAAGGCGCACATGGCCCATGACAGCCATGAGGAGATTGTTGAAGTCGTGGGCGACGCCGCCCGTGAGCTGTCCCAGCGCGTCCATCTTCTGCGATTCCGCGAGCTGCTTTTGCATCCGCTCCAGCTTTTGCTGCGCCTCCCGGCGCTCGGTGATGTCACGCGTGATTTTCGCAAAGCCGATGAGTTCGCCCGCGTCATTGCGCACGGGATCGATAACGACGCTGGCCCAGAAGAACGTGCCGTCCTTGCGGACCCGGAGCCCTTCTTCCTCGTAGCGGCCCTTTTCGCGGGCGATCTGCAAGGCCCGTGCGGGCTTGCCCGCCTCGCGGTCGCCGGGCGTATAGAAGCGGGAGAAATGCTGCCCGATGATTTCAGCCCTTGATGCGCTGGCCGCCCAGATTCCAGTTTGTGACCCGGCCCTCGGGGTCGAGCATATAGAGGGCGTAGTCCGTGACATTGTCGACCAGAAGGCGGAAATGATTCTCACTCTCGCTTAAGGCCGCGCGGGCCCGCATACGCTCGGTGATGTCGCGAGTGATTTTGGCGAAGCCCACGAGCTGGCCGTCCTCGTGAATGGCGTCGATGACGGCGGAGGCGAAGAAGCGAGTGCCGTCCTTGCGCACCCGCCAGCCTTCGGCCTCGAAGCGGCCGGTACGGCGGGCCGTCTCCAGCGCGCGGCCGGGAAGAACGGCCCGGTCCTCCGGCGGATAAAACACCGAAAAATGCTGGCCGATGATTTCGGGTGCTTCATAACCCTTGATGCGCTCCGCGCCTGCATTCCAGCTCGAGACGACGCCACCCGGATCCAGCATGCAAATGGCATAATCCGTGACCCCCTGCACGAGAAGGCGGAAGGCCCGTTCGCTCTCAAGAAGGCTTCGCGCCGGGATCGTCTCTTCCCTCATTTTCAGTCCGCTCTCCTGATGCCGAAACCTGATGCAACGCGGTAAAGGCCGCAACGTTCCTGACCCCGCTCAGCCCGAGCCCGAGAGTCGGTCCCGGATGGCGCAGCCAAGGACGCCGCCGACAAGCGCCAGACCGACCGCATTGGCGAGCACGAGGATGGCATCGCCCCGGCTAAAGCCATAGGCGACCCAGAGACCAAGACCAAGCGCCAGCGCCAGCGCCAGCAAGGTCAAAAGGGAAAGGTCCGCGGTTGAGCCGCGGGGCATCGCCTTGCAAAGTTGCGGCGCATAGGAAAGGGAGGTCAGTGCCGCCGCCAGTACGCCCATCGCCGTCACCATCATGTCCATCGTGATTGGAAAAGCACCTGTCGCAGCTTCGTTCCTTATTGGCTGTCCTTGAGGGCATCGGCCTCCGCCTGGAGGCGTCGGCCGTCACGTCCTAGTCGCTAAAGCGATCCGAGCCGCCAAGGCGCGTCTCGGCCCATAAATGGTAACGGCCGTTTGCCCGGTCGCGCTATCGCGCGCGCACGTGCCCCGCACTTTTTGATTTTGTTTTTTGTGCGTGTCCCTCGTGCAGACCCTCGCGCGTCACGTCTTTCGCCTGACTTTGCGCCCCCGAAGAGGTGCATTCATTGGTTTTCGACGCGGGCTTGGCTGCCAAAACCACTACATGCCGACTTACATCGCTTGCTACCGCTTCGCCCAAGGAGGGGCCGAACAGCATATTGACGCCGAAACGCACGAAGCGGCGCTCGCAATCGCCAAGCACACCCACCCGGACGAACTCACCATCGAGCCCATCTACATTAGGCCTCTGGAAATCTCGGTTTTCCACTCGAAGGACGACGACAATATCCTTGTGACGTGGTTAAGGCGTGCGGAGCAGTCAGCCCGCGCAGCCATGAACACTTCCACCAGCTTGCGTGAAGCCATCCTCTTCATAAAGCGCGGCAAGCCCATCAGCGCCTATCGCTGTTTCATGGACGCCGTCCACTTCGCGGTGGAGGCTAAACCATGACGCTCATCCCCGACCATCTCCGCACCATCATGAAGAACAACGCGCACAATCGTCCTGCCGCTTGCCGAAATCGTGCCGCCGCTTGCATAGCCTTGCTACGAATGGCAGTCGCAAAGCTGCCTAGCTAACTGGCGACGACAGCGAAGGCGTCCTGCGGTCGCCCTCGCCGCCGTCACGGACCGAGAGCTATGATTTCCTCAATGCGCGTTGCTCTCGATGGTCCCTTCGAAGACGCATTTGCGCAGTCGAACTACCAATCGGCGGTCACCCGAGCGGATTTCTCGTAAGGATCGTAGCAAGCTGTCCGATCACAGAAGCAGCCTTTTCCTCGCGGCCAAAAGCATTTCCGGCGGAAATCTTGTGGACGTTGACGATGCGTGCTTTCTCACACTGGAAAGCGGTCCTTGGCGCGTCAGGATCATCTTCGACCACGCACTCGACTTCAACTTCATAAATGCGCGGATATTCGTGGTGAGCTGCCCAAATTGCAGCTTGGTCAAACAGCTTCACCATGTAGATGCGATCGTTCCGACGGATATCTGGCGAGACGCCTGCGTTTCCTTTTCCCCATTCTTTCGTTCATGGCCCCGCCGACCGACTTTCTTCTTCCTCGGTTCGAAACATACAGCACTGGCGAGAACGCCGACTACGGCACGTTGCTGACCGCGGTACGAAGATCAGCGTCGCGCGATCGGCGCTTTCGGCGTCGGTCCCGCACCGAGCGGCAATCGAGTCGTCCCAAAGTCGTCCAGTACGAATTAGGTCTCTCCTTCGGCATCGTGAAGGACAATGGATGGGGCACGCATGACAAGAGCCTACCCTTAACCTCGCCGTAGATCTCTCCGGGATTTCGGGTCAGAGCTGGGTTCGATTCCGATTTCGATTCCGATCAGGGCGATTGTGAAGTCCGGAACGGCATAAGCGTCCCCGCTGCGGGAAGCCTGCTGTTTTATTTTTGTCGGCGAATACCGCGCGTCATCCTGCTGGTATTTGTGCTGGTATCGGCAGCGATCGACGATAAAAGTGGCCTCAAATTCAAATGGTTATGGCTCTAGGCAATTATCGGCCAGGGGCACCACGCTTCGCCCTGCGGGCTACGCGTGGCGCAGCCGCGCGCAGCGGGAGCGAAGACGGACTCAGGCGACCGGGATTGGCGGCGCGATGCCAAAGCCTGTATGCTCCCACCGTCATCCACAGAGCGACCGCCATGACCGATCTCAGCTTTGAAGCCGCCCTGAACGAGCGCGTCGACGACATGCTCGACGCCTGCACCCGATGCGGCAAATGCGTCGAGGTCTGTCCGAGCGTGGCGCCTGCCAATCTCGGCGGGGCTCTGCCCACCGATGTCATCGCGGGCGTGATCGATCTCGTGCGCACCGGCGACGGCCCGGAAGCTTCGCGCAAATGGGCGTCCGCCTGCATGCTGAGCGGCCATTGCATCGAGGCCTGCGATGAGGGCGTCAATCCGCGCTTCCTGCTCGCGATGGCGCGCGGCGCGATGCGGCGGAAGGAATCCGACCTGGCCACGCGGCGCCGCGCGGGCGTCACCCGGTATCGCGAGACCAGCCGCGACGTCGCCACGCTGTCGCGGATGCAGCTCGACCACGCCGCGCTGGAGCGGCTTGGCCAGGGCACGGCCTCGCTGGCGTCATCCGGCGAAACACCGGACTTCGTGTTCTATACCGGCTGTAACGTGCTCAAGACACCACACATCGCACTGCTCGCGCTCGACGTGATGGACGTGCTCGGCATCTCCTATTCGGTAATGGGCGGTCCCAGCCATTGCTGCGGCGTGATGCAGCTTCGCACCGGCGACGCCGAGATGTCCGGCCGCATGGGCACGAGCTCCGTCGACAAGATGTCGAACAGCAAATCGGGCGTGCTGTCCTGGTGTCCGAGCTGCTACGTCCAGTTCAGTGAAACGACGCTGCCGACGATCGAACGGCAGCGCGGCTCAAAACCGTTCGAGATGACGCCGTTTCTCCGCTTCCTGCGCGGCCGGCTCGACGAGCTGCGGCCGCTTTTGCGCGAACGCATCGAGATGCGCGTCGCGCTGCACCGGCATTCCGGCGTCGCCGGAATTGCCGAGGCGGTGCTCGATCTGCTGCAGGCCGTGCCCGGCCTCGAGATCGTCGATCTGCAGCAACCTTCGGTCGGCCTGCAAAGCGCGAGCATGGCGGTGCTGCCCGATTACAAGCGCGAGCTTCAGCGCGTCGAGCTCGAGGCGGCAGGCCGCGCCGGCGTCGATGCGCTGGTCACGATCTACCACTCCGACCATCGCGAGCTCTGCGCCCATGAGCGAGATCAGCCGTTTCGCATCCTGAACATCCTGGAGGTCCTCGGCCAAAGCATGGGCCTGCATCGCCATGACCGGCACAAGGAATTGAAGATCACCCAGGACGCGGATCTGATCGTCAGCGAATGCGCGGATCTGATCGGCGAGCATGCACTCGATCCCGCGGTCGCGCGCGAGGTCGTGGTCAAGGCGATGCTGGGAGATCAGCCGTTGCCGCTCAAGGGCGGCGCAAAACTGCCGGATACGCGTCCCGCCGGCGCGAGCGCGTCATGATCGAAATCAATTCGGATTGGCCGGCTGCGCCTGCTTCGGGCCTGCCGGTGCGGGCTCGACCGACAGCGACGGATCGGTCGGCAATATCTGGGCGCGGGCGCCGCGGGCGACCTCGCCCGTTGTCGTTTGCCTGGCCTGGTCGGCCGATTTGATTTCCGGCGGGTGCCAGCGGTCGCGGATCTGAAGCGTGAGCACGACGATGCAGGCGAGCGCGACGGCCGCCGAAAACGCAGCGATCTGAGGCCGATTGATATGCGGTCGTTCGTGCACGTCGCCGATCCCTGTGTTGATGCAATTCATTAACGGGAAAGCCGCCCCGAAGTTCCGTCTCTGCCGCGCTTGCCTCGCTCCGCCCTCGCATCACGAACGCCAGGGCGGAGCAGACCTCGTCGACAGCGCGGACCTTGATGTCGACGAGGCCGGGCGGAAGTGACGGGTTCACGATAGTCCTCAGGCACTCCGTCCACAAAAATGCAAAAGCCCGGCTCGAGGCCGGGCCTTTGACGGAGCGGTTTGCCGGAAACTCCGGCCATGGCACGAAGCGGTCAGGCCTGCGGCTGCGGCTCCAGGCCGGCGTCCGGATCGGGCCGCGGACGCGGCTTGCCGGCCGGAGGCACGGCGGACGCGCGCGGCGTGGTCGGCTCCAGCACCGACTCGCGGTTCGGCTTCTTGCCGTTGAGCAGATCCTTGATCTCGTCGCCGGACAGCGTCTCGAACTCGAGCAGCCCCTGCGCGATCTTCTCCCAGTCGCCGCGATACTCGAGCAGGATGCGGCGCGCCTCCTGCTCGCCATCCTCGACCAGGCTGCGGATTTCCGCATCGATCAGGCGCGCGGTCTCCTCGGAGATATTGGTCGAGCGCGCCACCGAATGACCCAGGAACACTTCCTGCTCGTTGCTCTGGTAGCGCACGCGGCCAAGCTTGTCGGACATGCCCCATTCCATGACCATGGCGCGCGCCAGATTGGTCGCCTGCTGGATGTCGCCGGAGGCGCCGTTGGTCACCTTGTCGGGACCGGAGTTGAGGATTTCCGCTTCGCGGCCGCCGAGCGCGATTGCAAGCCGCGACACGCACCACTGCCGCGTATAGCCGATGCGGTCGCCCTCGGGGAGTTGCATCACCATGCCGAGCGCGCGTCCGCGCGGAATGATGGTCGCCTTGTGCACGGGGTCGGAGCCGGGCACGTGCAGGGCTACGAGCGCGTGACCCGCCTCGTGATAGGCAGTGTTGCGCTTTTCCTCCTCGGTCATGACCAGCGACTTGCGCTCGGCGCCCATCATGACCTTGTCCTTGGCCTCCTCGAACTCGGACTGGGTCACCATGCGCTTGTTGCGCCGCGCCGCCGTCAGCGCCGCCTCGTTGACGAGGTTCATCAGGTCGGCACCGGAAAAGCCCGGCGTGCCGCGCGCGATGGTCTTCAGGTTGACGTCGGGCGCCAGCGGCACCTTGCGGACGTGAACCTTCAGGATCTGCTCGCGGCCGACGATGTCGGGGTTCGACACCACGACCTGGCGATCGAAGCGGCCGGGCCGCATCAAGGCGGGATCGAGCACGTCGGGCCGGTTGGTGGCCGCGATCAGGATCACGCCCTCATTGGCCTCGAAGCCGTCCATTTCGACCAGCAACTGGTTCAGCGTCTGCTCGCGCTCGTCATTGCCGCCGCCGAGACCGGCGCCGCGATGGCGGCCGACCGCGTCGATTTCGTCGATGAAGATGATGCAGGGCGCGTTCTTCTTCGCCTGCTCGAACATGTCGCGGACGCGGGAAGCACCCACGCCGACGAACATCTCGACGAAGTCAGAACCGGAAATGGTGAAGAACGGCACGTTGGCTTCGCCCGCGACCGCGCGCGCGATCAGCGTCTTGCCGGTGCCGGGAGGGCCGACCAGCAGCACGCCACGCGGAATGCGTCCGCCGAGGCGCTGGAATTTACCGGGGTCGCGCAGGAACTCGACGATTTCCTGCAGGTCCTGCTTGGCTTCATCGACGCCGGCGACGTCCTCGAACGTGACGCGGCCATGCGCTTCGGTCAGCATCTTCGCGCGCGACTTGCCAAAACCCATCGCCTTGCCGGCACCGCCCTGCATCTGACGCGACAGGAATATCCACACGCCGATCAGCGCGATGAACGGCAACCAGGAGACGAGCAGCGAGACGAACCACGGCACGTTGTCGCCCGGCGGCTTCGCCGTGATCGAGACCTTGCCGTCATAGAGACGCTTGACCAGCGTCGGGTCGCTCGGCGCGTAGGTCTGGAAGCTCGAGCCATTGGTGAAGGTGCCGTGAATCTCCGGCCCCTGAATCACGACGTCGCGGACATGGCCCTGATCGACTTCGGTCAGGAGCTGCGAGAACGAAATATCCTGGGACGAGGTGCGCTGACCGGGATTCTGGAACAGCGTGAACAGCGCCAACAGCAACAAAACGATGATAACCCAGAGGGCGAAATTGCGCAGATTGGCGTTCATCGACTTTCCTTCGTGGTCGCGCGGATCGCGGCCTTTTTGTCCTTATGGACCTATCCCTTGGTAGCCACGAGGGAAGCCCCCTGCTCGACCATATTGCAATTTAGGTGCCGCTCGCCTCGATGCCAAGAGAACCAGGCCGGACTATTTAGCGCATCCCGGCGCGATTCCGACGCAAAAAATGATGCTGGAAGCGGCCTTTTCTGAGGTGGTTAAGACTCCTGACGGGATTAGCACATAAACGACGGTGTTATTTGCCGATTGCGACACTCATCGACGCCGTCGCGGGGGCGCAGGCTCGATACGGATTTTCCCCTGACCCTCTCCCTGGCTGACACTCACCAGCGCGCCGGCCAAGGTCTGCTTTAGCCTGATTTGCGCGGCCCTGGGGCCGCTTTTGGGGGACTTTTCCATGAAACACCGGTCCAACTGCGTCAGAAGTGCCTCGACCTTGCCGAGCTTGGCCGGCCCTTCATGTCCAAAAGTATTGATCGCGCGCATCAGCAGGCGGAGCCGGATTTCCTCCGGCAGGGTGGCGAAAGCATCGGCGTCGAACTCGCGCGCCTGGCCCCTCGGCGCAGTGCGTCCGGTCAGTGCAAGGTAGCGCTCCGCACCATCAGTCAGGACCTCGATCGCAGCATTGGCCCGGGCGAGCCGCGCAGCCAGCCGCGCGAGACCGCTTGCATCGCCGCCTTCGGCCGCCAGCAGCGGCAACAGGGCGCGCAGCCGCGGGCGCGTGAACGCGGTGTCGCGGTTCGTCGGATCGTCGGCGTAGCCGATCCCGGCCCTCTTCAGCGTCGCGACCAGCCGCGATTTCGGCACGGCGAGCAACGGCCGCACCAGGATCACACCGTCGCGCGCAGTCTCGTGCGCCATCGCCGACAAACCGGAGATGCCGCTGCCGCGCAACAACCGCATCAGCACTGTCTCGGCCTGGTCGTCGCGGGTATGCGCGCTGAGGATGTGGGTCGCGCCCTCGCCTCGTGCCGCCCGCGCCAGCAGGCGGTAGCGCTCGGCACGTGCCGCCGCGGGAATGCCGGTGCCCGGCTTGGCGCCGGTCCACTTCATCGTGCGATGTGCGATCTCGAGCGCGCGGGCAAGCTGCTTGACGTCGCGCGCCTCCCGCGCGGCTTCCGGCCGGAGCCCATGATCGACGGTGACCGCGAGCAGGCGCGGTCCGCGCGACAGCGCGCGGCGCCAGCGCGCGGCAAGCCACATCAGCGCGACGGAATCGGGGCCGCCGGAGACCGCGATCAGGAGCGCTGGCGCGTCCTTCCACGGCGCGAACAGCGCTTTGGCCTCAGCGGCCGAAACCGGTGCATGATCCTCATCCCGCATGGCGCAATTATGCCTCTCGTGCGGCTGCGACACCATATGCCGCGTCAGGACTTGATGGACGCAAACGCGCGGGACAAGATCGCCGGCCCCCAAACAAGGAATGCCGGCATGGGACCGCCCACATCCGCGACACAGGCGACCTGGTACTTCGATGTGATCTCGCCGTTCTCCTATCTCGCGCTTGGCGAGATCGAGGAGCTCGCGCAGCGCATCGGCATCACCTGGCGGCCGATCCTGTTCGCCGCGCTGCTGGAGCGCTGGAAACATCTGGGGCCCGCGGAAATTCCCCCGAAACGGATCCACACCTACCGGCTCTGCGTATTCGAGGCAGAGCGCCGCGGGATCCGTTTCCGCTTTCCCCCGACGCATCCCTTCAATCCGCTGAAGCCGCTGCGCCTGCTCGCCGCACTCGACGCCGATCCCCGCGCCGTCCGCATCGTGATGGATCGCATCTGGCGCGACGGTCTCGACCTGTCGCTCGAAGAGAACTGGAAAGCAACCTGCAGCGCGCTCGGGCTCGATCCGGCGAGAGCAGCCGCGCTGGTCGACGCGGCGGAGACCAAGGCGAAGCTTCGGGCCAACACCGACATGGCGGTCGCAGCCGGACTGTTCGGGGTGCCGACGCTACAGATCGGCGAGGAGCCGTTCTGGGGCGCCGACGCGCTGCCGATGGCGCGCGCCTATCTCGACAATCCCGAGATGTTCAACTCCGGGGAGATGCATCGCGTCGCGACCATGGGGGCATCGGCCTCGCGCACGCCTGCCGCCGGCACGCGCTGAGCCGACTTGAAGGTGGTCAGCACTTCACGCGCTTCTGCTCGCGGTCGACGGCGGCTTTGACGCCGGCCGAGGAACGCGGATATTTCCGCGTCACTTCCCCGAAGGCGGCGCAAGCGGCTTCCTTTTCCTTGAGCGCGGCCAGCGATTGCCCAAGCCGGAGCAGCGCGTCGGGCGCCTTGCCCGATTTATCGTATTTGCTGGTGACGTTGAGGAAGACTTCGGCGGCGTCGCGATATTGCTGGCGCTGGAAGTAGCTCTCGCCCAGCCAGTATTGCGATTCGCCGACCAGCGCATCGTTCGG